>Ga0208428_1000038_pt1 | contig 62252 bp, 82 predicted proteins | sample DEB08_DNA_11_FD_184535 | JGI IMG/M metagenome (GOLD analysis project Ga0208428, IMG submission 184535) | Aqueous microbial communities from the Delaware River and Bay under freshwater to marine salinity gradient to study organic matter... | ecosystem: Environmental > Aquatic > Marine > Coastal ... | reverse complement strand
AGAGTCCAGCGCCACAGACCCATATGTTTACAATACCAGAGTTTAATATTCATTCCCCTCAGTCATACTTATGCCTATTTAACAAGTCTGGATTCTTCTTGTATAAGGAGTAGCAATAACTATTAGGGTCACTATCCATAGCATAGTGTGCTTGTGTATGAATAGTTTGGATAATACAGAAAAACCCAATAACTATCAGGTTAAAGTGAGTTACTGGTGAGAAAAGGATTTTCTTCATAATAAAAAAGGGGGACCGAAGTCCCCCTGATTATACTACAGGATTATCAGAAGGTCCACTTAACACCAGCCTTGGTGCCATAACCGTTCTTAGCACCGTTAGCGCCAGTTGCGAGACTGAACTCACCGTAGACACCCAGGTTCTCGGTAGCAGCAACAGAACCGCCAACCTTACCAGAGAATACGGTGTCGCTAGCAGCACCGTCAGGGGAAACGATCGAAGGACCACCCTGGATGTAGTAACCCAGAGCACCAGTCGAACCTTCGTAGCCAACGTGAAGGTCTGTCGTAGTTCCAGAGTAATCGCTACCAGTGAAACCAGAGTTGGCTTCAACGTTAACGTAGGGTCCTGCCATTGCAGCACCAGCGAAAAGGGGAGCAGCAGCCAGAGCTGCGAATGCGGATTTAATCATTTTTGATACCTCGTTATTTTCTCACAGAGTTTTATACCTGCGGATGGAAAGAGACTCGACGTGTCTCTGTTTAAACTTCGTAGACTAGGCGAGTAGTTGAGGCTTCGTCACGATATCTTATTTATTAAGTTTTACAACTACGGGAATTCGGATTCCCGAAGCGGATGACGCGATTCGAACGCGCAACCAACAGCTTGGAAGGCTGTGACTCTACCGTTGAGTTACATCCGCGATGGTGAGGGATTTACCCAGCCTCAGAGTTTCCTCTTTACAGGCACGGAACCCTCAACGCACTTCCTTCACACAAGAGAAGTATAAGACAACCTTAAAAGATTGTCAAGCCACTCGTCGGACTTGAACCGACGACCTACGGTTTACAAAACCGTTGCTCTATCCAGCTGAGCTAGAGTGGCAGACGTATATTATACACGATTATTTAATTGTTGTCCAGAAGGACGTGGGGGATGTGGGGATCGAACCCACCTCAGCCGAATTATGAGTTCGGTAGTAGGACTGGAGGGAATTGAACCCTCTTCACACCGTTATAAGCAGTGGGCCTTAACCAATAGGCGACAGTCCCAAGAGATTAGGAAGCATGATTGTTTAAATCTGTGTGTATTCGTATGAGTTCCTCAACCCCCCCAGAATATGGAACCATGACTGCATTGCCATACTCACTAGTGATCACAAATGATTCACCATTTTCTACTTGGTCCATTAGATTGTCAAAATCTTCTTGAAATTCTTCCACGGTAAAAGATTGCAATTGGTCAATGTTTAAAAGTTCTTTGTTCATGGTTCATGGTTCATGGTTCATAAAATATTTTATGAATCGGGTTGACAGGATTCGAACCTGCGACATCTCGCTCCCAAAGCGAGTGCTCTACCAAACTGAGCTACAACCCGTTAAGTGTCCCTATTATAGTGGAGGGACAACCACTTGTCAAATGGATTTAAAATCCTCGTTAAAGATTTCAAGTCCAGCATCAGTCAAAACATGATTATACATTTTGTCAAATACTTTAGTTGGTAATGTTGCAACACTTGCACCATACAAGAAACACCTAGATACGTGGTGACAATCACGTAAAGATGCTGCAAGAACTTTAGTCTTTACTCCATGAGCACAATATAGTCCAGAAATAGCACGAACTAGTTCAACACCACTGAAAGAGTTATCATTCATACGTCCCACAAAAGGTGAGATGTATGTAGCACCAGCAACACCAGCAAGAACAGCTTGTGCTGCAGAAAAACATAGAGTCACATTAGTTTTAACATCATTATCTGAAAGATATTTACATGCTTTCAAACCTTCCTTTGTGAGCGGAAGTTTAATTGTAACTGATTCAGAAATTGCACGATACTGTTCTGCATCACGAAGCATATCATCACGAGTTTCACCTCTGACTTCAGCAGAAATACTTTCCATCTCTGGAAATTCTGACGCAAGTTGTGTAATAAGTTGGTTGTAGTCTACTCCTGCTTTTCGTACAAGAGTTGGGTTCGTGGTGACTCCAGATATTAATCCAGTATCCCACCTTTCACGAACATCATTAATGTCTGCTGTATCAAGAAAAATTTTCATCGTTCTTCAAAATCTATTTAAGGATTCCACTTCTCTCTCACATGGGTTGGGTTTCCGATTCTTTTTTCTCTCGGAGATGTGAGCACGGATGTTGCCAATCCGTTAGCGACTCAAGTAGGATTCGAACCTACGACCGACTGCTTAGAAGGCAGTTGCTCTATCCAACTGAGCTATTGAGTCAATAAGGATAGTTTACACTATCCGTGGTGTGGTGTCAAGCCCAGACAAGTTTTTTAGTATAGTCGTAAGCATACTGTTGACGATATCCTTTGATACCCCAACCTAACCAGTAGTAAGCAGCAACCATATACTGATCAACTTTTTGTCCAGCACCTTCGAATTCAGGAAGATACTTCTGAAAAGTATACTCGTTAATCATGTATGCAGTTTGTCCCTCAAGAGAAGAAGGATCATAACCATACTTCTTGGCAAACTTACCTAACCCCAGATAACGGTTCGTAGAGGTCCACTGAATAAGACCATAACCACCGCGAAGGCAACGATCGTAAGGAACTCTAGCACCTCCCTCGCAAATGTTGGGATGGAAGTTGCTTTCCGATTTAATGTTTCCCATGATCGTAGCAAGTGCATTGCGATCTGAGATCTTGGTTTTTTCTTGAAGTTTTTCGAGGACATATTTTTCATTGTAATTACATCCTGGACACTTCCAAGTTTTTTCTACCACTTCGATGGGTACTGCCTTCTCCTCATTGACAGTCAAGTCAACGCTAGGGGGGTTTTTAATCTCACTGATGCTTGGATAAGCACAAGCAGCAGAGATAGGAAATACCATTGCGAGTGGCAAGAATTTTTTAAGCATTAAATTGTTAGAACTCGACATCCGTTACAGGAATTAAACTCCTCATACGGCACATTTGATTGGCATCCAATCATAGTATATGTATTAAGGGATGTCAAGTCTAAATAAAGAAAAGCATCGTCTCAAAAAATGAAAAAGTCTCTTATGGCTTTTGCTATGATTCTGATGACCGCACCAGCAGCAAATGCGGGCGGACTTGTTACTAAACATGCATCTTCGGTCCAACTGACTGTTGATGCTGCTCGCACCACTGCAGTAAGAATCGGTGGTAGTTATTCTGCTGCTGGTTCTAACATCACGGCAGGCACGATGGGTGGTGCTACCTCTGGTGCTGGCACATACACTGTCACCACATCTGGTCAAGATTGGTCGTTGAGTGAAACATACAACGCAGCAGATAGTGTTCCTGCCTCTGCTGTTAGCACAGGTGATGTTCCTAACTTCGGTAACCTTACCTCTTATGCTGCTGGTTCTGCTGGCACACTCGCAGGTACGATTGACAGAACTCATGCTATCACGCTGACTGCTGGTGGTGCTGGTTCATCTGCAACAGGACAATTCGTTACTGAGATCACTGTTATCGACTAATACTATATAACCATGAAGAGATTATTTTTCGTGGCATTACTACTGGGATCACCAGCAATGGCAGTCCCAGTAGTCCCTAATTTCACACAGGGGTCGATGACAAGCCACACAGAAACGACACAAAAAATTACAGAAACCATCAACTCGATGGACTATAACACTGGATATCAATACTCTGCAACTGGGAGTGGAATCACCGTCAACGGCAATCTTTCGCCAGGGACGGGCGCAACTAATGTAACTATAGATGGAGTGACATCATCATGGACTGGAGTAACAAGCAAACCAACATTTACACAAACAACACCAGGAGCAGCGTTTCAGTTCACAGAAACGTATCGGGGTCCGGGTTTAAGCAATCAAACGATAATTCAAAGAACCACAGAAGTTACAAGCGTAACAGACACAACCTCCATTTTCTCGCAGTAATCCTAAGTGTTATCTCCCCAGCACTGGTCCAACAAAGAGTTCTTGCTGAGACTGTCGGCGGCGTTAGCGCCACTGCTGCTCCTGTTGCTAATTCCTCTGGTAGTGTCACAAACCAAGCAATCCAAGTCTTACAAGGACCTTACATCACTAATACATACGGTGGCGGAATACAGTGCCAAGGTCCTACCCTCAATTTCACACCATATGTAACTGGTAGTGCTTCTGCTACCAAACCATATGAACCTTATTATATGGATCCTGTCTATGATATGAGAGACATGGATGAAGATGGAGCACCAGACAATCCTGGTTCTGTGCTGTATCGTGTCCCTGTAAGAACTGGTCAGAAAGATAACTACAACCTTGGTGTTGGTTTCTCTGCTACGTGGTCCCGCCCTCTTGATAAGAAGTTGCAAGACCAATGTAAAGAAGCAGCTGCTGCCAACATTGCTTTGATGCAACAGACAACTGCCAATAAGAGATTAGACTTCGAAATTGCCAGACTCAAGAATTGTGGTGAGTTGTTAAAGCAAGGAATCCAGTTCCATCCCAAGTCACCTTACTATTCTGTCTGTGCTGATGTAGTTGTGAATAATCCTCCAGGACATACTCACCCACACTATCACACTATCCCTTCCGCTTCTTCTTCCTTGGGAACACAGAACGCAACTCCTTCACAGCGTGATTCATCTGACGCTGCTCTGCTCGGCGCTCCCCTATCGATAAAACCGGAATAGGTTTCTTACGAATCGTAGCAATCTTCTTCATAACTTTCTTAACCGTTGGTTTGACTGCTTTCAAAAGTATGTCTGCCAACGGTTTTGCTAATAGTGCTGATGCAGTAGCAACCACAGCAACACCACCAACCTGCATTACTTGTCCTCCACTGGGAAGTCCTGCTACTATCTGTTGAGGTAGTGGGACTGCTTCTGTTATCTGAACACACTCATTACCTATGAGTTTATATTCAGTAACCTTCTTTCGGAAACCTTCTACATATGTTCCGACAGGTTCTTTTGCTTGCTGTGATGCTGTGGGACAATCTACCTTGGCAGTAGCAGGTGGTGTGGGATTGGGAAGATCAACTTGCCCAGGAGGTTTAGGTTTCTCCGATTTCCTTGTGTCTACACCAGAAGGAGCAGTAGGAACAATCTGATTAGGTTCGAAATTAATAGGATTATAACTGGGAACACCAGAATCGCAGTATGTAACCAAACCTCTTTGGTCATCATTTCCAACAGTTTTGGATTTGCTGTTCGATTCGTGTGCTTCGACACAACCTGGAATATCCACTACAGGTACACCAATATTTACCACTACAGGTGGTTCTGTTGGAATTGATTGTGAAGTATTATTGAAGTCATAAGTGGGGATTTGAACAGTCTGAATAGAATCTATTCTTATTTCCCTACTTGTAATATTGGGAATCTCAGGCATCAGTCATCATCATTAAAGATATTAATGATACCAGTCCAAATAGAATGAAAGAAGACATAAAGAAAAAATGTTTCTGTTGCTTCTTTCTTTGCTCTTTTCTTATGTGTTGATTGTATCATTTCAATTAAAATTTTCTATTTTTTATTGGCCAAGTAGATTCCATTCCTGCGACTAATAAAATCACGAATGAAAATACAAAAAGTGCGCTCATTCTACTAACGTACCATGAGCACGACGAATTTCACGTAGTTCCTCAAAGTTCTTCTGTTTAGTTCCTCCGTCATATGCCCAGGCATATCCCTCTACAATCATTTGTTCGTTGAGGGACAGTTCTGCGTCTCCGATATAGAGCCACCCGAGAAGGCGTCCATACTTTCCAACACCACCAACAAGCTCAGTACGGATAACGAGATCGTCATCCCCTTCAATAGCGCCTTTAAGTCTTTCTTCCAACCAGTGAGTAGCATCGTACCCAAGTGCTTTTTCTTCATCATCTTTAGTTCTCTTTTCAGGAGTGTCTACCCCAGCAACTCTAACTCTCTCCTTCTTATAGAGATCAAATCCTAGATCAATGGTGACATCAATAGTGTCTCCATCAAGAACTCTGTTGATCTCTACTACTCTAAAATTGTAGCAGCTCTTCCTGCTTGGTGGTGTCATTGCTCCCATAGTTTACTCCTTAATACAAATAATCTGTGATGGATTGTAAGTATTTAGAGCACAAGTAAAAACTTCGTGTGGGTACACAAAAATTTTATACAGAGTAAGAGTAGAAATTACAAGATTCATACCAATAATCCAAGGTTGTACCTTATGAATCTTGTTGATATTTTCTTCACTCCAATACTCTTTCCACCACCTTTTCATTTTTTCTTTCCTCCGTTCTTAGCCTTCTTCGCTGTTGCGTTGCCCTGGTTCTGCTTCTTGTTGTTTGCAGTCCCCTTCTTGCCCTTGTTCGGACTCTTGGACATCTTCTTCTAGTTCCTTAAATGATAGGCGTAGAATATATATGACACAATACAGCGTAAATGCGAGTCCGCAACATAAAAGAATGATTACACTCCAAACAGGATTGTTTAAATTTTCATGGGTTCTTAGAAGCAATTCCATTTAAATACTCCTTTTCCGTTTGATAAGGAACAACTTTTCCAGTCTTAAGTTCCCATGCACTAATTAATTCTGGTATCAACCACTCATCTATACGAGAGCAATACTCCCAGTTAGCAGGAACAGTAGTACAAGGAATAACTACCGTAGACCAAAAAGAAACCACATAATTTAGAATTGTAAGCATCAATATTCATCTCCACTTTTTATGATTTATAGAAGTATCATTCCAATCATTACCATCTGCCCATGGAGAAATGATACGAATATCATCAAGACCTTCTATATCAGACTTTTTGATTTCTGTTACTGGTTCCTGTTTCTCCTCTTCATCCCAAGTTTTTATAATCTCATTAACTTGTTTATCTACGTCGGTCATTTCCATATCAACTTTACCCTGAACCCACATAGCCCATAACCACTCTATGAAACCTAGGGCAAGATGATTGATGGGAAACTTTTGTTCGTTTGCCCATCTCTTACTTTTGGTGTACCAGTTATCTTCTCCACCCCAGTAATACTTAAACTTGTGTTCTATTTTAGGATCAGCAGTCATTAAATGTAGACCCCACTTCAGAACCAAGTTCAGAACCTACTTGTTGTCCCAGAAGAAGTGCCCAACCACCTGCTAACCACCCAACATAAGGAATGCTAGAAACAGCAGGAACTATAAGTCCAGCACTAATTGCGGTCCCCGCCATCGCACCTTGTGATCGTGCGCCAGCGTCCGCCCTGATGCACTCTTCGCTTTTGGCACCCAACTTTCCCTCGGGGTCTAATGCCCCACCTCCTAGGTTTCTAGCACCATCCATCGTATATTGGTCTACACGATATTCTCTTCTACGTGTTGTACCACCACCAAAGAATCCACTCTTATTCTGATCTAACTGAAGAGATCTTTCTGAGTTTAAGATGGCAGGATCATTTGCCTTAAACTCAATCTTATATCCATCCCCGTTTGCTTCTACCTTGTAAGAAGAATAGTCACCACTAGGAAAGTTAATAACAGGATATTGAGGACGAGTTGCATTCAACAAATGACCGAGAATACCAATATGAGCAATACCAAACACCACACCTAATCCAATAGCAATATTCTTTGCTGAGAATCTTTTTGGTGGTGTGGGTGATATTACTTCTGGAACATCAGTCTTTTTGTTGAATGCCATAATCAGAATGGAAGAGAGGTTCCTGTTGGAACTGCACCGCCAGTTACTTCTGGCATCTTAGGCATAGCAGATTCTAACATACCAGGAAGAGCACCAGCAACTGCTTCGGTTGCTGCTTTAGTTGCTGCTTCTTTTGCCTGTTCGATAAGTGCATCCTTATTAAGATACACATAAGCACCACCACCAACAATGGCAGCAGATACACCAAATGAAACAAGAGCTAAAACGTTGATAAGTTTTTGCATTTTATTGTCCAGTAAAGGTTTTATCTAAATCCTTCAACTCAGAGTAATATTCACAGGGATATTCCATAGCAACTGGTTCATCATAAATCATCATTTCGGTACGGCAAATTCCATTACCGATTTCCATATGACCAACAATAAACAAAGTGAGTAGTATCATGGCATTAAATTGTAGGCATTACAGGAGGTTCGCCGTCCTTCTTAGGAGCAGCAGTTGAGATTTGAAGAGGTGCCTGTTCAATACGAATCGTTTGAGCAGGAGCAGTTGCGGCAGCAGCAGCAATCAATTTCTCCAAATCTGCCTTAGATACACCGCCAGCATTACCCATTTTCATCGTTCCATCGCCAGACTTCTTAGCAGTCTGAACACCGAAGGTAGCTAAAACTCCAGTGAATACCGATGCGATGAAAGTGGGGTCAAGTTTCTGCTCAGGAATACCAAGTGCAGCAGGGAGTTTAATATAAGCAAGGGTCAGGATACCACCAGACCATACAAGGATTCCAAGGCGAACCATTGTGCTGATTGCTTCCAACTGACTATCATGGTCAGTAGCAGCATCTTTCAACTTGCCAAACAAACCCTTTTTCTTTTCTTCTTCCTTTACTTCTGCTTTAGGAGATTCTTTTACTTCTTCTGGCATTATGTGTGAAATAAGGCATTGCTATTTATGGTGCCAATATCTCAACACTGATATTTGTTTTTTGTATTTGGTTGTATTTTTTACAAAGGGTTTCACTTGATTCGTGTTCCCATCTGTGATATGCACTTTTTAGGGATTTGACGTAATCAGTACCACCACAACCTACCATTTCTTCGGCAACGATGGTCTTGATTAACACATCTCTCGTTAAATGTGTCATATGTAAATTCTTTTTTCCAACAACAAATTCTACATTGTAAAACAAAAAAGCCCTCAAAGAATTTGTCTTGGCTGGTCTTCCGAAAAATTTCGGATGTTATTATTTAGTGATGTAGTTATTTTCGATCAACCACTTACGGGTGAGTGGAGTTGGTTCATAATCAGTCCACATTGTACCGCGAGCACAGGATTCAAGTGCTTCCATCGTAACTTTTTCGGTTCTACCTGCCCATCCTGCCTCTGCTTCCCAGGGTACAGCAGATGCTGGATAACTACGTTCTGCCATCTCACGATAGAGCATAGGAATATCTTCTTCTGGTCTGATGATGGCAATTAAAGAGTTCTTGATAGAACCCGCCATGCAGTCTTGGGCAACGTGCCATCCTTCGTGCCTCATTACACTCATCAACACACCCTGACGATGCATAAAGGCATCATTCAAAAAGAAGTTATTGCTTACAGTATGGTATACTCCACGATGACCAGGAGGAAAATACTTCTCTGGTCCTAGAAAAACCATAACTCCGATCTTATCAAGGGAAAGAAGCATCTGGTCAAACTCATCAGCAACAACAGAAAAATCCCTATTAGGATAGTTACGCTTAATGTCCTCGATTGAGGTGATCCGTCTAACATTTTCGGTGCATTCTCGTAAGATCATGCAACCCAATGAATCCATAGTATAGAATCCTTTTTCAAGTTTTGGATCTGCTAATGCAGGAGTTCCCATTGAAACTGCTGCAAGCATACCAATAATAAATTTTTTCATGGTTTAAAGTATTTTATGTAAAGTGCTGATGCTTCTAAGTGTTTACCTTGATTCGTTAACTCTCGGATTCTTGAAAGAATCTTTCTTTTAAATGTCTTAGATGACTCCTCCATCTTCATCATCTCCTATGTATTCTAGTGAAAAGATGTCGTGATCTGTTAAGTTAGGATCCAACCATTCAGAAAACTCACATTTGAGAGCATAAGCATTTTCTAGACTGGAAATACTACCTTCATCAAATTCACACAGATAATGGATACGATCCACTGCCCAATCATGAATTTGACTTAAAGTATTCTCCAAAGTCTCCATAGTCCTTACGCATATAGCGCCCTAGAATATTGCTATTATAGTACGCTGGGCATCCATCGTCAAGTGCTTCGATCAGTACATTATTTAAAAATAGTTGTTTGGTCTCCTCATAGTTACATTGACCTTTTGTTGTATGAAGACTCAATATCTTTCTATCGAAATTCTCTTTGCCATACTTTTTTATATCCTCCTTTAACTCTGGACAAGATCCATAATATTTCTTCCAATCAGATTCTTGTTTTACTTTTCTCTTCTTTCCAGGAGGTTTTCTGAACGACCAAAAATACTTTCTCCCAATGTACGATCGTCCGTTGGACTTATTGGTAATGTGATAAACAAAACCGAAGTAATCCCCAATAGAGTCACTATCAAAAGGTCTCTCATTATATCTCCATGGATTCTCATAACTCATATTATAGAATTCAATGAGCTATTATTTATCTTTAACCGGGACAAAGGTGAGTCTAAGTATTTTTGGGTACTTTGTCAAGTTCCTTGATAAATACCTAATAAAAGTGCTATAATAATGGCTTCAGTATCCGTCAGTAATTTAATAATAGAAAAAGGAATATCCTTTTCACAATCATTTGATTTATCAGAATCTTTGTCTGGATGTTCGGGTACATCTCACATAAGAAAAAGTGCCTCTAGTTCAAGATATACACCATTTATTTTAACAATCACAGACGAATCTAATGGAATAATAAACCTCTCATTAACAAGCGAAGTGACATCTACACTTAAAAGTGGAAGACACGTTTATGATGTGCTAATAACAAGGGGAGATACTACCAAATTTATAGCCGTAGAAGGTATGGTAAACATAAGACCAGGTATATCGACAGCATGTACCTACCAATAAATATTTTAAATCAATTATAAATTAAAAGAATAATGGCAATATTTGTCAATAACTTAATAATCTACACGGGAACAGATTTTAATCAGACTTTTACATTGCAAAATAATAACAATTTAAGTCCATTAGATTTAACTGACTATACTGCTTGTGCAGAGATTAAAACACATGAAGGATCATTGACAAGAACCCCATTTACAATATCATTTCCAAATAGATTGACAGGTACAATAACAATATCTTTACCTTCAGCAACTACATCATCTATGAAACCTGGAAATTATGTCTATGACCTTTTTGTAAAAAGTTCAAATGATTCGATAAAAGTTGTTGAAGGTAAAGTATTTGTAAAACAAGCAGTAACTAGAATATAATAATCAAATTTTATTAGATCTAACAATATTTCCTATTGTTTGACTATCCATTTCCAACATCACATAATGTGCTTCTTCAAGAGTTTTAACCTGATCACTATTAATTAAATATTCTAAAACAATATCATATGCATCATATGACTCTTTAGTAGTTGCAACCTTTTCATTTGCTTTCTTTTCTGCAGATTTTTTCAACCTTTCAGTTTCTGCTTTAATAGAATCATCAACAGATTTAGTATCAATTTTTCCTGGACCTTCTGGGCCACCCATTAATTTGCCTTGACGCTGTTTAGATCTGTTAGTCATTCGACGAAGTTCTTCAGCATCTTTCTCCATCTGACTTTGACCAGTACCCTTCTGAGTACCATCAGCATTTACTTTGGCGGCAAGTTTTGGATTTGCCTTTGCCCATTGCTCCAGACCATACTTCTTAGCAGCTTCTGGATCCTTTGTTCTCAGTTCTTGATACTTCTTATTAACATCTCCAGTCGCAGATGGTTTTGTTGAAGGTGTTGAAGGTGCTTGGGAAGATGGTGTTGAAGGTGCTTGGGAAGATGGTGTTGAAGGGGTCGATGGGGTTTGTACGTCAGATGGAGTTGGTTTGGGGGCACCTTGTCCAGCACCACCTAATTTAGCACCAGCATAACCAGTGAGAACACCTGTACCTGCCGCAAGAGCACCCATTGCCGCAGTCTTAACACCTCTAGTTGCCCGAGCAATTCTTGCTTGCTTCAAAAGATCTGTAGACTGTTTAGGTGATAAAGATCCTGTTGGTACTGTTACACCAGATTTTGCTGCTTTACTTTTGGCAAGTTTTTCTACAGCCGCTGCAGCTCTGGAAGCATTTCCAGATTTTGTAAATTGTGCTCCAACTCTTCTTTCAACACCAGCAGTTGCTGCCTTTTGAACACCGGTTTTAACTGCTGTCTTTGCGGCAGATGCTCCGGCACGAGCACCTTTAGCAATAGCACCAGCGCCCCTACCAAGAAGACGAATTAATCCAGCAAATTCCAACAGTTCAAGTTGTTCTTCAATGAAATCGTCAGAAATTATTTGTTCTGAAATTAAAGTTATATCTGAACTTAAATATCTTTCTAAAATAACTTCTTCATCAGAATGTGCTAAAAATTTAATAAAAGTTTCTGCATTATATCCTTCAGAAAACATTGATAATGCAATTGAAAGGATTATATCTTCCGTTAATTCTGCAGATTCTACATCATAATACTCAGATTCTTCATTTAAAAAATCTTGGTCTCTTACATGAATTTCTTCATATAAAAATCCAAGATTATTAATAAACTCTTGCGAAATTTTAGACATTTGTATAATTTAAATACCTTATATGAGGTATTTATAAAAATCACTTACCAGGAAGATGCTTTACACCTAACTTTTGCTGGCGTGCCATATCATTTTGTCTTGCTTTTTGGAGTGCTTGTTGTGCTTTTGCAGCATCATGCTTCCTATATGCACCTGCAAATAGTGTTCTACCAATTCTTTCTAATGGGTTTGAAGAAGTTTTAGCAAGTGATTGAGCACTTGGACCTGCCTTATAAACTGCTTTACCATCCTTAAATGCAAGATGACCCGCAACAGATTTACCACCTCTTTGAACTACACCAGTTTTAGCGAGTTGAACAGTTTTTCTTTGTGATCCAGAACCAGTTGACATGAATGCAGGTCCACCAGGTTTCTTTTGACTGAATGTAGTTTTTCCACCAATACCTTTGAGTGCACTTCCTGCTTGACGCTGACGATTTGCTTTTGCCATTGCTGCTCTTTCTTTTGCATTAGCGCCAGCAACAACATCAAATGCTCTTCCTGCCGCTTCTGCACCTCCGATAGCACCAGCAGTACCAAGAGCAGCACTACCAATACCACCTCCCCCAATGGCACCCAGAGTGCCTCCTGCGAGTCCTCCAGCAGCGACTGCAGCGCCTTTAGCAAGGGACCTTGCCCAACCAGATCCTTTTGCTTTTTCGTCTGCGGCACTTAAACCCACATCAAGAGCAGTTGCTGCTGGGCCAAGTACTTTAAGTGCTCTGCCAAATTTACCAGTTGGTTTTACTCCAGTGGGTGATTTTGCTCCAGAAGGCGCTGGAGTTGCAGAACGGGAAAGAAGTTTAGATCTTCTCGATGCTGCCGCTGCTTTTTCTGCAGAAGTTAGTCCTGTTCTAGAAGATGTTTTTTTTGCTGCATCAAAAGCACCTTTTTTCATGGCATCAGGAATATTATCACCAGTCGATCTTGCTAATGGACCACCAGATCTTCCTGGAGGTAATGCCTTTGTAGTTGGTGGAGTGGAAGTCTGCCTAATTACTTGTTGCCCTGGTGAAGGTTTTGATGCTGCTGGAGGTGCTTCTGGTGGCAATCTTCTAGATGCAGGTGTTGGTGTTGCATCAGTTGCATATCCACGATTTCCAGGATTTGGGTTATTAATGTCTTTATATGCCTGATTTTTACGATTAAGTAATCTACCTTGTCTTGCCTCACCAGCGTTTCTAATTTGAGATCCAGAAACTTTGGTTGTTCTTGGTTCAGGAATTTCTAATTGTCCAGGAGAAGGTTTAGGTGCTTCCGGCGCTCCTGGTGGCAATCTTCTAGATGCAGGTGTTGGTGTTGCATCAGTTGCATATCCACGATTTCCAGGATTTGGGTTATTAATGTCTTTATATGCCTGATTTTTACGATTAAGTAATCTACCTTGTTTTGCTTCTTCTTCTTTCAAAAATTGACTAAAAGACTTCATCTTTCTTTCTTACTTTTTTAGTTATTTATAAAAAAAAGAGAGTCTTAATGACCCTCTTAAAAATGGTTATAATTTAAATAATCACTTAGTTGGAAAATATCCAGACTCAAGAATTTGAGTTTTCCATCCTTCACTCATGTTTACCATGATTACTGCTGCTGCATCTTCAGTTTCAGCATAACCTTCATCAATAAGATATCCCTGAACAATATCAAACATGTCAAAACCCTGTACCAACGCGGTTGCTGGAGTTCCACCCGCCGCTTGAATACGTTGTTGTGATGCTTTTCTCATGCTACGAAGTTCTGCTGCTTGAGATGCAAGAGATTGTCTTTTTGCTGGTGCAGCAGGTTTAGCGGCAGCAGGAGCAGCAGGAGTAGCAGGTTTAGCGGCAGCAGGAGCAGCAGGAGTAGCAGGTTTAGCGGCAGCGCCAGGTTGTGGTCTAGCGGCAGATGCTCCGGCACGAGCACCAGCAATACCACCAGCGCCAGGTTGTGGTCTAGCGGCAGCAGGAGTGGCAGGTCTAGCGGCAGCAGGAGTGGCAGGTCTAGCACCAGCAACTGCCCCACCAACATTAGGTTTAGCGGCAGCAGGAGTTGGTTTGGCAACTGAAGGTGTAGCAGAACCGGGTGGTTTATATGTTCCTGCACCAACTTGTCTGGAAATTTCGATTTCTTGACCAATTCTACGGGCAGCACTTCCAGCAGCCCCAGCAACTGCTTGGCCTGCTCTTTGAACTCCACCAGCAACTGCTTGGCCTGCTCTTTGAACTCCACCAGCAACTGCCTGACCAGCACCTTGAACTGCTCTTGCGGCACCACCTAAAGCACTCTGACCAGCAGCAACAGCCCTTTGAGCGGTGCCTTTAATTGCTTGAGCAACAGGAGTTGCTGCTTTAACAACTGCACCTCCTGCCCTTTGAGCAGCACCAACAGCTGCTTGGCCTGCTCTTTGAACTCCACCAGCAACTGCCTGACCAGCACGAACGCCAGCACCAACAGCTGCTTGACCAGCACGACTAACAGCACCTGCTGCCCTTTGAGCAGTTCCTCTTATTGCCTGACCAGCACGAACAGCACCAGCAACACCTCTATCAGCAGCGCCAGCAACCTTTCTTACTCCACCAGCAACAGCACCTGCTGCTCTTTTAGCACCACCGACGACAGTATTAGCAAAATCTCCAAATGGACCCTCATTTAAATACAATCCATAATCGCAGAGGATTTCGTCAATCCAATGCTCATCCATTTCAGACATGAAGAGTTCAGCAGTCTCATAACCAGGTACATATCCTTCATGTACTAAGAAATCAGCAACATACTGATAAGACTCAAGGATAAATTCTTCTGTTAAAAACTCTTCAAAGAGCATTTCTTCACGAAGATAAATTGACGAATATGCTTCCATCAATGATTTTGCATCAGTTCCAGTAATTCTAGACATTTTTTTTTTATTTTTTCTATAAATTTATTTATAAAAAAAGAGGGTCCGAAGACCCTCTTTCTTAATCGGGGATATCCCCGTATGCTTCATATCCGTTGTATTCTCCGAACATATAAGAATCAGATTTTGCTGCTTCCTTATATGCCTCCAGAGACTCCTCAGGCGTTATGCATGTGCATTTACCGCAACCGCCTTTACAATTGAAATCCTGAGAAAGTATCTTTGGTAACATCTTGCTTGATTCCTCCGACGATGTAAGATTCGACTTCGGTTTCTTGGGGTGCCACTTGAAGACCCTTAGAAGAGATCCAATGTTCTGTCCAAGGAAGTGGATTATTCTTTGCTGGTATGTCATAGAGTGGTTTGAGTCCGATTGCTTTCATTCTACGGTTGGCAATCCATTCAACATACTGCTGTAGTAGTTTGTCATTTAGACCAATCATAGATCCATCCTTGAACAAATATTCTGCCCAGAGTTTCTCTTGGTTTACAGCGTTCTCAAAGGTCTTGTAGACCCACTGCTCTTCTTCTTTGGCAATTCGTGCCATCTCTGGATCATCACCTTCCTTCCACTTGTTCATGATGTTCTGAGTGATGACTAAGTGCTGGTTTTCATCCCTTGCAATTAGTGAGATGATTTTTGCACTTCCCTCCATAAGTTTGAGTTCGCCAAATGCAAAACTGCAAGCGAAACTGACATAAAAGCGAATACCTTCAAGAATATTAACGTTTGCAACTGCGCGGAAAAGTTTCCGTTTGAGTTCATACCTTACCTCTTGTGCGTATGGAACTTGTTCTAATGCGTGTTGCCACTCATCAGAATTATCATAACGATGTGCTGCATTGATAAAGTCGTTATACGCCTGTGTAACACTTACAGCACGTTCCATAATGCGATCCTCTTTGAGAATCATATCAAAAACCTCAGAAGGGTCTGAATAAACATTCTTGATGATATAGGTGTATGAGCGACTATGGATCATCTCCATGAACTCCCACACTTTCATACATGCCTCCAGTTCAGGGAGAGAGCAGTATGGAGCAAATGCCATACCAGGACCGCGACCCTGAACCGAATCTAACATAACCTGATATTTCAGGTTGCTGGTGAAGATATGCTTTTGTTCTGGGCGGAGCATATGATAATCGCCCCTATCTTTTTGGAGAGAGACCTCCTCAGGTCTCCAAAAGTAACCTAGTTGTTGAGTTGTTAGTTTATCGAAGATTGGATACTTGTAAGAATCGTATCTCTGTATTCCTAATGGTTGACCAAAAAACATTGGTTGCTTTTTGGTATCTACTTCATTAGAGTTAAAAACAGTCATTGATTTGACCATTTTCTTATTCTCCAAACCTGTTTTAAATCTTACAAGACTCACAATCTTCCTCCTCTGCTTGTTCTAGTTGGGATATTAAATTTTCCAAGGATTGTTTGGTTTCTTCAACCTCATCATTTTTCATATCATGTGTATTTTGATAATACGATGTTTTCCAACCGTACTTATATGTAGTCAAAAGATCTTGTGCCATCACTGAAGTAGGAACTTCATTATCTGGGTAATTTTCTGGATTATAGGACCAGTTTCCAGAAATTGCTTGATCGAAGAATTTTTGCATAATAGCAACAATATGAATATACCCACGATTACTAGGCATATCCCAAAGAAGCGTGTAATTATTCTTAAGTGTTTGATACTGTGGAACAATTTGCTTAAGTGGACCTTTCTTCGACTTCTTAATGGACAAGTATCCTCTAGGAGGCTCGATGCCATTGGTGGCATTTGACACAACGGAACTGCTCTCCGAAGGCATTTGTGCGGACAGTGTTGAGTTCCTAACTCCGTACTGCTTAACCTGTGCTCTAAGACCTTCCCAATCATATTTTAACTCGTTGGGGACGATTTCGTCAACGTCCTTCTTGTATGTATCAATGGGAAGAATTCCATTACCATACTTGGTGCGATGAGAGTATTCGCAAGCACCCTTTTCTTTAGCAAGATTTACGGTAGCCTGGATGAGGTAGTATTGAAATGCCTCAGTTAAATCATGTACTAATTTCCAAGATCGTCGATCATCGTAATGTTCCCCATGCTTAGCAAGGTAGTGAGCTAGACCAATGTAACCAATTCCAAGGGAACGACGTGCTCTAGTAGCGATTTCTGCTGCTCTGACGGGGTATCCTTGGAAATCAATGAGTTCATCCAAACCGCGAACAGCAAGATCGCAAAGAACTTCAAGATCCTGAAGATCCCTAATTTTACCAACATTAATAGCAGAAAGGATGCAAAGAGCAATTTCACCATCAGTGTCATCAATATGTTGGAGTGGTTTAGTCGGAAGAGTAATCTCTTGACACAGATTGCTCATCTCAACTTTATCCATAAAGGACGAGTGAGAATTGCAATGGTCAATGTTCATAATGTAGAGTCTACCAGTTTCTGCTCTTTCTTTCAAGAGGTCCAGAAAGAGTTCTTGAGCACCGATAGTTTTTCTTGGAATAGACTCATCTCGTTCATAAACATTGTATAACTCATCAAATCCAGGAGTGCCAAAAGCATCATACAGACCAGGAACGTCGTGTGGACTGAAGAGTGAGATGTTTTCGTTTTTGATGAAGCGTTCATAGAAGAGTTTAGAAATCTGAATAGAGTAATCTAGTTTACGGACACGATTATCTTCAGTTCCCTTGTTATTCTTCAGTACGATAATATCTTCTATCTCTTGGTGCCAGATTGGGAAGTGGACAGTCGCTGATCCACCTCTGATGCCGTTTTGAGTGCAGCATCGGACAGTTGCTTCAAACTTCTTGAGAAATGGGACAACGCCTGTGTGCTGAACTTCTCCGCCTCTGATTTTAGCGTTGATGCCACGGATTCTGCCTGCGTTGATGCCGATTCCCGCCCTTTGTGCAACGTATCTGCCAATAGCCATATCGCTAGTAAAGATACTATCGAGGGTGTCATCAACATCAACAAGAACACAACTAGCGTATTGTCTAAGTGGCGTTCGCACTCCTGCCATGATTGGCGTTGGGATGTTGATTTTGTGCCTGCTGATTGCATCGTAGTATTTCCTTACGTAATCTAAACGTGTTTCCTTAGGATATTTGGAGAAGATGGTCGCCGCAATCAAAAGATACATAAACTGTGGCGTTTCATATAATGCGCCACTGCTTCTATCCTGCACGAGGTACTTATCAACAACCTGACGTAAACCTGCATAAGTGAACAAATAGTCACGATTATGATCAATATACGACTGAAGTTTATCAAACTCGTCTTCAGTATATAGATTGAAAATTTCTGCATCATAAACTCCTTTCTCAACACAGTGTTCGACATGCTGCTTTAGAGAAGGAAACTCATGCATACGTCCATAAAGTTGCTTGCGGGTAGCAAACAGCAATAGACGAGCAGCAACAAATTGGTAATTTGGATGATCTAGATCAATTAAGTCAGAAGCAGATCGAATCAAAATTTCTTGAATCTCTGCCGTAGTAATGCCATCATAAAATTGAATACCAGATTGCATCTCAACTTGACTCGCAGAAACTCCCGCAAGATCTTTACACGCTTCATCCACCATAACGTGGAGTTTATTCAGGTCAAGAGGTTCAGTAGTGCCATTCCTCTTGACAACTTTTGTTCCGTTGCTCATATTTTCTTCCAGTTGTTAAACTTAACTTTTGCTTCTAAGCCTGAGTAGGTATTCAATTTTAACATAGACATAACGTCATGTCCAGCAAGGATCATATCGTTAATATCTTTCTCTATAATGTTGTTTCCCCAGATAACTACTTTGTCTCCTCTATCGATAAGTTTGGAGATTCGGTTGACGATTTCTCGGTTACGTGGTTCATTATCAAGAACCCAAATATAATCGCGCCAACCAAGCGACCGAATATCAACATCGGACCCGCACATAGCAACAGCGTTTTCCACGAACGTGGAGTCGAATGGTCCTTCAACAATGTAAATCGGTTTTTCTTCATTGATGGTTTCAAGTCCGTATAGTTTCGGAAAATCATCGCTCAACATCACAGTGATATATTTAACCGGATTAGGAACTAAACTTCTTCCCTGAAAACCAATAAGGTTATTATGTTTATCATACATTGGTATAATAATGCGACTCTCGTCCCTACCGATAGTGTCGAAGATAACTTTTTGGGTATTAGTCCACTCTTTAAATTTGTCAGTAAAATAAAACTTTTCTGGATTTAATTTCCTTTTTTCTAGATATTCTTTAGCAATGGAAACTTCCGATGCTTTAGGAAGATCAAGTTTTTTCTTAAATGTTGGTTTCTTAAATTCAAACTTCGGTGCCTCAACAACAAAGTTTTTGCCAGTGTGCCCTTCCTTAAACTTCTCAAGTGTATATTGCTTATGAAGCGTAAGATCAATCTCTTTCAAAAAGTTATTGAAAGACAAACTAGCACCACAGTTATGGCACTTGAAGTTGGTGTTATTCTTCACGGAGTAAATATACCCCCGTGCCTTGTTTTTATTGCGTTGGGAGTCCCCACAGATAGGGCAGCGGAAATTGTAGAGATCCGACTTGACCCTCTTGAATTTTTGAAGGCGTGATGAAACTAAGCCAATATACTTGGCATCAACCAAATCCATTACGAAAAGATATTACTTCGTGCGTTCTATTATAACCTGTTGAGGTTGAGAAGTCAAGAACTTTGGGAGGAAAGCGTTGATGACCGTAATTGCTACTGCTGCTACTGCAAGAACTCCACCAACTTGCCATCTAAATTTAATAAGACTTTCTATCTTTTCATCAATTTTATTAAATCTATCTGATATTACTTTATGTTCTTTATCATTATCTTCCTTCATTTCATCTATCATCTTAACAAGAAGAGCATCATTTTTCATACTTTGTTCTATTCTCTCATCATGCTTTGCAAGAATTGTAGCAATACGCGAATTACCTTCGGAAATTTTATCTACTGCTGCCTCTAGTTTTGATAACATTTCGCGGGATAGATCTTCATAAATGCCGAGTTTAGATTCAAGAACCGCTAATTTTGATTCTTGGGAGAACATTTCATTTCCTCTTTTTCTTAGAATTAATTAATGCATTTTTGTATGGTGGAGGAAGTCTTCTTGCCACTTTACTTCTACCATCAAATAATGGTTTATCATATCCTGCGGTTGGTCCAGAATCAAATCCCTGAGCACTTCCACCGAAACCTGCTTTTCCAACAACACTAGAAGTAACCATTGCCTCTTCCTTAAGAGTTCTGATTATATTGATGATTTTATCGATGTTCATTAGATTTCTCGTAATGTTCGTAAACAATATTCATCTTCTTGAATGTCAGAAATTGTTGTTCGTGGATATTCTGGAATACGATTTAAAAATAATAAAAAACTTTTTAATGAAGGCCACAAGTTTTGCTCTAAATTATAGAACAAAAGTGGTACTGCAGCATCATCAAAAACATTGAATAAAATAATAAGATGGTTAAGTATCAAATGAACTTTCAACGCACCGTCTTTTTTATATCTTTTCAACAATCTTTTGACATATTTTATGCGCTTCAAATCATCTTCAAAATCCTCTCTCGTAACAGATTGGGGATTATCATAATATTTTATAGCGAATAACAAATAATTATCCTTATTTAATTCGTCAAATCTCATACCATATCCAAAATTTTATCAGGAATCTGGGAATTGTGCGTCATCAGCAGCATCGGTGGTTGTTAGAATACCACCAGCAACTAGAACCTCGTGCTTGACTCTTAGATTTCCGTGCATATCTGTATAAGTTGTAACTCCAACCCATCCAGAGTGTCCGACAGCGTATGCAGTTGTTGCTGCAACACCAACTTCAACCGCATCTACACCAAATACACCAGTGAAGAAAGGATTAGCAGAATATCCAGAAGTCTTTGATTCTGGTGCTCTATAGATTGAATCGCCAAGAGTATAAACTGGTTCCTCCGAAATGTTATAGGAAGCACCAGCGGTAACGGTTGTTAAACCAGAAATAAAGTTTGCTGTGCTGGCAATAGAGATTGTTGTGGATGTGAATCCAGTAATAATCGCATAACCATAAGTTGCTCCAGTTCCTACAGTTATTACATCGCCAGTTTTAATCCCAGCACTTGTAAATGTAACAACACCAGTAGTACCAGTTACAAGGTTAGTGCCAAGATTGACGGCAATAGTGCCTGTTGAATAAACCGAGTCGTTATTGCCCCAAAGAGACATGTTTCCTTACCTATGAATTCTTTTATATTGATATTTATAAAAAAAAGAGACCTTTACTTTTTGGTCTCCTTGCGTAAAACTACTTTTAAAAAGTGTGTGATTAAATCAAGTAACCCATTCTCTTCAAATTTTTTTGTTTTTGCTAACCACTCAGAGAGTGTTAACAGTAGACCTAAAGCAATGGTTACTCCCCAGTTAGTTACAAAACAGGTAATCATCCTTCATCTTGTGGCTTGAAGAGAAGTTCCTTAACAGTAGCAAGAACCATATCGTCGATGCTATTGTCAGTGGATTTTACATACTTTTCAAGCAGTTCAATAACAAGTTTTTTAACAGCTGGATGCGTTGCAATCGAAAGAATGAGTGGTTTTACCACTGATACTACTGCGCCCATGATGTCCTCCGTGTGAAGAGTATCCTGGGTTATTTAGTATCAAGCAAGTCTACGTCTTCTTTCTTCGTCTCTTTCTGCTCTTTCTCTTGACGCTACTTGTGCTGCTTGTCTTTGTTTTTTTGTAGCAAGTCTATCTGCGGTTGTTTCCTCCTTCTCTTTGGGACGATCACTTTCAGGAACACCTCTCTCCGCTTCATGTTGAGCAACAATTTTACCACTTCTGGTCATAATACCTTTGCCTTCTGGCGATTTTCTAATCACTTCAATAACAGGATTTCTTCTACGTCTTGGTTTACCCTTATCTTCCCTTCTTCTTTCATCAATAAGTTCACCTTCTAGTTCATATGACATTTTAAGCCCCATTGCCCTTAACTTATTCTTCACATTTGAAACCATGGTTGGAATTTCTCTAGGATCCTTACAACCACTATTATTTTTCTTAGGTTTTGGTTCAGTATCAGATTCTTCTTTCATTGCCTGTGAACGAATCGTTGCAAAATAAACCTCTTCACCCTTTTTTGATCCATATTGCTTTTGCATTGACGCCTTCATTCCAGACTTATCATACTTTTTTTTTAATTTTTTTTCCTTTTTTACATCACTTTTAGTCATTTTTTTCTCATTAATCATGCTCAAAAATTGTGAGTAAGAATTTTCATTTACAGTAGGTGATACTGTTACTTTATTTTTTTTAGATTTCTTCATAACATCAAATTCAGGTTTGGTTTCAACCTGATCAATAGTTTCATCATTCACTTCACCTAAAAATTCTTCCTTTACACTTGAAGTATCTTTACCATCAGGAACTCCACCCCTCTTACGCTGAATTGCATTATGAACTACTCCACGATACTCTTTAGCAGGACTTTCTTTCTTACCATCTTTATCCCAGTCTTTACCAGATGTGGATGCAGCAGTTTGCTCCCCCCTCTTCTTTTCACCTTCATATGGTTCACCATATTCGGTCATTTCAACAGATTCAATATTTGGATTTGCTCTTAATGAATTAATTTTTTCACGAGTTGCATATCTAACATAACTTACACCATTCTTATCAGTAACTCTTACTTTGTATTTCTTATCTCCTTTAGTATATGCTGCCTCTTCTAATTCATTTTTAAGTTGATTAATATCAATTGCTTCATTTTTCTTTTCTACAAAGACATTATACAATGCGTTTGCAACAGAATTTGATGCCAATTCTGAAACGTTTCCATAATAATCTTCATTCATATTGCCACCTTTACCAAATAATTTATTTCTAACTTCCAATTTTTCACTCTCACCCATAGAACTATTTTGCATGTATTGTGAATACGCTTGTCTTAAAGGCAAATTCTCTCTTCTTGCTCTATATCTAATGTCATATACAGCTTGCTTTACTTTTTGTTCTGGGGTCTTATCACCCTTATTATCTCCACCCCTATCATCTCTCCCAGAATCGGACGGATTTGATAAGGAAGCCTGTGGATGTTTTCTTGCAGGTAAATCTTCAGCAATATGCTTTTTCATGAGAAAACTTTTCTAAACTTTACTTTTTTATATTTCTATTTATGAAATTCTTTATACTATCAAGTTTCATTGTTTTCATAGCATTTTTGCGGTACCCATCTGCACCAATTAGAGTATTTGGTTTTCCAGGAACTCTCATATTTCTACTCATTGTTTTCTCACAGTAAGATTCAGAAATATCTTTAATCCAAGATTTAAACATCATGCCGTCTTCAGTAACACAAATAAGATAATTAGTACCTCTACGAATAATTTTACCTCTAAGACCTGTATTTAAATTTTCTACAACAGATCCTTCTTTAAATATTTTTTTAGAAAAATAATTTTCGCGTAAAGATTGTAAATCAAACTTTGGGGCAATCTCCCACAAATTATATCCTTCTTGCTGTATTTCTTGAATATTCATTCCCTGGCGAACTAAGTCAAATAATTGAATAACTTCTTTTCTTGGAATCGACTGTGGAATTAAATTGCGAAATGTAGGTAAATCACCTTCAGCTGCAGCAAGTCTTAGTCTTGAAGATGTAATTCCATCAACTTCTTTTCCATCAGCGTCTATTTCACCAACAGGTAAAACTTCAATTATATCAAATTGATATAATTGTCCATTATAATTATTTGATAAATTTTCAAATTCCTTTGCCCTTCCAGATCCACATACTATCCTAACATTTGCGTAACCATCATTGTGTGCTTTCTTTAGAGTATCAAAAATTGTAATTTGGTTTGGATCATTAACTATTCTTTCACTATGATCGGGAAATAATTTTCTCATGAAAAATATTTTAGTATCGGGATCAAGAGGATTCTTTTTTGGATCAAAACTTCTGGATGGAACAATAATATAATCTCCACCATCTTCCATAGAAATTTGAGATGCAGTATCCATCAACTCTTGATGAGCATATGTTGGCGGATTAAATCTACCGAAAACAATAGTTAAAGTTCCTTTATCCTTTTCAACAGGAAGATAATTTTGAGGAATTTCTTCTTGAGGAATTTCTTCTTGAGGAATTTCTTCTTGAGGAATTTCTTCTTGAGGAATTTCTTCTTGGGGAATTTCTTCTTGGGGAATTTGTTGGGATTGTTGAACTTGCTGTGCTATTGCTGGATCATTATAACTAGAAGAAGCAATTTGCTTTTCTCTTGGAGTTTGTGCTGGATCTTTTCCAGGAATTCTTTGGCGCTTATTAAAGTATTGAAGTGTTCCACCAACTGTTTTTGCTTCAAATTCTCCAGTTGCCCTATTATACCAACCACCATGACCATCACCAACCAATCCCAAACGTTTTGCTTGATCGGATGCTGGAGTTGCTTCTACTATAAACTTTGAAAATAATTTCATTACTTTATATTGAGTATTCCTCTACACATAATATAAAGTATTTAGTAATATGGAGATAAGGAGACTCGAACTCCTGACATCCTGCTTGCAAAGCAGGCGCTCTACCAACTGAGCTATATCCCCAGAAAAGAATTATATCACCTAATGGGCATCAAGTCAAATAATTCTGGGTGAAGTTTACCATATTTTCTCATTATTTCTCCCGCTTTCGCATTTGCAAAATTTTCTTCGGGACTTCCTGGATGAGACTTTATAGTACCCTTTTCTAAAAGTTGTTTATAATGTACCACCTCATGAGAAAGTGTTCGTAAAATATCAACTGGATGGCGATTAATTACACTTAAATATATAATCTTATCTTTGGTTATATATCCAAATGCAAATGATTTTTTAGCAAAATCTGCATCATCAATTAATATGATTGGAATATCAAATGAGATTCTAAGTTCTCTTTTCAAATAAATTAAAAATGTTTTTAAAATAGAATCAAATTGTATTCGTGTAGTTGGTCTTCCCGTTCTCTTTCCAATCAAAGACATTTTTTTAAATATTTATTCTTCGATTTTAGAACCAATATAATTTTCCATTGCTTCATCAAGATTCAAAAGAACTTCACGAATATTAGAAATTCTTTTTGGTTCTGTAGGACCTTTAGCATAACCCTTTTGAGCATCAATCAAAACCATAAGAACATCGCTTGATTCTTCAAAACTCATTTTGAGTACAACTTTTTTATTTTTAGTCATCGGTCGTCAGAAGCACGGTTTTCAGAAAAGTAAACATCAAAAGCACCCTCAGGATAACGCTTCAGAAGTTTTTGAACATTACGAGCAACCACATCATCAAGAGTTACGCCAAGTGCCATACATGCTTGAGCAACGTACCACATAATATCACCAAGTTCAATAATCAGGTGTTCACGATTATCCTCAGTATAAGGTTTGCCTTGGAAAATCATCTTCTTTACAATTTCCATAAATTCACCACCCTCAGCATTGATACCAACGGAAGCAGTTAGAAGACGTTCAATATTTGCTCCCTTCTCGTCAAGTTCTACCAGACGATCAGAAAGAGCAAGAAAGTCCTTGGATGCATCAGAAGTTACGGCATCCACAAACTCTGCATACTTATCAAAATCAACATGTTTTGGAGTTTCCATTAAAATTTAAATCCCTCGAACGATTTTTTAGGTTTCTCTTCGCTATTATACTCTTCTTCTTGTCCAGAGTCAAGTATATCCTTTTGAGCAGTTTGCTCACAGTCATAAAGTCTCATTTTTGCACGATCAATCCCAACAATAAATCTTTTATAGATTGTTGGATCATTGTATCGATTTTTAAGTTGTTTAACCATCAGTTGTCCTAACTGCTCAAGCTCTTCAGTGCTAATAAGGGCAAACATAAGATCAGCAGTAGCAGGAAGACCAAAGGATTCACTAGTATCAGTAAGTTCAACATCACTGCTACCATAACCAGAGCGAGTGGTCTGCGTGGCAGATACGATAGGGACGTTTGCTTCAACAGCCAACCCACGTAACTCTTCTGCAATTGCTTTAATATAGCTATATGAATTGACAGAAAAGTTTGACTTATAACGGGAGGAAGCACATATATTAAGGTAATCGATGAAAATAATATCAGGTTTAAATGATTTCTTAAGTGCAAGTTCGTTAAGAAGTGCCTTAAAGTGTCCACTATGTGCAGATGCAGTAGGATACTCTTTAATTATAAGAGAACCTTGAGTTTTTTTAGATAAATTAGAAACTTTTGTTTCGAATGTTTTGTGTGGCAATTCAACTAATTGTTGAATTGGAACATTTAGTAAATTGGCATCAATACGCTCAGCAATTCTTTCCTCTGCCATCTCAAGAGTAATATACAATACATTTTTTCCTTGTAGAAGAGCAGATGCTGCAATATGACACATAAACAAAGATTTACCTACACCAGTTCCCGCAAGAGCAATATTGAGAGTTTTATTGGGTAAACCACCTTTAGTAATCTTATTAAAATAATCCAAATCAAATTGAATCTTATCTTCTTTTTTGTGATAGAACTCATAACGTTCTTCATAATTTTGAAGATAATCATGCCCTATATTATTATCAAATGACACTGCCAGTGCATTTGAGAGAATACTGGGGATAGAATCTCTATTCTTTTTCTCGTCCTGCCCATCAGCAATAGTGATAGACTCCATAAGTGCAAGATAGATGGCACGATCACGACACCACTTTTCTGTAGTATCGAGTAACCATTGTCCATCCACAGGAGAATCATTCAAAATCTTTGTAATATCACGAATTTCCTTTATTTCACCCTCAGTAAGATCAGTCCGATTCTCCACTTCAATATTGAGTGCTTCAATAGTAATAGAAGATCCATACTTAACAATGAAATTAACCACTTCCTGAAAGATTACTTTTTCGGTCCTCTGATCGAAATAGTTTGGTTGAATAAAAGGAATAACTTTTCTTGAATAATTTTCATTAAAAACAAGGTTCCTAAGAATAGTAGTCTCAATTCGTTCCATTATTTGGTAATAAAAAATTTTTTACATTTGGCAAATCAAAAATTAAACTTGGTAAATTTTCGATTGGATATTTTTTTAAGATATAATCAGTATGGTTAAAATAAATTGATTCTGGACTAAGTTCATTTTCATTTGGAACATAAGTTTTCATATATTCTATCAAATGATCCGAAAAATGGCAAAATGATTCTGCTTTTGTAATTCGTCTAATTGTATCACCCATCCAGGTAAAGTGCCAACCAAGATCAATAAGTCTATTCCCATTCTCATAAGCATATGTCACACTAAATGGGAGATAATATTCTGATCTGATTTGTGTTGGAAAGCATTTTTCTAAGTGATGTTTTAAACACATGTACATGGATCTATCCCATGGTTTTTCAGTATTATCTTCTGTTCGATAAGATCTTAAATCTGCCCTTCCTTCCAAAAGAACCAGTGGAATTTTCAAAACATTATCATACTGATATCTCAAGATATTAGATAGAAATTGTATTGTATGAGGATTTATAATTTCATCACAGTCAGAAACTATAAAAACATCATCCTGATCAAACTCGTCCAAGATAGTTAATATACCATCCCTTTGCAACCGTTCTCTACTTCCCAATGTTATCTCATTCCCACCCCAGAACTTATCATAATCATCTGGATTTGAAATTTTATCATCAGATAAATCCAATTCAATAACTTGAATTTTATCTCCAACCAATCCTAGATTTTCTAATTCCGCTTTACACGTAAATGGTTTTGGATTTCCACTATGTGTATAATTGGCATCGGTAATTATAAATTTATCGACGTAATCATACAAAAGTTTAATTCTTAGTTCTAATAATTCTTTCTCATTAAAATATGGAAAACAATCAATTACTCTCCCACTCATAATCACTTACCGTAACTAAATTCTTCTTTTGCAATTTCATTCAATTGATTCATTACTTCTTCAGTAAAATATTGTTCCGGTTCTTTAAGAATTTGCTTAGCATATACTTTTTTACCATTCATTTCGTAACGTCCTGCTACATTCTTCCAAAGTCCACCAATCTCACCGAGTTCAAGAAGACCATAATATCGATCAAGACCACGCTCATCATAATAAAGGCGAACTTCCACATCTTTATTCTCTTTGCTTAAACGTGATTTAGCAGTCTTTGCTTTGATAATGTTTCCAATGACTTCTGTTCCATCTTTCTCCTTTTTCTTTGAGAGATAAATGATAGTAGAAGCGGCATACTTAAGACCACTACCACCTCCCATCTCCTTAGTAGGAACATAAGCACCGATAACGTCATAGGTGTGGTTAGTAACGATCATTGGAATGTTTGCCTGACCCAACTTGAGAGTAAGCATACGGAACGCACCTTTGACCAATTGAGATTTGGTCATGTCACGAACTTGTTTGTCGTTCAGTGCATCAGTAATCTCTTTCTCAGTTGAGAGCATACCCAGAGAGTCTAACACAAACATACAAGGTTTGCGTTCATCTACAGGTTTTTTTAAGTAGATATCTACTGCCTTGAGTGCCTTACTACGAAACTCCTCAATGGTTACGACATTCACAACAACCAAACGAGAAGTATCAATTCCACGCGATTCTAAAAGAGATTTGGTGATAGCAGCCTCAGTATCAAAATAGAGACAATAACCATCGGGATTGGTATCAAGAAAATTCTTAACAACGGCGAGACTGAAGAAAGTCTTTCCAGTAGAAGATTCTCCAGCAATAGCAGTAATCTTATTCCCAGATACACCACCAAATATGCTACCTGAAACCAGTGCGTTAAAAATGTACGAACCTGTGTCCACATAAGTTTCAGTCTCGTCAATGTCTGATGCTAGTTTGGTGTAGTCATCACCAATCTCTTTTACAATATCTTTAAGAAAGTCCATAAATCACCTAAAAATATAATGTGAATTTTGAGATTTAAAAATCTCTACCTGCTCTTCAGTTTTAAAGAACTTAAAAAGTATTGTATTTGGATGCTCTTTAAGTTGATATTTTAGTTTAATCATTTTTCTCCTTATTCATGTAGTTAATTTTATAACACCAAAGCTTAGCATAAAGATCAGGATGAGGACCTTTTAATGCTTCAATAATAGTATCTAAGTCTTTTTTTGTAATTGGTAATTCTATTGACATTATGCTGCAATACCATATTGCTCACGAAGAATTTTTTTGTAGGGTCCGCCAGGATTTTCCTGACGAATCTCTTTTACCAGTTTAAGTTTTTGATATAAAGCGGTGTCACCGCCAAGATGCAGTGCGCTCACAATAGTCGCAAGATCTTTATCATTAATAGGAAGATCCATTAAAAGAAAAACGATTCTAGGTTTACAGTTTTTTCGACATTCCACCCGATAGCATCAAGAATAGACTTAAGGGGTTCTACAAAACTCTTTTCAAATTGTAGGTCATAGTCGATGTATTTGTCAAGACCAAGTTCCCGTGGGAAGTCCTGAATAAAGGAGATAATGTTCTCCTGAATGATATTTGGTTTTTTCAAATAGAGGAACTTAATTTTTTCCCCATTATTGATAAGTGAATATTTATTAGTAAGTTTTTTCTGCTTCACGTAGTGATTAAATAGAAGTGCTCCACGACAATGAATAGGAGTACCCTTAGTATAGATGTCTGATGAAGAGTGATACTTACGAATATCTGAAGCAGTTCTTGGGAAAGCAATTTCCTCTGGAGGAAGACTTCTGAACTTCACTCTACATTCTTCGATGAAGTTGATAACATCATCTTCAGTCCCATTCATCATTAGTTTGAGACCGTCTTTAATCATCTGACGGCAGGGGGCAGGTGTAGAAGACTTGACTGCCTCAATACCCATCATCTTCAGTTTGGGTTCATTGTACTGAACACCCTCACTGTTCCATACGTTGAGAATATATCGCTTCTTCGCAGTCCAGATACCACGCTCAGCGATATTCTCTCGCTTCATTTGCATCTTTTGCTCATACGCCGAAACATAATTCGCAAGTTCCTGATAACAAGATTCGATGAATGGTTCCAGTTTCTCTTGACAGATCTTATCAAGTATTCCAACAATCTTTGTTTTATCATCAGACTGATTACTAAAAAATTTAGTAACAAGAGGTCCCATATTAAGATAGATTGAATCGGTGTCAGATGCAATAACATAATCGACTTCTTCTGTTTGTAGAAGTTTATTTAGATATCCATTAACTTTATTCTCAATCCATCGGATAGAAACTTGTCCGGAAAGTGTAATTGCTTCTGCGTTTGCTAGTTTATAATAACGGAAATACTGGTTACCGATAGCACCATAAGCAGAATTAAGTTGAATCTTCCTTGCCATTTGGATGTTGTTGCATCTAGCAATCTCCTTTTCCAACTCTTTTGTCTTTGTCTTCTCATACTCCTGTTTGGCAGCAAGCATTTTCTTTTTGTAGATAGTTCGATCTTTATAGATCTTCTCCATCAATTCTGGAAGAAACCCACGCACATCTTTACGATACATGGCACCATTGGCACACACTGCATAGTCCTTATACATCTCAAAGGTTATTTGCTCTTCAAGTATCTTATCAACTGTAACCATTGGGTGTCTCTCGTCCAAGAGCGTCTCTGGGGAAATGTTGTACTGCATAATAAGGTGAGGGTACAGACTATTAAGGTCAAAAGACACAACCCAATCATACTTTCCAGGAATCGGTTCCTTGACGTAAGCTCCTGCATACTTAGAATCCTTATCGGAACGTTCTTTAGGAGGAATGACAATATTTCTCCTCTTTAAATAGTTATAAATGATCGTATCCCACATACGAACTTGTGAAAACACATCGTTATAATTTGCTTTGGCATCGTATGCCATAGTCAAAGCAAGTTCGATCAGTTTCATCTTGTCTTCCAAACGATCAACAAGTTCTACGTCAATAATGTTATATTCTACAAACTTTTGCCACCCTTTAGTATAAAAATCTTTAAAGGTATCAAACTCAGAGTGGTCAAGTTTTTGCTGCCCAAGTTCCACGCTTGAAATATAGTCGAGGCGATATGATTCCTGCGCTTTATAAGTAAATTTTTTATAAAGATTCAAATAATCAAGTTGACTAATACCACCAACATCATAAGAGATATGTTTACGACCAGCAATATAAATCTCATCTTCGGTCACCAGTCCCCATGGAGACATACGCTTCATCAGTTTTTCACCCAGAATACGATCTAGGCGACGAACAAGATATGGAATGTCATACAATTCAATATTCCAACCAGTTACAACTTCTGGTGTATTTTCTTCAACCATCCACCAGTTAATAAAGTCCATCAATAGATCACGCTCGTTATTGAACGAACGATAGATTACATTCTTCTGTTGGTTCTTAAAAGGACCCATACCCCAGGTACGAATCTGTTTGGAGGAATAGTCTTGAATGGTGATGAGGAGAACTTCTTCGGCAGCAGACTCTACATCAGGGAATCCGTTCTCAGATGCAACCTCAATATCAAGAGTGGTAACTTTAACTTTACTAATATCAAACTTCAGTTCTTCCTCAGGATACATCTCAGAAATATACTGATAGATGTACTGAGTATTACCATAAATCTTGAAGTTTTCTACACCATCATACTTTTTAATGAACTCACGACAATCACGAACAGAACCGGGTTGAACTGCTTCAACATACTCACCATTCAAAGTATGATATTTAGTTTTCTTTCGAGAAGGGACAAAAAGAGTCGGGTTAAACTTCTCACGAGTTGCGAAATGGCGACCATTTTCGTAACCGCGAACCAAGAAGTGATCCCCGACCATCTGGACGTTTGTGTAAAATCTCATCAGGCAGTTAGTTCAAGATACTTTTGAATAATTTCTGGTTTTGGATCTGCAATGGTTAGGATATCAGAAGATCTAACCATCAATTCAGTTTGATTAGTTATTTTTGGCCATGGAACCATTTCATCTTCACTGATAAAAAGATAGGGATTGATTAGTTTGCAATCAGGGTCACCGATCTGAGAATCAACTTCAACAACTTCACTAATTATAACATTATCAACATCTAAAAGAAGACATTTAATTTTATTTTCATTATCATCCATTTACATTTTCCTCGTAAAGATTTTTAAGAGATTCAACTGGTTCTGTAATAGTAACTACCCAATCTTGTACTATAGCAATTTCAGTATCTTGGGATAAGATAAACCATTTTGATAAAGAAATTTGTACATCTTGAACATCATTATCAACTTGTTCAGTTAACATGATGGGAGTTTGACTAACAACTTTATATGGGGATTTTAAAAGATACTTAGAAAGTTTTTCATCAGAACTAGATAAAATTTCCTTTACATCAGAAATTAAAGTTTCTCCAGATTTGAGTAAAACGAGTTTTATTGACATTTTTAAATCTATTTTAATACATCTATAGTACCACAAAAAAAGAGAGGTGTCAACTGGATTTTGCCAGTTACCTCTCCGTCTGCGCCGACGATATTCTCTATTATTTAGAGATAATCTTTGCGCGAATGATGCTCCGGAACTATTTTCCCAAGTACGATCCGTAAAAGTCCGTCTTCGAATACAACGTCCCTGACTTCTGTGTCGTCGGATAAAGTCCACGCTCGTTGAAAACTTCTTTGAGCCAGTCCCTTATGGATAAATGTCTTGTCGGATTCGGTGTCCTCCCGTTGCCCTTCGACAAAAAGTTTTCCATACTCCGTGAAGACATTGACCTCTCCTTTTTTAAAACCTGCTAGTGCAATCTCTAAATGAGATTCTACATTATTTACCTGAATCAGGTTGTAAGGTGGATAGTTTTTTGTAGTTTCGTGAAGATTAAACAGACGATCAAAGTATTCGTCCATACCAATGCTATTACGAGTGATCTTATCCATCAAGGTGTTAAGATCCGCAGCAGTGTACCTGGTGAGGTTTGTCATTATTGTAGCTCCTTTAAAAGCGAGTTTGTGTTGTGTGAACCCTTTACGGCGTTCTCAATTATTATATATCAAATTACATAAAAAAGAGGAGTGGTAAACCCCTCACCTTTTTGTTCGGTTTTCAGGCAAGTGCCTTAGTGATTTCAGAAATAGATGTCATAGCAATGTCTTTCGGAACTCCACTCCACTTAAATACTTGAGCACCATCATCAGAACAAACTGTAACTGTGAAAGTAAGTTCTTTCATAATTTGAGATACTGATTGTGGCATACCATCGATGGTTTCAAATACAGTTAATACTCGATCATTCATATCTTCAACATCTTCAAAAATTTTAGGAAGTTTCTTTCTCCAAGCATCCCAGTCTTCGTGTCCACGATTATTTCTGAACCTTGCACTAATACACTTAGCAACAGTTCTCAGTTCATCATTATTTAAATATGGAAAAAAGTTTTTAGATTCTTCTGTTACACCACCAAGGCGAGTTGATGTTGAATTTCTAGATGCTTGTGCGGAAAGACATCGTTTACAAATTGCTCTCCAAATTTTTTTATATTCAGATTCAAAATTTGGATATTTTTCTGAGATACTCTCCATTGTCACATTTTTTCTATAATCAGTGACTAACATGATCAGATTTATACGGTGCAACGTAATTCTAACATAAAAAAGGGGGTTCGTCAACCCCCTTGTTTCATTCTGCTTCCTCAACTTTTTTCTTCTTGGAACCAATATTATATTTGGTTTCCAGAATCCAGTCACTTTTGTCCTTATAAGCAAGGACTTTGATTTGATTGAGTGGAGCAATATCTTGAATCTTGGTTGCATCAACAATAGTGATGAGTCCCCAATCAGCAAGAAGTTGGGCAATGCGATTGCGACGCTGAACATCATTCACCGTCAGGTTTGCATGTTTGCCATCAAGGGCAAACAACTCCTTAAAGTGAACCAGATAGTATCTGCCTTGCTTGTGAAGAATATGGCAAGACTGATAAATTTTTTTCTCTTTCCTAGAAGCGACTCCGATACGGGTCAAAGTTTCACGCACTTTCAAAAAGTCATCAGGTTCATTAAGAACCACTTCTACCATTTGATCAGGTGCCCATTTCACTTCAGGTACTTGAACCACGCTCATTTTGTTCCTCCAGTTTCAAATTTTGATTTAATAAATGTTAGTTGCTCTTTTGTGAGAATTCTCAAAGCTTGTTTTGCCTTTTCATTACTATAACCATAATATCGTTTGACATAATCAAGATCTTTGATTGTATCTTTTCGGATCCAGGGAGAAAACCTCTTCTTTTTCCTCAGAATATTTATAAAAAAATCATATTGCATCTTTTTAGAAAGAAAATGATATCTATTCATTTCATTTGAAAACATAATAGAGTCCACATGTCCAGAAAAACATCGGTTAATAATGTAAGAGGGATATTCTCTTTCTAATGAAGGATCTTCATCAATCAAATTTTGTTTAGTCTGATTGATAGAATTTAACCAGTCTTTTAATTCCATATTATCTAATAATTTCTAGTTCAGAATCAGATGTCCACAACTCCAATTCTGTTTTTAATCTGTCTTCGTTATTAAGTTTTGCATATCTTTTCGATGCTTTACTTTTCCACCACCCAATAACCTCTTCAGGTTCATATCCAAATTTTGAAATATAATAACGTTTTTTCTCGGTAAGAGACTTAGCATGAGTGATACATTGTTTAAACTCATGTAACTTTGAAGCATCTTGAAGAGACTTCATGATGATTGAAATCATCTTGGTTTGAATTTTTAATTTTTTAGATGATTTGTCTGCAGAAACAAGTCTTTCTCCACCATTAGCATTATTATTAAACCACCAAAACATTTCACGAAAATAATCATCATGAAACAATGGAAGAAAATTACTTTCAGTATCTCCTATATGTCTGACATAAGGTTTAAGACCATCATACATGGATACTCCTTTTGTAGTACCGTATAGTGAAGTAGTTTCAAAGTATTGAAGATTAGTTCCATACTTTGCATCAAATTGTCGTTTGAGTTCATTGGATGATGCCAAAAGAGCAAGAAGTTTTCCACCAAGATAATTATATCCAAATGGTTGTACTGGGACAATATTAAATCCCATTACAAATTCATGATTAATTTTAGATAGTGGTAGAACTTCACCAAAATAATCATTTCTAGGTTTTGAATTAATTGTTGGGGAACCAAATCTAATTACACCAACAATTTTATCAGTAGTGTCTTCTGTAATTATCCACTTAATCGTTCTTCCAGGAATTGCTTCTTCAATTGGGTTGGAAGCAGTCATATTAAGAATTTCAGAATACAACTCTTGATTATATTTTGTTTTTGGTTTTGTACTAGTATCAACCTCACGAATACTAAACACCATATCTCTAGGATCTATAGAAAAATCTGAAAAAATTTCATCCTCAGGACCAAATAATTTACCAGCAGAATTATTAATTCTACTTTTTTTTACGTACCTCAAATAATCGTCAATTCGATTAAACTTTGAATAATAATCAATAAATTGATTTGCTGCCCAAACAGCATTTTCAGGTGATAACATAATTAAACCAAAAAGTACTTTTCATATTCAATCAAATTTTTGGGAACTTCGATAATATTCGTTTCCAATGGAACAGCATCTTTCCATTTACCTTTTAACGTTGGACGAAAATAAAGATTAATTCCTAAGTGGTTATATTTTAAATGTGTTGGAACATGAATTTTATAATAATAACCATCATTCTCAGTAAGTCGAGAAAGTCTAATATTTTCTTCCTGTGTTACCATAATAGTACTACAACAATCCCAAAAAATCTGTTTGAAATTATTATAATCTTTCAAATAAATTTCAGGATTATCCAAAATCATTCTAGTAACAAATTGAGGAGAAAGGCAGTGATCGTAAACTACTTTTTTCCCATTCAACTTATTTTTTAATGCTTCCTCACTTGCATACCCAGTAAAATTACATAAGGAACAATCAAAGACTTTAATATAGTAACTTCTAGTAAGAGGTCTAGCACTATAGTTTGGATCTTGCCAGAGATCTAAAATAGAATTTAATTCACGGTACGATGTCTCACAATATTCTTCCCAATTTTTTTTCCTCTTACTACCAAATTTGTAATCTTCAGAAATGACATTTCGGGATACATTCATTTTATTCATAATAAAATCGTTGATAATTCAAGTATACTCTGGTTTGTGGTATTTAAGATATTCAAGAAATGTCATTTTCATTTCTTTCTTTGTCATACCACAATGTTTTGCGGCAGCAGGTAAAGTCATCTTAGCACGAAAAAGACCTTCATTTGCCTCTTGCACATTCTTAGGTGTAGTCTTCACTCGTGGTTCTACCAACTTAGTTTTATCGATAATCAATAGACCCATTTGGCACTTCCTCCATTAACTCTGTAAGTGTGTAAAAGAACTTGTTGAAACTTCCTGCCATCATACGATATCCAGTTCCAACATAGATTTGCCCAAGCACTACCGAAACAGTAGCAACTCCCCAAAAAATGTAATAGAACCTAGACTTAACCTGGTGACTTTTGTTTTTCATTTAAAGTTACACTCCACCATAAGTTCAGTTAGACAAGCAAGCATATTTATTTCTTGGTCTGCTACAAATGCCGCCTGATACTGATACTTAGCAAGCACAAGCACAGCAGCAGGAATACTATTGTTTTCAAGGGATAGATAAAGAGCATCGTAAATACGGCGCAACAATACAGTAGTATCATTGTCCAGATTAGATACCACCCACTTCCGAACTTCGGGAAAGTTTTTTTCCTTGAGGTTTTTAACAAGTTCATTTACGGCAACATCAGAGAACGTAGCAAGAATACCAGCATCAATCTTTCCACTGACAGAGTATCGTTGACACTCATTAAGAACACGACGCCAGTCTGGAAAGTGCTTATTAACAAGTTCTACCAGGACCTTGTTATCAGATTCAACACCTTCTGCAACCAGGATTTCTTGGAGACGCTTGAAGAACTGTGCAGCAATGGACTGTCGCTCTTTTCCTTTGATTGAGAAATCAACAACGGCACATCGCGAGTGCAGGGGTTCAAGGATTTTATTCTTATAGTTACAGGTGAAGATGAATCGACAGTTCCCAGCAAACTCCTCAATAAACGCCCGTAGGAGGAGTTGAACATCGTTGGACGTGTTATCTGCCTCATCAATGATGATGACCTTGTGTTTAGAATCCGAAGTAAGTGAGACGGTCGAAGCGAAGTTCTTCGCATTGTTTCTGACAGTATCGAGGAATCTACCCTCGTCGGATCCATTGATGACATATACATCTGCTCCAAGTTCATTACATAGTGCCTTAGCAACTGTGGTCTTTCCAATACCAGGAGGACCAGCAAGAAGCATATTAGGAATTTCGCCTTTATTTAGAAACTCCCGAAACATTTGTTTTGTAGTCTCTGGGAGAATACAATCCTCAATAGTCTTAGGGCGATATTTCTCAACCCAAATAAAATCACTCATAATCAAATCCAATCAGGTTTACGCTCAGGAATACGCAGATAATTGTCTGCTACCCAAGGTTTGGAAGCAATATACATTTTATAAGCAGTAAATGTATCAATGCTGCCATCAAGTTTGTATTCGTCGGGCATAGCACGAGCGAATGGAGTTACTTCTGTAATCTTTCCCCTTGGAAACAAATAAAAAGCATCCACAAGAGTCTTATAACAGGAGTGAGTCTTATTATACCGCAAAGTGTATTCATCACACAAGTTCAATCCATGCTTAATCAACCAATATGCATTATGGATACTTTCCATTGCCCACTTGGTACACGGATGATTGCGAAATGCTCCCTTCTCAGTTTTGTATGGAGTATGATCTGCTTTGAGTAATGGACCATAGTTATGTCCCCACTTTTCTGATGCTACAATAGAAAGCATTTGACAGCATTCTAGGGGCATCTTCACGATATGTTTATCGGGGAGACAAATGGCACTTTCTGCTGGCCAGGGAGAAGTCACAAAAATGTTCATAATTAAAAACAATACTTTTTAACTACATACTTAACTTTTTTAGGTTTATCTTCCATCCATAGTGCTTCCTTTTCAAGGAGAAGGGTATGTTTACCTGATATTGAAACTGATTTCATAAGATCTTTATTTTTATTGTGTGAAAGATTCATTGAAGTAGGTGAAATACCAAATTCTTTTACATCATTCATATTCTGTTTACATGCTTGAGCAACATGCACTGATTCATGAAATAAAGTTTCGTTTATGTAGTACTTAGAATTTTTATTAGAAAGAATTCTGTCTGTACAAAGAACCATCGTTTTAGATGTGTTTTGATACCAACCATAAATGTCATGTTTACGACAAATGGGTGTGTTTTCAACTACCCGAATTTTTTTTGAAATCATATTATAGATTTCGGTTCCTTCGGGAGAAAGATAAAGAAGAAATTGCATCATCCAAATGTGGAATCAGGTTCCAGAGCAATATAATAGGTCAGATTATACTTGGTATTCGTGAACTGTGACAAAAGTTTAGAAGAGACCACCACGTCATAAGCGCCAGGAATGATCTTGATGTTTTCAACCTTGAAGTTAAAACTGAACTCTTCATCAGTCTCACCAACAACGATGGCATATTCGTTAGAAGTATCATTCTTCTTATCACGAACCACCAGTTTGATTACACCATTCTCTCCAACAGCGGAAAGGTCAGGAAGTTGGTAAACTGCTGCTGCCTTCACCAGTTTTTCCAAAGAAGTGCTATCCAGTTGGAAACACACATCAGATGAAGGAAGTTGAATGTCCTTATCGGGAGGAGAAATAATCACGTTTGGATCTGCAAAGAAATACTTCACACGACGCTTACCCTCTTTGATGCTGAGATAAGATTCTTCAGCAAAATCAAGATCAGGATCTTGATGAAGTCCAAGACCATTCAGAAATTGATTAAGATCGTAGATTGCAAAACTACGAGGAAACTCCTCAGTAATATCTGCTTCAGCAAGAATGTTCTTAGCAACAGAAATAGTGCGGAGTTTGTTACCCTGCTTCACAAGAATAGAGTTATTGATGCCAGCAAAATTCTTGAGAATGGTCAGGGTGTTGTCAGAGAGTTTCATAGTTTTATCTTGAAGTTTCATTGATTGTAGGTTTCACGGACAGCATTCTTATCGTTGAAGTTCATCAAAAGAACAGCATAGTGCAAGATCTTCATGATATCACGGCGGGCACTGCCCTTCTTATCATAGCGAGAAGCATACTTAAGAATGTTACTGCGACAGAATGCTTCACCATCACCACACGCTTCAATCAAATCCAGAGTTTGGATCTTTTGATCTCCAGCAGAGTAGTGTTGATTGTAAGTACCACGAATGTACTCAAGAAGTTCTTTTACAATTTCTTCTTCATTATATTTCCAGAATCCATTTGTATTTGTATTTTCGGGCATTTTAATATCTAAAGAAAGTTGATTATAACTATTGGTATCATAAGATTGTGACCCAAAGACGATCATATCTGGAGAAGAATTTGGATTTCCAGTTAAACTAACGCCATCCTCAATCCAGAAATCTTGGTTCGATGTGTTGTTCATGAATTTAAAGTCATTTTCAGAGTACGGATATTCGTCCATAATAAAAGAGAACGGTATTTTATACTGCCATTATTATATCAGAAAGTATCTGAGGGGTCAAGTTCCTGACGATCCTGAGGCATTTGGAAATCAGCATCCACCTTGTCATAAAGTTCAAGGAATGCTTGCTTGGTTTCATCATCAAAACGATTCACACAAACTTGGATTGCCTTTGCCTTATCTTTGAAAATACTATAGGCACGAATGATGTGGACCAGGCGACGGGTGCTGATGATTTCCTCAATACCACCATCATAGAAGGTCTTGCGGATGATATCACTCCAATCAACCAGGCGCTTGCAGAAGTCACGGTCTTCCACGCCAAGGTCCAGAGCAATTCCTTCCAGAATCTTCTGCTCAGTGGCAGGAGAAGGATAGGACTGCTCAAAAGTCACAGGGAAACGCTCAAGGAATGCCTCATTGAGGACATTGGTGCCGATGAAACGACCGTCATCAGAACCCTTACCCTTAGTATTGGCAGTAGCGATAACGTTGAAACCAGCAGCAGGTTTCACCCAACGTCCAATCTTTTTCAGAAACACACCCTTACCTTCAAGGATGGATTGGAGACAGAGGATTTTGTTAGAAGCAAGGTCAATTTCATCGAGTAGCAAGATTGCCCCTCGTTCGAGTGCTTCAATGACAGGTCCATTGTGCCAAGCAGTGTTGCCATCCACAAGGCGAAAACCGCCAATAAGATCGTCTTCATCAGTTTCAATGGTAATGTTTACCCGGATGAGTTCACGTCCCAACTGGGCACATGCCTGCTCAACAGAAAACGTTTTGCCGTTACCAGACAGACCCGTAATGAACGTCGGATAGAATAGACGGGACTGAATAATTTTTTTAACATCAGCAAAGTTACCAAACTTGACGAAGGTATCATCTTTTTCAGGAATAAGATTTTGTTCGACAGAAGGAAGAGCGGCAGGTGCTTGATAAGAGCGTTCGATTTCCTCAACTCGTTCTTGAGTCACTTCAAGATTCCAACGACCGCGAGCAGTTTTAAAAGGTTCAAGACGATTAGTAACAGTGGGATAAGAAATACCCTTAGATGCACAATAACCACGAACATCACCAGCAGAAAACTCTGTACCAAACAGAGATTTGAGGTCAGAAATGAGTTGTTCGTCGGTCACAGAAATTTTACGAGGCATGATGTAGTTAGGTGTGTTTCATTTGAACTCTCATATTATACCCATAAAAAAGGCACCTGTCGGTGCCACTGTGACAGTTTAGAAAGTGGATTACTTATTGCTCAACTGCCATGAGAAAACTCTCTACCTCTATCAGGTCTAGGTTTAGTTCTTGGTTTAGGCATGAGTGGGGGAAACACTCCACTTGGGGGAGGTGTAGGTTTACCTCCTTTCTTCACCGCATGAGTCTGAACATTCAAACCTCTACCAGTTTGTTGACCATAAACATTTTCACCAGGCTTACGGAGTTCACCTTGAGTGGTGTACTTGGTGTTACGGTTCCAGGGGAGAGCGTCAGTGACATTGGCACGAACTTCTGCCCATCCCTCAACAATACTCTGTCTCCACTCTTCACTCATATTTGCCATAATAGCAAATGCTGCCTGATTAGTGTCAGCGTAACCTTCAGCAACCAAGTACTCAAGAATATAATCAAAATTATCATAAGATTCTGGAAGACCCTTTTCACCACCAACCTTGTGAGTTTTTCCTGCTTTTAAATTTGCTTTACGATATTCAATATCATCCCTTTCCCAACTTGCCAATTTAGGAGTACCTTCTGGTTTTTTCCCTGGTTGTGTTGGGGCATCTGGAGAAACTTTACGCCCTAAAGTATAATGTCTTGGACCAGTTTTTTCATCACCAGAAATTCTTTTACCAGCATCGGAACGACCTGCCATTTCCTTTTCAGGATCTTTAGCACCCCTTACTTTTTTACGAGTTCTCTTTGCTGCTTCATCAAAATAATTTTCAATTTCTTCATTTGCAAGAGATTTCAACCCATACTTCTTAACATGCTCTCCAGCACGACGACCTGCTTCATGTGCTACCGATGCTGCTTTTGCAACTGTTTTACTAGTTTCTCTAGCAAGTTCCATTGCTTTACGATGACGTTCCATACCAGCAAGAACTTGTCTTGCAATGGCATCACGAATTGGTTTTTTTGATTTTGATTGCTCTTCCTTTGCTTCAGTATCAGCACCTTTTGATTCTGGTTCTTTTTTTTCAGTTTCAGATCTTTCTTGTGCTGCTGCCTTCGCCTTTTTCTTTGCTGCTTCTTTTGCATCAATTTTTGATTTCACTTCTTCATATGAAGGCCCACCTTTTCTTTTTCTTGCCGATCTTGCTTCGGTAAGAACTGTTAAATCTTCAGAAAGATCATAAACAAATTCTACAAAATTATCAAGACCAACTTTTTCGATCAAGATATTAACACCATCTTCATTGAGTCCATAAGTATAGAAATACTCGGTTGCAACTTCTACAATGTCCTCATCAAAGACGGTATTATTATAATCTTCAACTTGCTCTCTGAGATTCTCATCATAAACTGCATGATAAAGCAAGTTGAAATCTGATACTTGTTTGGTGTTCATTTTTTTATCTGTCCTATATTAATATTTATTTTTTGTTATGTTTTTTAACTCTTGCTGCCTTCACCACTGGTGTAGTTTCTACTACGGGTTCTGGTGTAGTTTCTACTACGGGTTCTGGTGTAGTTTCTACTACGGGTTCTGGTGTAGTTTCTACTACGGGTTTTACATCTGAAGAAATAAGATCTAAAAATCTACCCATTGTACTATACAAAATACTCTTCTTATATTTATCAAGCAACAAGTTCTATAAACTCACCAAGAATCCTTTTATTCATCTTCTTAGATTTAAGACTCTTCACAAATGCGGATTTGATTTGAGACTTGGTAGCATAATCGGCAACTTCAAATTCAGATTCCTGAGCAAGCGTTGCAGCAGAAAGACCGAAATATGCATTATAACCAGAAGTCTTAATATTGAATGCCTTTTCTTTCTTCCATGCACTCATAGTCTTATCATAAGTATCCCCATAGTATCCACAGTAACGACGAATAAAGTGCCCAGCATCACGAGATTCGAGTACACGAATACCAATAAAGTTCATATCAGTAAACCTGTCACGAAGATTGCGAAGTAGTATGTTAGTAAATTCATAATATTCGCAATCACAAGAATAAGTCATGCCAGTCTTTCGATCACGAATAAAAGAATTAGAACCAATGTGTGCAGTGCCCATGTAAGGTTCTTCTTCCCATCTGCGTTGAACTTCGCGGTGATATTTAAGTAGAGCACCTTCACCATCAGTCAAAATTACACACTGAACTTTTTGCAATTTATTTTCTTTCTCAAACTTAGGAAGAATCTGATGAAGAGAAATTAGTGCCTCATTCAGGGGGGTTCCAGAAAGACTCATACCCACGGGACATGTATAGTAAACGTAAGAATTATAACGGAAAGAAGAAGCAAGACGGTAAATATTCCTCATCTGATTATCTAAAGTCTTACCATTCACTTTGCTAGTGAGAAGGTTCATCATTGAAAACCATTCACCAACTTGAACAAGACCATCTCTTTTATCATAGGAAAGTTCACGTAGAGTTGCCCTACCTTCTTCATCATAAGAAACCAGAGGATACTCATTGGTAAATGCATAAACCTCAAAGGGAATAGAAACCTTCTTACAGAACCAAACAAGGTTAAAGAGTTGCTTAATAGTATCAAGCATCACATCACTCATAGAACCAGACCAATCGAGGACAAACACCAGACCATGGTTCTTACCATCGGCAAGAGTGGTAACTTTCTTAAAAAGATCCTCATTGTATTTGTAGGTATGAAGTTTAGTGCAGTCCAGAACACCAGTACGGGCAGTGGTAGCACGGGCATAAGAGTCTGCTGCCTTACGACACTCAAACTCTTTGACCAGATAGTTTACTTCTTTCTGAGCAGAACGCTTGAACTCCAAAAACTTCTTGTCAACTTCACCAAAGATTTCCTGTTCAGAATATTCTTTTTCCTCCAACCAAGATCCCCAGTATTCATCACACTTAGAATGAATCTCGGAGTTAGGGACAATAATTTTATTTAAATCGACCTTAGGCAACTCCAGATAAACATTCTCATAACCATCCACATTGGCAAGATCCTTCAGTGCCTCTTCCAGAGACTCCATGGTTTTAACCTCAGGTTCTTCATTATGCTCATCAGAAGTTCCACCATAAGATTCAGTTTCACCAGGTTGCTCCTGGTCACTTTCATTCTCACCTTCAGGTTGGTCGGAGAAATCAGAGGCAGGTTGGTTTGATCCAGAATTCTGAGACTCCAAATCATCCATGGGGATCTTAGTTTCTTCCTGCTGCTTTTGCTTACAGAACTTGTAGAGTGCCTCAGCAGTAATCAAAACATCAGCAAAGGTTTCGGTATCAGCAATCATATTGATGATTTCCGTTTCTTCACCACGCTCAACAGGAATATCTACGAAGTTACCAATCTTAAACCAGAGGTTAGCACGATCAGCAAGATTATAAGTATCAAGGTCATCATCATTCAGTTGGAAAAAATCTTCATCGGACAACTCCTTGTAACCGTTATAGAAGGTCTTAGCGAGACCAGCATAACGACGCTTCATCAGTTTCTCAATACGGGCATCCTCAACCACATTTACAAACTGTGGGGGGATCTTGTGCTTTTGCAACCAATCCTCATCAGGAGTATAGAGAGCATGACCAACCTCATGACCCACCAGAAGATCATACACGGTGCTACTTGCTCGCTCCCACATAGGCAGGGTCAGCACACGAGTATGGACATTAAAGCAGGCAGTCTCTACCTTCTTATGCTCAACCACAAGGTCTTCTGTAGCAAGAAGTTTGGCGAGTTGGGACTTGATTTCGTGGCGAACGGTCATTGCTCTGTTGCGTATGGACCTATTATACAAAAAAAGGTGCCGCTAGGGCACCTCAGTGGACAGTTTGAAAAGTGGATTCAGACTCCACCAAGTCTTGCTGGATCAAATTGACCAATACCATAAGTGGCAGTATCAAGTGAACTAAACCCACCACCACCACGACCACCGCGACCACTACTACGACCACCACGTCCACCTTTACTCGTATTTTTCAGGTTTGCCCTACGATACTCCATATCTGCACGGGTGCCACGATCCATTCTACCCTGAGACTGGGGTCTGGTACTGCCGCCTGGATTAGGTTGCATACCAGGGTTTGCTGCCTTGACTCTGCTACCGTGAGTGTATTCAGCACCACTCATAGTTCCAGTGCCAGAAACCATACTACCTCCAGGAGAACGTGAGTTCGCATATTGTGTGGCAGTTTGACCATGCCTACCAGCATAACGTTCTACAATATCATTTTTCCACACTTCACTCATTGCACCAACGATTGCTTGAGCCGATTTCCCATCAGATGCAAAACCTTCTCCAAGAAGATAATCAATTAAATACTCTTCATTATGTCTGTAAGAAATTCTGGGGTTAACTTCATGTTCAGATCCATGTCCTCTACTACCAGTCATTCTATGTTGAGAAAATGTATCTCCTACTCTATCATCACCCCTTTCTTTTCTTGCTGCTCTTCTTTTCTTCTCAAACTCATGTCTTTTTTTAGGACTCATTTTTTTCTTGGGAATAGGTAGTCCAGTAATACCTTCTTCTCTTTCGTCCTTTGCCATACTACAAATACCTTTTCAATTATTTATAAAATAAGAAGCGCCCCGTGAGAGGCGCTTCTTGAGTGCTTGGCGTCGTGCCTTTGCTTGTCGGAGTGCTTGCGGTTTTAGTTTCCGCTTTTGCTCCTTTTTAGAATGATGGTAGCGATTGGGAACTTGCATTAGTCTTAGGAAGATGGGGTTATCTTACGGGAAAAACCTTTGACTTTTTCAAACCTTATGACACTTTCAAATTTGTCCTCAAGTCCACCTTTATGAGAGATCACAAAAGTGTTAGCATCCTTAATCACATAACGAATAATCTTAAGAAATTCATCAGTGCCAAAACCATCAAGAGAACTGTCAAATACCTCATCCATAATCAGCAGATTGGTATTAACTGAATTTTTGACTCGGGCTACTTCTCTCCAAGTGAAGAGAAGGGCAAGGTCAATTCTCATTTTTTCACCCTCACTGAAAGAACTATAAGAAAAGTCTTCGTGAATGGGTGATTTTACCGTTTCGTTAAATTCTTCATCCAAATGGAAATTAATATAAAAGTCCATCATCTGAAGATAACGATTCACCTGCTGATTTATGAACGGAAGATACTTTTTAATTATCTTCGTTTTAACGCCATCATCCTTAAGTAAGGAGTAGGCAAAATCGTAATAAACGATTTCTTCTTTTTTCTTTAAAAGATCTTCAATTGTTTTTTGGAGATTGGTTTGAAATTCTTCTAACTTCTCATGCTCAGTATTTCTGTTTGCAAGGTTTTGGGCAATAGTTTGAATTTCATTTTCAAGATCTCGGATTTGTCTCTGGTTGAGGGAAATCCTAGTATTGTTTTGAGAAATCTCATGGTTGAGTTTCGTAATCTCCTTGGAAAGTGCAGTGAATTGACGATCTCTCTCCTGTTCGAACTTGATAGTGTTTTCGAGTTCTTCGTAACCTTCCTTAAGTTCCTTTGCCTTATTTTGAGCGTCTGTAATTCTATTTAACCGAAACTCTTCCTCTATAGTTTGAGTACAAGTAGGGCATACCGTATTTTCTGTAAAAAACTTATGCTCTTTCGTAATCACAGATACTTTCTGGGAGATTTTACCTTTAAGATTGTTTAATTTCACTAACTTGTCCGATGCACCGAGAACTTCTTCCTGTTCTTTTGTGAACTTATGGATATCTTCTTCAGTTCTGGAATTCTGCTCAATGTAAATGCCAACTTCAGAATCTAAATTAGCAATCTTTTCTTTATTGACATTAATATTGGCATTTCCACGATTCTCAAGTTCCTCAATGAAATTTTTCTGCATTTCTGCCTTTTCTTTGAGGGTTTGTTTCTTTAGATCTAAAGACTTAATTTGATCTTTTTTTTCTTTTATCTTATCTTTAATCAAATTATTCATTGTAGAAAAAATACGAATATCTAAAAGATCTTCGATAACTTCTCTACGATTTGAAGTAGTCAATTGCATAAACGGTACAAAAGAACTACTACCCAAAACAACAATTTGAGTAAATGATTTATAATTAACCTTTAAAATATTTTCTTCAAGAATTTTTTGATTTGCACGATCATCAGATTCTTTATGGAGAAGTTTTCCCTCAACTTCAATATCAAAAATATTAGGTTTAATTCCTCTGCGCACCAAATACTTTTTATTATTTACGGAAAATTCAATTTCGACGAGACAATCTTTTTCATTTGAACTATTGACTAATTGAGGTTTATTAATTTTCCTAAAAGGTTTATTAAATAAACCAAAAGTCAATGCATCTAGAATTGTAGATTTACCAGATCCATTTGTTCCAATTATAAGATTTGTATTATACTTTTCAAAATCTACTTCAGTAAAATGATTTCCAGTTGACAGAAAATTTTTCCAGCGAATTTTATTGAAGACTAACATTATTTGGAGGAACTACAATATCGTTTGGTGTTATCACCGTGTATTTGTAATTATACATCTTACAAGTCTTTATTGCAAGTTGATCATCAACTTCTACAACGTCCATTTCACCATCTTCTTGATTTTCCAACATCCAGGCATATCTTATTGCATCATCCTCTTCCTCAAATAAAAATAAAACTTTATTTCCCTGAGAATCTTGGACAGCATATGCACCATCATCTTTTCTATCTTTTATGGTGAGAAGGAACATTACTCTACCTCGCAAGATTGCCTATAAAGATCTTGAAAAATGCCTTTTATAATACCTTTATTGAGACTACAGTCCGATTCTTCAATATAACGATTTAATATTGATATGGTATTTTCATCCTCAGTAACAGTAAATTCTTCATCATGATGTATCTCAAAATTTTCAATAATTTTTATTTCATGGGCACCAGATGAATAAAGTTTATCAACAAATTTTTCAAAATTTTTTATATTTGTTTTTTTACGAACAATAACTTTCACAATTTTATCCTTATAAAGGGATGCATTGAAAAGTTTATAATTAGTATCTTCATAATAAACGTTATAAAATAATTTATAAGGATTATTAATTTCAATAAGTTCTAAGGTATCCAAATCAAAGATATGAAATCCCCTGGTATCATCTACGTCATTCCAAAACATTTCATACGGGTTTCCCAAATAAAATATTTTTCCATTATTTGATCTTGTATGGTAATGTCCAGAAAAGACACGATCAAACTTCTCAAATATATCACAGTCCATACCATCTTCCATAATGTGACCCCTATGAGCTCTAAACCCATTGAGTTCAAGATGTCCCATTACACATTTACTGGAAGTATTCTGAATAACTTTTACCGTAGTGTCGTAATTTTCAGAGTTAATCCAAGGAACAAAAACAATTTTAAAATTATCTAATTTTACTTCTGCTATTTCACTATAAGTTTTAATATTTGAATATGTTTGAAGGAGAAGTTCGGGGGAATTAATATTATTAGTATTTTTATAATAACAATCATGATTACCAATAATCATATGAACTTGATAATCTTTAAGTCGATCAAAAACTACTCTTTTGGCCCATTCAAGGCTTTGATAATCTATTGATTTTCGACTATCAAAGGCATCACCCATATGAATTACCGATTCAACATTGTATTTTTTTAAATTTGGAAAAAATACATCATCATAAAATTTTTCAAAATAATCATGGAAATGTTTAGATCCTTTCCGACACCCATAATGAGTATCTGTAATAATTGCTACCTTCATTTATTGTTTCTATATTGAATAGCATCCTTAATAGTATTATAGTCCGAAGCACTGCCAAAAAGCAAGGTCTCATCAACCATCATAACTTCATCATATCCACTTCGCTCAATTATTTTTGTCTTAATTTCCAACTGTTTCTTTTCCTTAGAAATTCTCCTCAAAAAAGCGTAATGAATAATCTGAGTAAAATATGCAAAGGGATTTTTAGATTTTTCTGGATCAAAGTTGTGAATATACTGAACACAATTTTCAATACCATCAGAGATCATATCATCTCTAAACATGTAGTTGACAAAGTTTGGTTTGTAAGACAGGTGCGTGGCGATCTTTAGGAAGCATTCTCCTAGGTAGTTTGTAATCGGTGGTTTACCTTCCCAATGCTTTGCTCTATCTTCCCTTGTCGGTTTTCTAGAATTTTTATTAAAAAAATCTTTTTCAACTTTTTCCCTGTAAACAATTAATGCTTCAAGCAATTCTTTGTTATTTACGTAATGTTCTGATTTCTTTTTGGACATAACATTGGTTTTTTGATAACTTTAATTAATTAATATTATAGCACATTACACGAAAATAAAAAAAAGGCTTGACATATTGCAGAAAAGTCAGTAGACTACCTTTGTCCCGGTTGAAAGATAAGTTATATAGCTATTGAGAATTCTTAAATATATCTTCAAGTATTCTTCTAGACTCCTCTACGCCTGCTACATATCCCATTTTATTTGTATTTGATATTTTAACTTCATTCTCAGTAGTTATATTAGTAGATACTATGCCTTCATTACTATCTACAATATAATTATTATAAAGTTCTATTAATTTATCATCACTACATTCAGTCATAGTAATAATTTTATCTTCTTTTATAATAAAAAAATCTTCATTAGAAGTTTCAATCCAAGGTTTAACTTTTATAAAACTACCATGATTATTGTTAATAATTTTTATAATAACTGGATTTTGAAGAACGATTACTTGATCTCCATCATTTTCATCTATTACTATAAGTGAGAAGATTTCTTCACCAGATACTAATTTTAAAATACAGTAAAATTCTTCTCCCATTAGTTTTTTAGCGAAATGTTTACAATATCGTAATTAAAATTTTCTTCATTATAGACTTTGATTCTTTCTATTAAATGATTAAGTGTGTAATTTTTTCTTGACTTGTAACTAATATCATCGGCAATGTCATATAAAGTTGCTTTTATTTTATTGTTACCTTTTCTTAAAACTCTTCCGATAGATTGGAGATTGCGGATTCTAGACTTTGAAGGTGAAGCAAAAATAACGTTATGTAAATTTTTAATGTTAATGCCTGTACTAAACGTTCCGTATGAAGCCACAATAATTGCATTATTTTCTTTCTCAGTAATTTCTCTAACTTTTTCTCGATCTTCAGTATCTACACCACCATGAACAAAAAATAAATGGCGATCTTCACTGATATTCTTATTTATTAATTCATATAAAGGTTGTCCATGACCTTCTACTCTTGAAAATAAAATTAAAGTATTACCTTTAAGATCGAGAGCAAGGTTTCTTATAAATTTATTCCTTCTCTCATGATTAATAATATATTGAACTTCTTCTTCAAAGTTTTCAAACCTATGTGGTGGGTGTTTCAATAGAAGCACATTAATATCCAATTTGGCAACATGCCCCTTTTTCATCAGTTCTTCTGTTCTGATGATTTTATATGAAGGACCGAATAAGCCTTCCAATACCCATTTATGAGTTTGAGTTCCATCAAGAGTTCCTGTAAAACCAAATCTATATTTTGCATCTGAAAGTTTTCCCATTATAGATATTAGAGACTTTGATTTAAACTGGTGTGCTTCATCTCCAACGACCACATTAAATCTTGAAAAATATTGACGAGGAAGTTTGTAGATGGACTGCCAGGTCGTTATGATGACCTGAGAATCTGTCTCTCTCTCTTTTCCCGCATATATCTTGTGGCAAAATGAACCTACGTCCCAACCATAGTCTGCAAAGTCTTTATACATCTGTTCTACTAGGGAAGTCGTCGGAACGACTATCAGAGTATTTTGCCCTCGCTCAACGTGATATCTCACAATCGAATATATCATCAGAGACTTTCCAGAAGCAGTTGGGGATATCAACAGCCTTCTATTATGTCTTAGGGCGTCGTATACTCCCTCTACTTGATAGTCACGGGGAGCATACTTACAAATAGCAGCCATATAATCCTTGACACCTTCCATTGAAATGAAGTCATTAACTTCAAATGGAAGGCCATAGAATTTGTTGTTTACAAACTCATAGGTATATTCATGGTCGTCACAAAACTTTGTGAGTTTATCTAATAACCCAACATATATCTCACCAGTCTGGGTATTAAATAAACGAATCTTTCCGTCCCAGTACTTACTACGATACTGAGGCATAAACTTGGCACCAGGAACCTCAAACGTGAACTGATCTGCTAGTTCGTAGTAGACGTGTGGTTCTGCTTTTACTTGAAGATATACTTCGTTCTTTTTTGATATAATCAAATGAGACATAACCCATAAGTATCACCTATGGGTATTTATTACCTCAGTTAAAACCTGCTTGGAAGCGATGCCATTCAATGGCGTTCTTGATTTGGAAAGTTCTATTGGATACAGTTTTGATAATCTCCTCCAAGAACTTTAACATAATATCGTAGTACCGAATCTTAAGGTCTATTTTATTCAGTCTCTCATCGGCGTCCATATGCCTCTGTATGGCGTCTTTATCACGAACTTTATATGGGAAAGGTTCTTCCTCATAAACCTCAGGGTCCGCCTTTCCAGTGTAGTAGTTGTAACGCTCTAACTTTACTTTGCTATGAGTTTCTCTCGCTTTCTCACGAAGCAAAGTAATTGTATTATAGAGGGTATAATACTTGGCATGAAGTTGAGGAATTTTTAAAGATTCATCATGTAAGTTATCAGGGTCGATCTGAGAGTCTTTCTCCCACATCTCCTGAATTTGTTCAAGATTCATAAAATTTATACGTTATTGCTTATATTGTAAATAGTATACTTGAAAGAAGCTGCTGCTGTAAAGTATTCAATATCTCCAATAGACGCATTAAAATCCAATGGTGATAAATTTACAGGATAAAGATCTTTAAATGAAATTATAACGTTTGGTCTGTAATTACTATTCAAAATTTTAATGGTACCATCACTAAATTGTATTAATGGATCTACAATATTGTCATTATTAGTTATTATATTCTTATATTGCTCAGGAGTTTCTGGAAATCCAATTCCTGTTATCCAATTATGAATGGCAACATAATTTGACATGTCCTCATCAACAATAAATTTTATGGATAAGTCTCCATATTGTATTTTATTGCTGGCAATATCAAGATCTTTTAGGTAAGTAGATTGAGTTAAAGTTTCTAATGTAATATCTGGTAATTTAACGGAATTACAAAAAAAACTTACTTTGGGATGCTTCGTTATAGAAAATTCAAATCCAACTGGAGATAGAAAATTTCTATTTGATATTTGAGATGCTAGTATTGATGCCATTTATCTTTATCAGAAAGACTTCATTCTGTTTATTTGTATTTAGATAAAAAAAGGGGTCCTTTTGGGACCCCCTGAAAAAATATGTAAAATTAAATCACATGAGGTTTGAAACTTTGACTCTTCTATAGTATGCGTTAGCATTGGTGTTAAGAGCACCTTGTCCAACGTCTGCACCCTCAGCAAATGGGTTAGCAACAAGACCATAGCGAGTCTTAAAGCCGATCTTAGGCTGGAAGTTGTTCTCACCAACGGCACGAACCATCTGGAGAGGAACGTATGGGCAATAGAACAGACCAGCGTCGTAAGGGGAAGAACCCTTGTAACCGACAACATAGAACTGGTTAGCAGCAGCGTTTGCCGAATATGGGTCGATATAAACGCGATACTTACCTTGGAGAACACCAGCAAAGGTGTTACCAGTGTCATCAACCTGAAGGTTAGCGTTAAGTGCTGGGGTGTAATCAAGAACACCTGCCATGGTGAGTGCCGAAGCAACGTCAGCAGAGCAGAGGATCATGTTACCCTTCCCTCTACGAGTCTGCTGGGCGATAGCGTTTGCATCGCGCTCGATTTGGAAGATAAGACCCTTGAACTTCTCAACAGACCAACGACCGTTGGAGTCAACGTCGAGGTCGAAAGTACCTTGGGTAGCAACGTTTGCTTGAGCACCAGGCTTAGCAACTTTATAGATGGTACGAATGATTTCGCGGTTGATCTCAGCAAGAATCTCAGTGGAGAGAATATTTGCGAGTTCTGCTTCAGCATTCAGACCATGGATTGCCTTGAGGTCCTGAGCAAGCTCAAGTGAGTACTCAGCCTTCAGTGCGCGTGACTTAGCAGTAACAGTAACTTTCTCGATTGAGAAAGCCATCTGATTAAAGTGATCACTATCACCAAGGGATTCTGCGCTATCAGTACGCATACCTTGACCAACGTTGTACTGATCAGCACCAGTACCTGCGTTAGCATTTTGATTTGAAGGACTAAGGATGCTTGGATTGGTTCCACCCTGAGCGGTAGTACCCATACCAACTGATCCACCAGTGAATCCAGTGGTAACATCGAATCCAGAATCTTGCCCAGAGAAGGCAGAATCTGCTTCGTTATAGAATGCTTCAGCGCCAGACTGATTGTTGTAGCGTGAACGCATTGCGAAGATAAGTCCAGTAGGACCATTCATTGGTTGAACGCCACACAGATCGTATGCGATCAAGTTAGGCATTGAACGTCTGATCAGGGAGATCAGAACTGGATCGAAACCTGCGGTAGGTCCAGCACTAAATCCTTGTGCACTACCACCAAAACCAGCAGCACCAGCACCAGAAGCGGTGTAGTTTGTTGGAGTTTCGTACAGAAACTCACGCGCCTCACGGAGTTCCTTTTCTTGGTTTTCGAGCAGGATAGCGGTTACAGCTCTACGATGTGAATCTTGGATTTCATCGAGTCCTGAGTAGTCCAGGATAGGTGCCCACTTCTCCTGCAAATATTCTGCATTGAACATCTGCATTTGTGTTTCCTCTTTTAAAAAATTTAGTTTGATTGTTATAATCTATAAATCACTTTTTAGCGACTCTGCCAAGAGTCTGAAGATAAGACTCCATCATTGGTGATACTGACTGATTAGAATCAGTATCTGAAATCATTTCTTCAGATAAAGTCTCAGAGTCATTTCTTTGAGTACCAGCGTTTGATGGGAAATATGATTCCCTCAAGGTTACCAGCTTCTCACGATAGTCCTCTTCACTATCAAACTCAACATTTTCGGCAAGAGAAGCGAGTTTGTCCTTCTGAGAAAGTGCGAGACCCTCAGTGACATCTGCAAAGATTACATCAGCAACCGACTCGGCTAATCTTCTATTAAGAGCAATATTTCTTTCGAGCTGCTCGTTGAGTTTTTCTTCCATTTCATCAAGTTTATCTACCATACTCTCGATAACATCATATCTATCTTCAGGGATTGAAACATAATGATCTTCAAAAAGGTTCTTCATTCCTGCAAGGAATGATTCCGTCATTTCAGTCTTAAGACCGTGTTCAATAGAGAGAGCGTTCTCTTGGAACCACTCATCTGCAACATACTCAAGGTATGTATCAACACGATCAGTAAGTGCTTCTTTAATAAATTCTACTTCTTCGATAAGTGCATTTTCGTAAGTCTGCTGAAGTTCTTCTTTAATTTCAGAAACTTTTGAACGAATTGCAGTTTCAAAAATAGTACGTGCTTTTTCTTGGAACTCTTCAGAGAGTTCTTCGCCAGCAAGAAGAGCATTAACATCTTCATCGATGTTGAAATCTTCTTCAACTACTTCTTCTTCTTCGCCTACTTCTTCTTCAGCACCTTCTCCATCTACCTCATCACCACCTTCTTCAACATCTTCATCTCCACCTTCAACAACATCATCATCTTCTTCAGAAATTACTTCTTCGTCTTCATCAGCAACTTCTTCTTTAACTGCATCTGCTTTTGCATTGACAACGTTTTTCACTTGAGCGAGAGTTGTTGCAGGATCTTTGATCTTTGCGGAATCGTCATCTGGACGATAGTTATCTGGAGTAGGGCCACCCAAGTCTTCCCATGCACCAGTTTGCCCAGGTGTTGCTACACCAGAAGCATTTCCAGATTGCATTGGTTCTGCAGGATTTGCGCCTTTGGTTACTACGTTTTCCATTTCTTGTAAATTTCTACCAACGGACATTTGTTTAGATTTCTGTATATAATCTATATTTATTTATAAATTATAGATTTGAAAGAAATTCTTGGAATAATAAAACCTTATTTTCCTGAAGAGTTCTTTCATCAACTAAAGTATTAATTCTACGCTTTGTTGATTCTGCTAGTCTTTCTCTAAGAATTCCACCTTCCCAAACCCATTCTTTACCTTCCATAATTCCCTGAACAAAGGCATCAGGTGCAGAAGGATCCGCAACAATATCAGCAGCAGTTGCTAACATAAAATCTTCACCAACAACTTTATGACCTTCATTAGTCATTTTAAGTGAACCTACACCACGAGAAGAAACACCAAGACAAACACCCTCACCAATTAATGATTGGGCGATCTTACCCATTGGAGTATCAAGAAGTTGTGCCTTACCTCTAAAATTATTTCCTTCACATGTAAGAGAAACAATTTTATGTGAAACTCGATCAAGATTTACAGTTGGTCCATCTGGGTGTCCAAGTTCACCAAGGGCACGACCTTTGTTTACAAAAGATTCTGTGTATCTTTGTACTTCGCGGGAGAGTGTTTCCATTGGATACATTCTTCCATTACGATTGCAGATATTTCCTTGAAGAAAAATACCTTCAATGAACATTTTCTTAGAATTACCGTTTCCTTCGGTAATAAACTTAACTTCTGATACTTCTTCCGTAATGAGTTTCATTGTTCCTTAGTTTGTAAATCCTACTTTTGCACCTTTAACTAATGCTGATGATGCCCAAATATAATCTGTAGCAGATTTTTGAAGAAATTCAACACCAGTATTTGGAATGGTAAATGTTGATGTATTTGCTAAACCTGCAGTAGTGCTACTGGCAACACTAACTGTTGCAGCATCACCAGATCCGTTATATAATCTTACGCAAGTTGCGTCAGTGATGCTTGATGCAGTACCTGCGGATGTTGGTAAAGCAACTTCAGTTGATATAATTTTAGTTATTTGCATTATTCCTCTTCCGTGGTATCGATATCAAAAAGTGTATTTGAAACTGCAGGTCTTGCTGCATCAATTCTCTCCATTGCTTTAGAGAAAATTGCAGATTTAATACTATCTGTAATTTCCGAAGCAGAAGAGTCTGTAGCAATCAAATCTATAATATTTTCCATAAAATTTATTATTAATATACAGTTATTTATATTTTACCACCCTTAGGTTTTGGAGGTGGAATTTGCTGAGGATTTAATTCGTCTACTTGTTGATTTTCTTCAGGTGGTAATTCTTCTGGTGGTGCTTCACCTTCTACTGTAGTTTCATCTTGTGGAATTGGGTTACCCATTTCATCAGTTGGAGCATTTGGATCGGGTAAAATTCCCTTTTTAATTTCATCATCAATCTGAATATCAATTTCTTGTATTTCGGAATCTGTTTGTCTAAGAACTTTTTTTCTAACATATTCTGTAGAATAATATTTTCCAATATAAGGTTCTATAGTTGTGGCCAAAGTGAGACGATTTGTTATGAGTTCACTTTCCTTTAATTCTGCAAAATGATTATCATACAAAAAGTCATACTGAATATGATCACTCATTCTATCCCAGTCTTCTGGGGATACTATATTTTTTAATACTAATTGTGTGCGTAAAATATCATTGAATAAATTTGAAAATCTTTTTCTTAGTCTTCCAACAAATTTAGAAAATTTAAGTTCATCTCTTAAAATTTCAGAAGATCTTCCGAGATTGAAACCATCTCCACTACCAGCAATTCTTGATTCTGGGACTCCAAGTGATCGATATAGTTTTTTCTGGAAATAATCTACATCACTAAGTTCTCCAAGATTTTGACCACCGGGAAGAGTAGTAATTTCTGTTCCTCTACCACCTTCACGACGAGGAAGCCAAAAATCCTCAAGCATACTCATAAATTTGCGATCATCTCTGATTTCACCAGTATTTGCATCATAAGTTAATTTGTTTCTATAGCGAGACATCACTTCTTTAAGATATTGCTCTGCCTTAACTTTGGGAAGATTGCCAACATCAATATAAAAAATTCTTCTTTCTGGAGCTCTTGAAAGTCTATAAATTACAAGAGAATCTTCAATCATTCGAAGTTGATTGAGTGCCTTAATTGCTTTATGAAGATATGAAAGTACAGTACCTTTATTTCTATCTACTAGTCCAGAATTTGTATATGCTACAGAATCCCTTGCAATTTTTATAGTACCTTTTTTGGTATTATTAAATAATGGACCAGATGGATTATTTGATGTTGGAGTATATACAAAATATTCTTCAATTTCTAGAAATTTGGTATCTTGATCTGAGTTTCTAAGACTAGGATTTTTATATTTTTGATTTGGATCTTTCTTTTCTTGGCGTATATGCCTAATTTTCATAGGATCAATATATCTTAAATCTTGAATCCCTGCCTGAGGATTCTTCATATCAATAACTTTTAAATAGTATACCCTTCCATCAATATACCAATTCCTGAAAATTTCATGGCACTTTCTATCAAAATCCATGATTTCTTTAATATATTTAAATTCAGTTCTTATAATATTTTTTAACTTATCACTAGCATTTAAATTTGACAACTCAATTTCTACCGGTGAATCGTATAAGTCACTTACAATAGCTTCATTTACAACATCTTCTATCGCATTATCACATTCTGGATGTAGAGACATTTCTCTATATCTACGAATTAAATCAAATTCAGTTCTATATACTCCCTCAATATCTACGGTTTGCCCGTAAAATCCAGATTGAATATAATAATCAACCCCGTCTTCAGAATTTACTGGGACGGGGGAAACTATAGAACTGGATTTCTTATCCTTGTTTTCAATCGAAAAACCAAAAAGTTTCGCCATTTTATAAATTTAAACTACTTTAATATAATCTATTTATTCAATTTTAATTGATGTCCTGTCCACCAGCAGCAGCAGAATCACCTTTAATCGCTTCCCACCAAAGAACTTGCATTTCTACAGTAAATTCTTGGATGGTACTTGTACCATAATCTAATGGGATTTGACTGATTGAAGTTGGGAACAAATCATACATATGATATGCTCTCAAAGTACTACCATCACGATCTAACTGATAAACAAAAGCATCTGCCTGATACGATGTAGGATCAGTTGAACCGGTATTATCGGATAATCTATTAATAGTATTCATCCAGTTTTCGAATGCTGAACGAATAGCAAAATCAGTATCATTGATGATGGTGACTGTCCAACTATCAAAAGTTCTGTCTCCAGCAACTTTTAAGACTCTACCTCTAAATGCAACATCTAAAGGTGCTATATTCGATGCTGGAAGAGCCGCAGATTTCACTAAAAATCTTGATTTGTCAAGAACATTAGTATCTGCTTGTGCTATATCTGGAAAAGATAGAACAACTTCAAATAAATTACTTCTTGCTCCACCACCGGTTAACTTACTTTTGAAATCCGTAATCTTTCTTAAAGGAGGTGGATTTAATTGATTTCTGGTTGCCATAGTTTTTGAACCTCTTAGTTAATTAGAAATTACCGATTACTTCTTCAAAAGCAACACCAGTTCTGGTTGCCACAAAGTTTAGTCCAATAAAGTTAATCGATCTGGCGGGTTTAATGTAAATGTCAGCAATAAACTCATTATTATCAATCACTGCAGCAGTATTGTTTGTTTCATCACAAATTACAACATAATCAAAAATTCCTCTCTTAGCTTGAACATCGCGTAAGAATGGTTCAATAGTATTTACAAAATTTGTTCTAGTTAAAGAATCATTAAATTCAAAAAGTTGATCTTTTGCAGCTCTTGAAATAGCTTCTTCAAGATAGATGAAGAGTCTTCTTACGTTAACTCTATCAAATGCGGATGCCTTAGCAAATCCAGTTTTATCTCCAAAGAGAACAATGCCAGATCCAGGTGAGAAGATAACTGGATTAATTCTATTTGAATATAAAGTATCTCTTTGGGCCTTGGATGGATTGTATGCAAGTTTGACTGCGTTTAAGATCGCACCTCTAGAAGTACCTGCTGGAGAATACCAGGGGAAGTTATTGATATCATTTCTTGCGCAGGTTCCCGCAATATCACCATTCAGGGGTACATATCTGAATGTATTTGAGAATCTATCGTACATGTATTTGTATCCACTATCAAATACCGCATAAGAAGAAGAAGTTACCGCAGAATAGAAAGAGACTACATTTGTCGTAATATCTGCTGCAGATCTTATAGTAACTTCAGACTGAACTGAAGTGTCTGTAATTGCAGATCCTCTATATGGTGAGATAAATGCAATTGCATCTTTTCTCAATTCTGCGACAGAAATTAACTTATTGGCAAGTGCTTGAGCAGTTTCCTTCCCATAACCTGCCGAACCCATTAATAAGAAATCAACTTTAAAATTATCAGTATTTTCAAATAAGTCATAACCAGAAGATAAATCTGCAAGTGTTGCCTGTAAAGATCCAGTTGTTAACGTGGATGTACCATCATAATTTTTTCCACCTGCAAGGGTGTAATTATTTGCACCACCACCAGCAAAAGTAATATTAGAAACTTCTTGATCCCATGCAACATCAGTTTCCAAGGTAAACCCAGAACTAAATCCTGTTGTTACAATACCTGTTGGAGAAGTTCCAGCAAACACATAATTAGAAGAATTTGCAAGATATTTTCTCCAGTATGAAGTGGATCCTACGGAATATTGAGCATCTGTTCCCTTGGACAAACCTAAATGCTTCTCAAGAATTGTTCCAGCATTTCCTGTTATGGATCCCTGTGCATCAATAATGACAACATGAAGTTCGTCAAATCTAGAACCTCTTGCAGCAGCATATTGAGTGGTAGTTGGGCGATTTGATAAGGCATTCCATTTAACTGTTGATGATGCATTCAATGTAATAGTTTGCTGATCAAACCAATCTAAAGTAGATGTTACTGATTCAGTAGCAATTCCAGTTAATGCGGAATTGCGAACAGTAATATTTTGAGATGACTTAAACTCATAAACACTATTTGGAGAGTAGTCACGTTCTGTTTCTGTTCCACCATTTGGAACATGTGAAAGAACTTTGACTCCTAAATATGCCGAATCGACTTCAGTAATAATCCCTCTCAAATAACCAGTAAGTAGAGTAGTAGTTCCAGCTCCTGCAGCGACTCTTCCATCTACTGCTTGTGTAACACCCATTCCAACTGTGATATTGGTAGTGTCACTAATATAGACTCTTTGATCTGCTTTACCATCAATAATTGCAACTCTAATATCATTGGACCATGATCCTGGATTTCTTGCAGCAAATTGTACATTGGGAATAGTATTATCATTATAACCAAGTTCAGTATAGTGCTCAAGACTCTTAATTTTTATACTTGATGCACTACCGACAAATCCATTGGTAAGTTCTGCATTATCACATCTAACAACTCTTAATGCTCCACCATATGCTAAGTATGATGCTGCCGATAACCAGTGCTCATAGTTCTTATCAACATCATGAGGTTTTCCAAAACTATCTAATAAATCGTTTTCGTTTTCAACTAAAATTGGTGATTCTACAGGGCCCTTGACAAATGGTGAAACGATTGCGCCGATTTTATCCGATGATGGCGTTGCTCTACCAATCGTTAAATCAACCTCTCTCACTACAAGTCCAGGAGATGCTAAATTAAGTGGCATCTTACGTTCTCCGTACCAGAATTATTCTAGAAATATTTATTAAAAATGTTATTTAGAATGGGGAAACGGTGCGTGAACAATTACCAATCTGGATATATCCAATTTATACCATCATTTTTAGATTTTTCTCTATTTTTTATTATCCTATTGATTGTACATTCTTTACATTCATAAGAATATGAAGATGCAAGAGTAGTTCTGTCTTTCCTAGTGATATAATAATCATCTATTAAATTTTTAATTTTTCCACAAGATCTACATTTTCTATCTAAAAAAAATAAATGCTCTAATTCAATTTGATCTTCAAATTCCATCACATATAGTCCCACATATAAGACTTATCACCATATTCATCAACATTCCAAATTTCTAAAGATTGTAGTTTGTTGCTTTCATTAGCAAACATCCAAGAATCTCCGGTTTTTTTATCAATAGTAACTTCAAAATCATCTAGTCCATCAGAAATAAACCCGAATGGAGACATGTCCTGCTCAATTTGATTTTTCTGTTCTTCATAAATTCTTTTACGGATATCATTATCAGTCATTTCCTTAAAATAAGGTTGTGCAACAAGCCACGAAAAAATGACAAGACACATTGCTAAATCATCATTACATCCTTCTTCTGCTCCAAAAGAATTATGCTTCTGTGCAAATGTTGTTAGTTCTGAAATGATATCATAGTCAATGGTTAATAGTTTATCATCTTCCATTAATGTTTTTAAATTTGAGCACCCCAGTTTTTTAACAGCGGCAGTCATTCTCACCCCAAGTTGTGATTTTTTACCACTGAAACCAGTACCTACTAATTGCCCAGCACGGCCTCTCATTGAACACATTAGAATATTATCGTATTCTAAATCAAAATGAAGAATATTTGCTACTTGGTCTCCAATATCATTCACTTCTACTAAAATCCATGCATTATTATAACCTTTTCCCACCTCATTAATTATACTGGGAAATAACATTGGTTTTATTTCGTTATTTCTATATTTTGCAACTACTTTATATGGAAAAGATGTAGTATCAAAAACTATAAATGCCGAATAATCATTACCCATACCTCTAGCAACATCGACGGTAATTAGATAATTGTGATCTGGCTTACTCTTTTCGTAGATATCAAGACCGGCATTTCTTTGTATTGGGTCTTCATACACAAAATTTCTAAGTTTTGATGGATTTATAAGAGTATTGACAGATCCTAAAAATTCACACTCAAACTCAACCTTAAACTGTTGTTCAGATGTATTGGCAATAGTTTGTTCTTTCCAAGCAGCATCTCTTCCAGGAACTTCTGACCAATGAACATCGGTTGGAACGTACTCATTTTTATTTCTTTCCGCATCGTGCCACATACGGTAGAAGTGATTCATACCGCGTGGCGTTGAGACTATGATGACCTTTGTGCTCTGTCCAGAAGAAATAGTAGGATAAACAGAGGCAAAGAAGTCATCAGCAATGTGATTCGGGATGAACGCGAACTCGTCAAGAAAGATGACATTATAGGATCCGCCTCGGACAGCAG
>Ga0208428_1000033_pt1 | contig 65093 bp, 71 predicted proteins | sample DEB08_DNA_11_FD_184535 | JGI IMG/M metagenome (GOLD analysis project Ga0208428, IMG submission 184535) | Aqueous microbial communities from the Delaware River and Bay under freshwater to marine salinity gradient to study organic matter... | ecosystem: Environmental > Aquatic > Marine > Coastal ... | reverse complement strand
CCAGAGTTTGAAACTTTCTATACGAAAAACATCCTCCTCAATGAAGGACTCCGTGCCTGGATGGCTCCAGTAGACCAGCCCCATGAGCAGTTTGTATTTCCAGAGGAAGTTCTTCCGAGGGGCAACGCACTCTAACCTTTAATAAGGATTTCTCTTATTAAAAGAAAACGGTTAAACCTTTAATAAGACCACCTTCTAATTGACTGACGAATAAAATTTTGATATAATAAGAGGGTTAACACCCTCTTTTTTATGCTTGGGAATCTTGAACCAGAAGAACGTATTATGTCTCAACCAACTGTAATGGAACAAGTTGCTGCTTTGATAGAAAAATATGGATGGGAAGAAGGTGATGAGATTTCTGTTGAAATGGCAGGAACTCAAGTCTCTGGTATTGATGTTGGTGAAAACTACAATGCAAAATGGCAATCACCTATTGGCACTCGTAAGATCAATAAAGATGCATTCATTGTAATCAAGAATCAAAGTCGTAGAGATCTGACTAAATCTCAACCAAATCCTGATCTGAAACAGGCACACCCATATGAAAAAGTATCAGTATCCGAATGATCCACCTGATGCCAAGTGTCCTCACTGTGGTGAAAAAGGTAGACCTTGCTCATATATTGATAGTTTATCCAGAGCATATTGTAGAGCAGCGTGTAAGAGAAAGCACGAGGAATAAATATTTCTAGGACGCAAATTTTTATGCCTCTCTACAATTCCCCACAAGCCTATGTCTTCAACCTCCAAACAACTAGTTCCGCCGAAGCAAAAAGGTTATGGAGGCAAAAGATAAAGGAAGAATGGGATTTAAAGTGTGCCTATTGTGGGTCTGATAAAGAACTCACAATAGACCACATTGTACCAAGAGCAAAGGGAGGCACAGATTTCACTAAGAATTGTCTGTGTGCTTGCCACTCCTGCAATCAAGATAAAGGTCATACTCCTTGGGAAGATTGGTATCTTTCTCAGGAGTTTTTTAGTATCCAGCGTTATGAGAAAATCAAGGACTGGATGAAACCTGAAAAACCTGCCAACTTGTTTGCTTATCGTCCTAGAAGGAATAATGCGAGTTGAATAAATAAATCAGCAGTATATACTGCTGACTTTGGTAAATACCGAATGCGAATAGATGGCGACACCGTTTAGGATTAAACGATCTGCTGTACCTAATAAAACACCACAGGTATCAGATCTACAATTAGGAGAATTAGCTCTTAATACACATGATGCTGAACTCTATACCTTAAGAGCAAGGGCAGGGTTTTCAACGGATGTTGTTAGAGTCGGTTCGGGTGCAAGCGTTACAAATATTTTATATGTCACAAAAGACGGAAAAGACACCAACACGGGTAAGAAACTTGGCGACGCCAAAGCAACCATTGAAGCAGCAGTCGCAATCGCCTCAACAATCCCAGGATCTGTTGTTAAAGTTAGTGCTGGAACTTATCTAGAAAATAACCCAATCAAGTGTGGTCCACAGATTAGTGTTATTGGTGATAGTTTAAGAGAAGTCACTATTGTTCCTCAAAATTCTTCAAGTGATCTCTTTCACGTAGCACCAGGAGATTATTTTACTGAGATGTCGTTCACTGGAACGATGGATGTAGGTAAAGCAATTTTTGCTTTTGATCCTGATACGATTAGATATTCTGGACAATCACCATACCTTCGTAACTGCACTAACTTTGTTACGAACAGTATCGGTATGAAGATTGATGGCAATCACGCTCTCGGTCCCTTTAAGAGTTTTGTTACTGACTCTTATACACAATATAATCAAAGTGGTTGTGGGTGTTCTATTACGAACGAAGGATATGCCCAGATCGTTTCAATGTTTACGATCAATAGTGCAGAAGGTGTTTTCTGTGGTTCTGGTGGGCAATGTGATATTACAAACTCCAACTCATCATTTGGTAACTATGGATTAGTTGCTGATGGTGTTGGTCCACTTCAGTTTAATGGATCAATCAATATAGAATCGGTAGAAAATGCAGATACATTTACAGTTGATGTAAGTACACCAACAGTCAATATTTCTAATGCAGAATATACTGCATCAACAGGAATCGTCACAATTACAACAAGTTCCAATCACAATCTTGCGGTTGGTATGGGAGTAACTCTTGCTGGAATTGAATTTACTTGTGCAGCACCTCACGCTGGTGTTACCACAACTATCTTCCCTGATGGAACTAATGGATATGTATTTACAGTAAACAGCGTTAACTCAGCAACTGAGTTTGATGCTTATGTTGGAATCTCTACTATTGAACATACTTATGATACTGGTGGTACAGTAGCAATCAATGTTGTAAGACCATATGACGGGCAAGTAATATATTTTGAAGACTTATATTATACTGTAGGAAAAATAACAATAACTAATCCTGGTAGTGGATATAATTCAACACCAACTATCACCATTAGTGATCCAAGTACTTCTGGAACTTGGGGTATTACGGCAACTGCTATTCCAACTATTGTAAATGGAAGCGTAACTGAGATTGAAATTCTTTCGAGTGGAAGAGGGTATACAACAACTCCAACAATTACATTTTCTGCTCCTGACGTTGGAATAAATATAGCAACAGCTACGATAGAATTAACTCCGTCATATTATACAATTAAGAGTTCAACTCCAATCTCATCTGGAATTTGTACTGTTACTGTCAATGAAAATCTTCCATATTCTGTTGGTGTAGGAACTACAGTTCCATTCTACAAACAAAGTAGAGTTCTTGCTTCTTCACATTCATTTGAATACATTGGTTCAGGAACTGATCCTGTTGCTTCATTACCTTCTCGTGGTGGAGTTGCAATTCAAGAGAATGAAGTTGACAATCGAAATGGGGGACTAGTTATCTACACCAGCACAGATCAAGGAGGTAACTTTAGAATCGGTGAGGGTGTTGTGATTGATCAGATTACTGGAACTATCTCTGGTAATTTCTATTCCAAGAGTTTATTTGCAAATGTCACACCATTAATTCTAGCATTAGGAGGAGAATAAAAAGTGGCTTTACCATTAAACGTATTTAAAACAGTTAATCATATTGCTCCATTAAGTCCAGTTGGAATTTACACCGCTCCTACTGGATACACTGGTGTTGTTCTGATGGCACAGGCAACAAATATTGATTCAGCAGCACACGATGTTACCTTCTCTCACAAAAGAGGTAGCACAACAACTGAACTCGCTAAAGAGTCTCCTATTCCTGGTAATGATGCTTTGAGTTTAGTGACTGGAAGATTGGTTCTTGAATCTGGTGATTCTATCGAATTGTCAGCAAGCAATGCTTCTAATGTTAAAGTGACCGTAAGTATTTTAGAAACATTAAACTAATATAAGAAATGTCCAAGTTCCTCAGCGGCAGATTAAGACAACTACTTGTCGGTATTACTGGATATACCGAAAATAAAACAGTTCTTCAAACAACTGGAAAAGTTGGTATTGGAACTACGGACGCCCAACAACATTCTTTATTTGTTGTTGGTTCTACAAATATTACAGGTGATACAATCGTTGGTGGTGGACTCACAGCGGTTGGTATCGGATCATTCCAGAATGATGTTTATATTGATCAGGATCTTTATGCAGGTAGCGTTACAGTCACTGGTGGTGCGACAATTGGTGAAGATATTGTAACAAGAAATTTAAAAGCAACAGGAGTATCTACTTTTGTTGGTATCACTACCGTTGAGTCAACACTCTTTACTAATCAGTTAAGTGTTGCTGGTGTTTCTACAATATCAGTTAATAGTTCCAATGACGCACTAAGAATCACTCAAACTGGTTCTGGTAATGCTTTACTAGTTGAAGATTCTTCTAATCCTGATACAACTCCTTTTGTAGTTGCTGCTAATGGTAGGGTTGGAATAGGAACCACAAATCCATTAACATCATTAGATATTACAGGAACTATTAGTTTTGGAAAAATAACTCCAGGAGCAGCAATTTATTATGGCGATGTTTCAATTGGTAATACTTGGACATCTTATGGTTATACTGATGGTGGTTTCCTTTTTAACAATCCAGGATATAAAAATAATATTTTTATAGGTAATGACGTATATTCATTACATTCTTCTGGCAATATGCCAGCATATAATGTTGTAATTGGTAATCTTGCTGGAGAAACATTAGGACAAGGATGTGTAGAAAATGTTATTATTGGTAGGCTCGCTGGTAACGTAAATGAAGGAAATGGAAATAACTTCATTGGATATCAAGCAGGTGGAAGCAATCTTGGTGGATATTTTAATAATTTTATTGGATATGATGCTGGTTCTTATAATACAACTGGTTATTATAATGATTTTATTGGTAATGCTGTAGGATATCGCAATACAACTGGAAATAATAATTTTTATGGTGGTCAATATACTGGATATTATAATGAAGGGGGAGATTACAACCTTGCTTTAGGATCATGGGCAGCAAATGGATTCTCTGGATCTACCACAAACCAAAATTATAATGTCCACTTAGGTTCTGTTAATGGAGCAACAATAGGAGGTTCTTATCAGGTTCTGATTGGTAGTGGTAATGCTTCTGGTAATAGATATTTTGACTTACCGAATCCAAATAAGTCTTATCAATTTGCTGTTGGTATTAGAACTGATGCTAACCCAAGTAAGTATTGGTTAGTTGGTGATGAGAACTTTAATGTTGGTATCGGTTCAACAAATCCAACTGCAAAACTTGCCGTTGTTGGTGATGCAAATGTTTCTGAAACCACAACAACTGGTCAGTTAATTGTTTCTGGTGTTACAACAACAGCAGGTCTTCTTGATGCCAATGGTGGCATTGATGCTGCCAGTGCAAAGGTTGAAGATTTAACGAACGATAGAATTGTTCTTGCTGGTGTAGGTGGAGAACTTGAGGATAGTCCAAATCTTACCTTTGATGGTAATACGTTAAATGTAGTTGGATATACTGAACTTGATAATCTGAATGTCAGTGGGATCGCTACAATCAATTCACTGGATGTTCAGACAGACTTTGATGTCTATGATACTACTGCAACATTCCACAACGATCTTTATGTTGCAGGTAACTTAAGTATTGGTGGAACAACAACTGTTCTCCAAGCACAAGACTTACAGATCTTTGATAAGGACATTATTCTTGGAGTTACTACAGACTCTAATGGTAATGATATATCAACCGATATCACTGCAAATCACGGTGGTATTGCAATTGCTTCTACTGAAGGAAATCCATTAGTTCCTTTCTTCCTTGCTGGTGTTAATGAGGATATTCCTGACACCTATAAGCAGATTATGTGGGTCAAGAGTGACTCATATGGATTTGGAACAACTGATGCTTGGTTGTTCAACTATGCTGTTGGTATTGGTTCAACATTAGTTCCTAATGGTGTTCGTTTAGCAGTCAGTGAGATTCAGTTCACTGATGATACTGTCAATACACCAAACATTGATGTTGGTGAGCACACTGAATTAAACACTCTGAATGTTTCTGGTGTATCTACATTTAATGGAACAACCGAAGTTAAGAATTCATCATTCAAGGTAACTAACTCTATTGCTTCTGGTCAGTATCTTGAGATTATACAGAATGGTGATAGTTCCTTAAACCTGAATAAGGTTGGAGTAGGTGCTTTCTTTATTGAAGGTAATAACATTTATCTTGGTGATGATGATAGTTCTCAAACTTATGCTGGATTTGAGAGAAATGGTAAGGTATATTTAAATCATAATGGCATTACCAGACTTGAAACAACTGGTTATGGTGTCACGATCTATAATGATCTTCGTGTTGGTGCTGCAGTTAGTATCTACGGTAACGCTGGTATTGTTAGTGCAATCTCCTTCTACGGTGATGGATCTAATCTGACCAATACAGGTGCTACCCTAAATGCAACCAGTGGTGTTGAAAGACTGGTTACAACTCAACTCACTAGCGGCACGATGGTCAATGCTGCTACTGATGCAGATCTGACCTTTAATGCTGGAAATAATACTTTAAATACAGAGAATATCAAGATCTCTGGTGGTATTAGTACCGATGGATCCAATTATGGTATAAATGGTCAACTTTTAAGATCGGTTTCTGGTGGAAAGTGGGAATGGGTAACTGTTCCTGGTATCTTCTCCGTCAATAACATTCTGAATGGTTTCAATGTTCTAGAAGAGGGAGCAACTGTTGGTACTGCTGGAAGTATTCATACTCTTGACTTCCGTGGAAATAATATTGTTGCCACTGCTGATCCACAACCTAACGGTATTGCAACTATTACGATGTCGGATACACCGACATTTGATAGTTTAACTGTAACTGGTGATCTTGATGTTGATGGGCACACAGAACTTGATCAATTAAGAGTTTCTGGTGTTTCTACCTTTGTTGGTATCACCACTGTTGAATCAACACTCTTTACAAATCAGTTAAGTGTTGCTGGTATCGCATCAGTTGGTGCTGCCATTACAATGTATGGTTCTACTGGTATCATAAGTGCTACTGCATTCTATGGCGATGGCAGCAATCTTCTGAATACTGGGGCAACACTTTCTGCTGCTACTGGAACTCAAAGACTAGTTCTTACAAGTCTCACTAGTGGCACGATGGTTGATGCTGCTACTGACGGAGATTTGACATTTGATGCTAATCACAATCTTCTGTCTGTACCAAGCATTAACGTATCTGTTGGTGCTACATTTGGTGGAACGATAAGTGCTGGCGGAACTACAGGAACTGATGGACAATATCTTCAGTCAACTGGTGTTGGTGTTACTTGGACATCATTCCCAACGCTGAGAACAACACAAGCTAATATTGCTACTGACGGACAGACTTCATTTAACTTTGCTTATAACATAAACTTTATTGATGTATTCATTAATGGTATTAAGTTAACTTCAAGTGAATATGTTGCTAATAATGGATCAACAGTTGTATTAGAATCTCCTGCATTTGGTGGAGACATTGTTGAGTTCCACTCTTACAATACTACTAGTTTTGGTGGTGGTGGAGGTAGTGGTGGAGGTGCCACTATTCTAAATGATTTAACTGATGTAACTTTATCAACTCTTTCTGCTGGACAAGTTCTTAAGTATGACGGAACGAAGTGGATTAATGATACCGATTCTGTTGGATCAGTAGGTGCTGGCGGCACTTGGGCAACTGACACTGTTGGTATTAATACCACCAAGAATGTTGGTATTGGAACTACCGCAAAGGATGGATATAAGTTATATGTTGAAGGTGACGCAAGAGTCACTGGTATCCTGACTGTTGGACCTGCTTCTGTAACCATTGACGGTATCAACAATGAGGTTACAGTTGGAACTGGTATTACTCTCTATGGCAACACTGGAATCATCAGTGCCACTTCTCTGAATGTCATCGGTGCATTGAGTGGTGATGGTTCATCTCTCACTGGTTTGACTGGTGCTTCTGCTGCTACTTATGGTAATGGAACTGCTGTTCCACAAATCACTGTTGATGCCAACGGTAGAATCACTGGTATTACTAACGTTCTTATTTCTGGTGGTGGGGGTGGAGGATCATCGGTTATCATTCAAGATAGTCAATCACTAGTTGGTGCTGCTGGAACTATTGACTTTGGAACTGGACTTTCCGTATCGCCAGTCTCTGTTGGTATTGTAACTGTTGGAATCAATACTGCAATCATAAATGCTGATACTCTAAATGTTTCTGGTGTTTCTACATTCAATGGTGATGTACATTTCAATACTACTGTTGCAGATAGTGGAATCTTCTTTGATCAAGATGGTGCATCATTAACGTTCAAAGATGATCATACACTTGTATTTGGAACAAGTGCTATTGATGGGATGATTTATAGTGGTACTTATAATAGTGTCACAGGTGTTCATTTTAGAGGAACTAGTACTACTACCGATTTATATCGTTGGGGTAATTTTATTGTTGGACCAAGACTTACATCTGGACATAGACTTGCAATATTCAAAGAGAAAGGGACTGACGGAGTTGGAACAGATGGTGGTGTAGAACTTTATTATCAAGATGGTTCTTCTCCATATAATACTGCTAAAAGATTTGAAACCATTGGTGCTGGCGTAACAGTCACTGGAACTACATTTACAAATCAGTTAAGTGTTAGTGGTATTGTTACTACCTCTAATCGTTTTGAAATAGACTATGGAAATAAAAAACTTCAGTTTGGTGGTTCTTTAAGTGATTCTGGAAATGCACAGATTAACTTAGATAATCAAACAAATGGTGATTTGCAATTTGCTGCGTCAGGTAGTTCTGACGCATCAAGAGGAAACTTTATTTTCTATAAGAAAACTAGTTTCGGTAATAAAACTGCAATTGCTACTTTATATTCTGATACTGGAAACTTAAATGTTGGTGGAAATGTAACTGCTTCATCATTCTCTGGTAATGGTTCTGGACTGACTGGTATCACAACCACAACTGCTGAATGGACTTTGGGTGCTAATGGCACTAGTGATTATACATTCACTGGACCTGGTGTTGCTGCTGGAGCATTAGACCCAACCATCTATCTAACAAGAGGGCAGACTTATAAGTTCAAAAATAGAACTGGTAGTCACCCATTCCGTATTCAGTATGAGTTCCAGAATACTGGTGGAACTGCCTACACTGACGGCATTGTAATTAGTGACGGAAGTTCAGCATCTTCTGGTGCAGGAAATAATGCTGACCTGTATTGGGAGGTAAGAAACGACGCACCAGATTTACTTCACTATCAGTGTACTTCCCATACGAATATGTCAGGCAGGATTGTTATCCTGGGTGATGTAGTTACAAATGGTTCTTGGACTGCTTCTGCAGGAACTCCTCAAACAATTGATACAATCACTGGAGTTGCTAACAATGATATCAAGACTGCCGAATATACCGTTCATATTGAGAACGGTAGCAATATGCAAGCACAGAAAGTTCTTGTGATGCAGGATGGAACAACAGCATATTCACAAGAGTATGCGATTATGCATAAGAGTGGATTACTCGTTTCGATGAGTGCCACTATCAGCGGTGGAAATCTCCTCTTACAGGCAACACCAGAGACTGGTGTAAGCGGAACAACTACTTACAAGATCACTAGACAGACAATGAGGTGATATGAGAACTGAAATTAATGAAGCTGGAAGAGTTATTGTCATTGATGAGATCTCTTCGGATACACCACAATCATTTACTGTTTGTGTAAAAAATCCTTCCGACTGGGAAGAGATTCATAATTATATTATTAATGAAAATGAGATAGATGGTATTCCTAATAGAAGGATTACTTGTGTTAGTGATATGAAATGTTCTTCTAAAAGATCTGTTTATGAAATGTCTATTGATGAGGCAGAAGTATTAAGACAACACCCGAAAGTAGAATGGGTTGTGAAGTCTTCAATGCACAATCCAGTTGTTTTGGAACAAAGGAAATTTGATGAAGAATTTGATAGACATACCACTACGGATAGATTTAAGCAAAATATTATCAATTTAAGAACAAATGAATCTCTAAGTGGAGATCCTTTAAACTATACGCAATGGGGGTTATATCGGCATCAACTAACTTCTAATGTTGGTATTGGTACAAGCACCCTTCCAGTTTCAGACTGCCAATATTCTTTAACTGGAAAAAATGTTGATGTTGTGATTATGGATACTGGTGTTCGTTGGGATCATCCAGAGTTTTTGAAACCAGGTGTTACAAGTTTTGTTGATAAGAATAGTACAAGAGTTAGAGATATTTTGATTCATGGTGCATCAGAGTATGGAATTAACTGGGCAAATGAAGGTCTCACCGCACCAGGCAGCGGAACATTAGCAAATTATACTGTTGCAAACGCATTGGAATCAAGCACCTTTAATGGATCTTGGCACGGATCTCATGTTGGAGGAACTGCTGCTGGTAATCAGTTTGGTGCTGCCTTTGAATCAAACATCTGGTCAATCGCCTGTATTGATAGAAGTGATGTTGGGTTTGCCGATCCTGCTGATGGATTTGATTATATTCGTGTTTGGCATAAGAACAAACCAATCAATCCAGAAACTGGTAGAAGAAATCCCACTATTGTAAATGGTAGTTGGGGATTTAGACAATTTGTTAGATACGATCTAGCATATACTGCTAATTTTAGAGGACAAAATTTATCTTCTGTAGATATTGAGGGATCTAGTAGTTATCAACCAGCGATTTATTATCTGGAAACAAATGGCACTTATTATGAATTTGTTTCAAAACATGCAACCTCTCAAACAACTACGGATGAACTTTTCGATGATGTTGATTGTGATGATATAATTGTTGTTTTTGCTGCTGGAAATTCAAAAGATAAGCAAGATATTCCTGGTGGTGTAGATTATGACAATCGATTCTTAACTGGAACTTTTTATTATGGTGATGTTGTTTCTGAAAGTCAAGGTTCAGTTGATGAATACTTCAACAGACCTGGAACTCCTACAATTTCACATATAGGGCAATCAGATGCTCCTATCAATGTAGGTGCTTTGGATTCATTTGTATATACTTCTGGAATTAGTTCAGAAAGAAAAGCAAGTTTTTCAAATACCGGACCGGCAATTGATGTTTTTGCTGCTGGAGTAAATGTATTGAGTCCATGGTATGCTGATGGTGTAAGTACTTATTACGCTGATCCAAGAGATGGAAGTTATTATAATAGGTACTTACAAGGAACAAGTATGGCAACACCAAATGTTTGTGGTGTTCTTGCTTGCTATCTCGAATCTAATCCTTCAGCAAATAGAACTGATGTAAGAAATTGGTTATATCGTCATGGATCTAGAATTGTTGAGAGTGGAGTTGGTAACCCATTTTATGATCAATTTGGTGCAACAGATCCCGTTGGAGCAGGAACTTCTGTTAATTATTGGTCGGCTTCTTTTGGATTAAAGGGTGCCACTCCAAGAGTTCTTTATAATCCATTTGCTAATAATACCGTTCCAAAGTTTACTGGTGTTAATATTTCTGGTATCTCATTCAAGCAATCCTAAATACATAAAAAACTGAAATGGCAGATAAAGCGTTTGGCGTAAAGGATGTTAATCTGATTGGTGCATCAGGAACACCAACGATCGAAAGTCCCAATAACTTGAATATCAACGCAGTCAATGTTGCGATCAGTACTGATATTACTGTTGCAGGTAAGGTAAGTCTTGGTGCTGGTACTTCTATCAGTTCTCCTGGTTCTAATATATTATCTCTTGGTACGAACAGTGTAGAGAGAGTTAGAATAACTTCAAGTGGTAATGTTGGCATCGGGACTGATAATCCAACAGTGTTTGGAACAGCATACAGAACTCTTCAACTAAATCCAGCAGCAGGAACTGGAGATGGATCTGCTATACGCTTCATGTATGATGGTGGAGCAGCAAATACAAATGATTTAGTTATCTACACCAATAGCTCTCAATCTTATATCAGAGCAAATGGTGCCAGAAATCTTGATATAATGAGAAATGGTTCTACAGTAGCAACTTTTAATGCTAATGGAATTGCCTTACCTTCTGGTCTTGGTATTGACTTTTCTGCCGCATCTCCATCCGCTGCTGGAAGCAGTTCTGCTGTTCTGGACGATTATGAGGAGGGGACTTGGACACCTACTTGGTTACAAACAGGTGATTTTACTCTTGGAAATGCAACTTTAGAAGGCACATATACAAAAATTGGCAGATTGGTATATATTACTATGAGATTTGAAATGGGGTCAACAACTTCTCTTGGCACTGGATATGTGTATAATATAAATGGGTTGCCGTTTGCAATTGCATCTAATACAAATACATTTTTGGTATCTGCTTCAAATGCAAGTAATAACTGGATAGGGTTTTCAAATAATTACTCATCAAATACAACAACTTTAAATTATATTCAATTTGTAAAAAGTGGAAGTGTCAATGATGGTTTGTATAATACTTCTCCATTTACATGGACTACTGGAGATGACTTAAGGATGTCTGGTTCTTATTATACCGCATAATAAATACCTACGCCTAAACCTGTTTAATTTGGAGGATTATCCGAAAGGAAGTAGTAGTCTGATAAATAACTAAAAACCCAGAATGGCTAATAATAGGGAGTTATCACAACTAGGTTCATTTATAAACATAGACGATACCAGTAGAAATATTGGTATCGCTACGACTGCGACTCCCTATGTTGGCATAGGCACCACCAATCCCCAGTACAAACTGGACGTTTATGGTGATATTAATTTCACCAATGATCTCTACAGAAACGGTCAGTTATTCACTTCTGGTGTTGGTGCTGGTATTGGTACTATAAACCCTCAGTCTGGTATCATTACTGGAAGAGTTGGTGTTGGATTTACAGATATTAATTTTATTGGTACTGGGTTATCAGTCACTGGATATGGATCAACTATTGTTGTTGATATGACTGAAATTTCTGCTGCTGCGACAAGTGGAGATGATGCAATTATTTACGCTATCGCATTTGGATGATGATATAAATATCAAGAGACCTTGAAGATGACTGCACTCGGAAAATAAACAATGGCAAATACCTTCAAATTAAAAACCAAAGCAAGTGTGGGAGTCACAACAGAGAACGTCTATGTGGTCCCTGCTCTAACTACAACAACCATTATTGGAATTACCCTTGCCAATATAAGTGGCAATAGTATTAATGTCGGTGTTGGAATTACAAGATCAGCAGCAGATGATGTAAGTGTTCTGAAAAATGTTCCGATTCCTCAAGGTTCTTCATTAGAGATAATGCAAGGAAATAAAATTGTACTAGAAGAATCAGATACTTTAACTGCAAAGAGTGATACAAATAATAGTTTAGACGTGTCGGTAACTATTCTGGAGATTACCTAATATGGGATTAACAAGAGTAGGTGGTGACATATTAAAAGATCCATTAAATATTGGAGTAGGTGTAACTATTACTCCTGATGGTAATGTAAATCTTTCTGGTATCCTTACTGCAAGTAGTTTAGATATAAGTGGAAATGTAACCATAGGTGGTACAGTAACCTATGAAAGTGATGTTCATGTTGGTGCTGGATTATCAGTAGTTGGTGTATCAACTTTAGGAAATACTGTTGTAGGTGGAGGAACAACGGAACTAGTTGTTACTGGTGATGCTAGGATTACTGGTGTTCTGACGGTTGGTCAGGGTTCAGTTACGATTGATGGTTCAAGTATTACTGGTGTTACTACCGCAGGTATTGGTTCTGTCTATGGTGTTGATAGTATAAATGACTTGGGTTTCCCAACTGCTGGTCCGTTAAGTAACAGGAACCTCATCATTAATGGGGCGATGACAGTGGCGCAGAGAGCAACTTCAGTAACTGATGAAAGCGGTAGCACGTATTATACTGTTGACCGAATTGGACATTCTGAGTTGAATGCAACTGATTACACGTTTGATCAAGAGCAATCTACAGATGCTCCAACTGGCTTTTCGTACAGTTTTAAAAATACTACCGCAACTGCGCTCACCGACACAGCAGACTCAGAAATAAGGGCAGCGCGTTATAAAATTGAAGGCCAAGATCTTCAACACCTTAAATACGGAACAGCCGATGCACAAACAATTACTTTATCTTTTTGGGTAAAAACTAGCGTACAAGGTACTTATGTTGTCAGATTTGTAAACAATGATGATACTCAAGCTCGGAGGTTTGCTGGTCAATACATTATTGAAAATGATGAAACAGGTCTATGGCAATATAGAACTATAACCATTGCTGGTGATACAAACACTGCAATTGCCAACTCAAATGAAAATGAATTTGATATATTTTTTGTTACTGATGCAGGATCTAATAGAACTGGAGGGACTGCTAATCAGTGGGATGATTATACTAGCGGTGCAATTGCGTCACCTGGTCAAACAGCTTTTGTTGGCAGAACAGTTAATGATTATTGGCAAATTACTGGACTCCAGCTAGAAGTAGGTGAAAGATCCACACCGTTTGAACACGAGAGCTATGGTCAGACCTTGGCTAAGTGTCAGAGGTATTTTTATAAAATTGCCGGTAACGCAGACGATCAAACTTCAGTAGGAATTGCCTACTGCTACGACGCTACAAATGGTAGTGAAAGTTTTAGAACTATGGTTTTGTTCCCAACAACAATGCGGTCTGATCCTGCGGCAAATGCTGAGGAGTTACTTTTGTTACATAGTTCATCAAATGATATAACAATTACTTCAGTTTTAAGTTTGGATGAATCCAGGTATGGATGTGGTTTGACTTTAAATAGCTCTGCTTCAAGTTATTCACTTTATGGAGCTGGGCTTTGTCGTCTAAACGACTCAACATCCGCCCACATTTCCTTTAACGCTGAACTCTAATGACTTATCAGATTTATTTTGTCGAAGGCTCAACTATTGAGCGCATCAAAAAAACTGAAGATGACGGCACCGTTTGGACCTTCAAAGCTAACGGACAAAACTGTATGGCTTTGGAATATCAAGCCTGGCTAGCCGAAGGCAACGAACCACTGCCCGCTGACTCTGAATAAATAACTAAATAAAAAACAAACCATTCGTTCATAATATTTTCAGAACAATTATGGCTCACTTCGCTAAACTTGACGAAAATAATGTCGTCACTCAAGTAATTGTAGTTGACAACAAGGACATTACTGATCCTCATACTGGACAGGAAGATGAGATCCTTGGTATTGCCTTCTGTAAGAAACTTCTTGGTGGAAACTGGAAGCAGACTTCTTACAATAACAATATGAGAGTCCGTTATGCTGGCATCGGATATTCCTATAACGCTGGTCTCGATGCATTTGTTCCACCACAACCTCACGCATCTTGGGTTCTTGATAACGACACTGCTAACTGGGAGTCACCTCTTGGTGCAGCACCTGCATTGACTGATGCAGAGTTGGAAGCAGGTTCATTCTATATCTGGGATGAAGATGCACATCAGGCAGACAACACAACTGGATGGGTATTAGAAACTCCTTCTGCTGAGTGAGTTATTTAATGATCAACTTAAACAGTCGTTGGTCTGATAAATAACTAAAAAGCACTATAATGGCACTTGATCGCTTAACACAGATTACAACAACTGGTATTTCCACTGGATCATCAATATCAGTATCTTCTATTGATGTTGTTGGTGGTGTAGGTTTAACCACGACTTTTTCTGTTGAGGGTCAATCTCAAATAAGAAAAGTTGCCATTACAACAACGTCAACCGATTTGACGTTAGAAGTAGGTAGAACATATGTTTATTATGATGCTGGAACTTACACACTTCCAGCATCACCAGAACATGGAGATAAGATTGAGGTGATAAATAGGAGCGGAGTCACAACAGCGATTCTTGCAAGAAATGGCAGCAACATTATGGGAGTTGCTGATGACTTAGAGTTAGATATTCTTGATGCTAATTTCAAGATTCTTTATGCTAATAATATAGATGGTTGGATAGTAGGTAGTTAAGTTATGCCAAGAAAACTTTCTAGATATTTAAGAGGTCTTACCACAGAAATTGGGATTAGAACTTCAAGAAATTTAGTTATTGGAACAGATGAAAGAATTGCAGATACTGCTGAGCATAGACTCCAAGTGGATAGTGGTGCTGTCTTTACTGGTAATGCTGGCATTGGAACAACAAATCCTCAGGCAAAACTTGATGTTGTAGGTGATGTTAAAGTTAGTGGAGACTTAAATATTGGTATTGGTTCTGTCGGTATTGGTATTGCCGATCCATATTATCTTCTTGATGTTCGTTTTAACGATGATACTACAGAGTTAAGTGGTGGTGCTTCTGGTAACTGGGGTGCTCAAGGTCTAAGACTTGAAAATGATAATACTACTGCTGGTAGTATGTCTTTGATGCATTTTAGATCGGGCAATAATGCTGATTGGCACGTTGGAACAAAATATTATGGTACTGCTAATTCTGACTTTATAATGCTTGAGGAGGGCGTTGAAAAACTTCGTATTACAAATGAGGGCAGAGTTGGTATTGGGACAGATACCCCAAATGCTAACTTAGAGATTTGGGGAGATGAGGGACTATACATTCAGTCGGCAACAAGTGCAACAGAAGCAAAGATAAGATTATCATCCCATATTGCTTCTGCAATTGATTACAGTAATCCATTTGCTGATGGTTCGTTTCAATATGGAACTATAAGTTATACTCACTCTGATACTGATTCGGGTGATTATTATAGTGGTAATACTTATAATGAAAGGTTTCTTGTACAAGGATCAGAGACTAAAACTAAGTTTCAAGTTAATGGTGATATTTGGTCAGTAACTGAAGATGGTGCTAGCGGAAGATTTGCTTGTATTGATGGTGTAGGTCGCTTTTATAGCAGTGTAACTACTGGTTTACTTTACCATCCAGATGGAACTCGTACATATAGTGGCTCTGAGAATGGGCATTATTCTTATGTAAACGGTTCCGATACTTATACTTATATTGCAGCAAGGGAAGCTAGTGATTGGTCTGCTATTTTCCATTCCAAGTATGTTGACGTTAATAGACATGGATTTTACGGGAATGGAGTTGCTTCCCATTACAGTACAATGTATATTGGAAGAGTATTTGATAATGGTACTAGTTCTACTCCTGTTTCTGATTATAATTCAGCAGAATATGGTATTCAATGCCATGCATCTGCATCAAATGATAGAACATATATGTATGGAAGAAATGTTGCCGACACCTCAGCAGTTTTTCTTTCTCAAGTTAATGGTGAAGATAATATTGAGTTTACAGCAGCTGGTAATGGATATTGGGATGGTAGTGCTGACAATGGTCCTGCTGACTATGCAGAATACTTTGAGTGGGCAGATGGAAATCCAAATAATGAAGATAGAGTTGGAAAGACTGTAGTTATTGTTCCAAATACAAATGGTAAAATTGGAATTGCTTCAACAACTGATGATGCCTCATTGATTATTGGTGCTGTTTCTGGAAGACCAGCAATTGTTGGTGACAGTGCTCACTTTGCATGGCATGGAAGATATAGAACTGATGAATTTAATCGAAGGATTACAGAAACTGTTGAGATCTATACTTATGAAGGTGTTGATGGTGAATTGGAAAGGGTCAGAAAAGACAAACTTGAAGAAGGATTTGAAATTCCAGACAATTGGACTTTAACAACTGCAGAGTCATTATCTTTAAGTGATGATTATGATCCTAGTATGGATTATACTCCAAGAGAAGATCGTCCAGAGTGGAGTCCAATTGGTTTACTGGGTAAACTGACAGTATATAAAGATCAAATTAAGGGTGATCGTTGGATCAAAATGGAAGATATTAATGAGCAACTTGAAAAATGGTTGGTCCGATAAATAACTAAAAAACCATAATGGGATATCTTGGCAGGGGTTTAGACAGAGGGAACTATTTAAAACTGGACGACATACAGTCACAGTTTGATGGTTCCAAAGTGACCTTTAATTTGACATCTGGTGGTCAAGTATTTTATCCTGGTTCTTCCTATTCCATTTTAGTTTCACTTGCTGGTATTATTCAAGAACCAGAGTCTGCTTATACTATTACAAATAATACTATTACATTTGCTTCTGCACCAGCAGCAACTGATGATTATTTTTGTATTGCCTTAGGTGTTCCACTTGCTATCGGTGTTCCTGGACAAGGAACAGTTAACTCAACACATATTCAGAGTGGATCTATTAGTTTTGAATTATTAGACTCTGATGCTAGAGGTGTTGGTATTCAGTCTGGTGGTGTTTCGATTGCTGGTGCTGGTGTAACTCAACTCAACTTTGTTGGTACTGGCAATACTTTCATATATAATTCTTCTACTAATACAGTAGATATTAGTATTGAAGGTGGTGGAGGAGTTGCGGGTATTGTAACTGCAGTTGATAATACTAATTCTGAAATAGTTATAGTTGGCATTGGTACAACAGTAGTTGCTGGTGCTGCTAAATCTGAAGGTGTATTACAGTCTCGTGGCAACGTCGCTATTGTAGAAGGAGCACTATTAACTGATAAGAATATTGAAGGAGAAATATTTGTACCCAATGATAAAAACGCACTTCTTATTGGACCAGTAACTGTTGGTGTTGCCGCAACAATTGATGTTGCACCAGGTTCTGTTCTGGTTATAGTCTAAATATTAGAAAGGATATTATAAGAGAATGAGTACTCTCCGCGTTAGTAATATTGAGGCGAAGGCGGATGCGTCTAGTCCCTCAGTAAATGAAAAAGTAAAAGTTACTAACTCTAATGGTGATGTATTAGTCACTATTAATGGGGAGACTTCTGGAATTACAACTGTTGGTATTAATACAACAGAACAAACTTTTAATGTTGATTCAAATCAGAATGTAACATTTGTTGGTGACTTATATGCACCAAATATTTCTGTTGCAGGAACGATTACATATGATGATGTAACTAACGTTGACTCTATCGGCATTGTAACCGCACGGAACGACTTACATCTGGTAGGTGCAGCGTCATCAGTCGGTATTAGAACAGACCAACCAGAAGTCTGTCTAGATGCCTCACAAGCAACTGATGCCTTTGCACTTCCACAAGGAACCACAGCACAAAGACCCACTGGAAATAATCCCTACATAAGATACAACACAACCAACAGTGCTTTGGAGTTCTATAACGGCACTGATTGGGTAGAGATTATCAGTGATTATTTTCCAACTGGTTCAGTAATTTTAGGTTGAGGTAAGACATAATGGCAAATGAGTATTTAAAAAGAACTCCTACAAGTAGTGGCAATAGAAAGGTTTTTACTTGGGCAGGTTGGGTAAAGAGACAACAAGATGCTTATGAAATAATAAGTTTTTCTAGTCCCAATACAGTCAATGATGGACTAGTAATGTTTGGATTTAATGCTAGTGGGGGTACAGGTATCTACCTTAATTTTTATCAGTCATCTACTTCTAGAGTTTATGAAGTAGATGAAGAATATAGAGATTTTGGTTCTTGGTTACACTATCAAATCGTTGTTGATACAACACAGGCAACTGAGGATGATAGACTTAACCTTTACATAAACGGTGTTCAGAGATCTTTGAGTGTTGTTTCTGGATATTCTGCTATTCCCCAAAATTATCTTTGTGATAATATGACAGCAGGGCAGGAAACATTGCTTGGAGTTGGACGTAATAGTTCTGGAAATTTTGCTGGGTATGCCAAATTAGAATTATCTGATATTTTTTTCGTAGACGGTCAAGCACTCACACCAGATGTGTTTGGTTTCTATAAGGACGGAAAAGGATATCAGTCTTCTGGAACTTCACAAGCAACTGATTTCAGACCAGGACAATGGGTTCCAAAGACACCAAGAATTATCAAGACTGAAATCAACCGCAGAGGTGGATTTGGAGTCAATGGTTTCTATCTACCAATGAATGATAGTTCCAACTTTGGTGCTGACTTCCATACCACACCAAATAGTATTATCACTCTGAAAGGAGAGAACCTACCACAACCACGCAACGGTGCTCCAGAGACAACTGATGCTTATGTCAGTCAGTTAAGAACAGACCCTTATGCTGCTAATTTGGTTCTTGCTGTTCCTGGTATTTCTACTGCTACTGGTCCAGAATTGGTAACAAATGGAGATTTTAGTAATGGTACAAGTGGTTGGACATTAAATTCAGCAACTGGAACATTAAGTGTTGTTAATGGAGAATTATTCGTAGAATATGTAAGTACTAATGGTGCAAATTGTATTCAAACAATCACAACAGAAATTGGTAAATCATATAAGGTATCCGTTACATCCAGAACAGCAACTTCAAATCAACCTGCAAAATTTAGTGTCGGAACAGCGGCAAATACTAATGATTTGACAGCAAGAATTGATAATAATGATACATCTAATAAAATACAAACTGCTTCTTTTGTTGCCACATCAACTACCACATATCTTACCTTAGGAGCAAACTATACATCAGATGCATATTTTGATAATATTTCAGTAAGGGAAGTAAATATCCCAACAGATTACTCTGCCGATATTAAAGGTAGTGGAAGTAATAAGACTCTTACAGTAAACGGTGGTGCTGGTATCGCTGATATTCCATCATATTATGGAAGTGCTTTAAGTTTTGATGGTACTGATGATTATTTTACAGTTCCCAATACAGCAGATTTGAGGATGGGATCTGATGATTTTACAGTTGAAGCTTGGTTATATGCCAAGGACTTTACAGGTGGTAATGGCATTGTTGGTCTTTGGAATTATGCTGGAGGTCTGAATAGAAGAAGTTGGCTCTTATATACTGGATCTAGTAATGATGCAAATTTTATCGTGTCATCTGACGGAACATCTGCAGGACAATTGGTTATATCAAGTGGGAATAACTTTTTAACAACAAATCAATGGAATCATATTGTTGGAGAAAAAGAAGGAACTACCATACGTCTGTATGTTAATGGTGTGGTTGTTGGTATATCTACCGTAGCACCTTCATCATTGTACGAAAATACCGACGATACTATTAAAATTGGTACTTGGGATGCTGGATCCACAGAAGAAACTAATGGATATATACAAGATGTCCGTGTATACAAAGGCGTAGCAAAATACAAAGGTGGTTTTGATGTTCCGAAACCTTATGCCCCAGTAGGTATTGAGAGTTGGAGAGCAGTTCCTGATTGCACTGCGAATAACTTTGCTACTTTAAATCCTCTTGATACAGCTAACCTTGTACCATTTAATGGTAACTTATCTATAGATCAATCTAGTGGGGGATGGCATACTCTTCTGGGAACACATTATGTAAGAAGTGGAAAGTGGTATGCAGAAATGAGAATAGATAGATTGGACTGGATTTTCTTTGGTATAGACCAAACTTGGTTAGAAACACACACAAGACACGTAGGTGGTCAGACTGGATCTAAAGGAGTTGGACTTGTATATAATACTGGAAGTAGAGGAGATATAACATACAATGGTACAAATAGTGTATACACTGGTGGAGATGCTACGGCAGCAACTGGGGATATAATATCAATTGCTCTGGACTTGGATAGTAATAATATAAAATTTTATAAAAATAATGTTCTTCAATATAATTTAACTAATATATTAGAATCGGGAGCAGACTATGCATTTGGAGTATCTCCTTATAGTAATGTTGCTGCTACAGTAAACTTCGGGCAAAACCCAACATTCTCTGGAAACACCACAGCAGGAACCTATACCGATTCTAATGGTAAAGGACTCTTCAAGTATCAACCTCCAAGTGGTTTCCTAGCATTATGTGAGGACAACTTACCAACTCCTGCGATTAAGAATCCTGGTGAGCACTTTAAGACTGTGCTTTGGACTGGTGATGGGAACACTAGAAGTATTACTGGTATTGGATTCCAACCAGACTTGGTTTGGATAAAGTCAAGAAATGCTCAACTATACCATTTACTTACTAATAGTGTTACGGGGGTTGACAATACTTTATCTACCAATACCACAGATGCTGAATCATTTTCCACTGAAAGAGTTTTGAATTCTTTTGATAGTGATGGATTTTCACTTAATGTTGATGATGGTTCTGGTTACTATGGATGGAATGTAAGCGGTCAAAATATGATCGCCTGGTGTTGGAAAGCAGGTGGTCCAGCAGTAACAAATACTGATGGAAGTATCACATCACAGGTGAGTGCTAATCAGACTGCTGGGTTTAGTATTGTTTCTTATACTGTTTCAGGAACTTCTGCATATACTACTGGACATGGTTTGAATCAAGCACCAGAATTTATAATCTGGAAGTCAAGAGATAGAGATGCTGGATGGTCCATTTATCATAAAGACATTGGGAATGCCAATGTTTTGAGATTTACCACTGCTGCTGCTTCTGCCAGTGGTTCTTGGAATAGTACAACTCCAACTTCTTCTATTGTATCACATGGAGGATATTATGATGGTGATAAAATAATCTATTATGCGTGGCACAGTGTAGAAGGTTTCAGTAAGTTTGGAAGTTATATAGGTAATGATAGCACTGACGGACCCTTTGTGTATTGTGGATTTAAACCTGCTTGGGTAATGATTAAGGCAGCAATTGGAGTAACAAATGGTTGGGTAATAATGGATAATGCTAGAAGTTCTGATAATCCCAATGGAGAAACTATTTTTGCAGATAATTCCAATACTGAATACACCGACTTAACATACAGAGCAATGGATTTTCTTTCCAATGGATTTAAAATTAGAGCGGGTGTTGGAAATGAAAGGAATGGTAATGGAGCAACTTACATCTTCGCTGCCTTCGCAGAGTCACCATTCCAGACGGCGAACGCTAAATAATAGAAAACCTGATATAAGATGGCGTCAGAGATTCGTGTAAATCAGATAACCAGTAGAACAGGGGTAAGCACAGTAAGTTTTACTGATAGTGGTCCTGTAATTTCTGGCGTCACCACAGTTCAGGGAAGTCTAAATGTTGCTGATGGTATCACTGGCAATCAGATTACTGTTGGTGATACATTTTTAACACCCACAAGTATTGGTATCGGAACCACAAACACGACTGGAAGAAGTGCTGGTATTAATACAGCACAAGGAACTTTAATCTACAATAGCGATACTGGTTCTGTTCAAGTTTATAATGGTAATTCCTGGTCTGATGTCGGCAAAGAGGCAATGAATGCCACTGGTGGTTTGGTGAATGAGTATGTAGAAGGTGGTAGGGTTTATAGGGCTCATATCTTTACTTCATCTGCGTCTTTTAATGTATTATCGGCACCTCCTTCTGCGACTGTTGACTACCTTGTGGTCGGTGGTGGGGGTGGTGGATCTCCAAAACGTGGTGGCGGTGGTGGTGCCGGTGGTTTTAGAATTGGTAGTGGTTCTCCAATAACTGTAAGTTCGTATACAGTTACAGTAGGCGGTGGTGGAGCTGCAGCAGAACTAGTACCTACCAATCAATCAGCAAGTGGATCTCCTTCAATATTTTCCACCACAACATCACAAGGCGGTGGTGCAGGTGGAGCAGATGCCGCTCCACCCATCGCAGGTGGAGTACCCGGTGGTTCGGGTGGAGGAGCTTGCCAGCGAGCTACTACTGGAACTCCTGGAACTGGAAATAGAGTTACGGGAACATCAACACCAGTACCACCACAAGGAAATGATGGTGGATCTGCAGATCCTTCTATTTCTGGTGCTCCAAATTATGGAGCTGGTGGTGGAGGAGGAGCAAGTAGTAATGGATCTGATGGAAGTCCCACTATTGCTGGACCTGGTGGATCTGGTTCTCTGTCTGCTATTACTGGATTTTCTACTCATTATGCCGGTGGTGGAGGAGGAGGACATTATGAACCAGGTGCAACTAGATCAACAGGTGGAATAGGTGGAGGAGGTGCTGGTGGTACTGGACCAAATATACCAGGAGTTTCTGGAACTGTTGCTACTGGTGGTGGTGGAGGAGGAGGATGGAATAATATTCCAGGAACTCAATTGTCAGGTGGTTCCGGTGGTTCTGGTATCGTAGTCATCCGTTATGAGATAGGGCAAGTTGGAGGAATCGCCAAAGCAACTGGTGGTGCGATTTCTTATGCTAATGGGAAAACAATTCATACATTCTATTCATCAGGAACCTTTACGGTTACTAATCCAGCACTAACGTCCGTTGACTACCTTGTGGTCGCTGGTGGTGGTTCTGGTGGATCAGCTTCCAGTCCTTCCTCTTGGGCTTCTGGCGGAGGAGGAGGTGCAGGTGGTTTTAGAACTGGTATTGGATTGCCGATTTCTGGAAGTATATCAGTTACTGTTGGTGGTGGCGGCGCAGGAAATAAAAAATCTAATAATGGAAATAATGGATCTCCGTCAGTATTTTCCACTATAACTTCAACAGGAGGTGGCGCCGGTGGAGCTTATTATGGAAATCCAGGTCAACCTGGTGGTTCTGGCGGCGGCGGATCCCAGGGTCCTAGCGGTATTCTTCCTGGTGGAACTGGAAATACTCCACCAACTTCTCCTCCACAAGGAAATAATGGAGGTGCTGGTAGTCCGGGTGGGCCAGTATATGGTGCTGGCGCCGGTGGCGGTGCTGGTGGCGCTGGTCAATCAGGAACACCAACTGCTGGTGGTAATGGAGGACTCGGAGCAGCATCTGCTATTTCTGGAACATCAGTAACTTATGCTGGTGGTGGAGGAGGAGGAACTTTTTTTGGTCTAGGAACTGCTGGATCTGGTGGAATAGGTGGAGGAGGAGCAGCTGGATTATCAGATCCTAATGGAAATAACGGCAATTCTGGAATTCAAAGTCTTGGAGGAGGTGGAGGTGGTGCGTCTGGGGCTGGAACGTTCGCTGCTTCCGATCAAATATCTGGCGGCGACGGTGGATCCGGTATCGTCATCATCGCTTATCCTTCATAAATATCTAAAAAAGCACCAAGATGTCCACAATCAAGGCAAACATTATTGATTCATCTTCCGCAACAACGGAGTTCAAAGATCAGATTACTGCTAATGGTGATAAGCAGTGGGTGGATTCTTATGGTGTGATTAAAACCAATCGCACAACTATCTCAGAAGATGTGACGATTCCAGCAGGATCAAATGGTCTTTCCGCAGGACCAATTACGATTGCTGATACTTATGAGGTAACTGTTAATGGGGAGTGGGTGATTGTATGACTAAATTAATTGTAAATACAATACGCTCACATCAGGGCACTGTTGACTTTAAAGATATTATTTCTGCGAATGGTGCAAAGCAATGGTTAGACACTTACGGTGTCATCAAGGCTTGTAAGAATACCATTGATGAGGATGTAACTATTCCAGCAGGAACTAACGGAGTCACAGCAGGAGCAGTCACAGTAAGTTCTGGTAAGACTGTCACTATTCAAGGAGAGTGGAGGATCATATGACTAGCAAGATTATTGTCAATACAATAGAAGGAGATGTTGGAGTTAGCAGCGTAACAGTTGCTAGTAATCTTAATGTTCCTGGTTCTATAACTGTTGGTAACTTAATAGGAAATGTTACTGGCGAGGTAAATATTACAAATAAAACCACACTACAAAGAAATGCTGGTGTTGGAACTGATGATGGTGCATTAGTTTATAATTCTGACGTAAAGCAGTTACAGGTATATAACGGATCTATTGGGTGGTCTAATCTTGGTGGTGGATATATTGAAGCATCTGGTGGTACTGTTTCAGAATACCAAGATGGTAGTGTTTTTTATAGAGCACATAAGTTTACTAATTCTGGACAGTTTAACGTACATAATGCACCAGAAAATGCAAAGATCGACTATCTTTTAGTTGGTGGTGGTGGTTCTGGTGGAACTGGTGGTACTAATGGTAGATCTGGTGCAGGTGGAGGTGCGGGTCTTCTCCGTTATCAGACCAATCAATCTATTTCGGAAGGTTCTTATAACATTACTATCGGTGCAGGTGGGGTTGGTAGTATCAGTAACGTTATTGGTAATCCTGGAAATGCTTCTACATTAGAGTTGGGATCTACCACAGTTACTTCACCAGGTGGTGGTGGTGGTGGTGGGGGATCTAGTGGTATTGACCAAAGAGGTGCAGATGGTGGTTCTGGTGGCGGTAGTCAGCAAGGTGTTGGTGGTAGTGGTGATGGAGACTCTGGTGGTTCCAATGGATCTGTTTCGCCAGATCAAGGATGGGGTAATAATGGTGAGAGTGCAATAAATGCTGGCGGTGGCGGCGGAGCAGGTCAATCTGGGGGAACGGGCAGAGCAAGGGATGGTGGTGATGGATTATCATATAATATTACTGGAATTACAACTTACTATGCTGGCGGCGGTGGTGGTGCTGATAGTGAAATTGGTCTTAGTGGACCATATGTAGAACCATTGGCAGGTGTTGGTGGTCTTGGTGGCGGTGGGGATGCACATAGTACATATCCAACGAGAACTGGTGAAGCTGGTGGTGCTCAGCACGGTGTTGGTGGTTCTGGTGGAGGTGGCGGAGGTGCTGCAAGATTTGAACCAGCCCCAGTTGGACTTCAGATGGGTGCAAATGGTGGTTCTGGTGTTTGCGTTATCAGATATCAAATTGGTGGACTAAGTGGTACTGCCAAAGCAACTGGTGGTATGATATCTTTTAAAGGTGGAAAAGTAATTCACCAATTCCTTTCATCAGGAGAATTTACTGTTACCAATCCAACATTGACATCTATTAACTATCTTGTCGTCGGTGGCGGCGGAGGTGGTGGTGGAGATAATAACAATAATGGTGCTGGCGGCGGAGCAGGTCTTCTACGTTATGCTGAAAATCAACCAATATCCACAGGAACATATCCTGTTGTTGTTGGTGCTTCTGGTGCAGGTGGACAGCAAGGTACTGGACTTAATTCGGGACCCGGATTTGATGGTGGTGCATCAACACTCAATCTTCCTTCCGCAATAACATCTCCTGGTGGTGGAGGTGGAAGTGGTCAAGATGGTTCCGGTAGAGCAGGTGGTTCTGGCGGAGGAGGTGGCGGCGGAGGAAATCCTGCTTTAGGTGGTAGTGCAACTGGTGCAAGTGGAGGAACTCCAAACTCAGTATCTCCACCACTTGGATGGGGTAATAATGGTGGACAAAATAATGGAAATGAACCATATTGTGCAGGTGGCGGCGGCGGTGCTGGTGCAAATGGTTATGATGGTGGAAACGCCAACTCATTCCCAACAACAATGGTTCCAAGAGGTCAACTTGGTAGAGGTGGAACTGGACTCATTTACAACATTACTGGTTATGATGTTGGATATGCTGGTGGTGGAAGTGCCTCACTTTCAGAAAGAGGTCCTGATATAGGTGGTGGTGGTCGTGGTCCAGGATCTTATGATACGCCAGGATCTGGTACTGCTGGTCAAGTTAATCGTGGATCTGGTGGTGGAGGAGGTTGTCGAGTTCCTGGCAATGGTCCTGATCCAAATATTGCTGGTTCTGGTGGCAATGGTGGTTCTGGTATCGTCATCATCTCTTATCCAGTCTGATAAATATCTAAAAAAGTATTATATAAATGTCTGACATCAGGTTTAATAATTGGTATCACCAATCTGGAACTGGCGGAGTTTATCAGGACGGTTCTGGGAATATTGGCATTGGAACTTCTGTGCCAACTTCAAACCTTGATGTTGCGGGAACTGTAACTGCTACGACTTTTAGTGGTAACCTGACTGGCAACCTGAGTGGTAATGTAACTGCAAATCAGATTACTGTTGGTGATAGTTTTATAAGACCAACAAGTATTGGAATAGGTGCGACTGATACCACAGGACGGAATGCTGGTGTTGGAACTGCTGTTGGAACTCTTATATTCAATGCGTCTACCAATATGGTTCAGGGATATGGACCAGAGGGTTGGGTTGATGTTAAGTCATTGGTCAAGTCTGGACTTTCTGCTACTGGTGGAATCATCAGTGAATATGAAGATTCTGGTATAGCGTATAGAGCACACGTATTTACTTCATCAGGAACCTTTAATGTAACACAACTTTCTGAGGATTTTGCTAATAATGTTGACTATCTTGTGGTCGCAGGCGGCGGCGGTGGTGGTGGAAAAAGAGGTGGTGGTGGTGGTGCTGGCGGATTTAAATATGTAACTGGATCTCCCGTAGATATACAGTCATATTCAGTTGTTGTTGGTGGTGGGGGTAGGGGAAATCAATCTCCAGAGGGTGCTAATGCTGCACCAAATGGTAGCAATTCATCATTTAATGGAACAACATCTAGTGGTGGTGGCGGTGGTGGATCATGTGATCCAGCTGGAACTAGTTCGACTGGTGGTTCTGGTGGTTCAGGTGGCGGTGGTTCTGGTCAAGGAACAACAAATGCTGATGGTGGTGCAGGAACAGCACTAGAAGGCAATCCAGGATTTAAGGCAGAAGCTTCACCAGGAACTGCTGGTGGTGGAGGTGGTGCTGGTACTGGGGGACCAATTACAACGATATCAAAAAATGGTGGTAATGGTTTAGCGAATGCTATTACTGGAACATCAATAACTTATGCTGGCGGCGGAGGTGGTGGTGCCGTACCAGGAGAAGGTACTGGTGCTGGAACAGGTGGAACTGGTGGTGGTGGTGATGGTCGTAATGATGGTGGATTTTTTGGATATTCTGGCACTGCTGGATTAGGTGGCGGTGGCGGTGGCGGACCTAGTAATGATACTCAAGGAGGTCACGGTGGTTCAGGTACAGTTATTATCAGATATAAAATCGGATTAAATCAAACAGGAACTGCAAAAGCAACTGGCGGAAATATAAGTTTTTATGATAGCAAAACCATTCATACCTTTACAAATACTGGAACTTTTGTAAATACTTCAGGATCTCCACTTTCTATCGAATATGTTGTTGTTGCTGGTGGTGGTGGCGGCGGCGGAAATATTGGTGGCGGTGGAGGTGCCGGTGGATATCAAACTGGATCTACTACTTGCCCAACAAGTCCCGTAACTGTAACTGTTGGTGCTGGAGGTAATGGTGGACCTCAATCACCCGACGGTCTTTCTGGATCTGATGGATCGGCGGGAGGTCTAAGTGGAGCATTAACCGTTCCTGTTGCTGGTGGTGGTTATGGTGGAAAAGGTGGCGGAGCTGCTGCAAACGGTAATCCTGGCGGTTCTGGTGGTGGAGGAGGAGGATATAACGCAACTTCTGCGGGGACGGGAATTGGTGGTCCTCCAAGACAAGGTTATAATGGTGGTGGTGCTGCTTCATATGGAGGAGTAGGTGCAGGTGCAGGCGGCGGCGGAGGTGCTGGTGGAGTAGGAGAATCAAATACTGGAAACGCACCTGCTGGCGATGGAGGTCTTGGAGTTCAAATTCCTGCAACGTTTAGAGATCCAAAATCAACTGTTGGATTCCCTGGTCCATCTGGAACTTATTGGGTTGCTGGTGGAGGAGGAGGAGGAAGATATGATCCTGCCACAGGAAATGGAACTGGTGGTTCAGGTCCATCAGGTGGTGGACCATATGCAGGAGCAGGAAATGGTGCTTTACAGAATACTGCTGGGGATGATGCTTTAGCAAACTCTGGAAGTGGAGGTGGTGGAGGAGGTTCTTATTCTGGACAACCAGCAAAAAGTGGTGGTTCTGGTGGTTCTGGCATTGTCATTATCTCCTATCCAACCTGATAAATACTGCTGTATATCAATTACTTGACTATATGGCATACAGAAAGTTCAAGGGTAAGCAGTACCCTATTCCTGGTGTAGACACCGCAATCAATACACTTCGTCCAGGTTCTCGTTGGGACCTATCAAACACTACTTTCACAAGATTTGAAGACGATCAAGGTAGGGAAGCACCAACGTGGGAAGAAATTCAAGCAGAAGTTGAAAGAGAAGTAGATATCTACAACTACTTCCTTTACGAAAGAAACAGACAAGAAGCATATCCCGATTGGAGAGACCAACTTGATATGTTGTATCAAGATATTAAGTCTGGTAATCTAGCAGATGGTAGTTGGGTTGCTGCTATCGATAAAGTAAAGGAAGCACACCCCAAACCCGAAGGTCCAGAACCCGAACTCTGAATCAAAATCGACTTTTGTTTTCAAAGATCGGGGGAAAAATTCCCGGTAAAAATTTTAGTCTCCAGGGTCGATTGACTGTTGGGGCACATTCAACTATAATAAACTGAAACTAGTACTCAATTATGGCGTATCTGACTTGTTGGCATATGACTAATTTGCCGACTGAAATTGTAGAAATCATAGAAAAAGACGTTCAAACATTTGATGCAGTTGCACAAGACTCCCAGATTATGGGAGAGCAAGTAGATAAAGTAATCCGTAATAGTAAGAACGCTTGGATTCCTACCTCGCACTGGATCGGCGGTTGGTTGTGGTATTACATCGATAAGATTAACAGAGAGAACTTCTGTTATGACTTATATGATATTGATGGTGGTAGTATTCAATATACTCAATATGGTGAAGGACAGTTTTATAACTGGCACCAAGATGCTGATATCGATACTTTCTACAAACCACAATTGGTTCCTAGTTCTGGCACCAATTTGAGTCAAGACCAAGTTACACTGCAAGGTGAGACTGTAAGAAAACTGTCTTTTGCAGTTCAACTCTCTGATCCTAGTGACTACACTGGCGGAGAAGTTCAGTTCCTTGATAATAGTGGCAAGACATACTTTGCACCTAAACAGCGTGGAACTCTGATGGTATTTGACTCACGCACTAAGCACCGTGTTCGTCGTGTTCGCTCTGGTATGCGTAAGAGTCTTGTTGGTTGGGTTGTTGGTCCGAGGTGGAAGTGATGAAAGAGTTTGTATCAACTGGTGGTGTTTATGAAGAGGGATATCAGAAATGTGCTACTCCAACTACCACCAATATGAGTAAGAATGAGTCTTTTGAGAAGAATGGTTATCTTGCTCTTCCAGGACTTATTGCAGATCCTCAAAATCTTTACTGCGACCCTCCACTAGATGAGAATGGTAATCGTCTGACAGGTCAGATGAACTATATCCGTAAGGATAAGTACACTTATATTCCTGATGAGAAGCAGGTGAACGGTTCATTGGCACGATATAATGTGCCGATGTATAAGCAACTTCATTATCTTGTTCGTAAGGAAGTGGAGAAGCGTCTTGGTATGGACTTGCTTCCTACTTACTTCTATGACAGATTCTATTATGTCGGACAACAACTGAAGCGTCATAGTGACCGACCTGCTTGTGAAGTTAGTGTTACTCTTCAAATTAGCACCAACTCTGAGAATCCTTGGCCTATTTGGTTCGAGCGTCCTGATGGTAGTGAGTCTTACGTTCTAATGAAGAATGGGGATGCTGCTGTCTATAAGGGTTGTGAGCGTGAGCACTGGCGTGATCCTCTACAATCCAAATACAGTGGACTGGAAAGAAAGTGGCGTAGTTGGAGTAAGAAAGAAGACGATACTTATCACCATCAAATCTTCCTTCACTATGTAAACTCACAAGGTCCTTTTGTTCATCACGCTAACGACAGATAATGTTGAATCTATTGTTCTATGTGCCTCTCTATTCTTATGAGGTGAAAGAGTGGGATAGAAAGAAAAAAGCACTTCTTTCTAGAATCAATAGAAGTGACTTTGGATATCACGGTCTGAATACCTTTCAGACCGATAGACACACCAAGAAGAACAGATACTCTCTTGACTTTGAGGGTATCTTTTCTGAGGAGTTGGAAGAGTTTAAGAAGGAAGCAAACTTAGAGTATCTCCGAGTAATGGATATTTGGACTCTAAAATATACCAAGAAGACGGAAAACCACTGTCCCCACAATCATCGGTCTATTGGTTACACTGGACTGATGTATCTTGAATATGATGAAAAGGTTCATACACCGACCAAGTTCATTGGACCGTGGAATGACCCAGTATCAGACACAACTAACATTGCATCGATACCAGAACCGAAAGAAGGAGTGATGTATATTTGGCCAAGTGTATTAGTGCATTATGCCGATGCAATGCAGACAAATAAGTTGCGTATGATAACCTCTTGGGATATGGAAGTGCGATAAATAAAAGAAAATAGTCATTATAAATGGCATTTACTAAGATTGTATCTGCTGGTATTGGAACGGTATCTTCAATATCAGTCTCTGGTTCTGCTGGTATCAATACATTATCAGTAACTGGGGAAGCAGGTTTTACAACTACAACATCAATACAAATACCTTCAGGAACTTCAGCAGAGAGACCTGGAACGCCTACTGCAGGTATGATTCGCTATAACAGCGAGAATCAGCAGTTTGAGGGTTATGCAACTGCCTGGGGTGGTTTTGGTGGTGCCTCTGGTAATTCTGGTAATGCAGTGTTTTATGAAAACGATACGAGTGTGAGTTCCTCGTATACGATTACGACAGGGAAGAATGCAATGTCAGCGGGACCTATCACTTTGGACGCAAGTGTTGTAGTCACTATTCCAGCAGGTTCTGTCTGGACCGTAGTATAAGGAGAAAATAAATGCCACTATCTATTGACGGATCTGGTAAAATTAACGGAGTTGACCAAGGACTTAATGTTGTTGGTGTTCTCACTGCATCTTCCATTGATAGTACTATCAATGGTAATGTAACAGGCAATGTAACAGGTAGCATAACAGTAGGAACTGGTGCTACTGTTCATGGAGAAGAAAATACTGTTATATTATCGACTCATAATGATGAGAGACTTCGTATAGTTTCAAGTGGTAACATTGGTATTGGATCTACACAACCAAGAGCAAAACTTGATGTAAGACAATCAAGTAATGATGCGTCAACCGCGTTTTTTTATAATGGTGGTGGAGGTGCTCCATCAACAGTTCACATATGGGAAGATAATAGTTCAAGTGATCATTATGGATTATTTGTTGGTGGAGAAGATCATACAAATCCTGTACTAATAACAAAGTCCAATGCTGTTGGAATTGGAACTTCTGCACCAACTAGAAAGTTTCAAACTTATGATGATAGTAATAGTATAATAAGTGTTCGTGCAGGTAATGATGGATCTAATTCCAATTATGCTCAGATAGAATGGAAAATTGGTGATGAACCTAGTAGTTGGATTTGGAAGTCAAGTCCTCTTTCCACAGGATACGCTGGTGGCAACTCTTGGGTATTTTACAACGCACATAATACATCCACTTCATTTTATACAAATAATGAACGGAGACTAGATATTAGAGGTGATGGTGATGTTGTTATTAATGGTACAGATACGAGCAGAGCAAAACTTGATTTAAGAGCAAATCCAGATCATCCTGCATTTAATATTACATACCCAGACGGATCATTCTGGAGAGATCTTGGAACAGTGGGACCAAACGATAGTGATGGAAACTATCCTAGCGGTGCTGGTTATTTACATGTCAGACTCAGAACTATTTGGAATGATTCTTCTATGACAATGTTCCGTGTTACTGGATATTATGCATATAGTCATTATACAGAATCGTATGTTGGTATGTATCGTTATGGCAGCTCTAGTTATAGATACACTCCATATGGATTGAACATTAATAATCAAGGAAGAGCTACCGTTCATAGTGTGTACAATACAAATGCAGATCCTGGATATCTTGTGATTGTATTGAATGCTGGCACTTATGTTGGGTATCGTATAGAACACTGTGGATCTGGTGGTGAGTATGCTTCATATATGCAACATGACTTAGAAATTATAGATACTAAAAGAACAAGCAGTACATCTGCACAATGGTAATAGGGAGTAAAAAATGATTTCATCCGAGAGATATCAGCAAATACTTGTAGAAGATATTGCAAGAATGAATGTCAATGCAGCAAGATCTTCAGAAGAATCAGGACCAGTTCCTACTTCCGAAGATGATATGAATTGGTTGAGAAGTGAACGAGATAGAAGAATTTCTGAGACTGATTGGACTCAATTGCCCGATGTTCCAGAAGCAACTAAAATTGCATGGCAAACATATAGACAAGAACTGAGAGATGTTCCTCAAAACTATACTAATATGTTAGATGTTGTTTGGCCAACTAAACCTTCCTAGGATAAATATTCAAAAAAGAAGTAGTATAGAATGTCAACTTTACGCACTAATAATTTACAAAATCCGGATTCGGGAGATGTTAATTTACAATTAACTCAAGATGGCGGTGCTGTATTTGTTGGACTTGTAACCACTAATAGTTTAAATGTAAATGGTAATGTAACCATAGGTGGTACAATTACTTATGAGGACGTAACTAATATTGATTCAATTGGTATTATTACTGCTAGAAGTGGTATCATTGGTGACCTAACTGGTAATGTAACGGGAGATATCGTTGGCAATCTTGCAGGAACAACAACGATCGCTGGTATCAGTTCTGAAATCTCTGATACTGCTGTTGATATCTTTGTTTACGATACTTCAAAGGACTCTGATGGTGGTGCTTGGAGAAAGAGAACTCAACACACCTCTTGGTATAATGAGACCTTAAATACTGCAACCAGAGGTAGTAGAAGAGAGTTTCCTGCTGTTGCTGTGATTGTTAGAGAAGCAGGATTTTTAAAAATATATGATGGTGACGATCCAGACTTGCCTATGTGGATGGTTTTTGAGGCAAATAATAATGGCGATACATCATATCTTTTAGAATATTTCACAACTGGAGGAACATCTGTTACTGCGTTAAATGGGATAATAACTAGTGGTCATAACTCTAATGGTGCCACTACTATTAACTTTATAAATGAAAAATCTGTAAGATATAGGGTGACAGGTGCATCTGGAACATATGATATATTAGAAACAATTGCAGATAGAAATACTCTCGCATCTATTACATTTGAACCGTATTCAAGTACAATAGGACTAGTAAATTCCGCAGTAAACGACGTAGCAATGACCGTGCTACCAAACGCACCCATTGACGATGCTACTGGACTTCCAATCCCCACTATTGCCGTTGCGACTGATCGTGGTGTGAGTATTATTAAGGATGATGATGTTGTTGTTGACCTTGAGCATGATGGTGGAACTCACGAAACTTGTAGAAATGTTGCATTTTCTGAGGATAACACCAAAGTATTATTCGAGTCTGATGTAAATGACGATAATACTTTTAGAAGGAGAGTTATCGTAGAAGATATTCCTGCAGGTGATACAACATTCACGGTAATTCAAAATGATTCATATCAGACTACAACTGGTGGATATGATAATGGAAGACCTAGAATATTGGGTGGTAACACTAGTTCTACTGGAATTAATGAAGTTTTACCGCAAGCAATTGCCAGCGGTGAGGGAATAACATTCTTAGATAATGAACTTGATGATATTTTGAGTAGTAGAGTTGCTTATGCCACCACCTCTTACAACACAGGATGGATGCACGGAGCAATCAAAGGTGCTTTCCTGTCTGATACTGATACTACTGATAAGACAAACGGACAGACAGACCCAGACCGTTCAGTAAATAATAACTCACTTACTGTTTATGGGACAATCACCAAGAGTGCCGTTGCCACTGGTGCCGAACTGGTTGCATATAGTAATTGGAGTACAAGTAATTATTTGGAACAACCATACAATTCCGATTTAAACTTTGGAACCAGTGACTTCTGTATTATGTGTTGGGTTAAAGTGACATCATATAGTAATATTCAAGTTTTACTTTCTCAATGGAATGGAACAGATGATACTGGAAATAGATTTGCGATGTATATTCTTGCTACTACAGGAAATTTTTCTTTTTATCAACAAAATGGTGCCTCAACCACAAATACAAATAACGGACCAGTAATTCCACAAAATGTCTGGACTCATTTGACAATGATTAGAAAAAGTACTGGAATTAGTTTTTTTGTAAATGGTGAGGAAACTTTCATTTCAGCAACATCAAGAGACCTTTCACATAGTAGTAATATATTAAATGTTGGTATAGATTATAATTATGCATCTCCTTCTAGTAATACATCCATGAGTTTATTGAGACTATCAGCATCAGCACCTTCCGCCGAACAAATCAAAAAAATCTATGAGGACGAGAAGTTCTTATTCCAAGAGAACGCTGCTTGTACCCTTTACGGTTCCTCTGATGCTGTAACAGCACTTGCTTATGATGAAGTAACCGAAAGACTTCATGTTGGAACTTCAAGTGGTCGTTCAGAATTCCAAGGACTACGTAGAATAAATAATACAACCACAGCAGTCACCACTGCGATTTCTGCGTATGATAGTTTTGTAGTGGAGCAATAATCAATGACAGTCAGAGCAAATAAACCAGCATTTAATATAAGAGAAAAGTTAAAGGAACTTGATTACTCTCACGTTCCTTATGATAAGATGCCATTAGGTTCTTGCATTGGTTCTGCTTTCTATCATAGTTCAAATACTGGTGTTGATAATTATACTATCGATGTTGGAAACTCTAATAATGGATATGTAATAGATCCTACATTTACATATTATAAGAGAGATCCAAATAGTATTTTGTATGTTGAATTTCAATTTAGTATTGGAGATCCAGAAGGATATTGGAGAGAAAACATACTTTTTGACCACACACAAGAAAATGCGTATACCGTTGATACCATTATTACTAATGGTGGTGCTGATGCTCAAGCAAATTCTTCTGATAATAGTTTAGTGGAATCACAAAAAGCGGTTGGCGTTATTTCTGGATATGTTGTGGGTGCAAATGCTTCAAGTGGAGTGACCTCTGGTGATAATCACTACATAGCTAGAAATCGCAGTGGTTTTATTCACCATTCAAGTAATTTTGTAAGTATATGTATGACTATTGGTACTGACAGTGGTAACACTCTTCTTATAAGAGATGACCGTTATTATTCACCAAAAGCATATGTTATGGAGTTCCTACAATGAATTATTACAGTAAAGCATTAAAACAATTAGCACCCGATGGAGTTGGGTGGGTAGTCAAAGGACAAAATCATAAGTGGTTGACCGAAGTTTCTGATGATATAATTTTACCAACCGAAGAAGAAATCGTCCAGAAGGTTGCCGAACTAGAATATCAAGAAGAAGTCAACGAGTATCAGAGACAACGTGCTGCTGAATACCCTTCTTATGCTGACCAGTTTGACCAAATCTATCACGAAGGTGTAGATGCCTGGAAGGCAACCGTCCAAGCAGTCAAAGATAAGTATCCAAAGCAAGTGATGGAACCCGAAGTTCTTGAAGAAAGAAAGAGGCTGGCATTGGCAGATTTAGAAGCAAGTAGGGAATCGTAAACCTAAATATCTAAAAAGTATTATATAAGATGTCCAAGATTAAACTGACAGGCGAGAATAGTGGATATGTAGAAATTTCTGCTGGACAGAATGCAGGAAATAATACGCTTGAACTGCCTACTAGTGGAACAAAAGTCGTTGCGTCTGATGATAGCGGAAACGTAGATAATCTTGGCATTGTAACTGCTACGACTTTTAGTGGTAATATAACTGGCAATGTAACAGGTGATGTAACATTAGCGACTGGTGCGACGATAAGTGGATCTACGAATACCATTACCGCATTAACGAATGGTAGTGAGAGAGTTAGAATAGATTCAAGTGGCAATGTCGGCATCGGGACCACCAATCCAGCGACAAAACTTGAAGTTTACAGTGGTAAAATCCGAGCAGGAACGGACCAGGCAACTAATGGTACTACTATTATTGAAGGACATTATAGTGAGGCAGGGGATGTACTGAATATTCTCGGATCTCATTATTCCAATGGTGCAACAATCCTTAGTTATGGAATGCGTCCCAAAACTGGTTCTAGTGGATACGTATCAAGTTTTGGCAACTTCAGTAGTGGAAGAGTTGCACTTGAAATGTGGGGAAATGGGGCACAAATTGTAACCGCACCAGCACAACAGACTGCAATTGGTAGTGATGTAACTAGTGTTGCTGGTGCCGTAATGGTCAGGAACAATGGTGACGTGACAATGCGTGGCACCGATTCCCAATATATTGAGATGGCATCATTTAGAACAACTAATGGAAATACCGCAGATACTGGTCTTGTAGCCCTAAATGGTGGTGATTTAGATTTCACACCAATTCAAAATACTAATGATTCTGTTATCGTCCACTCTACAGTAACAAATCCAAGTAGGATTACTTTTTCAGTCGCTGGTGTAGTTCATTTAAATTATCATCAAGACATTAAAACTGGTAATGCAACTACGTCAGCACATTATGAACATATCAAAGTTAAATTAAATGGTAGTAATGCAAATAGAAATGCTTTGATAACATCTACAAGTGGTTTTTGGGACTCGATTATTGGAACTGCAACAATTGAAGTTGCTGCCAATGATTATATTGAATTGGAACTCTCGACAAACACCAGTATTGTGAGTTGGGATGATTCTGGATGGAGTTCTTATAATTTCATATTCGCACCTATTAATACTAATCGTTAATAAATACCTAAAAAAATTACTATGGATTATACTATCACTTTAACAGAAGCACAACGCAAGGCAATGGAGTACGTTGCTGTTGATGTTGATACTTGGATTACTAATGCTGCCGAAGTTAGAGCAAATACTGCGATTGATAAAATTTGCTCCATCTATACAACATATAAGTTAGATCGTAATGAACCCATTACTGCTGTTGGTAAAGCAGCAATGGTAGATGCTGCATATGCTGAGGGTGTAATTCAAACTGTTGCTCAAAGAAACGCTGGTATTTCAACAGCAGCTGGTTCCTGATAAATAACTAAAAACCCCTATAATGTCATATCTCGGCAATCAACCAGCAACAGGTGAAAATAATTCTTTTAGGATATTAGATGACATCACGTCATACACTCTGACGTTTGATGGTTCATCAACATCTGTTGTATCTGTTGCTGATGATACGATTACATATAACGACAATCGTTTCATTCAAGGTCAGCGAGTGACCTACAATGACGGTGGTGGGACAGCGATTGGTGGACTTTCCAATGGTGTTTATTATGTCATAAAAAATGATAAGAATACCATTAAACTTGCAGCATCAGCGTCTGATGCAGTTAATAACATTGCAGTACCAATCAGTGGTCTTGGTGTCGGTACCTCACATACACTGAATGTTGCATTTGATGGGGTAAACACTAGATTTACTGCATCATATAATGGTGGCACCAAGGCACAGATGACAAGAGCAGCACAACTGCAATTGTCTATCAATGGTGTGATTCAGCAACCACAGGACACAACAACTCCTGCAAATGGATTTGGTATTGATTTAGGTTCTGTCATTGTATTTTCTGTTGCACCAACATCAACTGATATATTCTGGGGAAATCTTGTAGCAAATAACTTCCCAACATTTGATATTGCCGATAATGATGTTGACAGTTTTACTGGTGACGGAACTACAACAGACTTCACACTATCCAAAATTCCTGTCAACAGTCAAAATATTCTTGTAACTATTGATGGTGTTGTTCAATATCCATCAGATAATCAAAATATAAGAGCGTATGATCTAAGTTCTAACGTATTAGGATTTACTGCTGCTCCTCCAAATAATTCTAATATTCAAGTCAGACATATTGGATTTGCGGGTGCAACTACTAGTGAGGTCACTGGATTCTACGGAAGAACTGGTAATGTTGTCATCACAGATACTGATCCAGTTGTTGCTATTCAGTCCGGTGGTGTTGCTATTGGAACTGTAAGAACTTTAAACTTTGTTGGTTTAGGTAACAGCATATTACTTAATGGTAATACAGTTGATATTCAAATTTCTGCTGTTGGTGCAGGAGGAACTTGGGGTTCCAACTCTGTTGGAGTTCACACAACGAAGTCTGCTGGTATTAATACGACTGATATTGGTGATGCAATCACTGGTATTGGAAATTCTTTCCAAGGAGTATATGTTTCTAACGGAATGATGTTAATGGATAATACTCTAAATGGAAATCATTATATTGGAACAGCATTCAATGGTCTGATGGCAGGACCTGTTAATATCGCTGGTGTTCTGACTGTTGATGGACATTATGTAGTTGTTTAATAAATACTTGAACGGAGGAAACTCATAAATGACAGTCATTAATCCCAATAGTATTGCAGGAATTGCCAGTGTATCCTCGCAGGGTTCCACTCTTGCAATCTATGCAAATAACGTACAGTTTTCTGGTAGCATTGGTGTTGCTGGTACGGTCACTTATGATGATGTAACCAATGTAGATTCTATTGGGGTTATTACTGCCAGAACAGGAATCAATTTAACTGGTGCTGGTAGTTCATTAGGAATTAGAACAGACTCCCCTAAGGTCTGTCTAGATGCCTCACAGGCAACTGATGCTTTTGCACTACCAAAAGGCACTACGGTACAAAGACCAGCATCACCAGATAGTGGTTATATGAGGTGGAATGATACTTCTGGTTCTCTTGAAGTATATAATGGAAGTAACTGGATTGAAATAGTTTCAGAATACTTTCCAGAAGGTTCAGGTATTTTTGGTTAAGGTAATAAAAAATGGCAAACGAATATTTAAAGAGAACTCCTACAAGTAGTGGCAATAGAAAGGTTTTTACTTGGGCAGGTTGGGTAAAAAGAAATCAAATTTCCAGTGACAGTTTTATTTTTTCTGCAGGAAGTTTAGCAAGTAATTGGGGAGGTATACACTTAAATTCAACTCGTGGTGTTGGTTTATTAGATATTGTTTCATCAACTCAACTTCAAGTGCAAACTTCGGAAGCAAGGAGAGATGCATCTTCTTGGTTGAATATTGTAGTTTCTGTAGATACTACTAAAGAAACTAGTGAAAATAGAGTAAAAATGTATGTTAATGGCATAAACCTTACTAGTTTTCAATCATACACTGTTACTCAAAATTATAATACTTGGGTTAATAGTTTAACAATGCATGGAGTTGGAAGACTATTTGATGGAGCAACTACTTTTGCTACTGAAAGCGAAATGTTTGATGTCTTTTTCGTAGACGGTCAAGCACTCACACCAGATGTGTTTGGATATCATAAAGATGGTGCTGGATACATCTCTGCTGGTTCTGCAGAAGCAACTAGTTTTAAAAGAGGACAGTGGGTTCCAAAGAAACCATCATCAATTAAAGCAGCAATTAATGCCGAAGGTGGATTTGGTGTCAATGGTTTCTATCTTCCCATCAATGATGCATCAAATATGGGAGCAGATTTCCATTGCGAACCTAACAGCATCATTACATTAAAAGGTGAAAATAATCCACAACCACGCAACGGTGCTCCTGAAACTACCGATGCTTATGTAAGTCAGTTGAGAACAGACCCTTATGCTGCTAACCTAGTTCTTGCGGTTCCTGGTATTGCACTAGAAAACACTAATACAGAACTCGTTACGAACGGAACATTTGATACTGATATTAGCAGTTGGAATAGCGTTCAGTATGGCACTGGCACAATAACCTGGAGAGACGGTACACTTGTACTTGGTGGTCAGGATGGAACTTCAGCAAACTATGCAGATTTACATCAACAAGTTACTGGACTGACTATTGGAACTAGATATTATTTCTCATTTGAAACTAGTCGTTTAGGTTATCTTTGCAGACTAGGAACTACTGGAAAATATTCTCAAGATGTTTTTGGTATAGAACCAGGAACTGAATATAAATTTGATTTTGAATTTGAGGCAACGGCAACAACTCTTGATATTACTTTCCATTCAAGAAATAATTCTGGAGAAGTATATTTTGATAATATCTCTCTTAAAGAAGCAATTCCAGTAAGAGACTACTCTGCCGACATCAAAGGTAGTGGAAGTAATAAAACACCCACATTATCTGGTAGTTCTGGTGTAGGTTATGAACTTGGTGGATACTATGGAAGTGCATATACTAGCAGTTCTAACAATGATTATCTAGAATTTCCAGGAACTTCTGGTGATTTTAATGTTGGGACTGGAGATTTTACTATAGAGATGTGGTTAAATCCAGATTCAACTCAAACAACAAATGCCAGAATTTTTGGGCAGGATGCAAATAGTGCTGGAAATTGGGATGTTTATATCAACGGCACATCAGCATCAAATCAAATTTATATGATGGGTGGTGGCGTGAGTCTTACTGGAGGTAGTGGTAGTTCATATGGAAATTTAGTTGGTGAACAATGGAATCATTTTTGTTTAGAAAGATATAATGGACAACTGACAACTTATATGAATGGGGTTGCAGTTTATACTCAAACATACACTTCTTCTATTGGTGATAGTAATCCGTTTAGGATTGCACAAATTGGTTCTAATGCTTATGGTGGTGTTGGATATGGTTTTAATGGTGATATACAAGACTTCCGTTTCTACAAAGGTGTAGCAAAATACAAAGGTGGTTTTGATGTTCCTAAACCTTATACACCAGTGGGTTTTGAGAGTTGGAGAGCAGTGCCTGATTGTACTGCGAATAACTTTGCGACTTTAAATCCTTTAATACCATCTCCAGATACTTTAACAAACGGAAATCTTACCGTTGCTGGCGGAGCAGGTAAGTTTTCGCAAGGAACTATAGGAATATCTTCATCAGTGGGAGGTAAATGGTATTTTGAATTCAATCCAAGCAACGTAGGTGGTTCAAGAGCAGGTGCTGTTGGTTGGGCAGCAACTTCGTATGATATTACAGTCAGTGGGTATTTTAGTTACAGGAATAGTGGAACTTATTATCCACCAAATACTGCATATGGAGACAGTTGGACCATCGGTGATACTGTTGGTATCGCATTAGATGTGGATAATGGAAGAATATTTGCAAGTAAAAATGGAGTATGGCAAAATTCTGGTGACCCTGTTGCTGGGACAAATCCAATGGCATCTAATATTTTTAGTGGTCTTACTAATAGTGTTTTAGTTCCTCTTGTTGAGGGGTATGGAAGTGGTGGTCCAGCAGGCAGTTTTAACTTCGGTCAAAATCCAACATTCTCTGGAAACACCACAGCAGGAACCTACACAGACTCCAACGGCAAAGGACTCTTTAAGTATCAACCTCCAAGTGGTTTTCTAGCATTGTGTGAGGACAACTTACCAACTCCTGCGATTAAGAATCCTGGTGAGTATTTTAAGGGTGTGCTTTATACTGGAAGTCAGACTCCAAGAAGCATTCAAGGTCTCGGATTTAAACCAGATTTAGTTTGGATAAAAGTTAGAAGTGAAGGTGGAAGCCATGTATTATTTGATAGTGTAAGAGGACCTGCTTTACAGATAAAAACAAACAGTCCTGATGCTGAATATACTGATACAGTTAATCTTACTAGTTTTGATGATGATGGGTTCTCACTGGGTTCTGGATACACTAGTGTTGGAACTAATGGAAGTGGAAGAACTTATGTAGCTTGGTGTTGGAGAGCAGGAGCAGGCACCACATCAACAAACACAGATGGTTCAATTCAATCTGTGGTGAGTGCGAATCAGACTGCTGGGTTTAGTATTGTGTCTTATACTGGTGATGGAAACGCAGGTGCCACTTTCGGTCACGGACTCGGAAAAACTCCAGGATTTATTATTGTAAAGAGAAGAGACAGTGCTTCACAATGGAATGTTTGGACATCATCACTAACAAATAATCAAGCATTGTATCTGAATCTCACAAATAGTATTCAGAGCAGTACTACATTTTGGAATGATACAGACCCAAACTCTTCTGTTATTACATTAGGAACTGATAGAAATGTCCTTAATGGAACTTATATCGCATACTGTTGGGCAGAAATAGAAGGCTTCAGTAAGTTCGGAAGTTATGTGGGTAATGCAAGTACTGATGGTCCTTTTGTGTATTGTGGATTTAAACCGGCACTAGTAATGATTAAATCATCAACTGTTGCTACTAATTGGTATATTTTTGATAATTCAAGAAAACCCACAAATCCAATTACTGGTGTTTTATTCTCTAATACATCAGATGTAGAAACTTTTAATGCTCATGATATTGATTTTCTTTCTAATGGATTTAAAGTAAGGCAAGCATCGGGGTATGGTGGAAATAATAATGGGGCTACTTACATCTTCGCTGCTTTCGCAGAGTCTCCATTCCAGACTGCAAATGCCAAGTAATAAAGATTAGCCCCTCTCTTCAACCCTAACAAAGGTATTCTACTCATAATAGAGACTCTTGTCAAGTATCATAAATACCTAAAAAACCATAATGGCTAGTCAACTTCGTGTAGATCAAATACTACCAACTATTGGTGTGAATATTGGTATTGGCACTGCTGGTGGAAATATAGTTGTTGGTGGTGCCAGTACCGATGTGGTAGTAAATGGTTCTGCTCACATTACGGGAAATGTTCAAGGAGGAACTGCTTCATTTACAAATATTTCTGCTGGTGTCAATAATGGATTCCACGTTGATGGTGGAGCACCTGCATCATCATTAATGGTTAATAATCTTGGCAATACTGTTGTTGGATCTGGTCATTCTCTTTATCTTACCAACGGAAACCTAGTATTCTCAACATCAGGAACTGGTATTGACTTCTCTGCGACTGCTGACGCCACTGGAAAAACTTCTGAACTCCTGGATGATTACGAGGAAGGGACTTGGACCCCTACTTCAGAAACTGGAACTATTGACTATACTAGTGCTAAGTATACTAAAATTGGAAATATTGTTCATTTAAATGTTTACATTGATGGTTGGTCTAATATTACGTCCGATGCTGTGGTTCAAATTCAATCATTACCTTATGCTGGCGAAAATACAGATGCTAATGTTGGCAGTGTGATGTACAGATATATTAATGATACTGACGGTATTGGAGGAGATTTGGCTCTCTTTATGGCGAATGGTAATAGTTTAAGATTTTATTTTCAAAATTCTGTTGGAGACAGTAATTATGCTGCCTTGAAACATAAAGATATTAATGGGGATACTTCAAGTTTTCGTATTCAAATGACTTACAGAGCAGCATAATAAATACCTACGCCTAAACCTGTTTAGTTCGGAGGATTATCCTAATGGCACTTACTGAAAGATGCGAAAACGACAAGATTGAAGTTGTCGGACAATACAAAGCAGTCCAAGTTCGCTGTGCGACTGTGATTGAAAGAGATGGTGTAGAAGTCACCCGTTCATTCCACCGTCACGTTCTTCATCCTGGTACTCTTGGAGAAGGTAATGTTCTGGTAGATACTGACCTTTCTGGTGAAGATGCGGACGTGCAAGCAATCTGCACTGCTGCCTGGACAGATGCAGTCAAAGAAGCGTGGAGACAGAAGTTAGTTGCTGACGCTGAAGCAACACCATAAATACCTAAAAAAACTCCTATGAGTATTCTGAACGTCAACCAAATACAACCAGTAGGTGGTGGTCAGACTATAACTGTAACTGCTCAGCAGACTACGGTTAAAGATCTAACTGCCGACTCGGTTAATATCAAAGGGGGTAGTGCCAACTTCACTGGAAATGTTGGCGTTCATACCAATAGTACTAGCAGTAGTACTCTCACAGGAGTTGGTAATTCTTTTGTTGGAATGTATATCGGTGATGGGTTCTTAGCATTTAATCCAACATTGGATAACCCAAATGGTTATTATATTTCAGCAAGTATCAATGCGTTAAATGCTGGACCAGTCACTCTTGGTTCTACTATGACGCTTGACGGTACTTGGGTTATCGTATAAGGAGGTAATATGGGAACTCTTAACTTCGCAGGTGGTGCTTCTTTTTCTGGCATAGGAAACAATAATATTTTCACAAGTGGAAATTTAATAAAATCTTCACACCCAGCATTTTCTGTTTATCGTTCTGGTAATCAAGATATAGCACATAATTCCAGAACAAAAGTTCAATGGAATGTAGAAGTTTTTGATGTTGGTGGAAACTTTGATAGTACAACAAATTTTAGATTTACAGCACCAGTTGCTGGAAAATATCTTTTTATGGGGCACTTATACATTTACAGTGTGTATCAGGCGGAAGCATTTATCTATAAAAATGGATCCGAATACAAAAGGTTTTCTGGACCATTAGGAAGTGGAGGGAATGATAATCCAAATGGTATAGATTTTATGGATATTGTACATCTTGATGTGAGTGAATATGTAGAAATTTATGGATATCAATCTAGAAGTGGAGATACTGCAACTCAAAGCATATATGGTGGCGTCATCAAAGAAACATCATTTGTCGGTTACTTTTTAGGATAAATAAACACATATAACATATTACTATGAAATACGATATTCCATCAGCACTACAAAAACTCACACCAGGAGCAGAATGGGTTCTGCGTGGTGGTGAGTATTCTGGTTTGGAGTGGATTAGAGGAAACGGATACGAGAAACCAACCGAAGAAGAAATTACCGCAAAGATTGCCGAACTGGAAGCAGAAGAACCAGTAAGACTTCTACGTATTGAGAGAGACAAGAGACTCGCAGCAACTGACTGGAAAGTTGTAAAGGCAAAGGAGACTGGTACAAACCTTTCTGCCGACTTCAAGGCATACCGTCAGGCACTTCGTGACCTTCCTTCTACGGCGACTCCTACGCTGAATGAGATGGGAGACCTTGACCTTTCTTCTGTTACTTGGCCCACCGAACCTGCTTGATAAATGGCTTCTGAATTAAGAGTAGATAGAATTATTCCTGTTAATGGTGTCCCTACTGGTGGTGGGGGTGGTATTATACAGGTAAAATCCACAAACTTTAATACTGAACTAGTATATGGAAGTGCTGATGGAACTGGACAATCCTTGACTAGTGGATTTAGTGTTATTCCATCAGAGTCTTATGTAAATATAACATCAATAGGAACAAACTCTAAATTTTTAGTAATATTTTCCGGTAATATTTCTGCAAGCAATGATGCTGTTTATGGTGACTGTATCTCTGGATTTGGAATTGTTGTGGATCCAGCTGGAGGAACATCTTGGTCTAGGATAGGATCTGGTGGAAATAATACATATCCAAACAATGTTAAATTCTTTTTTAGTAGATTTGATGCTGGCGCTGCTGGAAATGATGCTTTTCATAAAATGCCTTTGAGTGGAAATTTTCTTTATTCATCTTCCGTTGCATCAGGTACAATAATGAGATTTGCAATTGAGTATTTTCATTATGATGATAATAACCATAACACGCTTTATGTTAATAGGAGTAGTAATAGTTATACAACTGCTTCCAGCCCTGATAATAGTAGAGTATACGCAGGCGGTAATGCAACATCTATAACAGTTATGGAGATATCAGGATAATGTCAGAATTAAGAACAAATAGAATTATTCCAAGAGACGGACTGCCTGCTGGTGCGAGTGGTGGTATTATTCAGATTGTACAATCAAACTATTCAGTATCAACTGCAATTAGTGCAAACACTGATTATACCGATACTGGATTAACTGGAACAATCACTCCAACAAGAAGTGATAGTAAAATTCTTATAATAGTATCACAACAAGGGCACGTTTATAGAACTACAGCATCTAACCGTTGGGCTAATATAAGAATTGTTCGTGGATCCACTGAAATTTTTGAATGTAAACAAGCAATAGGTGGAAGAGGTGCTATTTCTGGAGATGCTTCCGACGTTGCTTCTGTAATATTACAAACATTAGATTCTCCAAATACAACTAGTGCAGTCACATATCACATTGAAGCACGAATTAATGATAATAACAATGCAAACTATACTGCTCAGGTAAGTGAAGGAACTTCTACTATGACTCTTATGGAAGTCTCTGGTTAAAGCTAAATCCCATCTTTAAAAGCAACAAACCTAGTCTACTTGTAATTCAGAGGTATGTCAAGCCTTGACTTATAAGTAGATTTGTTTTATGATAATTTCTATCTAACTATTTTCTATGAAATTTTTAGTATATTCAAAAACAGGATGTCCTTATTGCACTAAGGTAATGACAGTCTTGGAAATGACTGGTAAGAAATTTGTTGAGTATAAACTTGACAGAGACTTTACACGGCAAGAGTTTTATGATACATTTGGGGAGGGTTCTACATTCCCACAAGTTTTATGTGATGATAAAAAGATAGGAGGATGCGTTGACACCATTCAGTTTCTCAGAGAAGAAAAAGTTATCTAATCAACACATAAATAAATCTAAGATCCGCGATGTAAATCGTGGTGTTGAACTTATTCTTAATGGAGGAAAGAAGCAATCAAAACCATTTCACATTATTTTTGAAAAGATGGTTTGCTTCTTAAAAAGGGAAGTAACTATCTATTTTGAATTTTCTCTAAAAATGAGAAAGAAAAAGTAGTTTCCCTAGGTAAGAAAAATGTTAGCAGCAGGTTTAGTATTCGGTTCATTCCTAACAGTATTATTTCTGATCGTGGGACTTATTGGTGGATGGGTTGCTAGAGAATATATGATGAACTATCGGGAAATTCCAAGACCTCACCCCGAAATGTTTGATGGACAAGGAAACTTGATCCCAGATGAGGTGATCGCATTTAATTTTGAAAACTATTATGACGACAACGAAGAAAACGACGACTAGAAAGACAACGGCGTCAAAACCAAGAGCAAAAACAACCACTCAGGCAATTCCAGATCTCCCCACAAATCCTTTTGTGTTTGAAGTTTTTGAAATTGCCTCTAAGCAGAGAAGCAATGCTAAAAAAGCAGAAGCACTTCAAAAGTTTTCTCATCCTTGTCTCAAATCATTGTTTATTTGGAACTTTGATGAGAGTGTAATTTCTGCTTTACCTCCTGGTGATGTTCCTTATGCTGCTGTTGATGAGCAAGATTCTTTTAAGGGAACACTGAGTGAGAAAATTGCTGATGCAGTTGAAAAAATGGGAGAACTTGGAACCAAGTCCCTTGGATCACAAGATCAAGGACGTTCTAGTCTTCGCAAAGAATATCAAAAATTTTATAACTTTGTAAGAGGTGGTAACGATAGGTTGAGTTCTCTTCGTAGAGAGACTATGTTTATCAATATACTTCAAGGTCTTCATCCACTTGAAGCAGAAATTCTCTGCCTTGTAAAGGATAAGAAACTTGAAACTAAGTATAAAATTTCCAAGGAGAATGTATCTCAGGCATTCCCAGATATCATTTGGGGTGGTCGTTCTTAATTTAAAACTTTTACATTATGACAAAAAACGTCGCAGAGATGTCTACACAGACATCAGTAGAGAATAATCCTATGTATTCCTGGTCAGCATCCGAAAAAGAAAACTCCAAACAAAAATATGGTGTGGAGATTATGATTGAAAATGGTACTTGGGATCAAGTGACCACAAAAGAATGCCCCAATGATGCTAGGATTGTTAAGTATGAAGTTGATGGTGAACTTCGTTATGATCTAACTCGTAGTCAGAAAGCAGTTAATATCTTTGATATGTACTGGGATAAATTTCGTGACGGACTCAAAAGCATTGAGTATGGTATGGGCAGGCATAATCCCAAACTCTGGGGAGCAAAACCACCTCAAACCAAAAAGAAAAAGTGATTTGATAAATGCTGGGAAATTTTCTCAGCATTTTTTTGACCTGTAAGGTTTTGTATCAAATTATACAGTTTATAGTTGCTAAATATCCACATAAGGTATATAATACCTGTACGTTCATCAGAGGAAACTCTGACGCAAGTAAGTCGCGGAACGGAGCGTTCATCCCATGTTAGAACTACTATTGTATTCTACAATTTCATGTCAGGATGCTGAATCTTTAATGATAAAGATCAGTAAAAACCGAGATCTACCGCCAGCAGTGGTAGTAGAATTGGTAGAGACCGTAAAGGAATCTGTTCCTCACTGCTATTGGGACGCAAACGACTGAAGGAACGGGTTTTAATTAACCTTAGTATTTCAGGAGACAACCATGAACACACTTAACATGATCAAAAAGCAGATTGAAAAAGCATCTGCACTTCACGACGCACAAATTCATATGACATCCTATCGTGGTGTTCAGTATGAGTGCAAGCAAGGTGAAGGGGAAACCCACGGCACCTTCTGCTATCGTGGTCATACTTATAATAAGTGAGTTACTTGTAAACGAATAGAGCGGGGTTCACACCCCTCTTTTTTTATGCTAAAATACGTCCAGTGAGAACTATCTCTTATGGAACGAGACAAACTAAAACTAATCGTTCGTAATCTTGAACTTCTAGTAGATTCTCTCAAAGCAGAAGTATACTCTGATACTCAAAGTTATATGAACTATGATGAGGTGAGGCAGAGTTTGCACGATTACGATGAAATCTTTGAGGACGACGATGGGTATCCCGACTGATAGAGCAAGAAAGTATATGAAGTTGCTTCGTAGACTGATTAAACAGGAGCATCTTTATAGTACTGAAAAGATTATTGAAATGAAACAACAACTGCGAGTGTTAGAAGAAGAACTCGCAGAACTAGAGAAAAAAGTATCGAAAGGATTTGGTCAATGAGCGTAAAACTGGTTAGTGTAACTCCTGATGCGGAGCAGACAATGGCATATGTTGCCAGAGTGTCGAACCCAAATAATCAGGAAAACCCCAACTATGCCAAGTTATTGGGTTATTGTATCAAGCACAACCACTGGTCTGTGTTTGAACAGAGTTTTATGACTCTGGAGATTGAGACTACTCGTGGTCTGGCAGCTCAGATTTTGCGTCACCGTAGTTTCACATATCAAGAGTTTTCGCAACGCTATGCTGATTCTTCCCTACTCTCGGAGACGATCCCGCTCCCAGAACTTCGCCGTCAGGACACCAAGAATCGTCAAAATTCTATTGACGACATTGATCCTTTCGTTAAGCAGGAGTTCGAGATCAAAATGAGGAAGCACTTTGATGAAGCAATGGTGCTTTACCAATCAATGCTTGATATGGGCGTGGCGAAAGAGTGTGCTCGCTTTGTGCTTCCTCTGGCAACTCCGACTCGCTTGTACATGTCGGGATCTTGCCGTTCCTGGATTCACTACATTCAACTGCGTTCTGCTAACGGCACCCAGAAGGAGCATATGGAGATTGCAGAGCAGTGTAAGACTATCTTTGCAGAGCAGTTCCCAACAGTGGCAGAAGCACTGGAGTGGGTCTAAATAAGTTCATATCATTTAGGAGGTGAGATTTTGGCAACATACCCTGTTATTCATAAAGAAACTGGTGAACAAAAAGAGGTGACATTAAGTGTTCACGAGTGGGATCAATGGAAAGAAGACAATCCTGATTGGCAACGGGATTGGTCAGATCCATCAACTTGTCCTCAACCTGGGGAAGTAGGAGAGTGGCGAGATAAACTCGTCGCTAAAAATCCTGGATGGAATGACGTTCTTCAAAAAGCATCAAAAGCACCAGGATCAAGAGTTAAAAAAATCTGAGTAACCTATGGCAAGAAGAAAGAGAGCATCTGCAGAGCAACCTATCGGGGTTGGACTCACGGCAAAGCAGATGAAGCGAAAAAAACCACTCAGTCAGGAATACCTGATTGATATTGAACCGCTGACAGAAAATCAAAAACGCCTTTTTAATTCATATGATGAAGGTAAACACATCGTTGCTTATGGTTGTGCAGGTACTGGTAAGACCTTTATTACTCTTTATAATGCACTTCGTGATGTTTTGAGTGAGAATACACCTTATGAGCGTATCTACCTTGTACGCTCCCTTGTAGCAACCAGAGAGATTGGATTCTTGCCTGGTTCACATGAAGATAAGGCAGATATTTACCAGATTCCTTATAAGAATATGGTGAAGTATATGTTCCAAATGCCTTCTGACGCTGACTTTGAAATGCTGTATGGTAACCTTAAATCTCAAGAATCTATTAAGTTCTGGTCCACTTCATTCTTGCGTGGAACTACTCTTGACAATGCTATTGTTATTGTGGATGAGTATCAGAATCTAAACTTCCATGAACTAGATTCTATTATTACTCGTGTCGGGGAAAACACCAAAATTTGTTTCTGTGGGGACTCTTCACAGTCTGACTTACAGAAAGCAAATGAAAAAAATGGTATTCATGATTTTATGAATGTCTTGCGTAAAATGGAATCATTTGATATAATTGAGTTTGGTGTTGATGATATTGTTCGCTCTGGACTTGTCAAAGAATACATCATCGCAAAAATGGAAGCAGGTTTTTAATGTTTAATCATGTAAATGTTGATCTTCCTAGTCTGGACCGTGAAACCATTGATGGTGTACGATATTACAAAGTTCCAGATGAAGAAGAACTCCTACGACTGGTCTCCATTACATCGGTGACCAGTCATTTTAATAAGGAGATTTTTGTAAAGTGGCGAAAAAAAGTTGGTAATGAAGAAGCAGATCGGATTACAAAAGCGGCAACAAGTCGTGGAACCGATATGCACACTCTCGTAGAACATCATCTCAAAAATGAAGATCTTCCCAAAGTTCAACCAATCTCTGACTTTCTTTTCAAAATTTCAAAGACAGATTTAAATCGTATAAATAATATTTACGCCCTTGAAGGGTCTCTGTATAGTAAACAACTAGGTGTAGCAGGGACTGTTGATTGTATCGCTGAATATGACGGCGAGTTAGCTATAATCGATTTCAAGACATCAAAAAAACCAAAACCTAGAGAGTGGATTGACCACTACTTTGTACAGTGCATGGCATATGGTTGTATGCTGTATGAACTGACTGGCATCTCAGTCAAAAAACTTGTAATCATCATGGCTTGTGAAAATGGAGAATGCGTCGTCTATGAAGAACGAGACAAATCAAAGTACATCAAACTACTCGGCAAATACATTAGAAAGTTTGTTAGAGATAAACTGGAACTCTATGGAACCCAATAAAGAATTAGAAAAAGCAATAGAAAGTAAATTTCTTACGCCATCAAAATTTGCACTAGAAATTGAAAAGATTGTCGCAGAAGAAAAATTCAATTATATTGATGCTATCTGCCACTATTGTGAAATCAACGAACTTGAAGTAGAATCTGTCACGAAACTTGTATCTAAACCATTGAAAGAAAAACTGAAGTGGGACGCTACAAGACTCAATTTTATGAAAAGAACTTCAAGAGCTAAACTACCTCTATAATAAATATTATTATATTGGTTCAGGATAAATGAAAACTTTTTCAGAGTTCTATCACAACTTGCAAGAAGATAGAAATCAGCAATTTTATAATAGAATTAAACAGGGGGCATTATCTGCTGGTGCTTCCCCTATAGAAGCTGATACTATTGCTGCTCAAGCATCTCTGGAAACTGGATATGGAAAATATCCAAGTGGTGCTAATAACTATTTTGGACAAAAAGGAACTAGTCGTGATAACACCACTAGAATGAGAACAAGAGAAGTCATTAATGGTCGTAGTGTAATGATGAATGAACCTTTCAAAAATTATGATAGTTTAGATGCTTCTATTCGTGATAGAATGAAAACATGGAGTTATAAAACTAGAGATGCAGAGAGTGTTGAGGATGCTGCCAGAAGACTTCAAATTCCTGGTGGTGCTAGAATTCCTGGATCTAATGAAATAAGTCATGGTGCTTATGCAACTGACCCCAACTATGCTTCAACAGTTGCTAGTATTGCAAGAACTTATGGTGGCGGCGGGGGAAGAATTCCATCTATGAGATCAACATCAACATCAACAGCAACAATGAAACCAACTCAAAAAGGTGCTCTCAATTCACCATCACCAACAAGAGTTCTTGCCAAACTAAAAGGCAAAACTGGTGAACTCAATAAATCTACAGGCAAATTTACAAAGAGGGGATGGTCTTCTACCGAAGGTAGCAGATACAAAAAATACGGAGGAAAGTAATTCTTGAAATTTATTATGTCACCCTTTGAAACTTACCAACATTACCTCTCGCTCAAAAACCACTTTACAAATCCAAAATACGACTTCTTTAAATACGGTGCGAAGACCCGTGCTAGTGTAACCTCTTTCAATAAGAGGAAGGATAAGTACTGGTTCGAAAAAACAAGTCGCAAGTATTCTGATGAAGAAGTCATTGATTTTTTAGTATCTAATTTTTCTGCCGCAGACAACCCACAGAACTTATGGATTGGAGAAATTATCAATTCTGGCGAAAGGACTTACGCCGAATGGAAAAAGAGGAGACAGAGTTCGACTTACTTGTTCAAAGAACAAAGCAACGAATTGTTCTGTCAGAACGAATTCAAGAATCTATTCGACTGTTCCAAAGGACACCCAGTTCTTTTGAAAGAGTATCTAAGCGGGAGATTGTCTCTAGAAAACTTCGTAATATACGACAAAATATTCCATTTCTCAAAAAACTTTGATAAAAAGTTGGACGATCCAGTGTGGGAAACCGTAAGTCTTAAATTAAAGAAGTACGGACCCTTTCTAAATATTGATGTATTTCAATTTAAAAAAATTTTGAAGGAGATTATTGAACAATGACTCTTGACAACAAAACTGTACTTGAAAATCTCACTAAACAGCGTGAAGATATTATGAAGCAGATTGATTCTGCTCGCACAACTCTTCTCAAACTTGATGGTGCGATTGATGTCTTGACTCAAATTGAAGAGGCAAATGAAGTAAAAGAAACTGAAGTAGTAGTTCCAGAAAATGAGTGATTTTTTCGATTCTGAAATTATTCAGGAAGAATTAAAAGAAATCAATAAACTACAAGAGAAGATTTATGGATCTCTCTTTAATTTTGGTATGATGTCAAAAGAAGACAAACTGGAACACATTGAAATACTTTCTGACTTGCTAGAAAAACAAAAAGTGATGTATACTAGGTTATCTCTTTCAGACGATCCACAAGCGGTTGAAATGAAAGAGAACCTTCGTAAGTCGGTTTCTTTAATGGGATTTCCCCCCGAGACCGATATGACTATGCTATTCAGTAGTATGAACGCAACCATCGAGGCACTTAAAAAATACGTTGACGCCTGACGGTTTTCCTGTTATACTATCCAAGCAAATCCAAACAATCCAACAAATCCGAGGTAATCTAAATGTCTTTCGCAGACCTTAAGAAGCAATCCAAACTGGGCTCCCTGACTCAAAAACTGGTCAAGGAAGTCGAAAAAATGAATAACAACGGCAGCGGTTCTTCCGATGACCGTTTCTGGAAACTGGAATGTGATAAGAGCGGCAATGGTTATGCCGTTATCCGTTTCCTCCCTGCACCGAATGGAGAAGATCTGCCATTCGTGAAACTGTACTCCCACGCCTTCCAAGGTCCTGGCGGTTGGTATATCGAGAACTCTCTCACCACTCTGGGTCAGAAAGATCCTGTGTCTGAATACAACTCTATGCTGTGGAACAACGGCACTGACGCAGGTAAAGATGCTGCCCGTAAGCAGAAGCGTAAACTGACTTACATCAGCAATATCTATGTTGTGAAAGATCCTGCAAATCCCCAGAATGAGGGTAAGGTGATGCTGTACAAGTATGGTAAGAAGATCTTTGATAAACTCACTGCTGCTATGCAACCTGAGTTTGAAGATGAGGAAGCAATCGATCCGTTTGACTTCTGGCAAGGTGCTAACTTCAAGTTGAAGGCGAAGAACGTTGCTGGTTATCGTAACTACGACTCCAGTGAGTTTGCCCGCCCCGACGCTCTCCTGGAAGATGATGACGCTATGGAAGCAATCTGGAAGAAGCAATCTTCTCTCTCTGAGTTCACTGCTCCCGATCAGTTCAAAGACTATGACGCACTGAAAAAGCGTCTGGACTATGTGCTGGGTAACAAGGGTACTCCTCGCTTCCAAGATGAAGAGTCTGTGATGGAAGAGCAAGAGTTTCGTGAGCAGAATCGTGGTTCATCTAATGATCTCACTAATGATCTCCGTGATGAACTGAATTCTCTTCAACCTACTCGCAGTTCTGCTGCTGCATCTTCTGACGATGATGAAGATGATGCTCTCGCATACTTCGCACGTCTTGCCGAAGAGTGAAGTCTGATTACTACATTGACCGTGTAAGTAAATCCGAAGCCGCAGAGTTACTTCTGCGGTTTCATTATTTGAAAGACTTTTCAAAAAGTTTCAAGTCAGGATATAATTACGGTCTCTATAAGAAAAACGAATTCTCACCTCTAAATATTGGTGGAATTCAGGGAGTGATTATCTTCACTGGACTTCCAGTTCCAGAAGTAGCGCAAGGAGCATTTGGTCTTGGCAGAAATGAACAACAAGGACTCTTCGAACTTTCAAGACTCTGCATCCACCCAGATACGCAGTCACAAGAGTACAACATTACTTCTTGGTTCGTTGCAAAGGCGATTAAAAGATTTAGAAGCGAAACAGAAGTCAAAGCAATTATCTCATACGCTGATAGTGATCGCCATAGTGGTACAATTTATAGGGCTTGCAACTTTAAGTATTGCGGTTTGTCAGATGCAAAGAAAGATTTCTACTATGCCGATGGCACCAAGCATTCACGAGGTAAAGTAAAAGGTGCTGAGGGAGAATGGAAAGACCGCTCCCGCAAACACCGATATGTTATGATGTTTGATAAGAAGTTGGAACTTTTATGGTCCAACTAAACGAGTGTTCTCAGTACGGATTAGTTTTCTATCCACATATTGAGAACTTTTTTTGTAGTTCATAATTTCTCTCATTTCATTTAAGTATTGTTGTAGATATGTTGGTTTCATTAAGAATATCTGTCTCTTCTCTTCGTTTTTCTTAGTTTCATATTCATAGTTTGAGACACCAATTACAGGATTAATGTCACCTGTCCCTGCATATTTTGTGTTCTCATAAGCACCGACAGCAGTATAAGAATTTGATGTTAATGTTGAATCATATGGTGCAGAAATTGTAAACTCTTTATTTACAATTTGACCGCCAGGAAGAATCAGTCTTCCCTTTGAATCAATGACAGTAACAGTTTCATAATGGTGAATATCATTTAGAGTATTTCCATATTTGTCATCAACATATTTGTATAACTCATAATTTGACAGTGGCCATTGATCTCTAATATTCGTAATTTCTGCTGTTAAGATTACAACCCAATCTAAGTCTGATGCTCCATAGAATGCTTCTGCAACATTATCTGGTCTTTGACCTTCTAAGATCGTGTACTTATCAAATAAGGTTACGTTATCTTGAACGTAGTCTTGAAGTTTAACTCTACGGAAAAGATTTTTAACTCTTACATATTCTTGTGATGAGATCTTATGTAAAAGATTTGATTGATATTCAAGATCTGGTAGCTCTCTGAAATAAGACATTAGAATCCTACACCTCCTGTTTCGTCTTGATAATCCTCTGCATAGATTGGGTTGATTTCCTTAAACTGCATTGCTACATTAATATGAACTGGTGTTCCGTCACCATATGTTGCATAAGTTCCAGAAGCAGTATAGTTCACTTGCAAATCAGTTAAAGCACAAACTTTAAATCTATTCAAGAATGGATGTTCTGCATTTCCTGTTTTATATTCAAGTTGGAAAAGGTTTGGAGATCCAATAAAGAGAGAGTTTCTTGCTCCCGATTTTCCTCCCTTTGGTGCCATTGATTCTTTCAGAATTCTAATAATCTGTTTAACCATTTCACCTTCTTGTGGATCTCTTGGAGTGAAATCAAATGAGAATGGAAATGCTCTTAATGTTACACCACTGAATAGCAATTCAAGATTTGACTGTAAGATTTGACCAGTTGATCTTGTAATCAATGCTTGTGGATTTACATTAGCACCCAACTGATTAATTGCGTTTCCAGCCAAAGCATTAGTAACAGCAGTTATTGTGCCAGAATCTATTCCTGGAAGATTCTTTGTATTAATCAAAGTTTTGACAGTTTCTTCAACTTTTCCCTTAGTAAGATTTGTTACAAGATTTAATCCAGCAACTTGAAGTGGATTTAATGTATCTTCAGCATAAGAAACCGTCAATGAATCACTAATTTGCTGTGGGATAGGCAAAGTTACATAAGCAATTCCTTGCTTCAATAGAGCATCTCGACCTTGTTCAGAATTAAAATAGTCTGACGATTGTGTTAACGCAGGGAGTTTTGCTATATTTGATCCTGTTGGAAGACCAAAAAGCTCAGAAGATCTCTGCTGTTGGAATATTTTTATCAACAAATGATCAGTCTTAGAATCAATCATCCTCAACGGATACCTATAAATCTTATCGTCTATAACCTTACCTTTACCATTTGTTTGTTGAGGATCATTTGTTGGATTCTGGGCAGACTTTCCCAAGTCAATTAAAGTCTTCCCTTCCGATGCCATTTTAAAGGCATTAGAACTAATTTCATCCAGTTGTTCTTGACTTATTGCCATTACAGACAGGTTTTTAGGTATTTAGCTACTCATAGCAAAATCTGCTAGGGGAAGTGTTAAAACGTCTCTAAGTTCTGATGGATAGATTTCATAAATGCCATCAGACACAACTTCACTAGAAAGATATTTTCTTACAGATTGTCCTCTGCCCAACCAATGGTAGTTTTGTGCAACCCAACCGTTTCCAAAGGGCATTCGCATTTGAACCACAGGGTTTCTATCGTATCTTATGTTGGGTGTAATAGCACGATAACGATAAACATAATATTTGCCTGGTATTGGTGCGTCTGCCTTTTCCAAAACCTGTAATAGTTGTGCCATTACAACATCTGGATCTCTAATTCCAATCAGACTATTTGTTACACTACGGATTCTATTTCGATTTTCGTCAGTGTCTGTTGGTCTATCTTTTGCTGGTCTTGGATCCTTACGTATTTCTTGCTCATAAACATTAGAACCTACGGCAATAGTCGGATCACTGCTGGATGTAACTTCACCAGTTTCATAAACATAATAATATTTTTTACCAACTTTACCACCACTCTTAATGGTTCTTGCTTCTGCCATTACTTAATACCGAGTTCTTTTTCTGTTAAGACTTTGAATTCCCACATACGATCTTTACAATATTCTTTTGCTGCTTGCCACTTTGCCTGATTTTTGGCATACTCATATGCCTCACCAAGATATTTTTTAGTCTGCCTCTTGGGTTTAGGTGGAGGTGAGCATTGTTTTAATGGTTTAACTTCAATCAGAGAACTTTTGATTTTACCATTAGAATCTCTATACTTAATAAAGAAGTCTGGAAAGTATCTATGGACTTTATTGTCAATTGGGGAACGATATGGAATACAAAACTCTTCCGACTGCCACTCTAATATATTTTCATTCAGATCACAGTAGCGGGCAAATTTTCTCTCCCATAAAGAACGATAGATGATATTGGTCGGGTCTCCCTTGTATTTTTGAGGATTTGATGGTTTGTATTTTCCCTTATACGACATCTAAATAACTATAACAATTACATATAAGATATTTAGAGTGCCTAGACCATTCCCGAAAAAAATATCTCAAATCAAACCAACTCTTACAAATCTGGCACAAACCTCTCATTATTTGATTGAGTTTGGTGGATTAGGTGCTAGTCTTAGAGAGCATTTAAGAATTAGGGGTATGGACTCTCGTTACATTGCTGAGTCTATTGGTTTATTGTGTAGTAGAGCATCTTTACCTGGAAGTGGATTTGCTACTACTGATATTGTTGGCAACTATATGGGAGTTGCAGAAAAGTTTGCACATACTAGAACATTTGTGCAAATGGATTTAGATTTTTATGTTGATAATTCTTACAAATCTCTGAAATTTTTAGAGCACTGGATGGATTTCATATCTAGTGGAAGTACAACTGATGCTGCTGGTGATAGAGTCAGTCCACTTCGTGATGGATACTATTTTAGAATGAGATATCCAATTGAGTACAAGTGCAATGAAACTAGAATTATCAAATTTGAAAGGGATTATAATAGGTATATTGAATATAGATTCTATGGTTTGTTTCCAATATCATTAAACTCAACACCAGTTTCATATGAGGGATCTAACATTCTGAAAGCAACTGCATCGTTTAGTTATGAGAGATATATTTCTGGTAGATCATATTCTTATGATGTTTACACAGGACGAGATAACAATAAAGAGCGACCTAGAAATCAATCGGATTCTGCTGGTGGAACTATTAATGGAATTCCAATCGCAGATACATTTAATGGCAATTTCAAACTAGATTCTGGAATTTCTGCTCCTGGAAATTCTGCGGCAGAAAGATATTATCAACTTTCTAATTTTAATTCAACAGCAGCATTCTCTCCTGGATCTTCAACAGGTTTTGATGTAAGTAGATCATTTGGTGTATTGAACGGATCTGCATATTCTAGTTCATTTGTTGGGGAAAGAATATTCTGATACTCCACTAAATAATTTTACTGAATTGTAAGGATTGTAATGCCTTTACCAAAAATTTCTACACCAACTTATGAGTTGGTAATTCCTTCAACTGGAAAGAAGATTAAGTATAGACCATTTCTAGTTAAAGAAGAGAAGATTTTAATCATTGCAATGGAGTCTGAGGACACATCTCAGATTACTAATGCGGTTAAAGATGTGATTAAAAGTTGCATCATAACTAGGGGTATTAAAGTAGAAGAACTTTCTACCTTTGATATTGAGTATCTTTTCCTTAACATTCGTGGTAAATCAGTTGGCGAGGAAGTGGAAGTTCTGATTACATGTCCAGACGATGGTGTAACCAAAGTTCCGATGACAATTAGTCTGGATGATATTCAAGTTCAGATTGATGAAAGTCATTCAAAGGATATTCGTCTTGATGATAATCTCACACTCAGAATGAGATATCCTTCAATGCAAGAATTCATCAAGAATAATTTTTCTGTTGAAAATGTTGGCGTTGATGGTACATTTGAAATTATTACTTCGTGTATAGAGCAAGTTTATAATGAAGAGGAGTCTTGGTCAGCGTCGGACTGCACTAAAAAAGAATTGAAAGACTTTGTTGAACAATTGAGTTCGAAACAATTTAAAGAGATTGAGAATTTCTTTTCTACAATGCCTAAGTTGTCTCATACAATTACTGTCAAGAATCCAAACACTGAGGTTGAGAATGAAATTGTTTTGGAGGGTCTAGCAAGTTTTTTCGCGTGAGTATGGCTCATACTGATCTTGAGTCATACTTTCGTGTCAATTTTGCCTTGATGCAACATCATAAATATAGCTTGACAGAGCTAGAAAATATGATACCTTGGGAGAAAGAAATTTACCTTGCTTTCCTCCAACAGTATATTGAAGAAGAAAACCTAAAAGCACAACAGAATGGTTGAAGTATCTCCACTCATAGGTAGATCCAGAAGAATATCCCCTGCTGCCTTTACTGGCAGGGCGTTACCTCCTGCCCAACCAGATCCTGTTACTACTGGTTTGATTAATAGGAATTCATTACAGTTAGGAGCAGTATCAAATCAGATACAAGGTCTTGCTAACCAGATGAATTCTTTGACTGCTTCATTACAAGTTGTTAGTCAAAACTTAGCAAATTCACAATCTTTAGAAAGGCAGAAAGAAGCACAGGAACAAGAATTAGAAAGAAGACTAGCAGAAGCAAAACTGCGAGAAGGAAAAGAAAGTCAGATTGAGAGAAAAATACAGGCAAAAACATTTGCTCCCCTTCAAAAACTTGCTGATACTGCACAATTTACTTTAGGGCGTCTTGGTGGATTCTTCGCATCACTTCTTGGTGGATGGTTATTAACCAAGGGTGTTGAGACAATCAAAGCACTCAGTGAAAATAATAAGGAAAAGTTAGAAGAAATTAGAGATAATGTAATAAAGAATTTATCAATAACTGCTGGAACACTTGCAATTTATAAGTCTGCCCTTGCTGCAATGCGAGGTAGATTTTCTAGATTTGGACTTTTACTTGGTGCAATTGCTTTAACTGGCATATTCATGCAACCAATAAGACAATTCTTAGGATTTCTTATTGATAAAGCTGGTGAAATAAAAGACAAAATTCCTGGTAATCAATATATACCAGGACTTAACCAAATTGACTTTGATGCTGCTGCTGATGCTGTAAGAGGAGAAAATAATACACAAGAACAAGGAGAAGAGCAACCTCCTCAAATAGATCCTGGCAAAACTGCTTCTGAACAGGGTCTTAATTATCAAGGAAATCCAACAGAACCATTAAATATTGAAAACCCTGATGCAAAGGGTGGTCCTTCTTTGGCAATGCCAACTGAAAATATCTTTGGTGAAAAGATCAATGAAGCGGCAACAAAGATGGTCAATGAATCGTTTACAAAAGATTTAAATCTTGTAAACATTGATTCTTCTATGTTCTTCAAAAATCAAAAAGAAGATACGCAACCAGATCAAGTAGAGACAACAGCAAAACCACAAGAAACTATGTTGGGTAAACCAGCAGAAGAATCTATTGATCCTAATGTGCCTGCACAATATGGTGAGAAAACAATTGAACCTATAGAAACACCAACACCTGTTGTTGAAGGTTCGGAAGAACCTCCAGCAATTGAAGGTGATTCTAATAAGATGTTCCAAGCAGATCAAATGAAAACTGCTGATACTGCATTCAATCTTGATTTAAATCTTAGTGATTCTATTTCTGGTGCTGAGAAATATGTTGCTAAATTTCCAACATTACCTGTTACTGAGATGTTTACTCCCATTAAGAAGGATGTAGACGTTTCTCAAAGAGTGGGACCAGCACCAGAACCTCCTGTGAATATCGTTCCAATGCCGGTTCAGAATCAACAGTCGGCACCACAGCAGCAACCAGTTGCAACTAGTCCTATTAATAATGCACCATCTTTTGCTACAAATAATAGAGATAACATCTATACTCTTGGTGCATATTCAAACTTTAATGTACTCCCAGTCTAATGGCAGAAGCACAAAGATCTCTATCAAAAAATAGTTCTAGTATAGATTCTATTCAGAAATCATTAAACTCTTTTGGCAAAAGTTTAAGAGTAGCAAACTCAACATCTTCTGTTATAATTAAACAGTTATCTGATGGAAATAAGGATAAGAAAGTAGCAATTCTGAAAAAAACAGAACTTTTTCAGAAAAGAAGAGAAGCAGTAAGAAGAAGGGAGCAAGAAGATCTTATTGAATCTGGAAAGGTAATTAGTCTTTCTTCATCTTATTCAAGAGGATCCAAACTTATTGCTAGTAGCACCAAGGGATTCCTTGGAAGAGTTATGGATTTTATTGGAACCATCATGGTTGGATGGTTGGTTAACAATCTTCCAAATATTATCAAAGGTTCTCAAAAACTTGGAGAAAGAATGCGAGAGGTCTTTGATACTCTTGTTTCTTGGAAAGATGGATTGTTTGTATACTTCTCTGATTTTACATCATTTTTACAACCAATAAAAACATCTATTACTGGTAATGACTTTGAAGATGATCAATTAGAAGCAAGAAAATCTTCAAATGAAGTTGATGTTGGATTGCAAAAAATTCGGAATGAATTGTATAGTATGTACGAATTTATTAGAGGTTTTGATTTATTAAAATCACTTGGATTATCTTCTGATGCTAATGCTGGAGAAATGCCAGGCGGAGGTACAGCGGGCGGAGGTACAGCGGGCGGAGGTACATCAGGCGGAACTGCTGGTGGGGGACGACTTAAACCACTCTTAGATTTGATTAGTTCTGGTGAATCACCAGGAGGTGGATATAGTGCAATGTACCCAAGTGAATCACATCCTCAGATTTTAGATATGACTATTAATGAGGTTGTTGCATTTCAAAAAGAAAAGCTGAAAGATGGAAGAAGATCAGCGGCGATTGGTAGATATCAAATGCTTTTTCCAGAAAAGTTTGCCGCTGCTGCTGGTCTCCCATTAACTGCCAAGTTTACTCCTGATAATCAGGATAAAATGGTCATTGCATATTTGAAGCAGAATAGAAGACTTGATGAATGGTTACAAGGTAAAATCACCGATGCTCAGTTTAGTGAAGAACTTGCAAGAGAGTTTGGTGCTTTTAAGAGTGCTTCTGGATATGTTTTACCAGGAAATACTGGTAGTATTGGATTTGATAAATTAAAACCAGTATTACAGCAAATTAAAAGTAGTCCAGCAACTACATCGGGAGAATCTAGGGGTGGTACTTACAAAACACCATCTGGAAATATCAATATAGATCCAAATAAGAGAATTTCGACAGGTAGTCGTGTTGGAGACACAATCAAGTCAGATTTCTTCGGTTCTATGGCTGCTGGTAGAACAAGACCACACGGTGGTGCTGATTATGCTTGTGACATTGGAACTTATATTGCTTGTAAACTTCCTTGTAAAGTTGTTGAAGCAAGGTGGCAAAAAGGATATGGATATTATACTGACATTATTATTCCATCTTTAAGTATTAGATTGAGATTTGCTCACCTTAGTGCGCAATTAATTACTAGTGGTAATGTTCCAGCAGGAACTCCATTTGCACGAAGTGGTAGTACTGGACGTAGCACTGGACCTCATATTCATATGGAGGCAACTGCAAATCTTAGTGGAACATCATATGGTGGCGATTTTAGTCCAGATCCATATACCGATGTAATGATTTTCTCAAAAAATCCACCTGTTACTGGAACTGGTGGTGGAATTCTAGACACAATTAAAAGAAATCTTGGTATTGGTGGTCCATCTCTTGAACCAGTGCCTTCTCAGACTGATGTTGCGAGGCAAGTAACACCAGAAAGAAGGGGACAATTGATCACTGTTCCAATTCCCATGGGGGGAGAAGCACCCCCTCCACCTACCCCAGCACCACAGGCAGAGTCACCAATCTCAATATCAACCAGTGATAATACGTTAAATAGTTTTGTCACACAAACACTCCTTAGAGAATTGGAGTATACTTAAATGCCAGCGGTAGATAGTTCACAATATGATCAGATTCTAATTGAATCTAATGACCAGTCTAGAACAGTAGATTTAAGACTTGGTGTCCAAAGTATTGATTATTACGAAGATATTTTTTCACCTACAATCACTGCCAAAATGGTTGTGACGAATACGGGTAATTCTATTGATGGGAAAGGTGTTTATCATGGACTACCTTTAAGAGGTGGAGAAAGAGTTTCTATGAAGATTGCTGGGAATGTTGCATCAAATCCAGGATTAGAATTTGGAAATTTGTATGTTTCCAGTATTTCAAATGTCTTGAGTAAGAATCAGAATGAAACTTTTGTATTAAACTTATGTTCTCGTGAAGCAATTACAAACGAAACTGCAAGGGTTGTAAAAAAATATCCAACATCTTCACCAATTTCTACATCTGCTGAAGATATTATAAAATCTTATTTACAGACATCAAAGAATGTCAAAGTAGATCCATCTTCTAACAAGTATGGATTTATTGGTAATATGAGAAAACCATTTACTGTACTGACATGGTTAGCATCAAAAGGTGTACCTGACAGTAAGGGTGATGCAACTGCTGGTTACGTTTTTTATGAGACACAAGATGGATATAATTTTAGAGCACTTGATAAATTAATTATTCAAAATCCAAAAGCAACTTATAATGCCACAGAAATTGCAAATCCAGACTCTGAGAAAAAGGACTTTGAAATTTTATCTTATGTGACAAATCGTAATCAAAACATGTTGGAGAAATTGAGACTTGGAGCTTTTGCAAGTCAGAGAATGTTCTTCAATCCACTGAATTTTAACTTTACCCTGCCAGATAAAGGTCTTTTTAAAATGGAAAACTATGCTGGCAAATCAAAGAATCTTGGTGAACAATTCTCACTTCCAAAAATTAGTGAGGGATCAGATCAAACTCTTGGTGATATTCCATCTAGAATGATCACTGGTATTGTTGACCTTGGAACATTGGAGAAAGATGTATCTGTTGAGGAAAATGCCGATCCATTAAAATATCAGTCACAAGCACTGATGAGATATAATATTTTGTTTACACAAACCTTAACAGTAACTGTCCCGTCAAATACTAATTTGATGGCGGGTGATATTATCAAATGTCTTTTTCCA
>Ga0208428_1000032_pt1 | contig 66575 bp, 79 predicted proteins | sample DEB08_DNA_11_FD_184535 | JGI IMG/M metagenome (GOLD analysis project Ga0208428, IMG submission 184535) | Aqueous microbial communities from the Delaware River and Bay under freshwater to marine salinity gradient to study organic matter... | ecosystem: Environmental > Aquatic > Marine > Coastal ... | reverse complement strand
CCACCTGCCCAATCAGCATTGGCAAGCAACCATTCACGCTGCTCAATGATGAGCAGGTTGAAACGAACACCTTTGGCTGGTGCTTTGAATGATGCGGACTTGTAGACTTCACCAGTCTTCTTGTCAACAAATGCATGAACACTACGAGAGGGAGGACGATTGTTGTTAGGAACCTCCATGATGATTTTGTGATACTTACGACCAGACTCGATCACAAACTTATACACAGGAGCATCATAGCCACCGACAGTGCCATGATTACGATCCTTGAAGTTCTGCTCCAGCGCATCACACAGCATGAGAGTGTACTTACGAACATTCAGTTCGATAGTGTTCCGCGCATCTTGAGTGGCAACGTAGTCAGCGAACGTGGTGGTCATGGTCTCTTGCGTTGATGAATCAATTATAGGGGCTGGTTGGTCCTCCTGTGCGCTGTCGAGTGACAGTTTGAGGAGTGGCATAGCCGTGTACGGTGTGGTGTCGCGCAGATCTACCTTACATCCGCGCTTGGTGCTTGATACTGGCGCATAATAGCATCGTGCTTTTCCCCCATAATAGCCCCAGATTGTTCTAACAGGGTCAGGGTTATAAACGTATTGACGATGATGGCACAGCCAAATAGCAGAATAGTTTTGTCGTCCTGTAGAAACTTCATAGTGATAACCTTTAGGTGCAGTGTGTGGGAAATCAGTCGGCAAGGATGGCACGATAGTCAATCGATTTGATACAATAACCTGATGCAGCTGTGATCTCTTCTACAAGATCATCACCATCTTCTGCTTCCCAAAATGTGCCAATGTAATCATCATACAAGTCTTGAATGTCTTCAACAGTTGATTCATACACAGAATCAGATGTGTCAAACTCAATGTCAGTGATTTGGAATTGCATGATCAAAAGAGTGAGAGTTGTTCAAATTCAAGTGCATCGATACCAGCAGTATCGTCATCGTGAAGATCAATCATGTCAGTGTCAACATGAGTGACTAGTTTGTCAAACAAGAAGTCAACAAATTCTTTGTTAGTCATCATTCTCCAAACATTTCAGTGTAAAGGTCAAGATTCTGATTCTTGTATTTCTGATTGTTCAACCAGATCTCCTGTTCGATCCAAGCGACCTGGGCACGAGCCTTGAGCAGTTGCTCGCGGAGTTCGTAGTTACGTTGGTTGCGCTCGGTGATGGTCATGTGTCGTTTGCTGATGTGTTTAGTATAGGGCAGGGAGTGACCCGTGGGTCAGAATGTGGTCACTTCGCTGGCTGGCACACGGGACACGGTGAGACGCTTAAAGTTGTACTGTCTCCAGGAATCACATGCCTCGTTCACCATGCGATTGTGCTGACGATCCATGCCCTTGGCAGTCTTGCACTTGCGCTCCTTGCGGAAGTAGATGATGGGGATCACGGTCTCGGGCATGTCGATCTCGATCTTGTAGTGAGAGTAGGTCATGGGGCGTTCCCTCGATTGCTATGAACATAGTATGGCACAAAAAAACCGCCTCTGGGGCGGTCAGTGGACACTCATTGAACTGTCATCAGTTCCCTGATCAATTCCAGGGATGTGACCGTATTTTTGATCGTGGCGGTGTTCCAGCCATAAGCATAGGCATAGGATGCCTTCGGATCGCCCGTCAGGGGGTCCAGGAGGGGCGCTCCGTCAGCATCCACGGGGTCTACAGTGTCGATTGCCCTTGAACCCACTTCTAGGGCGTTCTGGAGGGACTCGATCAGAGTGAGCAGGTGACTGTCGATTGTCATGAGTGTTGGTGTTGAGATCATCAGTATGGCACTGAATCAGAAATCATCGAGTTCAGGTGGGACACTCTCTTCACTGTCCCATAGAATCTCGTTTGCTGCTTCGCGCAGAATAGCATCTCGCACTGCGGGATCATCAGCCCAGCGGTCATTCATCATTTCTTCCATCATAATCAGTCGCGTGAGTGGTTTCCTTTAAGTAGTTTAACTTGGTCGAATTGTGATTCATATACAACGAGACATACTTGTCTCACAATACCTGTATCTTCTTCAGGCCATTGGTGTGTGCAGATTACCATCTGCTTATGCTCTGGACTCGCAAACTTTACGAATCCTATTTGTCCTTTATACTCTACTTCTGTCCCTACGGGTAGCATATCCTTCTCTAGTAACTGGGTGATCGTTAATAACGAGGGAGAGGACATCGGGATACAAAGTGTGTGCAATGTACTGTGCTAGGTCACGGTTAGGTGCGATGACATAAGTGTCAACATCATACCAACCTTTAGGTGGATCAGCTTGTTCATCTGCCCACTCTAGTTCAAGTTCAACCAACCAGACATGACCACTGTCTAGATGGGAATCAAAGTCATGAATAAGATCAGCAATCATACTCTTTGTTCTCCATGTCGCTCATTTCCTGTTGCAACTCTTTGATGTAACTGTCTTGGTTTTGGATCTTTTCGTTTTGGTCTTTGATGAGAGCCTTCATCTCGTCAACCATTGCTTTTTCGGAATCTGTCATGGTAGAAAATGCGTCTACTTGTATTATGTATAGTGAGTAACAGTTTACATGAACTCTGCCATGTAATAATCAACCGTTACTTCCAATACTTTAGCACGCTCTTCGATTGCGGCAACAAATGCCTCGTCCAACCAATAATTTTCGTGACTATTGTCAGTGTTTTCAGACATAGGGTTGGACTTCGATTGATTTGACATTGTTAAAAGAAGCGTAGCCGTTGTTGTTAACGTAGTCACACAGTGTTTGTGCTGCGCGTTGTGATACAATGTGCTCTTGAATAATCTCACCAGTTTGAGATTCGATTTTGATGATGTACTTTTTCATGATCAGAATACGTTGGTCCACTTGGTGTGGTTTGCTTTAGTGATACGTCCTTCGGCTAACATGTTGTCACACACATTAACAAAGACTTTGAACTTTTCCTCACGGGTGAGAGCATGACTACAAGCAGCAGTCTTGATCACCTTGAGCATTTGAGTCTTGGAGGTAATCATCAGATCAGCAGTAGACAGGAGAGTAATCAGAACCAGCGTATGCTTCAGTGTTAAAGTCAGTCACTTCTGCACCGTTGGCGATCAGGTTACGGATAGAATAGAGAGCATCGGTCTTGACAACAGTGCTGAAGGAGATCATCTCGCTTTCAGCACCAGGATGCCAGATCACTCGCTTGACGAATCGCTTACCACTGCGGTCGGGGTAGAAGTCAATTTGCGTGGCGCTGGTGAGGAGTTGCATGTGCTGTTCCCTTGACTACCTTTGTAGTATAGGCTGCAACGGGTGCTCGGTGTGCGGCAACGTGGCGGTTTGTAGAGTGTCACAGCGCATCCATGTCGCCACCATGTCGTGTGGTACGCTTCGCTGCTTCACGATAAGAAACCAATTTGTTATACAGTGGCGCGATTGCACCAACTTCTTCCTCAATACGCATTTGTGCAGTGCGTTCGAGATACTGTAGTGAGCATGTAAGCATGAACAACTCACTATCAGTCAGTGTTACTTGAATGGACATTGCCAGGTATCGCGGTCGGCTTGATCAATATAACCCTTTTCGAGCATGGTGTCAAGGAAAAACTCCCAGTATTCTTGCTTCGCTGACACATCACCACGCATCTCCTTGTGCCAAATCTTCATCATGCGGCGGCAGATCCACACCGATTGTCTTTTAGTCAGCGTCATCTGGGTTCCTTGGGTTGTTGTGTGTACCGTAGTGATGTATATAGTTTAGAAAACTATTGATACTGCGCTCAATGCACAATGATTTCTTGACTTCTAGCCAATACTCATACTCTTGTTGCAGATCTGCACCTAATTCAATGTTCACTCTACGATTGGACCCCATGTACCGCTATCTCCTTCACGTCTGTTCTCTAATTTATCCATGATTTCGTCCATTGTCTTCATTTGGTCAATCTTTTGTATCATATCTGCAATAATACCACAGACAAATGGTTTCTCTTGACGTGCAGCAAATGCTAATGCATTGCGTAAATTACTCTCTGCATCATCGAGAGATTGTTCTACAGATTTAGACAGTGCCATCAGTATTCTCCAGTTTTCTCAATGTAAATGATCCATCTTTGTTATCAATCCATTCAAGAATGTCACCCTCTTTCCATCCTAGCTTATCCATGAGTTCATCTGGAAATGTTAGAATACCATCTTCATCAACAGGAACAATGTAGCGCGTGGGAGATTGACCCTCTGGTGATGTCCAGAAGTCAGTGATAGCGTCTTTCATAGTTAGACCCAGTTTGGTTTGCGTTGTGGCATACGTCGGTAGTTGTCTGCTACCCAAGGTTTTGAAGCAATATACATTTTGTATGCCGTAAATGTATCTATGTTAGTGTCAAGCTTGAACTCGTCAGGCATAGCACGAACGAACGGTGTGACACTCTCGATGTTGCCCTTTGGGAACACATAATATGCATGAACTAAAGTATTATAGCATGAATGTTGCTTGTCAAAGCGTAATGTATACTCATCACATAGATTCATGCCATGTTTAATCAACCAGTATGCATTGTGAATAGACTCACGCGCCCAGATTGTGCATGGATGGTTGCGAAATGCTCCCTTATCTGTTGCATATGGTGTACCATCAAGTTTAGGGAGTGTGCCATAGCCATGGCCCCACTTATCTGATGCAACAATAGCAAGCATTTGACAACACTCTAATGGCATCTTGACGATGTGCTTGTCAGGTAAAACAATAGCACTCTCGGCAGGATACTTGTTGGTGACAAAGATGTTCATAATATGATCTGCATCTCACTCTACAGTTTACCACCAACAACGCCACTGTTGACCACTCTTGTATGATCTTTTAATGTTCCTTCTTGAAGACACTTGAGATGCCATCTGGATATTCTCAACACTGATTCTTCAGTAGGTCCAGTGATGAAGTGTTGTCCCAGTGGATTCTTTAGAACACTGGTGAATAGTCCGAAACGAGTCTTTTTAATATAAAATGCATCATCAATCCATACAACATCTTCAGGAATATCTTTTTCTACTGTTCCACCAAATGATGTTGCTAGTTCAGGATTGACAGTTGATTTTTGTTCAGTCACTTGCTCGCCATTGGTCATAACTACGTCCTTTTAATGATTGGTATTCTTCTACGATCTCAAGAATATGTTGTGAGATCTCTTTTGCTGCTTCATCATCCCAGTCACTATCACTTAATGTTCTACCCATGTTGAACACTTCAAATAGTTTCTGATTGATTGTATCGATTAGCATGTCATGTGTTGTCATTCCAATGCTCTCCACTGTTTGCGTAATTTCTGGTATATAGGATCATAAGCTGCCAAATCACGCTTTTCCTTGAAAATTGATGCACTTTGTGCTTTTTCACAGGTTAATGCATCTTTTTCTTGCGGTTTGATAGTTTTATCCACATTGTATTTCCTGCCCGACCTGTGGTTAGCATACCGTCGTGCGCGGGTAAAACCCATTTCAAGGAATTTCCTGCACATGTCCATTCCAATGAAATCCTGTTGTTCTTTGTACTTACAGAACATCTCGTAAATCTTATTAGAAGATTTAACAGCTGTTGGCGCATCTACGAACCTCCAATGACTACATATGTAGTCAGTGTAAGGGCGTACCAGTAGCACTCCTTGCTCTCCCCTTCCAATACGATAAAGTTTACGAGTCTCTGCATCTGTGAAGTCAAGAGATTTGTAATCCAGATCATAATCAAACTCTTTCATTGTGGGTTACAAATGATTAGTGCTGTGTAGGGATCAGGTTGTGTACAAAAGTATTGTGGTGGTGGCTCTGGTATCTTTGATAGTGTTACCAGAGCAATGATCACCTGAAAGAATGGGAGAATGAATACAATTTTATCTCTCATCAGAATCCTTTTCCTCTCGCCTTTTGCTTCTTGTCGAGAACAACTACAGTAGGATTATATAATTCCCGTGAGTGGTAAAACCAGAAAGCTCGAAGAACTTCATAGTCATCAAACACAGGTGATTTACCATGGTCATGCACAACTTGATAATTGTGTCTATCATACAATCCATCAGATGTGCATGTGAATGTTTTAATGCTCATTGTGTGAATAGAACTCTTCATTACGACGACGGTCTAGATACTGGATGACTTCATCACGCCATTCCATCAATTCATGGTAACATTTCTGGTTGTGAGCACATTGACGCAGCTCATGATCTGGTTTCAATACCGACTCAAAAAATAGACCAAGGGCATCTCTGCGCTTTTCATGTTTTTCTTGATCCATAGACACCTCTTGGGTTATTTTATATGTAGATGAATTTTACCAGGGATTGTGTTGAAATGAGTATAATTTAATACTATCCACAGGATTCATTTTTCTGAAAATGCTTGCGGCACTTCTTCACGTCCTTCAATTCATCCTTGATCATCTGGTAGGCATCCTCGGCGGAAATCTTTCGTGCCATTTCCATAGCCGTGATAATTTCTACTCTAGTGCCAAAGTGTTTGAGTGCCTCTTCAAAACAGTTTAGTTCTTCGTACATAATTCAATAGTCGGTAACATGGATAGCGGGAAGACCTTTGACGAACACAGTATCGACTAGATTCTGCAGTCGCTTGATAGTATTTACACCGTAATTCTTGAATACAGGGACGGTGACAAAACCAGTGGACTTGCGATACATTTGACAAGCACCAGGAGTGATAGATCCAGCAGCAATATCAGCAGCATCATCACGATTGACACGGATAACACGACCGATAGTCTGTGCCATCTCAATGACATTCAGATTGCGAAGGAACACAGTCTGGGTGAGACCATGCACGTTGATACCTTCAGACAGGATGCTGTAGTGGAAGATGATGAACTTCTTGCTAGGATCCTTACCCCAGGTGTCAAACTGATGGAAGAACTGTTCGCGATTGACCTTGAGAGTGTTGACATAAGCGCCATACTTGCTGGTGATGTGCATCACCTCAAAGCCACGATTCTTGCACTCATCAATGATATTGGTCTTGGTGAGCAGATTGAACATGATACGACTGTTAGGTGCCGCTACAAGGATCTTGTGGGCGGTTGTATCGTCCAGTCGATCAAGGATGCCCAGCAGCGTCTCACGATCGCTGTCACACGCCTGTGCGCCCTTCAGACGCTCGAAATCAACCTCATAGGCATCAACAGTAGGAGGAAGAATAGAACCGTTGTTGATCAGTTCAGGAGCAGGGCACTGCTCAATGATGTCACCGAACACCATATAGTTGTTCATACCGTTGCCATAAGGCGAACGAGTGTGCTTGGGGGTAGCAGTGAAATAGTAATAACGCTTGGCATCACAGTTAGCAACTTCCTCGAAGAAGTTCTTCTTGGTAGCGTTGTGAGCCTCGTCATAGTATGCTACGTCAAACGTGAGACCAGCATCATTAAGACGACGGAGAGAATTGTAAGTGGTGAAGAAGATACGATGTGCCTGCATACCATCACACATGTTATCGAAGGCAACAATCTTGTTCACTTTAGTAGTGCTGAAGTGAATAGACTCACCGCTGTGAATGTGAGCAGGAACAACATCAGGACGGTTGATGCCAGAATCCTCAAAAAACTCCTCACACAGCTGTGTAGCGAGGAGAATACGAGGAGCAACAACAGCAACAGTCATAGGACGCTCTGCATTAGCAAAGCGTTCCGCGAGATCTTTGATCATGATCATGGTCTTGCCACCGCCAGTAGGCACGATGATTTGACCGAACTTGTTACGCTGCATAGCAGCGAGAGCACGTTGCTGGTGGGGGCGGAGTTGCATACTGTATGTCGGATGTGAATACAGTATGGCACAAAAAAAGGGGTCAGTCAAGACCCCTGTGACACTTATAAAATTGGATTTCCGTCCTCATCGAAGTGGTTAATAACTCTACGCGGAACTTGTATTTCTTCGAAGTCTTGATACTTTGGAATATGAGCAATAATATCCACTAATTCAGATCCTCTAAATACATGCTCGAGCCTAACTTGCGCGTCTCTGGTTGTATCAGAAACAAGAGCATAGATATCATCAACTTGTGATGAAGATAGAATCTCATACATCATGTATCCAGCAAGATGCTTTCTTAATGACTGTCTAAATGATACAGTCTTAATGTTGGCTTTCTTGAGTGGTTCGGTAATACGATTCGAATAAAAATCTTTCTTTGGAATCTCCGAAATGGTAGTAGGATACTTGAATCTGGACATCCATGAGATCTCATTGTTTCTGCGGACAGTAACAACACCCTTACAATAGTTTGGTGCATTACCAGCATACCACTCTAACTTATCAAGCAGTGGATTATTATAATGCGACAAATTGTAGTATCTATCTACAACTGTACATCCAGTGATGTATCCATTAGCATCATGATCATGACCGATAAACGCAGTGTTTCCCTTCCTATTAGTCTTCACAACTTTATCTAATTCATCATACAAATCTCTATCAGATGATGAGTATGTCTGCGTGATGTAGTCACCACGATATGCTCTCCAGCTGGAGAATCTCATCCTGAACTTTGTTTTATATGACACAGGTTCTATGCCATTATGATAGATGCCAAAGAGTTTTTCTTCTTCTTTAATTGCCTCTACATCAGCAATAGATGGTTTATACTTGAAGACAACACCGAGTTGATTTCTTACACCAACTTCCATGTCTGGTTTGTACCGATCATCATACAGTGGTGTATATCTGTATGGCATTTCAGAATAATCAGCGAGTCTCTGACCGCTGACTAAACTATATCTTTCTGCTACTGTATAGTTGTCGGAGAATATCATTCGTTGTCCAGGATAACTTGTCCTTCATCATTATACAGAGCGAAGAAGATGTACTGTTCTTTTGGTGTTCCAGCTTGTTGTGTTGGGAAATTATCTTGTAGGAAGTTCATGATATCACCCATCTCTTCTAATTCCAAAACTACATGCTCACTATCTTTGAATAGAACCATATAGTCTACAGGAAGCATATCATTATACAGTGAGATAGATGCATTGATAGCATCTACGTCAGTGCTATTGTTCCAACCATAGACACGGAAGTAAACTAGTGGCTTACCAGCGAGTGCAGCATATCTTCCGATAAATGTCTGCAAGTCATAAAGTTGATACTCTGTATTATCCATTTGTTCGTAATTTCCAGGCTACAGTGATGCGAAGATCATTGAATAATCTTGTGGTTGGTGCTGCGGAGTGATAAACCATACCAGGAAATAGTATACCTCGGTTTGGTTGGAACATCACAGTTCGTAGTTCACCATTATCGGTATAGAACTGTGTACCTCCACCCCATTCATTGGCCCATTGCAAGTTGGCATATAATAGAAATGTTCTACCTTGCTCATCAAAATGATCTTGATGGAATATACCATCCAAACCATATGTATGACCATTAGCATATACATGCTCTAGAGTAAAAGACTGTTGGGTCTTTTCCTGTATCTTATTTAGAAGGTAATCAGAAAAGAACACATCACCATCGAGTTCTCTCTTCCAGAACTTACAGCATATTTGATAGTTAGGATCCGAGGGATGATAGGAAGTGTGTCCAAACTCCCAACCTGGGGCTTGTAACTTTTCGCATATTTTGCGGAAGGTAAGGTGATCAAACACTTCGTCATAGATCTTTAACTCCCTATCCAATAGGTCTTCCATATTCTCTAATCAAATTCACATGTATTTGTTTGAGAGCGTTCCAATCCATTTCATCCTTGGATAGTTCTCTTCCCATTGCAATTAGTTCTCGTCTGATGAAAGAATTTTGAATCAAAGACTCATGCCACCCAACAATAACCTTGCGACTACCTTTAGTAACTGGTTTGATACAATGCCATAGTCCAGTATCATATAACACTACAGTTCCTGCTTTTGGTTTATGTTCTGTGACTGCATCGCCCACCTTGATGAGCAATTCACCTCCCTCATAATCATCATTAAGAAAGATACTCATACTAATATCTGAATTTACACCACCACAAGGAAAGTTGTCACGATGCCAATCATAATATTGTCCTTCATTATACCATACAAAATATGGTTGTGATGCATTTTTTAACAAATAATCTTGCTGCAATAATGATATATCTTTCCAGCATTGATGAGCAATAGTTTTATACTGATCGGAGCGCATGTACTCTGGAGTCATGACACTACAGTTTTTTACTACTGCTCCATATTGAGGTGGAGGGCAGTGATGAAAATTATCTTCTACAAACTGCGACAAATAATAATGTAGTTGCTTGTCATCAAGCAGATCAGTCAACCAAATCATTAATGTCCTCTTCAGTATAAATTTGCGTGTAATCAATACCCGCTTCAACAAAGTCTTCCAGTCTCAATAGTTTCATCATCTCTTTAACTTCACTAGTAACTACTTTCTTACTATTGATATAGTTCTGTCTCATTGTAGAGATGTTTGTAAGTTTAGATTCAATCAAGTCTCTAGAAGAATCTGTATCTCTTGCAACCCATTGATCATCTGTTGAAAGATATTCAACTGCATTGCCATCATTGTCAAGACCATCAGGATACATTTCTCTATAGAACTTTGGATCGATAGGGAACTTGAATGTCTTGATTGCTCTAAAGAAATCAAGTGGTGTTGGATAATCTGTTGGCTCACCAAACTTTAGATTTCTAATCTCTTGTCTGTATCTAATCCACAGTGCTCTTTCGCCATCATATTTCTCTTCAACATCAGGACTCATACGCCAGTCTGTAGCAGCGAGAATCGCATTCTTTTCTTGCATTCTCTTCAACCAAGTATTTTCAAAGAATAGATATTCTTCGTCAATCTTGGAGAGACGTGTCTCCACATCATACAGTCTTGCTGTATTTTGAGCAGTGATAAAATTCCTTACTTTCTTCTCTAGTTCAATAACCTGCTCTTCCGTATAACCAGTAAAAGTATATGTGCTGTATACTTGCTGTTGGGAAGCAAAATCAAACTTCTTCTTCTTTCTTTGACAGTATAGATAATTGTCACTGTAGAAAAATAGAGCCTGCAACTGGTCATTCTCTGTGTGCCAGAACTCACCAAGTGCTTCCTCTTTGAAGCGATCTAACATCTCACCAGAGATAGAGAAAGTAGGAACATACTCTCTACCGTCTGGCAACAACACTCTGGCACTGGTGTTGTTAATAATTTTATTTTGAAAGTCAACTTCTAAAGTTGCACTTCTAGCGAGTTGTGTTGTCATTAATTTGACCCAGCTTTAATGTACCATCCTGTCACTATGTATTTAGTTCGATCACCCATAACAAGATTGCCCTTGTGAACATGAGTCATACCAGCAGGAAAAATAACTACAGTTCCTTTTTGTGGTTTGATTCTACGCTTTTGATACAAAAACTCCGTCTCACCACCATCATCAATATCGTTAAGATAAATCATCCACGTAAGTTCTCTCTGTGCATACCCAGCAGATGCATTTTCATAATGCCATAGATGATAACCACCGCCAGGTTCAGTCTTCTGGAACTTAATATCTATTGATGTCAGTGGTACAGTCTTCAACTGCGAAAACTTACTAACGTAATGTTGGGCACAAGATTTGAGAAACTGATTGATCTGGGTAGACCACTTCTCACTACCATAGTTAACTAAAAAAGCAGTATCATCTCTTTTAATATTACCACCATACATTTCAGATCCTTCCATGATATCAACAACATCACTAGTAATAGTATGTCCCGATACATCATTAATAAATGATTCGCCATAAGCTACAAGTTGATCACAAAATGCATCTGGCACAAACTTTTCCCAGACACCAATGAAGTCATCAAATGACGATTTAGTCATTTTTTCATTCATCATCAATTCAAGTGGCCTATAAGGCGCAAGTTCATTCTTTGCCATGAAAAATTAATATGCTTTAATTATATATTTAACCTTGTGGAATTCGGGTAGAAGTTCTACCTTTCTGTTGGGAGAGAACGCAACATTTGGAATTGGTTTCTTAATCGATGTATTAAGAGTAAATGTTCCTACATTTAACTCCATACCAACATCACTTTGATTAAAGGTTACGTTTACCGTTGTTGCTGCAGAACCTAATCCTTCTCTAGCACTACCCCATCCACTAACATTACCATAACTGTAGTCAGTAGTCAAGTCAGTAACTGGTTGCAATGTAATCAAGTGTGCATGAGATTCCGTGACACCAGTGTCACCATCAAGAAGTGGTGGTGTATATGCGTCTACTCTAACAGTTTTAGGATTAGTGTCAATAACAGCAGTAACTTTTCTAGAACCACTACCACCATCAACACCATATTCGGATAGATAATCATCCGAAGCAACCAAGAAGAAATAATCATTAGAAACAACACTATATGGTGATGGCCACCAAGTTTCAGCAACTAGTGTTTGTGTTGTTCTCATGTTAGCATCACCGCCTTGATTTGCAAGACCAGGACCACCATTCAAACTGCCACTATATGCTTGAGTATTAATGTCACTAATCAACTGTGTAACAATCGTATTGAGATCATCAACGCCATCAATGTCATCCCATTCATTCTGGAAGTTGTTGGCATAATTTTGCAATGCTCCTAACCATAAGTCAACAATAGTTTGTGTGTCAGACTTTGCAACACCATCAGAAAAGTCATTAAGACCATTAAGTCTAGCCGCATTAAGTCCGACACTACCATCACTGTCTAATCTAGCAGAACCAGGCAATGATGCCATGCCTCTGTCACTCCACTCAATTAATGGATCTCCACTAACACCATCAACCAATCCAGTAACATACAGGTGAGTATGTGGAGGAACTGATACCAATGTGTCAAGCAGTGGACCGATCAATGCTGTTACACTACCAGCAATGGTGAAATCAATGTCAGCTGTAAGATCACCATCAAATACAGTCTTAACTGTACCCAATGAGAAGAAATTACTAGTTGTTCCTGTAGTACCACCAGCATCACCTAAAATCTGTTCATAAGGATTATCGCCAGAAACGTCCACATCATCAACATACCACCAGCCACCAGTTTCTCCAGGATCGTAAATACTTCCACCACCTTCAAGTGGTGGGAAAGCAGACGATGCTCTGTTACCATCAACAACACCAGTTCCAACTAGTTTTCTATTTCTTAAGTCAGGAACTCTAAACTGTCCTGTATATGTTTTATTTTGAGCGTCATATGTTACACCAGTTCCACCATATGTTTCTTCAATGACTTCATACAAATCAGGATAATCTGCGGCATCATAAAGTTCACCATCACACTCCAAGTAACCTGGGAATCTAGATGTAAGGCTACCGTCTAGTGTGCCATATGATCCATCTGGTCTCTTCAGAACAGGGACAACTGTACCAATAGAATGTCCATCTTCTTTGTTCTCAATGATATCACCATTGCTATCTACCAGTGCATTCTTCTTACTATACCACGCACCTTTTAGATCTGGTGGTGGTGGAGCAACAGCATAGTTACTTACTGTCCAAATAAATTGGTTTGGGGTTCCTGTACCCACCGTAACAGTTGTAGTTACTTGACCAGATAGATTAGGATCAGTGTCAATAAAGACACGGAATGAACTATTTACTGCTGGATCAAATGTTACTGTGGATGATGTAGGAGTAGCAAAATCAACGGAGATTAAAGCACCATTTGTAGCAGAGATTGTAATTGGTCTATTGATTCCACTAACAGACACAATAGAGCTTACAACTTGAGTGCTTGGTACTTGATTTGTAAGGTTTGCTGGTGCTATCCAATCAGCATCAGTATCGGGTCCATTGTTAGTAACAATCAACCACGGAGCAATGGTTCTACCACCAACTCTGATAGTAGTGGTTACAGAACCACCAAATGTAGCAGATGACCTGTTATAGAGAACGATCTTATCGCCATTATTTACTTTGGTTGGAAATACACCAATAGAACTCTCACCACCTTCCGCATATTGAATTTTAATTCTAGGTTCTGTTCCATCAGTTGATACAAGAGTAACATCAACTTCAGTACCATTTCCTAATCCAGCAATACCACCAGGCAATGGTGCTGGTTCAGATCCAATCAAAGCATCTTCTAATACATCATTCTTATCTTGGAATGAGAAATTATCTGGCGTTGTAGAGGGGAAATTTCCTGTAGTAATAGACCAATTAGATCCCGCTGGCTCATCACCAATACCAAGTGATGTAGAAGACTGTGCTCCAGCAGTATTTTCGGAAAGTAATCGAAGTTGTAGATACTGACCATTAGTGACTGTTGGATAATTAGGACCAATAACCTGCTCAAATGTTACACCAGATAATATACTATATCCATCACTGTTGGTGAAAAATGTATTGGTGTTAGAAATACCAACGTACAAATCTGTGTCTGATGCAACAATCTGTGCTGTATCATTCAACCCTTGAATTTGTAAGATATTACTGTAAATATTAGTATTCAACTGAACATTTGTAAGATCCGTAAAATCAGGGAATGGCTCTGGAATATTTGGTGGTGATACTGCAGTACCAATCGTCCATCTTTCTACTCTAGCACCAATAGAAAGATCGGCAAAAGTTGTTAATCCTTGTGATACGTTTGATCTTAAGCGTAGTTGAACTTCGTCAGTATTTGTTACTGTAATATTTCCATTAGGAATCAGCCAATCACCAAATACCGTTTCTCCTTGACTTACACGTTTAACTCTGATGGAAAAATTATCAACTACCGCCGAAAGACTTCCAGTTAGTGTTACTGAAGCTTCTGTGGTTGGTGTTAGACCTGATATTGTAATAATATCTTCTCCAGGTCTTGTTCCATCACCATACACATACATTACATCAGTATCTGCATCTACAAGAGGTGTAAATGGGAATGGATCAGGAGCAAAATCCTCGGGAATGGTAGTAATATACCAGATTGTTTGCTGTTCACCAATCTGAATGGTGACACTTTGAGTAGTATTCCACTGGGAGGGCGCTTTAAACTTGAAGCGTACTGTTTGTCCCTCGCTTACATATACTGGTGTATTAGAAAAAGAATATGTCATGGAATATAGTTACCGCTTGCCATTTCTGGTAGTTCCCACTTTATTTAGGGGACTATAATTGACGCACATCCACGAAGTTTCCATCGTTATCTATTTCTACTTGAATAGGATAGTCAGCCTTGATTTCTACTGGAATATCAATATCGTCAATTACAATTTTCTCCGTAGTAATTTCTACATCAGGAGTAACAACTGGTTCTTCGTTCTTGAAGGTATCTTCAGATTCAGGAATATCAACAGCGTCAGGCATCTGATCAATATATGGATAAATCAAAATACTATCAGTGTCCTGTAAGTTACCAAGACCAACACCTTTCAAGTTAAAATTAAAGATCGATGGTCCGCGATTAGTCCATGTTGGTGCATATGCATATGTTGATGTCGATCTATCGAGATCAAAAGTTTCATTTGTTACAACACCATCTAAATCTGTAGCAATGACTTCTAGTTGATAACTTACATCAGAATTGACTTCTGAATGAGACAGAGTTATAAAAGAGTCGGCATAGTTTACTGTTAGTGGACCACTAATCGATACTTCTGGAGGTTGCCATACAGTCAAAGTAATTTCTTCTGTGTCTTGTCCACCAAGACCTTCGGCTACAGCAGTATATGTTGTGGTTACAGTTGGCGATACATTGCTGAATGATGTTAAATTTGTTGATCCAATACCAGGAGTGATGTTCATCGTAGTGGCATCACCAGTAGTTGACCATCTCAATACTGTACCGTCCCCACGGGGAATAGCATCATCATCCAAAGTGAGAGTAATTTCAGGTGGAATATATACCGTCTGCCTAAATCTATCTGTATCGAATCCACCACTATAGTAAACCGTCAATGTCCAATCACCAGTTTGTTGTGGTTGTACTGTAAGAGATGTCGTAGTTGATGATAAGTTATAAATGTCTCCAGATGGACTTTCTAGTCTGATGCTACTAATAAACTGTGGATATGTTGTGGTCCAAGAAAATGTCGTTGTTTCTCCTTGAATGAGAGCAGAATTTGATGAAGTAAAAGATGTAATTTCTGGTGTTGCAAGATCGTAAGTGATACTTACATATCCATTAGCATAATTAGATCCATTACCACTAACATATGTTGTATATCCTGTTCTGTAGAAGCTTCCGCCACCACCGCCACCACCAGATGGGTATCTACCAGCGCGATCATCAGCACCTTCGCGACCACCGCCACCACCAGAAGCGCCACCGCCTCCGCCTCCGCCGCCTCCGCCGTCGTATCCTTGAGATCTACCAGTTCCACCATTAGAAATGCCTCCAGGTGAAGTAGACCAACCACCAGCCGATCCGCCGTTGCCGCCTCTCAACCAAGAATCTGGGTGAGATCCGCCGCCAGCACCACCGCCGCCGCCCGCGAGAATAATATATGTGCCAGCGCGGCTATCATACACACCAGTAGCGCCGCCGCCGCCTCCTCCACCGCCAGAGCACCCCTGCGGACCAGTTCTGCCACCACCCCCGCCACTAGCGACAGGAGAACTACCACCACCTCCAGCTCCACTATTTGATACACACCCAAATCCATTTCCGCCCTGTCCTCCCACACGAAGAGTGAGTGTTCTTGGTGTACTATCAGGTAAACTGAATGTGCCCTTTCTTCCTGGTCCGCGTGTGCCCCCAGCAGCACTATCATTTCCACCGTTGCCACCTTGAGCACCAGCAACAGTTATTCTGATATTAATCCACCTGTCAGTAATATTTACATTGCTAGTTCCAACGCCGTAATTAATAGTTGTCATTATATTTGCTCCACATCTCTATAATTCGAATCGTCATCAATTTCTACTTGAATAGGTAAGTCTGCCTTGATTGCAACAGGAATATCTATATCATTAACCACTAGTTGTAAAGTAGTTACTACTCGATCTGGTGATATCACAGGTTCTTCACTCTTAAATTTATCTTGTGATTCTGGAATGTCTATAAGATCTGGCATTTGATCAATATTAATACTTACTGGATGAACGTCACTGGCAATTAGTCCTCCATACCCCTCGGCCATCCCAACAAATTCTATACGTGATGGACCTCTATTTCCCCATGGAATGGCATCAAACGTGTAATCACCACTTACGTCATCTCCTATAGGTAAAGTAATAGAATCCCCATATTCAATAAAACCATCCAAGTCATAATAATGTGGAGTGAGAGTAAATGATGTAGCGACATTTACTCCTTCATACGAAACTGTTATGGTAGATCCATAATCAGCTCTATCAGGTCCGTTTACAGTGACAGACGGTGGTGGCAAAACTGTAACTGTCAAAGAATCAGATCCAGTACCTCCATTTCCACTAGCAGTAGCTGTATATGTGGTAGTTATGGTGGGAGATATTGATACAGTGGAAGATAAATTGCTGGGTCCAATACCAGGAGTGATGTTCATCGTAGTGGCATCACCACTCGTAGTCCATGACAAATTTGCCGATTCTCCCTGAACGATTGTTGGTCTATCAACAGATAGAGTTACTACTGGTCTTTCATAAACAGTGATCGTTCTATTAGGACTATAAGAAACTCCTGCTTTATTAGTAACACGCAACTGATACGTTAAATCTGTACCAGTAGATGGAGAAAGAGTTAAAGATCCGCTATTAGATGTAATAGTTCTATTGAAACTTCCATTTAGGTATAGTTGACGAGAATAAATCGTAGACCTCGAAGAGATACTCCACGTCAATGTATATGTGCCCCCATCTTCTAAAATTAAACTAGTAGGAGATGCAGTTAAGGAAACACTCGCAGCAGAATATGTGCAGGTAGCGTCAGCAGTAGCACTGGCGTTGTAATTATCTGCTTGAGGATCTCTACATCCGTAAATAATAGGCGGTGGACAACCTCCTGCGCCAATCATAACATGCCTAGCCCCGTTTCGCGCAGTTACATCATAACCAGAAGCACTATTACGAATAAGATTATTCATGTAAGTGTATGATCGGTTATTACCTGCATAATCAACCAACCAGTATTCTAGTCCACTTTGTTCAGCATATCTACCAAAATTTGACAAGTATATGTTACTAATATCACTACGTTTACCGTCATTATAATCAATGCTCCTACCTTGACCAGGAAGCCAAAGAGTGCCTGATACGCAATTAGAAGTATTGCCGTTTATATAATAAGAAGCATATATGTATCCCATTATATCTGCTCCACGTCTCTATAGATACCACTATTATCTATCTCCACCTGAATAGGATAGTCTGCTTTGATTGCAACAGGAACGTCTATATCATTGACTACAATTTGCGTGGTAGTAACTTCAATGTCTGGTGTAATAACTGGGGTTTCATCTTTAATAGCATCATCAGTTTCTGGAATGTCAATGGCATCAGGCAGTTGGTCGATAATGACAGGGACAGCAGCATAATCATAACCAGCAAGATTGCCCTGACCTATCGCAGCTAATGTAAAGTCTATAGTTAATGGACCGCGATTAGTATATGTTGGTGTGTAAGTATATGTTCCATTTGCAGATTCTCCCGCACCCAGATCAATAACTTCATTAGCACTGTTGCCATCTAAATCATTTGTGAATACTCTCAATTCAAATGCAGTTGTAGCATTTTCTTGCGAGTAAGAAATAGTAATTGTGTCGCCATAATTTACACTTAATGGAGTTCCGATTGTTGCAGTTGGTGGTTGAAGAACTGTGACCGTAACCTGGGAACTATCAGATCCACCATTACCAGATACTGATAGGGTATATGTGGTAGTTTGTGACGGAGAAATACTTTGGAAAGACGTTAAATTGGTACTTCCAATTCCAGGCGAAATGCTGGCAGTGCTAGCATCACCAGTTGTGCTCCACCTCAATATTGTATTCTCACCTTGAACAATGGTAGTGTCATCCACAGTCAATGTTGCAACAGGAGGAACATATACTACCAATGTTTTGCTAGCTGTAGATGAAGTATATCCGTAATAATTTGCTGTGATTGTGTATGTAGTATCATCAGCTGGAGACACTTGCAAACTTCCATTGGCAGCAATAGATCCAACGCCACTCAATGATCTAGAAGTTGAATTAAAAATAGTCCAAGATAAAGTAGAAGATCCTCCCTGGATGATAGAGTTTTGGGAAAGACTCATACTAATAACTGGAGTTGGATAACTACAACCCTGATTTACGTTAGCATTAGGATTGTAGTTACTAGCTAACGGATCGGTGCATCCACGAATACTATATGTACATCCAGTGCTATTTTGATTCGCATATACATTGTAATTATCAGCAGAAGGATCGGTACATCCATATACAATAAGTGGAGCATAATAAGCCAATCCTAAACTGGTATATCCAGGAAAAGGACTTGATTGAAAAGAGTTGTAGTGATTTGCCTTTCCATTTCTATAGATCACGAACGAATACATCGCTCTTCTGTAGGGACCACTTCTATTATAAACATAACCAACCACTCCTTCACTATAATATCCAGAGGCAGATGACATTGGTGTGTGCCAGTGGTCGCCAAGAGTAGGACTGTATAATCTGTATATTGGTGTTGTTGCTCCAACATTATAATCTGGAGACGCGAACATCAGATAATATGCACCAGCACCTTCATAAACGTAGTTCGCTAAATTCTCGTTTTGAGGATACGCTGTGTGAAGAGTATCATCATAAAAACTCGAATAGTATCGAGCAAATTGTAGGATTCTTCCAACTACTGCCATTAGATTTGCTCCACATCTCTATAAATCCCATCATCATCTATCTCGACCTGAATAGGATAGTCTGCTTTGATTTTAACTGGAACATCAATATCATTCACAAGCAATTGAACTGTAGTTACTTCCTGATCTGGAGAAATGACAGGATCTTCGTTCTTAATTGCATCATCATTTTCAGGAATATCTAGAGCATCAGGCATCCTATCAATATTAATATTGACAATGATGTCATCCTCATCGGTCAATCCACCAGCACCAACAGCATATAATTTATATTCGATAAAATTGGGACCAAAGTCATTGTAAGGTACAACAACAGTTTCTTCACCATTAAATGATTCGGAAGGTCCATACTCTTCTACTATCTCATAAGATGTTCCAGGATTATCTTCATAATGATACTTTGCTAGAAGCTGTAGTGAGGTAGTTGAATTTGTTGCCTCAATAGATAGTGTTATTTGTTCACCATAATCTACACTCACAGGACCAGTTAAACTTACTGTAGGTGGTTGTAATACAGTAATAGTAACTTGATCTGAATCCTGACCAGCAAGAGGATGTGAGGCAGTAAGAGTATAAGTTGTATCTTGAGTTGGAGATACTTGTACTGGACCACCGCTAATGTTTACTTCACCAACTCCAGGTGTCATTTGAGCGGTGGAAGCATCTCCTGTTATAGTCCAACTTAAATTTACAGACTCGCCCAATACAATAGTATCATTAGTTGCATCAGAAAAGAGATTTACATCGGGAGGAATAATAACATCGATCGATGCTGGCACACTAGCCGTGCCTCCAGGACCATTTACAACCAAATAATATGTGGTGTCTTGTGTGGGCGATATTGTTATCGAGTTTTGTCTTGCTTGATTTGTTAATATAGGGTTAATAGTAACTGTATTGATACCTCCAGTAGCACTCCAAGACATCACAGTGTTGTTACCGCTCAATATTTGAGATGGTTCTAAAGTAAAATATTGAATGGTGGGAGGAGCATAATCAAAATTTAAAATGTAATATCCGTTATTAAAGTTAGCATATCCACTATTTGTAGTCCAATCATAGTAACTGCTATTACTATACCAAGCCGAGTTGCCACCAATACCAGAATATCCATTATAGGTTTGAGCACCACCCAATCCACCAGCGCCACCAATGTTTGATCCACCACCGCCACCACCACGGTGTCCAGCACTAGCATTTTGTCCACTACGACCAGAAAAACCTCCAGTTGTTCCGCCGCCACCAATACCACGACCAGCAGAATAATATCCAGAATATCCAGTATCAGCTAATCTACCAGCTCCACCTCCACCACCAACAATAACAGTATATCTACCTAATCCAGAATCATAAACACCAGAGGCACCTCCACCTCCGCCGCCTGATCTATATCCCTGTCCACCAGAAGCAATAGGTGACCATCCACCAGAACCTCCAGGTATGTTACCATCATACTTCGTAGAACCTTTAGATCCAAGGTAAAAGGTTAATCTATAATCAGTTGTTCTTGTTTTTAATCTAAAATCTCCAGCTCTACCAAATCCCCCTCTAACATATCCCCAGCTTGGATTAGCAGAATCACCGCCGCCAGCAGCCGCAATAGTAAATCTAACATTAGTAGAATATGCTGGTACAGTTACACTATACGTTCCAGGACTATAGGATGAATACTGCGGCATCAGATTTGCCTCACATCTTGCCAATTATCATTATTATCTATATCAACTTGAATTGGATAATCAGATTTTATTTCTACGGGAATATCAATATCATCAACTACAATTTGTTGTGTTGTAACTTCAACGTCAGGCGTCACAACAGGTTCCTGATTTTTAAAAGTATCATCCGACTCTGGAATGTCTACAGTATTTGGTAACTGGTCAATGATAATTGGAACACTTATTGTATCACTTGCCGTTAAAGACCCGAACCCATCCACCGTAAACAATATTTCTACACTTTCTGGTCCCAGAGGAAGAGGTAATGTATCATCATATGCAATACTTACATCATATGCTTGAATGTTTATTTCATCTCCTGTACTATTAGGAAGAGTCACAGAACTTTGAGCAGCAGATGTGCCATCAGTAAAGTAATATGTCGCGACGTAACTTATTCCACCTTCAGAATTAGTGGCTTCTATACTTACAGGTATATCTTGCCCCCAAAGCACATTTATAGGACCAGAAACATTTATGGTTGGTGGCTGTAATACAGTAATTTCAAGGTCAGCAGAACCTGTTCCCCCAAGTCCAGATGCAACACCAGTATATACTGTAGTTACCGATGGTGATACTTGTGTAGTGCCAGTTAAGTTTGATTGCCCTATACCAGGACTTATCGAAAATGTACTTGCATCGCCAGTAACAGTCCAACTAATATTAGAGTTGTTACCTCTTATAATAGTAGTATTATCAGCAGTAAAATTCACAACAGGTTTTTGATAAACATATACAGTAACACTGTCAGTTCTAGTATATGCTGGGTTTGATACTGTCAATCTAAAAACAGAACTTTCTGTTGGTGTTACAATAAATGGACTACCCTGATTTCTATTTACTTGACCATAACTTTGGACAAGATTATTCGAGAGATCTAGCCTATCTAAAATTTCTGATGTGCTTTCTCCACCACCAGTTGACCACGTTAAACCTACAGTGCCATCACTACCATCAGAACCATCTGCTCTAAAAGATAATGGATTTGCCGTAATACTAGGAGTTGGTGGATCATATGTACATACACTGATGTAAACAGCACCACTTTGACCCATTCTACACGAACCAGTACCACCCTGCAATCCACCAGAACCAATAGTCCAACTTACATATTGACCAGGAATAGCTCCGCTACTGCCCCTCGCTACTGTTGATCTTGAGGCACCGCCGCCACCGCCGCCATAAGATTGAGTGGAAGGTCTCCACTGTCCAGCCCCACCTAGCCCATAAGGTCCATATCCAGATCTAGCGCGAGCAGTATTTCCTCCAGAGCTATTGTAGAATCCTCTCTGACCATAAGCATAATTACCATATCCACCGCTACCACCAGAATATAGTTGTCCTGGTCCGCCACCACCAGCATATGGTCCACCAGCGGAATAGTAAGTAGCTCCACCAGAAGTGGGAGATCTACCAAAAGTATATCCTACATTAGGGCGAGCTCCACCGCCTCCACCACCAACAGAAAAATAACAAATACATTTTGTGTCGGTTGGAACATAATATCCACTACTCCTAGTGTTGATATAGCATGAACGTCCCATATCTTAAAACTTGATAATGTAATGGACTAGAATAAACGGTGTAACTACTTGATTCAATAGATCTAAATCTTCAACATCAACATCCACATAAGATGACATATCATCAATTTGAAGATCTGTGGTTGGAAAAGAGTATGCAAAATTACTCGTATAATTATATGGTCTTGTAATAGTGTGATCGTGCGTTGTTGATCCAGGATCTTGAACGTTTAATGATGTTTCTTCCAAAGAGTTGCCAGCAGAAGCATTTGCACTATTTGGATCACCACCTTTACCTTGACCACTAATATCATGTTGTCCAGTATAATTCAATCTAACAAACCCAGTATCTCCACCTACATTGTGGTAGTGACCTTGGAACTCGTCAATAGCTAGAGAGTATGCACTGGTGTCTCTGGGAAGATTATACTTTGGGACACCGTTAAAAACAGCATTATCACCACTGATCTGCATGTTTCCAATATAATTAACCACTGCTCTATCACCAATGTTAGATTGTGGTACTACTTCTACACCAACTTTGCTTCTACCAGGATCGTTTTCCATGACAGTAGAAAAATATTCACCAGATCCTCGACTGCCAATAATTACTTTAGATCCCAAGTCTGGTAATTGAAACTGTCCTAGATCATTAGTTTCTGCATCTGCATTTCTTACATTAGTATCAGGTTTTTTAAACCTAGATTCATCACCAATACCAAGAATTTGAGCCAGAAGGTAGTAATCTTTAGCATTCTGAACAGTGCCATCACATTTCAAAAATCCCGCTGGTAAGTTCTCTTTAAACACAGCAGTTGTAGGATCATTATTGAATCCTAGACCAGGAACAGTATGAATCTGAATGGTTCCAGGAATACCACCCCAATATGATTTCTGTCTTGCGTAATTATTTCTTACTACCATTTTAGTATGCCCTGATAATGTATATAGAGGTTACTCTTGGTTGTTCTACGTTAAAATCAATCTGTAATGCATTTCTATTTGCAGTGTTATCTAGATTTACATTAAAAGGTAAGTTTACGTCAGCAGTGATATTACTTTGTGGTCTCATTCTAGTAGAGTCAAATGCAATATCAAATTCATCATGAGTATGTGCAAAAATTTGATCGTCAGCCGCCTCGGCAGTAAAGCTACGACCAGGATTGCTTAATAAAGTATCACGAACAGATGGATCAGATGTTGTGTAGTAATTAGTAAATCCATCAGGAAGACCAACTGTATTGCCACCTACACCAAAAGGCACAGATCCAGAAATATATTGCCCATCAGCTTTTGATGGGGTAGTGAGAAAGTTTCTAGTGAGAGGAGATCTAGTAGCACTATTTGCCTTCAAGTTAATTGGTGGTTGCTCCGAAGCAACTTTAGCAAGAACTTTACCCGCAGAACCTTGACCAAATCCATTCTCAATATCGTCGCCAGGACCAGGCCAAACTAAAGTGTAAAGGTCTTGTGAAGGACCAGATCCAGTTGAATATCCAGAAGCACCAATGATACCACCAACAACATCAGATGTTTCACTATCAAACGTGACAGAAACATTGGATTCTCCATTGCCAGTTTCTTGGGGCGAGTCTCCACGATATGAGATGTCTGATGTCCAACCAAAGTAGAATGTATCACCACCGTCTTCGTTATTACCGTCGTTATCAACACCTTGTGCAAAAATCTGGTAAGAGATGTCTCCATATGGGACAACACCATCTCCAGGTGTAGTAACAGATGCATTATCAATAGTCTCAATAGTTCCACTATGATTATGTCTTTTGATGTGTGCTCTACCCAGTTTTCTAGGTCCAATATACATCGTCTGAAAAGCATCGCCGTTAACTAAAGTATTACCCTTAATTCTACCAACGTATCCAGTTCTATCGTCATCAGCAATAGCAAAGACTAAATCAACATAAACATTAGTAAAAATAGTAGTGACACCATTATCTTCATTTGTACCAATCAGAGGAGATAGCAGCGTCAATGCCTGTACGTCTAAATCTGCGGAACGACCAGTTCCTCCAGAGGCACGATCAGCGAAATATGATGTCTCAATATCCATCAATGTCTTCCCATTCAAGTTAGGAAGTTTGATGTTTCCACCATAGTTAGGAAAAGAATTAGCACCAGTTCCAACGAAATTACTGTTGCCTGCATTGTAAGTATCGCCAATCGCCTGTGCTAACAGAGGAAATTCGTTAGCAGCAACACTCTGACCATCACAAATAAGCCATCCAGCGGGGATTTGAGTCAATCCCCCTGTCCACGGCATAATGGTGCCGATAGTGGCACCTTTTGCTGTCTTAATCTCTTGATAGAAGGGCATTTATTAGACCTCGATTAGATACCAACCATCTTTACCAGCAGGAACTGCAGTGTCACCATTTGGATCTGCTGTACCAGCATATACAAGTGCGAATCCTGCATATGGAGTTTGAACAATAAGTTCTCCACCGTTATAACCATTAATAGCACCTTGTCCTACACCCGATAGCATTGCTAAACCAGTATTCTCCGTAGAGTTCTGAACCGCAACGCCAGTTTCTGCTCTAATAACCAGTGAACGGTTATAAGTTAGGGTTCCACCAATATCTATAATGCGAATCATATCACCAATTAGAGGATTGGGTGGCAGTTTAGCAACAGTATTCTGTGTTACGTTGAGGAAGTAATTAACATTGGCTTCAAGATCAACCTCAAATCCATCTTCATATTGCCACTTACGACCACCAGTTTGTGAGAAGTAGTTCTCAATACCAGCGATCTTAACAGCACCGTCATCATCAACACCAAAGATTTCAGAACCATTAGAGTTGACCGTCAAATCTCCACCGTTAATCGTAACATCTCCAGCAACTGAAAGTGATCCACCAAATGTGCTCGTACCAGTTCCCAGAGCAGAGAATGAACCATACGTGGTAAAGTCACCAGAAGAATTATCAAATGTGAGTCGTGGTGTAGTTCCATCAGTTCCGAAGATATTGATGTTACCCCCATTCATTGTCAGATCACCAGTTGCAGTATCAATCTGGAATGTGGTTCTGAATGGAACAGCGACAGTTACGCCATCAGAGAGGTAAGAAGGACCACCATTTGTAATAGTGAAGAACTCTTGACCTTCGATGGTAGAACCGTTAATAGTAAGTGTGTTTTCGGTAGTAAGTGTACCAGCGATATCAGTGTTACCAGTGGCTCCTTGAACAACCAGTTTGTTAAATCCTTGACCGAAGTTCAGATCACCACTGCCGAATGTATTACCAGTTGTAGACTCGATCTTAAAGTTGACAGATTCTGGATCACCACCGTCGGTAACAATGAATGACTGAATATCAGTAGAGGTTAGTTCAACAACCTTAACGATTTCCTGATTAGTTAGAAGTAGGTAATCATTTGTAGTTAGAACTCCACCAAATTCAGCAACACCAATACGAACATTAGCAGTTCCAGCAAGTAGACCAGATGCACTCTGTAGTCTTACTTCAGCAGCTGGTGCTTGATCAGACCAAAGATATTCATTTGCTCCAAGTGCAGTAGTAATCTGAACCTCAACAGTATTAGAAGATCCAACAATAGATGCTTGTACAGGCCAATCACCATTCAGTTCACTGACGTTAGTGCCAGAAATTCTGATGAACTCACCGTAATCAATATTGAGTGAATCGTTCGTCTCACTCTGCCAGTGAATTGTAACGATGTTTGTGCCATCAGCGACAATCTTTTGAACCTGGGAATCAGTGATGAGGACACTAGATACAGGATCTAACTCACCATTTTCATCAAAGTCAAATCCAGTAATGTAAGAAGCAGCAACCTGCTTATCAAGTTTGTTAATTACACAACCGTCAGGGTGATCAGTTCTAGCTGTCGTTCCATCAGTAGCACGAGAAACTGCGAGGCGATAACCATTAGGATCATTGGGGTTGGTGACATTAGTTAGTCCAACAATGGTAACAATTTCATTCTGTTCTTGATCACGAGCAAGAAGTTGTTGCTGATCATCAATACTATCAGGAGAATTAGCATCACCTCTATCGATGAGAAGTAGATCACCAATCCTGAAGTCAAGTGCAGATGGTTGACTGATAGGCAGGTTATACAGGTTGCCAGCAGCATTAACACCATTAACTTGGAAAGTTAGATCATCGCCAGAAGGATTACCCAGAGCCGATGCAGGAACGGTCAGAAGATCATTGTCGCTGTATCCGCTACCAGGAGATGCAAGTTCGATAACCGCAGTGCCATCAGATAGTACCTGAACAGTAAACAGTGCTCCTTCACCAGTTCCACCGTCAACCTCGATAAATGAGTAGGTTGTATTTGCTACCCATGTGGTGCTTTGTGTTGGGCTAATGTTGTCGATTGCCGCGATCTGACCACCACCAAGTAGGTATGAAGGACCACCCCATAGACCCTGACCAGCGGTATCAATAACCTTACCAGTCTGGGAGAACTTGAGGAAGGTGATGTTTGGATTCTCTAGTGAACCAACGATGTGATCTCTAGAAGCAGTGCTAAATCTTGCTCTCTCAATCTCGATGATACCTGCGTTGAGTCCACCATCAAGCTTGATGTTAGAGAATACAGTCAGACTTGCAAGAATGTCGGTGGAGTTTCTAATGGTTGTCTTACCGCCAAGTGAACCCATTGTCAACTTGGAAGAGTTTGTACCGAGGTTGACAGTGGTTGTTGCCTGACCATCACCTAGGTTCAGTGTTGCTGCCTGGGTGAATAGACGTGTCTCGGATGTACCAGCGAAAGAACCAAGTTCTAGTGTACCAGCAAGCTTGGTCTGATATGTACCAAGATATGTGGTGGTAGCAAGGTTAGGTGCGCCACCACCGATTCTGATGTCACAGTTGCTAGTTACATCATCCTCAACACTAGCAATATCAACTACAGCATTCTTGGAACGCTCATGAATCTTGAGGTTCGTAGTTCCAGCGTTAGAACCGATTCTAACAGTCTGTGTTGCGCTATCAGAAACAGCATCACCGATTGTGATCAACTGCGTCTGGGTTGTAGAGTTACCAAGAATGATAGACTCGGCTTGGTTCAGACCGATGAAGAAGTCAGTGTCTGTGGTCAGGAACTGGAATGTTTCTGCGGTAGAGTTGATGTCACCACCGTCAACACTTAAATCATCCTGCAGCTGCAGGTTACCAGTCATTCTAGAGTCACCGATAACAACGAAGTTCTTATCGAGTTCTGTAGAAGGATCAAGTCCAATAGCAGTGTTGATACCAACGCGACCGCCAGTTCTGTAAGTAGAAGATCTATCACCTACTGCCAAGTCTGTTGTAGCAACACGGAATGTTGCAAAGTCATCAGCATCGGCACTATCACCACCAACCAAGAATGCATTAGTAAGCGCGAAGTATGTCTTACCAGTAGAAGCTTCTCCAAGATAGTTATTTGCAGTTACAGCTCCAAGCGCATCATAAGATACAAGGTTCTTACCGCTGATAAATGCATTACCAACAACATCTAGGTTTGCTCTAGGATCAGTCTCGGAAGATACGTTTGCAGTCAATGCTGCTTCTTGATTCGCTCTACCGATAGTGTTGATGCCTAGTTTATAGTCACCAGGAACTTCAGTATAGGTACGAATTGCTTCTGCACCCAATACCATGGTTTCTTTCCAAGAAGACTTGGAAACTTCCATTTTAGCACCAGGACCTTCATCTGCCCAGTTATAGGTATTAGTTGCAATCTCGTTGAAGATTCTAATAACAAAACTATTACCAGCTGGGTCGGCAGTTAGAATTTCCCAAATACCATCAAAGAAATTGTTGCTGAAGTTAGAAATTCTAACTCTCTCACCTACTTTAATACCAATATCTCCGTTCAGAATTCCTGCGGCTAGATTGATAGTAATTTCTGTAGAGTTATTAGATACAAGAGTAAAGATCTGTAGATCTGAAATCTCATTATAGAAGTTAGAATAGACCCAACCAAGAGATCCAGAGTAACCTACTTCTTCTCCCTTCCATAGAATATCACCCGCAGCGGGAGCAATAGAAGATCCGTAAGTAATATTCTGTAGAGTGTACCAAGCAGATCCACCACTAGCAATCAATCCACTATTATTGGGTGTTGCATTAGAAGGTTGACCACCAGTGTAGTGTGTTCTAATGCTGTAAACCTGACCTTCATCACCAACATTGCCACGAGGATTGAGTTTAAATACTGCAGACCTAACTTGGTTCTTGGTGATAACTACATCACCGTCACTGTTATTTCTGAAAGAAGATCTATCAAGTGTTGGATCATCACCAAATCCAACTAACGAGAAGACAGTAAGTGAATCTCCATCCGTTGGATCAACGTTGATAGTGACAGGTGCATTGAAGTTAGATTCACCTTCGACAGTAATCTTATCGTTAAAAGTAACAGCAGTGTCGAATGTGGTAACCAGTGCTCCGATAGTATCAGAGTCATCACCACTATCACCTAGAACTGCCTGCTCAAGGAACGTCTCTTCGCCTGTAATAGCGTTGATCTTACGGTTACCAATATAGAGGTCACCGTTGGAGTTTAGACCCGTGTAGAAGACGATACCAGCGTCTTCACGCTTGGCTTGAGCATAGAAGTCTTGCTTGTCCGATAGAACGACTTCCTGACGGAGTGGGAAACCAGTTGAGTAGTTACCAGGACCAAAACCTAGGTATTCAAACGTGTGGTTACCAGATCTTGCAATCGAAGGACGACGCAGTTCAACATAGTATCTACCTTCAAGAGGATATACAGAGTCACCACTGACAGGAATCTTTCTATTCTCGGATCCGATGGAAGCATTACCTTCTTGCGCTTGAATTCTGTTATCAACAATGTTACCATCGATATCAGAAGATGTATTTGTAAACGCAAAGTTGACAAAAGGATCTGTTGCTAGAAGGTCAATAACGGCTTCTTTCGTTTCACTGTACTTGTAGTCGTTGAGAGTAACAAGACCATGGACATAGTTGTCGGCAGCAGATGAAGATGCTGGGGGATCAAGAACAGTTACATCTCTGTTACCATTGTCATCAACTTGGAACCACAGTGGGTCGTTCTTGTAATCTAAAGGATATAGATTAGAGATTGGTTGAGAGAACTTATAGTTGTGGAAGTTTGTACCAACACCAGCACCGAGAGGATATGGTGAGATGTTACCACGAACAGCAGTTAGATAGTAGATACCATCTTGCTGTTGTGGAATAACTTCTTGAATCTCTTCTACATCAAAGATGTAGAATGTATCTTCGATGTCTGGTTGATCCGAAACCGCAGTTACAGTATAAGTATCTCCACCAGGGGTTGTTACTCTATCGCCTGGGCAGATAGTGTAAACATTGGCACCCTCAACTCTATAGAGGAAGTTGTCTCTGCTTGATCTAGATGCTCCTGCATAAGGAACAGAATTGTTCCATCCATCGGCTTCTCCAGCCATGTCAAAGAAGGTGCCATTAGACTGGGTAAAAGTAGTCGCGATATTTTGATTATACTCAAGATCACCACTGATATTCTTCAGAATGACAAAATCAGTGCCATCAGAAGAAGAATTAAAGAACGCATGTACATATGCAGATCCACTGCTTGCACCACTCCAAGTTACATAATTGTCAGCATCGCTGTTGAACTTGTCTTCTTGAATACCAGCTCCTTGGGGAGATCCTACCTCAACGATAGCAAAGATCTCATTCTTAAGACTTTCATTGACAATGGTGTGATCAAAAACTGTAAGTTCGAGACGAGTCTCACCAAGATCATTTTCAATGGTTCTTGCAGATTGAATTGTGGTAGCAATCTTGGACTCAAACTCAATCTGTAGTGGATTTTCGTATGGATCATACAGATCTTCTCTCGCATCGATATCAATACCAGCAGTATCGAGATCCTCAAGAGATACACCAAGTTGTTCAGACGCTTGAGATGGGTTGAAGAATTGTGCTACATCTGGAGCACCATTGCTGAATGGCTCAAGAACAAGCTTCTGTGGGCGTAGTCTTCTTCTATCGTCAGTTCTGGTCTTGATAACATAACCATTGAGAGGTTCACGAACGTTGTCAAGATACTGTGGAACGACATAGCGCAAACGATAGATTCTATCATCAGCTGTTCTGCTGTCATCAATTCTTTCAAACCATGTATCAGGAGTGAAGATGTTTCCAGTTCCATCAACAAAGTCAGACTGATGGAATCTAGTTAAAATGCTATTAGGATTAGTACCACCACTAGACTCATCTAGAACATTTAGATACCATCTGTCATAGTTAGAAGCATCAAACTTCAGTGGTGAAGTTTTCTTGTCTCCATATACAATGAAGTCTGATCCACTACCTGGGTTGAATACTAGAGCGTTTACACCAGCTTGTGCGTCTGCTTGTGTAGTGTGAACAGAGAACTTCGTCTTGGTAACAAAACGTGGGAAGAAGTATACATCAGTTTCGATTGCACCACCACCTGCAATTTCAGGAAGTGCCGAGTTAGCATCAGAAGAAGTTCTAAAGAAGATCTGCTGTGCTGGTACGTTAGGTAGGGGAATATCGAAGATGTGAGGAATATCAGTCTCAAGTAATGTACCGCCACTTACGTTAGCAACATAACGGTGTAGATCATATGGTTCATCTAAAACATGTTGCTGGACGAGAATCTCTACACCAGGATCAACAGATTCTGTTTCTGGTGAGTAAATGTAGATACCAGCAGCCGCATTTTCTTTAGTTGCCGCAAGCAATAAACCAGTTTCTGCACTGGTATCAAATTCAGTTGTCGAAGAGAAATCTTTTGGATATGTTTGTCTTCCTGGTGCGATTACATAGTAGATAGTGTTAGTATCAAACCCTCTAGGCAATCTGACAAGACGCTTATCTACAAACTCATTTTGAGCTCTAGGAACAAGTCTTACGGGAGTGCCAGTCTGGAATCCGTGAGGATCAGTTTCACCATTTCCAGTGTCAATCGTGAATAGTGTAGCACGTCCAGTTAGTGAGCGAGACTCGATAGGTGGCTCAACTCTTACAACTTGATCTCCGTTGCCAGAAAGAACAAGGTTAACGTTATCAAAATACCCAGTAATTGCAGTAGCAATGTTTGCACACTCTGGATAATTGGTATCTTGAATAATACCATCATCCGTGTAACGTGCTTCTTGAGCAAAAGATGAAACATTTTCAAAGTACAACCACGCAGTGTTGGTTGTACCAGCAGCGTTGTATGGAAGACCAGTCGAACCATCAACTAAAGTGATAGTTGTAGAATCAACAATCTCTCCAATGCTGATGGTGTTTAGCTCAATGTTGCTAACAATCGAAGTTGCAGTTACAGTATCTACATATCCATTAACAAAGTCATTTTGATCATATTCAGTGACTCTCATTCCAGGAACTAAACCAGAGGTATCACCAACTACAACAGTTGCACTTCCACTAGTAATAGTACAGTTCTTGATCAAGAAGTTAAAATTACGCATTGCGCCGATCATCAGGCGCTTCAAGTAATCATATGCCTCTAAAGTTTCAGTCAGTTCATTGTCAATGAAGTCTAATTGACCACCAACTAGGTAACCTTCTGCAGCAAGGATCGTATTGATGTTGCCACCAAGACGCAAGTCCTTGACAGTAGCATCAACGAAGTAACCCAAGTCTCTTTCACACTTGGTAATAGTAATATTTTGATTTGTTTGAAGTGAGGGATACTTATCAAGAATGTATCCATATGCTTCTTGCTGCAACCATGTTCTGTTTCTTTCGATCTGGTTAGCAGCATCTTGTGCATAATGGAAGTCATCATTTCCATCACCGTCAACATCAACCAAAACGTTGAGGTTAGGTGGTGTTAATGTAGACAAAGATGCAGTATAAGTTGTGAATCCTGCAGGAGATAGTTCAGATGAATAGGTTTGCTTACCACCTACACCACCAGAAGCCAGTTTGACATACAGTCTCTCACCATTCTTGGCACCAATTCTATAACCATCAATTGCTGCAGCAGGGCGATCTGCAGGATTTTGTTGCTCATCACCAGCGATGTACAGTCTGGTATGATTAGACTGATCATTGGATGCCTCAATGTCGATTGTGTAATACTGCTGCTTAATCGTTGCAGTAGCACCACTATCAACAACCTTGGGAGGAACGATAGCATCGATGTAACCACCCTTATCCTGGTTAAACGCAAAGCCTTTAAAACCGATTGCGTGGAGTGAGGTGTTACCAAAGTTTGAGTTCGAGTTGGTGATGGACATGTCACCACCCGACTCCATTAAGAAGTGATCATGGAAACCAACGGCGAAGACCGAAACGCACTGAATAAATGCGTCATCAGAAGCACGGATGTGGAAGTTTCTCCAGTCATCCTTCCAGTATGCGTCACCCTTGGTGTGATAAGGAATTGTAGCGAAAGCATCAGTTAACGCTGCTTGGTTCCACGTATTAGTGAATCTATCGTAGCGGATGAATGCTCTGTCGTCTTTTTGCAGCGAGACGCCTGTGTACTGCGCGACGACCATCGACTTGAATCCAGTTGCTTTGGATCCATCTGCCCACATTCCACATTGTCCCCAGGTAGAACGAATAGAGCAGTTAAATACATAAGGAGAAGCAGACTCAACAGAGTCAATTTCTGCTTGAATAACACCATTTGTGCCGAGACCATTAGCTGTAGTATAGGTTGTTCCAGAGACAAGTCCTAGACCAGCAGCATTAATGGGGATGATATAGGAGAATACCTTTGGATTATCTTGATCAACTGTGTCAACTTTAAATGTACCATTGACATTATCAGACAGTCCACTGTTGATAACAGCAATATACTGACCTTTGAAGTAACCATGGTCAATCTTCGTGGTTACAGTGATACGAGCAGAAGAACCAGGAGGAATATCATCGATCTTCATGCTTTCGATCGTTCTGGTATCAGATAGAGGACCAACGATCCTGTTCTCTTGTACCAATGCCTCCAAATCACCATCGTCAATAGTAGGCTGGAACTGTGCAAATGCTCTACCAACCTTCTCATAATAGCGGTCTAGTTCAGGGTTATCCGCATAAGTCATGATAGTGATCTTATGGTGCGAATACTCTGGAATCGCTAGTGAAGTAAAGTCTGTTGGGTTATTGTATACCTTACCTACACGATCTGCCTGGTCATAGAGAGGAGAGTTTTCGGAAAGGTCACCGTCTTTGATTGTGAACTGCCATAAGTAGCAACCACCAGTTAGGTTGAAGATAGAAGTTCTGGGGATAGCGCCGTCAACAGGTTCTGGTACATACAGAGGTCTAACAATGGTACGACGGAGGTCATAACCAATTAGCGAACAACCTCTGGGAACGATAGCGCCACCAGCCGTGGAGTTAAACTTGTAGAGAACGTTGTCTGGGTTGGACAGATCAAGAATCGAATCATCTTGCCATTCTTCCAGTGCTCTGTTGTAATCAAATACAGGCACAACACCAGTAACCTGTACTGCTGCGAGATTTGTAAGCGAACCAGCACTGATGGTATCCGTGAGAATAGCAACAAGTGTTGTGATGGATGACTGAACATCAACGCAGGTAGCGATATTCCCTGATGCACCGTATTCAATATCAGGGGTTGCCTGACCTGCAATAGCAGGACCTTCAGAAATAGTGAGATCCTTTGCATAGAGTGAGTTTGTAACGGCAAGCTTCATCATATCTCTTGCCTTATTGAAGGCAGTGACAGATTCAGCAACTTCACCTACCAATCCATCGGAGATTGGGTTTCCATCGCGATCGAAGTAGTTTTTAGTAGCATTGATGATATTGCTGTTACCACCGTTGCGAAGGTCAGCAACAACTGCCTCAACGATGTAACCAAGGTCACGCTTACACTTTGCTTCACCAGCAGGAATTTGATCAGATACGTCTTCAGCAGGAAGCTGCGAAAGATTTTCATCGGAAAGTACAGTTGTAACAACTGTAGTAAGATTCGCGATAAAAGTCTGTACATTAGCACAGGATGCTGGATCTTCGTTATCACCAGTCGCAGGATCTGGAGTAATAGTAAGATCTTTTACTGTCAGTTGGTTTGTGATGGCAAGAAGCATGTTATCTCTTGCTGTCTCAAATGCAGCAATAGATTCAGTTACTTCACCTTCTAAACTATCGTCAATCCACGCAGTTCCTGCTTCATTAAAATAGTTCTGTAGTAGTTTACGAGTGTAAACATTACCACCTGCTTGAGCAACGTCAAGAGAAACAGCGTCGATGAAACGTCCAATATCAATTTTACACTTGTTCTCAAGATCGGGAGGAGCAGGAACAGGAGGATTTGCCGCTACAACAGCATATGCATTGTCAATGATTTCTTGACGGTTCTGCTGAATTAGACGATAAGAATCCTTGAATCTCGAATAAGTATCGGTTTGTACATCACCAGGGAAATAGAAGTCAGGATGCTGAATAGCGATTTCAGCACACGCTCTATCAATAATTTCTTGAGTATTAGCCTCTACAAGATTACCAGCATCGAAATAGCGTTGCTCTGGGTTTGCAGCGTCAACCAGACCAGGACGGTTATCAATGTAGTGGTTACCAGGCATCAGCATGATGCTGAACTGGTCAAATCTATCGTTATCTTTACCAGGAAGATATGAATAACGAGAAACCTCGATAAAGGCTCTTTGGATGGTCTTAAAAGGGCGAAGTGGTGAGTTGCCTCTGTTGTCTAACTCGTCTGTCGCATTAAAATCATCTGGCGATACGTATAGATACTTACCTGTTTTACTTGAGTATAGGTTATCAAGTCTTGTGAGAGGCATAATTAACCCGTTCCTGCGAGGACTATTTCTTCTGGATTATTTATACAATAAAACCTCCCCTTGTAGGGAGGTTTTACAGCACACGGAAGGGGTTTGGTTTGGCAGTATCGCCATGGGTAGAGTTGGATTTGAACCAACGTAGGCAGAGCCAACGGATTTACAGTCCGTCTCCTTTAACCACTCGGACATCCACCCAAACTCCTCCACCTGGACTCGAACCAGGAACCCTCTGATTAACAGTCAGATGCTCTGCCGATTGAGCTATAGAGGAATAAAGGGGTCAGAAGACCCCACAAAATTAATTACCTAGATCAACTGTAGGATAGTAATCAAGGAAATCAACTTCAATAGGTGCTTCTTCACCATCCAGTTGATGTAGAACGAATACTTCACCAGCAATGTTCTCAATGCCTTTGCGAGGCAGTTGTGGTGCTTCTGGCAGCCAGGGAGGGCAATCAGAGTTCATTTGCACTTGAGCAAACTCTTTGTAGCTGTCAAACGCCAAGTTGCAATACTCAACGACCTTCTCGAACAGGTCTTTACGATCTTCACGAACACCGCGAGAAGTAGTAGACTTGCTGCGAACTAGAATACGAACAGGAGTAGATGTTTTCTCGGCTTCCCAAAGGTGGCGGAGCAGGTCCCAAGCATAACGCTTGTTAAATCGCTTGTCAGCAACCATGGTATACAGTTTGGTGCCATCCTTGTCGGTTTGGTTATCACCAAAAGAAGCAAGGGAATCCATAGCAATAACGAACTCTTCATCAGTAGAGTTCTTGGTCATGCTAACTGCTTGATCAGAATTATGCTCGACAATCCTGTTCTCAACAGCAGTAATAGCAGACTGGTGGTTGTAACGCTCGTTTATACCAGCAAGTTCCAACAGACCACGAACAATGTCAATGTTAGTGTTATCAAGGTTATCCATCTGGCAGACGGTCAAGATAGCATGAACAAAGTGATCTTTCGTTGCGTTAGTGGTGCCATCAACATTGAAGCGGATAGCGGCTAGAACAAGAACTGCCTGAAGGGACAGGTGATCCCACTCTTCACAAACAGCACGAACATACTCAACAGCAGGAACTTTCTTGATAAGAAGTGCTTCTGCAGCAGACTTGCTGTGCCTGCGGTCAATCAGTTCAAATCGACCATCAATAACAATATAAGGGAACGGCCATGTACCAGGATCCCAACCACGCAGCATCGATGCAGTGATTGCATCAACGTTACCATGCTCCTTCGAACATCCTCGCGCAGCGTTGATAGTGGAAACAAGTGATGCAACATGTGTCATGCTGAAATCACCACGGATCCTCAAAAGAGGGAAGTTTGCTAAAGGATCGTCTTCACGGTGAACACGAATCTTTTGAGTTGTCAACTCGTTAAATGGGACTTTTTTCATAATGGAATTCTCCAAATAATGATCCCTGGCAAAGCAGCGATCAATGAACAGTGTAATTATGACACAGATTCGACCCTGTGTCAAGTGGAGAATAGGGGATTTGAACCCCTAACCCCCTGCTTGCAAAGCAGGTGCTCTACCGTTGAGCTAATTCCCCGCCAAAGAAGTTGATGTTAATCACATAGCGTGATCGGTGACTGGTTGTAGTGGTGCTAGTGTGCCTCACATCACTAGGGAATAATAACACACGATTAGCAACACTGTCAACCCTTTGCCCATTCTCAAATCCTGTATATCCGTCACATGTATTGATATAATACACAGCGGTTTTACAATACTTCATGTAATCATTTTCAAGTGGATTATCAATATGATAACCAAATTCCCTGATTACAGGAGTGCAAGTAGTAAGATTAAGTTGAGAACGATAAATCATATCAACATTCAATTGCTTGAACAAAGGAGTGAAGAAATGAAAGTTTTGACTTTGCACCTCTCGCTCTTTGTAGAGCAAATGACAGAAATGTTGATTATGTCGCTCTTCTACAGCGGTTTCTGCTAGAAGAACTCTATTATCAAACCATGGAAAATATGGATTATCAATAACATTTTCACAAAGTTGGCGATGCCAATCTTCTGGCATAAAGTTGTCGATAATCTGCATTTTTTTAATTTGATAATGTCGGTAAGAGGACTTGAACCTCCACGTCGCAAGGACACTGGAACCTAAACCCAGCGCGTCTACCAATTCCGCCATACCGACTGGAGCCACATGTCGGACTTGAACCGACGACCTACGGTTTACAAAACCGTTGCTCTATCCAGCTGAGCTAAAGTGGCGATTTGTCAAATTTGAAGGGACCGTATTTGCCACCCCAAACTTGATTTTCGGTGTTGAGCAAGTAACCTTTGTCAACTACATGATATTGATCTTTCGTGAGAAAGACTTCATTCTTGACATAGGTTACTTGATCTTGCCAGTCCACATAGCAACTGCATCCCTCGACTGAACCGCGAAATGCCTTGCCATCGAACTTTAGTATTGTATCACAGTTTCCTTTGTGTGTCAACCCCTCTTTGATGGATTCAAGGTTATTAAATCCGAGAAATGACTCTTTAGCAAAATCATAATTCTTTACTCTGATTGCTTCACCATCTAGTGTTGCTTCAATAACGAATTGCCGATATGGCGCATCCAGAGCGTAATTATATGCTTGTTCTCCATAAAACATGGAGTCGGTTCCTGGCACTTTTTTATGTGTCAAGCGCACCATAGCATATTTGGCAGGATATGAAAATGCCTGAACTTTATTCTCCCACGTTCCCTCAAACCAATCACAAAATACATCAATCATCTTTAGGTAATAGTTCGGGATCATTAACTTCAATTTCAAACATCAGAGGATGTGCTTCCTCGTCAACAAGATATGAAGACCACTTGAACATTTCTTCATCGTCCCAGTCTTTTCCTTGCAAAGCTTCGGTCTGGACTGCTGGATGATCCTGCACAATCTGTGGTAGTTCATCAAAGGTATATGGGATACCTTGTATGAAATACATACGAACCACCATGCCCATATAGAAACAATAGGATTGGGAAAGTGTGTATTTCATAACATCTCCACTACGAATTATTTAGTGGAGAATGGGACGAGAGAGACTTGAACTCTCACGGGCATATGCCCAACAGATTTTAAGTCTGGTGCGTCTACCGATTCCGCCACCGTCCCTTGAGAACCCTCATATTATAACCGATGAGGGCGGCAGTGTCAAGAAATCCAGTTGACCTCGTTCAGGTACTGCAACGTTTCTTTGATAGACCCGACATGCTTGTATCCAATGGCTACTTGTGGAAAAGTCGCTTCTTCTCCAAATTCGGCGTAAAATGCTTTTTCTGAATAATGTTTATCTACGCGATATTCTAGAAATTCGCTAATTTGAGGCAAACTGCGTAAAAGCATAGCCATGCGTTCGCACTCTTGATTGCCATTCGAGTAAATAACCGCTGTTTCTTTCATATTCGTGTTAATTACCATTTTTTTGGTTTCGTCACACCACACATAGGCAGTTTCAGTGCCGTCCTTGTGGATAATACTGTATCTAGTCACGTTGTCGCCAATCGTCTGGTTTGTCCTGTTTGAACCAATCTACAATTTCATCTGCAGAACCGAACCCCGTTCTATGATTAGATGGGTCGGGGTCGCCTAATCCCATCTTATTCATAAAATCATCCATACTGCCCTCCTCAATCCCGTTGGACTGACGACGTGCTTTGTTTAACCAATCTCTAGCGGTTGTATGACGTTTAGCAAGCTTTTCTGCCCAAATCATATCCTCTAGTTTTACTTCTTCATTTTTTGCGATTTTTGAACAGATAAACTCTAAACGTAGTCGGTATTGCGTAGAAAGCATATTACTCGTCCGATAGATAGTGCTCTAATTGGTTGATTCGCGTAAATTCTTGATATGCCAATTCAGAGCGAATATGGAGAATATCGCGAATATCGTCCACAATGAAAGTAGGGTCAATACCATCATCTAGGTATTTATCGATCGCTTCCTTAAGGTAGCGATATCTATGCCACTCTTGTGAATAGGGTTTGTAGTGCATGATATAGTAGATTCATACAACGATTATAGGGCAATATGCCAAAAAAGTCAACTCGACCTTTTTGGCGATTTTTTGGCGGCGAATTTTTTTCGACTTTTCTGTAATTGAAAGTCGATTTTTAGTTGAGGAAAATAGTAAGTGCTTTAACAGTAAGTGTACCACCAAACGATGCAGTTGTCACTCCAGCCATAGTGATCTTGTTTACACCTAAAGCAGATGTGATCTCAACACCACTTGCCATAGTTGCCTTGAAAGATTGCTTGCCAGGTCCTAGTTTGAGATCCCAACATGCACCCACTACTGGTGGTTTGTCTCCTATAGCAGGAACAACACCAAGAATCTCTTCCTCTTTAATACCACCAGCTTTGAAGTGGTGATTGCCTGTAGTATCTACACCAAAACCACCAGTGGTTGACTTGAGGTTGATGTTAGCAAGTGCATTAAGGTTATAGTGACCACCAACACCAAGATAATAATTACCTGCGAGACTATGGTTGATAGTTCCAACAGTATTGGTAGCTTCAGTCGCTCCAGGTTGCGTGGTGTTGAGTGTCTTCTCACCAGCACCATCAGTATAGTCAGCACTTCCAATAGTTTTGTTATTGAATGATGTATCAAGGTTGTAATCACCACACCAGATGCTCATCTTGCCATTGCCATCACCAACCTCAATGTTTACTGCTTCACCAGCCTTGAGTGTTAACGTCTTGAGAGCATTGATTGTAATGTTATCTCCCTTAAGATCGCAGGAGTCTCCCTGTGCCTCAATAGCGACCTTTCCCTCTGCGTAGACGGAATAAGCATGATCTTCTTTAGTAGACTCTCCCCTACTTCCTCTGTCATCTGCTGCTCTCGTTGAATCTTTAGGTCCTTTAGCTTGTACTGTGATGGTTCCATTGGCATTATGAATTTGATCAGCACTATTAAAAACTAGTTTACCACCGCATCCAGACTGTCCTGGAACACCAGTAGAGAAGGTCATGTTACCTGTCTCGTCAAAGAACATAGCACTTTGACCGTTGGTTACAACGTAACCACCAGGCTGACCATCAGAACCCTCCCAGTCCATGCATGTCCATCCATTGGATACCCAATGAACTGTTGGTTTTGTCGAACAAAATTGTTTTGTACTTAATTCATCACCTTTTCTGCCAGACGTGGGTTCGGCAGCACCATCTTGCCCAGCGAGTGTGCTGGATTTAGGAGATTTTTTGACAGTATCTGTCTTGTTATGTACGTTTGCACTTCCCATTATGGACAATCAATATATTTACCAGTACCAATCTTGACAGCACCTCTAACAGCAAGGTCATCGGGATCAAGACATATCATATTTGGAAGCACAATTGCTCCGCTACCACCACCCCCAATGATTTTCACTGTAGGGGTCTTTGTGTATTTAATTGTTCTGTCTAGAATTCTAACACTAATTACAAATCCTCTTTCATCGATGATTGCTTCGGCAATATCTGCCTCACCATTTATGTATACAGCGGGAGGTGTGCTGTATTTGATACCAGGAGCAATAAGTGTGAAAGAATCAATGATACACTCCAACCCATTACCTTCGGGAGTGTTGACTTTGTATCCTAGACCTGGCTTGGTGACTCTAATTTCAGATACATATCCTTTGTCATCAAGAAGAGCGATAGCAGTAGCACCGAATCCTTGACCAGAACTGATGATAACCTTTGGTGCTTCGGAGTATCTATCTCCAGTATCTTTAACAGGAATACTAATGATACTTCCAGCATCATCTGTAATAGCATCACCCGCTCTTGGTTTGTTAAGTTCAACTCTTACTGGTGCTGCAACAGTTTCTTCATCAACATAAGTTCCTACAATAGTAACCTCTTCAAAAGCATCATATCCAACGACTTTGAAGTAAACTTTTTCATCCCTTTCATCATCTAAATCATCAACAATACCTACAATAACTCTTGCAGTATTGTTACGAACAACAAAAGTTCCAGACAAATCATCCTGGACTACATCATCAGGAGAAATATCACCGTAGAGAAGGTACTCTAAACGTGTGCCATCAGCAATGTTTTCAGTGGTGATGGTGTAGTAGATGTCCTCACCTTCGTAGTAAAGTTCTTTGTCTGCTTCTACAAATACAGATTCGCGAGGGACAGTGTTTGGATTGTAGAAAGGATTGACTAGACCGTATGCATCATATGTAATTCTAACTCTTGCTGTTGCGTTTGTATCATCATCATTCTCATCAACAACAGTGAATAACATTTCCTGGTAATCGGATGTCAAGACATCATCTTCAGCAATTTGCACCTGAACTGTACCAATACCAAGAGGAATTTGTACTTCCACAACCTCATCATTTTCATTGATGAATTCTTCAGTAACAGTTTCAATCTCTGTGATCACATAGTCTCCAGTCAGGCTTCCGCCAACAATATATTCTGGGAGAATAGTATCTCCACTCAATCTATATTTGAGAATGGTTCCGATAGGAACATTAGATGTTCTGATAGTATATGTAATCGTATCTCCTTCTGTTACTAGAGTAGGGTCAGCCACCACCGTGTAATATCTTGTACCACTAGGATCTACTGGTAGGTCATCGAGATTATCCTCTGGGAATAAATCATCAAGAGCACCATCATCGGGGATGATACCAGGGGGAGTGGTAGAAGCACCGCCATTAAAGAATGGTGTACCATCATCACCATCAGGAAATTGTGGTACATATCTGGGATCGTTTGATGGATCGGCAGCAGTTGATGGGAAGAAGTTGTCTGGCGTATCGACACCTGGGAAGAGATTGCCAGGAGGTTTTGAACCATCAGTAGGAATTTCTGGTGGATCCCACTCGGGAACACCACCAACGAATACTACTTTAGTTGGGGGAGCATCGGAATAATCTTCAGACTCTGGGCAATCAAAACGCTCACCAGTATCTCCTGCGGCAAGATCTTTCAATAGATTGTCTAGGAAATCTTCATCATCTTCATCAGTTCCACAGTCGTTACACTTAACAGTTTCCTCTGAACACTTACCACTAGGTCCGCTGCAGTTAATACCGAGGAACGACATCACTTTTTGAATTGCTGATGATACAATGTCTACCGTACCACCAATTAATGACAGGATAGATTGAATCGGTCCAAGAATTTGAGCGATCAATCCATCAATCAACGACAAGATTTGATTAACGATACCATCTACTAGATTGATGACAGCACAGGCAGCAGGAGAAAAAATCTCCATAATAAAATCAAACAGCAAGTCAGTTAAGAACTGAACCAACTTGTCAATAAGATCTTCAATAGCACAACCAAGAGCCTCAAGAACTTGGTCTAAAGTCTTCTTAATTGTCTTCAGTACGTTACCTTTAGATTTGACGGTATCATAATCTTTCTTTGGATCAACAGGTACTTTTTCTTTCTCTTCCTCTGGTACGTTGAGACCTAGTGCAATCTTAACTAGGTCTTCAATACCAGTACGAATATTTCTAATAATTTCTGATTGAATTCTACCAACTAAACTTCTGACCAGTCTTGTAACTCTGCCAATATGGTAGCGAGCAATCTCTACCTTATCGTACAAAAATCCATTGATCTGACTGACATAGTAACTACCAAGTTGCCCACCAGATGCTTGGTTCGCTGCCAACATATCACCAATGATGTTAGTCAGTTGTTTCGAGAAGTTACTCTCCGTACCACAAGTAGGGTTGGCAATGGTGACACATGCTTTAGAACCGATAGGGTTTGCTTCGCTATGTTTGCCACGCAATGCTGCGATGATAGCAGGAGCACCATTCTCTTCATGAGATTGTGCTGCCTTTGGTTCACCACCATCAATGTTAGCACCAGTCTCTGGATCTTTTCCATCTGCTGCTTTAACAGACCTGTGTGCCTGTGCCTTTACCTTTGGATCAGTGTAAGTAGTGAATGCTTTACCTTCACCAGAGTCTTGTGGCTCATCCACCATGACTTCAGTAGCACCAGCAGTGTGACCAATCGATCCCATGATGATCGGTTTCTGCTTGTCATTATCAAGGAAGAATCCAGTGACCCAGTTACCTGCTCGTAGTTCTACAGTAGCACCAGTGACACCACCATCACTGAAGGGTGTGGTGACTGGCAGCATGACTTGTGCCCAAGGTAAGTCCTTCGTTGCAGTAGTATCCTTGAGGTTGTGACCAATAATTCTTACACGATACCTACCAGACTTTTTAGGATCATCAGTACCAGATGTTTCAATCTGACCAATCCACCAGTGGAAGCCATCATCTCCCACCTGATTTGTCTGCATTAATGATGATAATACGGGATCCATACCGAGCAGCAGTTACAAGATTATTTATTAGGCAGTTTCAGCCTTTGAATCACCATCTCTACGACCATAAGAGTCGCGGATCAGAGTGAGGTGGGTGTTGCCTTTGATGTTCTTAAAATCATATGCATGATTCACTTTAGCAATAAGATATACACCACTGTGTTCTGGGTCCCAAGACTCTTCAGATCTATCCTGACTAGGAATCATATTAGGAATAAAAATCTCTACAGTTTCACCCACCTTTAATTCTGGATGAAGTGGAATAGTTATCTTTACTTCTTGATTGTTTAAACTTTCTAATCTAGAGATAGACTGTGCAACATAACTCTTCTGCCAGTCAGGAAACTCGGCAGCATTGCTACCACCATCTTTCTTCTCGGGTGATGCTACTTCAGTGCCATCAAACCATGTCTCATGATCAATCAGTGCTGACATGATTCTTGTGGGTTTCGATGCCAGATCTGCCTGTCCCTTGAGCATACCTGACTGCGATCCAAGGTGACTCATCTCTTCAAAAGAATCTTTGAGCGAATATGCATACTCTTCGTATGCTCCAGTGCTGTAGTTGTAGAAGCATACAACAGAAGAGTACGTTCCCATCCTTAACTTTGTTAGCAAGTCAATCTCTTGTTTGAAATCAATATTGAGAATTTTATTTCTAGCCGAGTTTTGTAGTCCTTCATTCTCTTGATACAATTGAAGAACTGGAGGGTTTTTTTCTATTGAGTTAAGTCTATCGATAGAATTAAAATGATATCCATCATAGTTTTCATAGAAAAAATAACCAGCAGAACCACTCATCTTTCCATAAGCACCAGAGTCAATGTCAGCGACACCTCCTTGACCATCTGATGTAGTGCCGCCAGATGATTCTGTAGTTTTATTTTCTGCATCTTGCGCCACAGATTTTGATAACAACCCCTTGATAATTGAGAAGGGTGTCTTCTTACCTGGATGAAATTTAACCTGGAACAAAGCAGGATCTGTTTTGATTTCTTTTTCTGTCTTTAAATTATCTGACAATAAACTCTTGACAATAGCATCTGGTTTACCTGTTAATAATTTTGGCAAACGGATTGTCTCGTTAATTAAAGCCTCTTTGGAGATCAATCCTAATTTATAATACTGCACTCGATCAGAACTTGATCTATCAGAGACTCTAAAAATTTTAAAAGTATATTCAACATCATCATCTATATCATTTGCTTCCAATTTTATAGTGATGTCTTCATACCCTTGAATAGGTAGACTAGCAATCAAGTTTTCACCAGAATCAGCAACCAAAAGAGTTGCCTCTCTTGTAGGCAGATTTATATTTTCAAAGTAGTGCATAGTCTGCACCATGTCAATGATATCTTTTTCATCACCACCAATGGACTTGATGACGACACTCTTTGGTTTAAAACTAGAAGCGTATTGTAATTCGTGTTGCGCCATATTATGAAGAAGTTACTGGTCTTGACGTGTATGCACCATCTAAATTGTTATCACTACCCTCTGGAACAGAGGCGGATGACGAGTCAGGTGGTCTAGAAGTTGAAGAAGATGATTGTCTCTCACTATTTAACCTAGCAACACCAGCAGTTGAACCTTGAGTTCTTTTTCTCCTTTCTGGTGGTTTTAAAGACTCTTGCTGTGCAGTTGCTGCTGATGCCGCAGTCTGTCCACTAGCAGCAGCAGGTGGTTGTATATTTGCAGCACTATTTTTTTTATTTTTTTCTTTAGCAGTTTTTATAAAACTTTGCAAGACAGCGGCATGTGTAGGATCACTTGGAGGTACTGGCGTGCCTCCAAACAAATTACCACCTAATTTAAATAAATCAAATCCTTTAGTTGTTTTATATGCTTCATACAACACACCTTTATGCATGAACTTCATCTTATCATGAGTTCTCATTCCAAAGTTTTGAGTAACTGCTTGAGAAGTTTCTGGTGTTACAGCATCTGAATTACTACTGGGTGTTGGTGAGGGTTCAGTTGGACCTGCAGTTACAAGTTCTTTGTCTGCCCACATTCTAGCATTAGCAATTCTAGCATCATAGCCAGGATCTCCTGGTTGTTCGCCAGATCTTTCAAAGTTTTGCAACCAACTTCTGGCAGCAGCGTCAGCATCTGTTACTTCTTTAAGTTTTGACCAGTCTCCTCTCTGTTTTGCCTCCCAAACCATTGCTTGAAGTTGTCCCTCCAAACTATATGGATCTAGACCCTGGTCCACTATCCATTTTTTGATTTTTGGCCAACGATGCACCTTATCCCATTGAGCGATTCCAAAGTGTCCCTCTGTATCATTTTCTCCAGTTCCAGTGTTATCTGCTCTTGGATTGAAAGTTGATTCTTGCTGTAAGTTTCCAGCAACACCTGCTGCTTGCTCTTTTGTCAAACCTTGAGACATAAGGTAATTCATTGTCATGTCACCACCTTCTCCCGTAAAGTTTGGAGAAGTTCCAGGATCACCACCACCACCACCACCGCCACCTCCACGGCGACCTCCAGTAGTAAGCTTCTTTAACTTATCAAATAAGTTACTGAAAAATCCTTTCTTCTTATCCTTTGTTCCTCTTTTCCCACCACCATCTTTGTCGTCACCTTCTTTTCTCCCCATACCACCAGTTGCTTTGTTCACCAAGTTGTTTGGTAGTCCAAAGACATCAGCAATAGGTCTAGCAACTTTAGCTACCTCACCAGCAACATCAGAATTTTCTGGTCCTAATTGAGTAATTAATTGATTAACTGACGACAAGATAGTACCACCAGCAACCATCATAGGTAATGACATAGCATCCATCAGTGGTTGTGCCATAGAGTCAGCAACACTACTAGATTTTGACCCCATACCAAGATTGAGACTAGTAAATCCTACTTTACCTCCAAGGGATGAAGTTGCTGGTGGTTTTGATGGAGTTCCTGTCTCAAATTTAGGAACTGCAGGAGTCTCTGGTACAGGTCTGACCTTACCATCCATGGCACTAGGTTGACCTTGAGTGTAGTTATTGTCAAGTGGGATGACCATCTCATCACCATGCAACTTTGCAAGGTATCCCTCATCAGGTCCAGAAATGATACCACCTGTTTCGGCTTGAGGCATGTACCTATCTTGCTGCTGGAACTCAATGTCCTGTGCAGATGTAGCAGCAGGACTTGGTTCACCTAAATTCAATTCTGCATCGGATTTATCATCAAGACTCTCGTCTACTTCAGTAGTTACATCATCAAAGTCTCCAGAGTCAGCAGCATCTCCTTGTTGTTTCGCTGCTGCCATAGACTTTGAAGTTTCCGCATCATCAGTCATCTTCTCTTGAAGTGCTGTCTGTGCATTAATAGCAGCAACAATAGCATCAAGCTTTGCCTCAATACTATCAGTTCTCTCACTCAACTGGGTGACAACATCAGTCTTGATTGCTTGGACACCATCGGCAATGACTTTAGTCTCACCAATAGTATTATTGATAGACTGTGCTGTCTTCTCAAGTGATGAAGCAATAGCAGACACCGCAGTAAGAATATCCTCTCTCGACACTCTACCACCGCCGCCACCAGACGCTGCCTTGGCAGTCTTCTCCTCCGTCTTGGCAAGCATCCTCTCTTGAGTGACAGCCTTCTGCGACTGCGCCACATCAAAGGGAGACATCTTCTTCGGAACAACAGGCGTCTCTGCCTTCGCTTCCTTCTCTGGTGGTCTCTTGGCACTAACAAATGCGTAGTTATCAAACTGTTTACGAAATCTTTCGACCTCGTTTAGTTTCTTGATCTCTTTACCCTCGGCGTCTCTGTTGTCTACAAAGTTCCAGAACTGTGCCTTCGGATTCTTCAGCAGTTTGACACGATCAACTGCTGCCTTAATGTCTTGCTTCTTACCTGATAGATATGACCCACCGAACTTACTCTTCAGTGCTGCCTTAAAAAAGTATCCTTTCTCTACACCAATTTCTTCCAGACTATCATAGCCTGCTTTCTTTGCCTTCTCTTCTGCTAACTTCCTCTCATCTTCAGCAAATCTACGCGCAGCAATAGCTTTGGAGATCAGTGACCCAAGATGAGTCTGACCTCCTGTTGTATCTGTAAAGCCTTCTGTTCCTGCTGCCATTTGCTAGTCCTAGTAGTGTTATTTAGTTCAAGCAAGTAACTTTTGCATCAATAAAGTATTAGATGCATTTGAGTTTTTCTTTGACATCATCATAGGTCCACCCACAATTATTGGGGGTGGTGAAGGAGATTCCTGAATGATAATGATGGGACCACCACCATCCTCATCATCTTCTTCATCATACATAAGAATCTCTGGTGTATATTGTCTAGTAGCTTGAATCAATTCACTAGTAGTTGTAGAAGCATTGTATGCATCAAGCATGTCAGATACTGGCTGGAAAGAAGCAACCAGATTCTTCATGACCTTTTCTTTTCCTTTATCACCAACAATAATACTTGTTGCTGTTGATGGAGTGTCTCCACCTTCACCATACAGTTTACTTCCTTCTTGTGGTGCTTTACTACCATTCTCATCATATAATCCATGGGCAACTGAAGCATTAGCGCCAGAAACTTTAGCTGTGACACCAAAACCACCAGTGCGGTACTTCAAGTCTTCAGTCTTAAGCGGGAAAGGAACCTTTGCTCCTGGATAATCTGCACCACCAATCTGCAAGTCAATACCTCCTTGCGATCCACCTGCAGTGTGTACTTCTTGTCCCCTCTTTACTTTCCGTTTGATATCTGCTGGACTGTCAGACTCCTGAACATACTGTCCCAGTCTACCAATCCAGATAGTTTTTTTACCTTTGTAGTGATTGATTACTTTCTCTGCTACTGCTCTGGCATCAGCGTTACCACCAGGAGACGTGATGTTACCATCTTTATAACTTCCTGGAGCAATGTGAAAGTGAATGCCATATGATGCGCCAGAATTACCTTGGATAAACTTACCATCACCACCCACATCTCCACCAACTCCAGTCCCATCACCAACATCAACTTCATTTGGCATAGTAATACCAAATAATTTCAAAGCACCACCGAAGAAATCAGTAATGTTTCCCTTCATCTTTTCAAGGATAGACTCGTTGCCTTTCACTGTACCACCTTCAGGTCCAAACTCATCTGGATCTATATTCTCATCTTCATCTTCGGATTTCTTTTTAACATCTTTAAGTGTGCTATCAATGCCAGCAAACGATCCACCAACATTTGTCTGCGCTAGTGTAGTAGGAACATCAAAGACATTGGTTAGAGATCCAGCAACTTGCTTAAACATAGGAGCAATCAATGCTGCTGCTGGTCCAGCTTGTGTCAAGAAGTTTGATGATGCTCCAATCAATGCACCACCAATAGGTGACAGTAAATCACCCGCCATGTTTTGATTACCAGTTCCTGTTTCAAACTTATCAGCAGGAATAATCGCTTCGGTGCCATGAAGCACAGCAAGTCCTGGTTTAGTAAGACCACCAGTTTCTTTCTGTTGAGTTTCATCTAAAATTTTCTGATCTTGAGCGGTGAATTCTCTACCAGTAATAGCATTGAAAATATCATACATTAATAGTCCAGTATCAGCAGCGATGGATACTGCTTCAGCCGCTGCAGGTGCGATAGCACCAACACCACTAACTGCGGCAGGAGAAGTGGCAACGGTAACCAATCCAGCAGTGCCACCAACACCAGCAAGCCATGCTCCTACAGCATCACCCCTGTTTGCTCTATCAATAGCATCAGCAGCACTAACAGCAGATCCAGCAACAGGGACCATTCTTCCACCAAATTTAGCACCTGCTAATGCTATTCTTTTAGAAATGGGAGAATTTCTTACAAAAGCAAGTCCTCTCTTACCATATCGTATAGCATCATCACCAAATCTTTGACCAAATCTTGCTACACCTTCAATAACTTCGCCACCCCATCTTTTGGTAGCCCTAACAGCATCATCACCATATTTTACAGCATTATCACCAAATTTTTGAGCACCTTTAACAGCATCATCAACTTTTCCACTTACAAAATTTCGTGCCCTATTAAATTGATTACCAATTCTCTCTTTATTTCTATTAACAAATCCACCAATACGATCTCTTTGATCAGAAACAAAACGACCAGCTCTATCCTTCTGTCTGTTTAAGAAATTACCAGCTCTTTCTTTCTGACTGTTTAAGAAATTTCCTGCTCTACGTTTAAGATTTTCTGGTCCGAACTTCATTCTCAACAAACGAAGACGAGACCTCAACCACTTTGGAGCGAACTTTTTCCACAACCAACGAGCTATACGCCCAAAGTATTTTGAAAGTCCTCCACCACCAGATCCGCCGCCACCTTTCTTCTTATTAATGTCAGCGAATCCTTCTGTTCCAGCAGTATCAGACTGTCCTTGCGCGGCAGCAATGTCTCTTTCAGTTTCTGCTTCGTCTAATGCTTCTTCAGCTGCTGCAGTCTGTGCTTGGAAAGCACCAAGGATAGCATCAAACTTTGCATTGAGTCCTTCATGACTCGTCTCAATTTCTTGCAGGTTAGAAACTGTAGTGCCGAGTGCTTCACCCAGCATTACATTCTGCTTCTTCAGTTCACCATCAATACTCGACAGTGTGCCAGCAATAGCATCCAGTGATGTAACAAGAGTCGATAAGATCTTGGAGTTAGATACAGAACTAGAAGAAGTCTTTGGTTTCTTTGGTGTCTTCTCGTAGTTACTACCAGTCTTTTGGTTGACTGCTGCCAGCATACCAGGGGGCAGTAAGTCTACGATGTCAGATAAATCTGGTTGTTCTTCTTGAGTCTCCTCTTTTTCTTCCCAAGGATCTGGAAGTTTATCAGCAGCAGGTTCTTCTTCCGCAGGTTCTTCTGGTTGTGTCGCTTCAAATTGAGGAACTTCTACCTCTTCTATAGGAGCATCTTCAAGCGCCTCGTCTACTACTTCAGCAGCCTCTTCTATGTTCTCCTTTACTTCTTCCTCTGCTTCTTCTACAACCTCTTCCGCCTCTTCTTCTACTGCTTCCTCTTTCTGTTCATTAGAAACAGTCGTGTCTGTAAATCCTTCAGTAGAAGCAGTCTTTACTGGTAAATATCTTTCTACAATCCACTGTTGATATTCTCTCTCCGCTTCGCCACTGGTACTACCAGTTTGAAGCATAGGATACCCAGCGGTATCCTTTTTCATGTTAGCAATGATCTTGTCAGCGTCAGAGTTAGATAATTTCTTATCTAAAAAAGAAAAATAACTGGTGCCACTATCGTCCGTGCCGCCAGTTAGTTTCGCTTTTAATCTATTGAAGATACGATCGTTCTGACCACCACCAGCCACTCCTGGTCTGTACCATTCAACTATTCCTTCTGGTGGTGGAGTGGTGAATTTCATCTACGAGCCTTTGCTTCTTCTGCTTTTTTCTTTTCTTCTTGAATGTGCTGAATCAACAGGGAAGTGTACACTTCACGCTCCCAAGGCATCATGTTTTCTATTTCCGTCAAAGAGTATTTATGGTACTGCATCAAAGCAAAGTTAGTCTTGTAATAGCTTTCCAGACTATTCTGGAAAACTGCTATGCGAAAAAAGACTGCAGACCCTCAATGGTATAGTTACACTCGTTACCAGTGTTGGGATTGATCACCGTAAATGTATGTGTCAGACGTGGCATAGTTTCATAGAACTTTTGAATTGCCTCGAACTGTTTGCTGGTTAGACTCTCAACAAACTCACGGAACTCTTTCTTTGTAGTAGTGGAAGAGTCATACACTTCTTCACCATCAAAGATCTGATCAATGTGTTCGGCAATAAAGTTAAAGATATGCTCTGGATCCAAATCCTTATTAAGGAATTGGGATTCAATAAATCTATCCATGCTTGGATAGTTCATAATGATTCCCAGGCTATCAGTCAGCATGATCTTTCTGTCATGTCCTTCCTGTTTCTTAACTTCAACACTATCAATGTTGATCTTTGCCTTTGCTTGAGTTTCATTGTCATCATTACATGTGACAGTCATCTCAATGACTTCGCCCACAGCAGCGGCACGAATCTTAAGGAACAGATACTCAAGATCAAATGATGGTAGTTCATCTACCTTCACCCTAGAAAGAACACATGCTCTCAATGTATTCTTTACTGCGCTGATAACTTCCTTTTCGTTGTTACCTTCCAGTGCTAGAAGCAATACTTTCTCTTCTTTAACTAGGAATGGTCTATACTTTACAGTCTTGCCTGTAGATGGTAGAGATAGTTCGTACTGTGGTACACCAAGTTTAGGTAATGCCATGAAATGTTTAAATCAAATCGTATATTTATTTAGCGCGACTTTTTGACCAAATTTTTGGCGGGAAATTTTTTTCGGAAATCAGGTAATCAAAAAGTCAATTTTGTATCATCTAGTTGCATCTCCAAACACAACAGTGTGCTTCTGATAGTAGAAGTTAGCTGTAACCTTTGTGATCTGTGACGTACCATACGACAGAGGAACAGAGTCAATAGAATATGGAAATGCGTTCTGTAGGATATAGGATATACCTGCTCTGCCGTTAGGGGCAGCACCACTCTTTTCAGTCTTGGTGATTCTCATTACTGGACACAGATAATCTTCAGGGTATCTTAACCTCACCTCTCTGCTTATTGGCAACGGCTTTACCGCCTTGATAGCACTCAATCCTGCTCCAGACACTGTTGGTTCATCACCAGCACCACCAGAAAAAATATATGAATGCCACGCAGTTACAAACTTCAATGGTGTCATATTAGCATCACACATCCATGTTAAAGATACGTCACTATAAAATTTTGCATACGCATAATTAATTTGACTCTCCCCCAAAACTCTACCACTCAACTGCCCAGTAGCTGTCTGAATATTGGGTAACTGTGCTTCATCACATAGAAGTTTGATCAAAATAGAACTATCTGACGGTCCTTTCGGGTTAGTAATATCCCCAATCTTATTGTTTGTCATAACTCTCTGCAAATCACCCGATATCTCAAAGTCTACGTCATATCCATTAGTCATGGACATGCCGCCAGCAGCGGAAATAGATTGTAAGAAAGTATCTAGTGACACGCTAAATAGTTATAGTTGGTCCAACTATATTTATAATGGCATATTCAGGTGTATATAAACCAACTCACCCACAGAAGTATAAGGGTAATCCAACTCGCATAATTTATCGTTCTCTATGGGAACGAAAGTTTATGTACTTCTGTGATCATAATGATAGTATCATTGAGTGGGGCAGCGAGGAAGTAATCATTCCTTACAAGTGTCCTACTGATGGCAGGGTACACAGATACTATCCAGACTTTTATATTAAAGTAAAGGATAAGACTGGACGTTACCAAAAGTACATCATCGAAGTGAAACCAAAGAAACAAACACAACCACCTAATGAGAAACCAAAACGTAAGACTGCCGCTTGGAAAAAAGAAGTCTTTACATTCATGAAGAACCGTGCCAAATGGGACGCTGCTCAAGACTTCTGTGAGGATAGGCAGATGAAATTTTTAATCCTTACCGAAGATCACCTAGGAGTAGGCACCCATGGCAAAAAGAAAAGCTAAAGGGTTCGGTGGAACCCAAAACAAATACGAAACTATCTTCGAGAAAGTTAGCAAGGCATCAGAAGGAGAGAAGAAGTCTCTATCTTGGTACAAAATGCAGGTCAAGACCCTTGCTTCCACATATAAAACAGATCAAGACAAGTTAATTAGGAAGGAGAAGCGTGACAAATTTGATGACACGCAGGACGAAAACCTCCTTCGCAAGACAGTAAGAGATGGTCACTTATATTTCTTTGAGTATCAAGCAAAGTCGAAGTGGTTACCATACTACGATAAGTTTCCTTTAGTCTATGTCCTCAAAGACCTAGGCGATGAATTTTATGGTGTCAATCTACATTACCTCAAGCCTAAAGCAAGAGTAAAAGTTGTGCAAAAATTAGAGCGTGGTCTCATTGATGTGCCTCGGGTAATCATACATAAATATATAAAGAACCATTGTAAGAGTCTATTTTTAGACTTGGCAATCAGTGAGTGGGAGACATCTATCTTCTTACCTGTTGAAGACTTCGTTATCACAAAAGGATCTGGAAAGATTCCATACGACAGAGAGTTAGTGTGGGAAGAAATCGAATCCAAAGATCAAGATCGAGTCAAAGCACAACGAATCATCAAAGGATATGGTAAACAATCAGACAAGGAGATGGTGAAGTAATGGTATATAGTGAAGCAGAAAAACAAAGCCACACTCCTCAACAGGAAGTAGATGCAGAAACTCAAGCGGCACGGGATAATAAAAGCGAGGAACAAAAAGCTGCCGACAAATTAACATATAATATCGGAGCAACATCTTTCGGCAAAACAAATACGAAAGATAGCAATGCGTTTAGGTATCCAAAGGCGGTGGATATAACAGAAAATAGTGACTATGTTGCTTTTGAATTCTACAAATACCAACCACCATTTAACCAGGACAGACGAGGCAATCAACAACAAGAATATAACATGTCAATAAGTGACGATGTTCTTGGAGAAAAGCTTGAAAGTATTTTAATGTATATGCCTGAAGATATTCAGTCAGAATACGGTGCTAACTGGGGTGCTGTTGGATTTGGTTTGATTGCCAAAGAGATTATGGCTGGTGCTGTGGGACAATTTGATCTAGGAAGTTTTCTACAGAGTGCTGGTGGTGCAGTCCAAAGAAAACTAATTGATTCTATCGTAGAGAATGCAAACAAAGCATTGGGTACTAGCGTGACCACAAACCAAGCTTTAGGAGCAACAGCAGGCAAGGTTGTCAACCCAAACGTGGAGATGATGTACGAAGCTCCAGAGATGAGAACGTTCTCATTGAGTTTCAAGATGTTTGCATCTAGTCCACAAGAATCCACGGAAATTAGAAAAATCTGCAATACATTTAAGAAAAATATGCTTCCAGAATTTGGTGGTCAGTTCATTAAAATTCCAAACATCGTGAAGGTCACCTTCATGACTGGTAGTTCTGCCAACCAATGGGTGTCGCAGTTTAAACCATGTGCTATCAGCAACGTTACTATAAACTACACACCAGACGGATCATGGGCTACATATGGTTTAACTGGTAACACTAAAGAAGGATCCCAAGTTGCAATTGGTGCTCCAGTTGCTACCACTCTTACAATACAATTTAAAGAGTTGAAGATGTTGTTCCAAAATGATATTACAGTAGACGGAGCAAGTTACTGATGTATTTCAATCTAATTCCTAACATACAATACGACACAAAGCCCATTGATTATCCTTTCACTGGGTCAGATTTTGTAACTGCAAAGAACTTCTTCAGGAGATATCAAATCAATCCTGACATCTTTGGTTACTCTGTATACTACAAGAAATATTCTGTTGAGGATGGGGAAACCCCAGCGACTATTGCTAATGCGGCTTACGGCAGTTCATTCTATGACTGGGTTGTTGTTCTAACTAACAATCTCATCAACCCACTGTTTGAGTGGCCTAGATCTTCTAACGCCATCCAGAAATACTCCGAAAAGAAATACGATAACGCATATGCTCCACTGTATTACGAAACCGATGAGGTAAAAACTAGTCAATATTTACTAGGTGATGCTACGAACAGGAGAGTGTACAATGTTGCTCTAGAATCTGGTATTAAAGTAGATGAAGATTTTTACAATACACCATTCACATACTGGGATGGAACACAATCTATAACTGTTCCTGGTTCGTCAGTCTCCCATCCAGTGAGTGGTTACGAGCATGAGAATAGAGAAAATGATAGACGTAGAGAAATTTACTTGCTAAAAACTAATTATCTACAGCAGTTTGTACTTGAGTTTAAGAACTACAATAACTATAAGAAGTCGTCAGACTTCATCTCCAAGAGACTAAAAAAGACAGGAGTCTGACGACCCCTGTCTTCGTGTGATCATTCTTCAGCGAGTCGCTGGAAGTATGAGAGTGCATCATCGTCATCATCAGATGATGCGGAAGGAGTGGAAGACATTGCTGTGATGTCGGGATCGTTGAACCCTCCAGCAGTGTTGTAAGGAACGGGGTCCTGTTCCTCTTCCTCTTGTGCCTGTGCTACAGGGCGCGGGGTCGAAAGACCAAGCACAGCATTCAGACGGTTCTCAATAGCATCATACTCTTTGAACTCTCCAGTGGCAGTGAAAGCCTCCAGACTGTATGCTTGCTTCCAGATTGCCTCCATCTCGTCATCATCAGGAGACAGTGCAGCAGGAGCAGTGAACTCGGACGCATCGTAGTTCCAGTAACCAGCGACGGTACGAATCTTCAGCTTGAAGTTAGCACCTTCCCAGAAATCAAATACATTTACAGGAGTTTCGTCTTGGAATTCAGGTTGCATGGCAGCGATGATCTTGTCATGGATCTTCTTGCCATACTTATAAAGGAAGACTTTTCCTTCATTTTCAGGGTGCTTGGGGTCACTCACAACGAGGATGTTGGAGTAGTATTCAAGCTTGCGCTTCTGCTTACGCGCAATTTCTTTGTCGCTCTCAACACCACTGTTCCACAGCTTGTTGTTGTGGGCACAGACAGGACACTGGTCGCCCTTGGTGGTGAGGCAGTTCTCGATCAACCAACCGCCAGGACCTTGGAAGGCGTGGCGATACAGTTTTGCCCAGGGGAGGGTCTCACCCTCGGGTGCGGGAAGGAAACGGATGACTGCGTAACCGTTCCCAGAAGCGTCAAGTTCGGGCTTCCAGAGACGTTCGTCGGCACCACCTGAAGTAGTGCTGGACTTGGTGAGTTCCTTTTGGAGGAAGTCAAAGTTAGTCTGGGACTTGCGCTTAAGATCTGCAAAAGACATAGGATTGTTCGGATAGTTTGGATGTGGTTTGTGTGACCCCGCGTCACCAACGTATTATAACACAGGCAGAAGGAGGGGTCAAGACCCTTCTGCCTCTAGGTGACGCTTCATCATCTGGACCTTGCTGATCAACTCATCAAAGATCACTGAAGCGTCTTCATTCTCGGCGGCACCATACATCATAGCAGCTTGCTTGATGCTGTCTGCCATCTCTTGTGCTTCTTCATCATCACTTAACTTAAGACGGAAGTAGAATACTTTCTGCTTCTCAATCATTTCTTCAAGAACATTGAAGTAATTCATTTGCTTTTCAGGAGACAGTGCAGGGAATGCCACCATTGATTTCATGCAATACTCTTGCATTTTTGCAAGTTCTTGTAGGTCTCCCTGGACCATCTCGGATCTGAAGAAGTCACTCATACCAACATCAGTTTAGCTCTACTTGTTTTCTTAATGTAATTAAGTTTCTGTGCGTCGTACTTAAGTTTTTCTTTTAGAGGTTTGCTAATCAGTTTAGATACTGATTCGATCTCAATCTCATGTGTTTCACAGTAGTGAACAATCGCATCGATATAGTTCATCGAATTTTCGTATGCAATTTTCTCAACGTCCTGCGAAAATTTCGCAGTGGTCATAAATTTATCCTCCAGTTTTTCTAGCATGTTTCTCTTGATACTCCTTGATGTATGCTTGCAATGACAAAAGGTATTCCTTTTTAGGTGGCATAACTTTTACTTGAGTGTCACCATTTTCACAAGCAACAATCGTAACAAGTTTCTTTACAGACAATCCATATACTTCCTGTAGCATACATGCGTAGCCACATTCTTGCACATAATAGTCGTAAAGATATTGCTCCTTCTTTGGTGCTTCTGCTGTCTTAAAGTCAATGATGGCTAGTTCTCCCTCATACTCTGCAATGCAGTCCACTCGTCCTGCAATTTGTAAAACATCAGAGTATAGTGCCGCCTCTTGTAGGTATACCCTATTTATACGATCAAGAATTTCACGAGATGAATGGAACATTGTCCAAGGCAAGGGCATGTCCTTGTACTTTTCCGTATCAAGTTCATTGTTAAAGTAATCTTCAACAAGTTTGTGGTAGCGTGTGCCTCTACCAGCAGCACGGTTAGACTTTGCTTGTGCTTTCTCTTTACCTATCCGCGCCCTCCACCTGGCAAGCCCTGCTTGCTTGGCGGAGTTGTTGCCGATCACAGTGGTGATTGACGGATACTTGCCACCAGTAGGGGTGACATAATATCTTTTACCATCAATGGTTACTGTTTCCATTTCAACTGGTGTCAATTCACCAACATGATCAAACTGTTTCATAATCCAAGATTCATCTTACTAATCAGGTAGGACTTAACAAGTCCAGAACGAACGATATCTTCAATACCATACTCAACCATCGAGAACTCTTTCATGTTCTCAAGGATCTTTTGGAAGTCAAGGATACCAGTGCGCTCTTGTGCTTTCTGTAGGTCAGACTGACGAGCATCACCACAGAACATGATCTTGGTGTCTTGACCACAGCGAGTCATGATTGAATCAAGCTCGTGGAAGTTCAGGTTCTGACACTCATCAATGATAACGATAGAGTTATCAAGTGTAGTACCACGGAGGAATGAGGTAGACCAGAATGATACGGTTTCCTGTGCCTTCAGATTTTCATAGAGCATCTCGAAGGATGCATCATCAGGCATCTCGAACATGTATTTTACCATGTTCTTGTAAGGAATCTGATAGAGAGATGCTTTGTCTTCATGTGTACCAGGAAGGAATCCAATCTCTCTTGTCGCTACAAGTGAACGAACGATGTAGACTTTATCGTAAGGAGAGTCTTCATCAAGAACATCGCGGAGTGCAAGGTACAAAGCAACAAACGTTTTACCTGTACCTGCAGCACCATAAGCGAAAATGTTTTGACCCTTACCATACTCCTCGAACATAACACGTTGGTTATCTGTAAGAGGTTCTACTGGAAGTAGATAGGATGAATTGATAGGCTTCTTTCTTTTCATCTGCTTCACGGACATGCCGTTGATATCAGGTTGATTACGCTTTCTTGCTCTTGGCATAGTTTACCACTCGATAGTTGAACCAGGGACTTTAGATGCACGGGACATGATATCAGACCACCCTGGATGGGTCTTACTCATTTTGTTTTTCCAGTGCCCGACTTCTCCGACACCAGCGACACCAGCGGACCAATCTTTATCCCATTCGGGATTATCTTTTTTCCACTGTTCGTATTCTACCATAGACATGTAGAGTTCTTTCGTCTCTCCAGTCTCTTTATGTTTAACAGGATATGTAGGCATTAAGTCCACTCCAATGCTTCTGATACAGTAGGGAATTGCTCGACAAAGATATCTTTACAAGCGTTAGCGATGTCCATGTGTTCCTTCTGGGTTCCGTTGGCAGAACGCAGGGAAATATAATGGATCCAAGAGCGACACGAGCCGCTCATGTATAGTTTGGTTGGTACTGCCAAAGGTAGTACAAAACGAGCACACTCTTTTGCAATATTTGCATCGAGCATGTCTTTATATAGCTTCATTCCTGCTTCAAAGTGCTTTTGCATTTTGATCTGGAACTCCTGCCGTGTGAAAGGATCGATGTCATCAATAGAGTTCTGTCGATTCTTTGTGTCTTGACGACGCAGATCAGGTAGAGGAATTTCGTCTGCCAACATAGAACTGTCAGCATACCGCTGCGAAAACTCTTGATATGTAAAAGAACGGTGACGCAGTATTTGAGCTGCCAGTCCCCTGGTAGTCTCAATCTCAAGGGTCATGAATGCCTGCTCAAATACAGACCAGTGTTGATGCTTGACACAATACTTAAGGAGTCCCGCTACCTTCGGGTTCTCCTGATTGTTCGGGTTGCTGACTCTCGCTACGTACCCCATCGTCTTCTCCGCCTCTGGGGTCACTGAAATCAGTCTTACGTTCGACATAACCAAAACCTTTTCTTTTATTTGTTTGTTTGATGAGTGCTTCTTTCAGCAACTCGTCCGCATATGCACCGACAAGATTATCAAGTCCTTTGCCATTGCGAACGGCACTCTTAATTGCTTTCTTAAGAATACGTGATCGTTTCATGTGTGTATTATAACATAGTTTTGTCAATCTGTATACCCATCGTCATCATCGGTACTATGATAATGAGCTGGGTCATCAAAGTTTTCACCTTTGTGTAGGTAAGAGTCTGTGTCGGAATAGATCTCGGATTCTAATGAGTTTAGAAGAGACTTAAGATTCTTGTAGATTAATTTGAGCTTATCTTTATCCATGGTATCCTCCCTTTCATTATATATTAGCATAAAAAAAGAGGGGTATCAACCCCTCCTGTTGCTTGGTTCTACCTTAAGTAGTCCCTCGAAGTATTCGTGTAAGTGCATCCGATAGCAGGACCAGTATGTTACTCCTCTATATTTGAGTTGATAACAACTGGGTGGTCTGCTGTCTTTATCCATGTCATCATCATGATAGACATAGTTTTCCATATCATTTTTGATAGGTGTGTCCGCGATAGCAGAATGTACCATGGACTTCATCAACATCACCTTCTTTGCACTCAAACTTGACACCACGATAGGTAGTCATAGCAATTTGTGCATCGTGAAGTGCAGCAGCTTTTTGAATCTGCTTCTTGATGAGAGTTAAAGTGTTCATTGTAGGTCTCCTAAAGGATGGGTGAGTGTTAAATCTCCCGTTCCTTCAGTCGTTTGCGTCCCACTTACATTCAGGTGTTGCTTCCTTTATGGTCTCAACAACTTCGGTTTGAATGATTTTACTTATACTGTCGTTTGCTCGGACACGACCGATCATATCGGAAGCATCTTGGCAAGCGATATTAGCATATAGTAATAATTCAAACATGGGATGAACGCTCCGTTCCGCGACTTACTTGCGTTCGCTATTCGAGAATAGCGAATGAACGATTGGTATAGTCTACCATAGTATATAGGGAATGTCAACTGTATCATTCAATACAATTTAAATTCTCTTAACGTGGGTGACTCTGGGGTCAGAGCACCCCAGTGATTCAATTATATAGTCACATGCCAGGCGTGGGCGAGCCGTTGTGCCACATGTATAAACGTCCACCGCACAAGAACTATCCTCTGGCCAAGTGTGAATACTAATGTGACTCTCTGACAGCAGTGCTACTGCTGTAATTCCATGAGGTTCAAACTTGTGGGTGATTAAATTGAGCAGGGTCATCTTACCTTCGATGACTGCCTGCTCAAGCATCTCTGATAGAAATTTTTCGTTGTTTAATTTCTCTGCATCACACCCATAAAGGTTTAACAAAAAGTGGTCGCCCATTATTTTTTCTTTCCATCTTTGGATTGATAACCATACAATTTAGGATTGACTCTACCTTCTGATTGAGTCATGTTTACGAAGTCGTGTCGATACTTGTCCCAATACTCATCGAAGATGTCAACTCTCTTGGCGCAGGTAACAATATCAAACTTATGAACGTCACCTTCAATATATTCTACAAGGTAAGCCGTGTATGGAAGAGATCTATCCTGTGCCAATTCTGGATCACAATCTTTAAATAGAACTTTGATTCCTTTCGACATCAAGAACGACCTCCCCACTGAATAGCGGGGAATGCTTCTTCTACACACGCCCTGGTAATGCGATACTTCTTATTCAAAGCTTTGTCTTTGGCAAGGATAAGAAGTTCTGCCTCTTCTTCCTGCAATCCTTCAAGCATCTGGATGAACAGATTCTCACGCTGCGATTGCTTCAGAGAACTACTACCTCCCTTGAAGAACAAATAGAGCTTACGGTACTCTTTCTCCAGGAGAGTGTGCTCTGTGCCCGCAGGAGCGTCGTTAGCCTCGTAAGGAACAGATCCTTCGGGTAGCAGTGACACCACGCTCTCGTCGAAGTTAATGATCAATAGAGAGCGAAGTGCATTAGTATTATTCTCGTGAAGAATTTTAATCTTTGCTGCTTTGGTCTTTGCGTTACTCACTTTTTGGAGCACTTCACTAATTAACAGTTTCATTTATTTAAATGGCGATGAACTACGAAAGAAGAAGTCTTGCATCAGATCATTTAACTGATGCTCTTTAAAATACTCTAACGGTACTTTCTTTCCAGAAATATTTAGGGAGTTATATTCATCGAGAATTTGTTGCTCGATCTCTTCAGGAACATAGTCGAAATCAATCAGACGTTGATTCCTATGATAGTTCCTCATTTGCTCTGTGTCAAGACAGAACTGCTGGGGAGGCTGATCAATCCACTTGGCGATTTTTTTCTGACTGATAGGTTTCTGGCGAACGCCCTGAACAATACAGTCATCCGACGACAGAAAGTTAGGAATGCCATCAGACTTATCTCCACGCATTACATGCTCTTTAATGTACTTGTGTGGATTGTCGTTTGTAACTGGTCGCTTGGTGATTGGATTGTATTGAGTGACACCAGGATACTTCTGTAACTGAATAAAATCTTTATCCCCAGACAAGATTAAGATTCGATCCTTGGGTCTTTTGTTCTTACACAAGGTAGAAATGACATCATCTGCTTCTGCTCCATGTACCTCAACCACTTTGTATGGAAAGTATTCTTTAATCTCGTCTCGGATCTTATTAAGAACCTCAAAGATACTCCCCCAATCATGACCAGATTTTTGTCTATCTTTCTTGCGGTTTTGTTTGTAGTAAGGAAACACATCCTTACGCCAGTAGTGTCTGCTGTCATATGCGAGGACAACTTCACCATACTCTTCGGTGTATTGTTTCTCGTAAGATCGAAGACTGGTGAGAACCATATGCCTCACCAGTCTTTCATCAAGTGTGTCCCGTTTAATCTGGGCCATCAGGTTACTAATCATAACCTGATTCATATCAATAATAATCATCCTCTTGTTCGTCCTCCTCGTCAACGAATCTCACTGATAAAAGTTCTTCATTAATAACCATACCTTCGTCGTCATACATCTCTGGATGAGTGGGAAGGTTAGTTTTTGTTGTCATGTATGCATAAAGAAAATCATTTGCTGTCCATCCGATCAGTCCTCCAACAACCATGAACAAGAACATCAAAATCGTTGAAAAAGTAAGAATTACTGGTACTGACATGGCTTCTCTCCTGTTAGGTGGTGCTCTCCTCCCAGGTAATCTCCAGTTTGAAGTGGAAAACCTTTTTACGGAGAGCGAGTATCTTGTGAATCCTTAATCCCTTTCGTATGGGATCACGCTTCGCCCTCCTACGAAGCATTAACTCTGTACCTTTATTTATCTCCAAATCATCATTTTTCATTTTGGTTTTACTAATCCTTTCGCAAGAAAGATCTTCGCAGTCTCCGTCAATCCACCAGGGATAGGTTCTCCATCAATAATAATGTATGGATAACCATGAGCCAGTGGATACTTCTCTAGTAGTTCTGTTTTCGTCAGGTCTTTGCCAACAACATAATGTTTGTAGTCAACTTTGGCACGACGAAATAACTCTTTTGCATGTAAACAATAGTTGCATCCAGGGATGCTGTACATCACAATGTCCATGTTGTTTTTCATTTCTCACATAGTATAGCAGATGACTCAACCAAAGTCAAGATTGAACGACACAGAGATTCTATTCTCTTCACTCTCATTCACACCAACGTTGTGTGGAATATGTGCAGGGAATAGTATCAGCATCCCTTCTTCTGGTGGAAAGACTAGGCAGTTCACCCCAAGACAATAGTTGTTCATCTCTAAAGGATCTCTCAAGATCAAATCACCACTATTTTTTGGTGCCTTAATCCACAACACACCAGAAAGCAATGATCCAGGATGAACATGGACATGATTGAAGGCACCAGGAGGATTAACATTAAACCACATGTTCCGCAAAAGTAGAGGAGCACCGCTGGAAAGGATATCATGCAGTTCTATTCCTTCTGCGTAAGTCTTGACAGCATCCTCAATGTGTTTCCAAATATGTTGTTGGAATAGTTCAAAGCTATCATCTTCCAATTCGGTATAGAAATTGCCTTTGCTTTGATATCCACCAACGTTGCTAACTTCTACTCCTTCATTGTTCAGTTGATAGTCTTCAACCCACTGGATAAAATCATCACGCCAGTCAAACTCCTGCGCCTCTGATACTACCACCCTATTAGGAAAAACCGCCAGCGTATTATTATTATAATCCATAAAAAAGGGGTCCGAAGACCCCTAGTATATCACAGAGCGTTGCCTCTTGGCAAGTCAAGGAGCAATAACAAACAAACGATTCAAAGATGTAACTGTCTGGTCTTTGTATTTAAATGCTACTTTGTCCCAACCCTTGCCAAGTTTGCTGGCAGTTTCATCTTTCATATACTTATCAATCCAATAGCAGCAATAAGATACTGTGCGATTTAAAAGATCCCAGCTAGTGCCTTTATCCGAGAAAACTTTATTAGTCTTCCATTCATCTACAATGTGAGAAACACCATCCCAGTCTTTGCCTTTAGTGTTTGCTGCCTTGTCATTGATATCTTGCAAAGCTTCCATAAGTTTATCATTATTACACCCATACTTTTTAAGTGCCATGAGTCCAGCACAAACAAGTGCTTGATCCCAAGAAGCAGCATCTTTCATTACAGTATCAAGAGTCTTAATCTCTTCAAGGAAAGCACCAACCTGTCCAGGAAGTTCTGATGCTTTTACACTATTCTGATTCCAAGTGTCTGGATAATAAAAATAAGATGCTTTGTTAAGTGCAGAAATAATTTGTCCTTTGGTAAGTTTTGAGGACTGTGGAGTATAACGATACATTCCAGAAAGAATACCATAAAGTTTTTCTTGGTTTCTTTCCACACTATCAGGAGAATCAAAAGTATTATACGATTTACGGATGCGATCGGGATCATCAAAAGAATATTCAATTACAAATAAATCTTTTGGAATAGCATCAGACCCAGCTCGTGCCCAGTTCAATGCTCTGGTGTTAGAATCAATTCTCCAGCGATAACCAGCAGGATATTTCTTACCATAAACTTCACCTGGCTCCGTCAGTTTAGCAACAAATACAACACAGTGCTCTGGAATAAGAGTAGCAAGGTGCTTTTGTGCCTTACTCAAACGACCTTCCGTATTGCGTTGACAGAATACTTCTGGAAGATCTGCAAACTCATCGTAAGGCATCCAATAAGAATTGATGTCACCACTTTCTTTGATGGGCATCTGTGGAACAATGGTGCCATCACTACGCTTAACAGTCATAAAAAAAGGAGGTCATTAGACCCCCATATTATATCATAGAGCGTTGCCTCTTGGCAATACTTCTTCAGGGAATACAAAGTTCTCATGCGGTTGATCTACTGGAGCCAACCAGGAACGGAGTCCTTCATTGAGGAGGATGTTTTTCGTATAGAAAGTTTCAAACTCTGGATCCTCTGCTGCTCTAATCTCTTGAGAGACAAAATCATAAGCACGAAGATTGAGTGCGAGACCGATGATACCAATAGAACTTGTCCAAAGTCCCATGACAGGAACGAAAAGCATAAAGAAGTGCAACCAACGCTTATTGCTGAAAGCAATACCAAAGATTTGAGACCAGAATCGGTTAGCAGTGACCATGGAATAAGTTTCTTCTTCTTGAGTCGAATCAAATGCTTTGAAAGTATTTGCCTGTTCACCATCTTCATAAAGAGTATTTTCTACAGTCACACCATGGATTGCTGACAACAGAGCACCACCAAGGATACCTGCTACGCCCATCATGTGGAATGGATTCAACGTCCAGTTGTGGAATCCTTGGAGGAAGAGTAGGAATCTAAAGATTGCTGCGACTCCAAAGGAGGGAGCGAAGAACCATGAGGACTGTCCAAGAGGGTAGATGAGGAATACACTAACAAAGACAGCGATAGGACCAGAAAAAGCAATGGCATTGTAAGGACGGATACCGACGAGACGACTGATTTCAAACTGTCGAAGCATGAAACCTATAAGAGCGAAGGCTCCGTGGAGCGCCACAAAATTCCAGAGTCCTCCCAGTTGGAGCCACCTGACAAAGCTGCCTTGAGATTCAGGACCCCAAAGTAGAAGAAGAGAATGACCCATAGCATCAGCAGGCGTTGACACAGCCGCTGTAAGGAAATTAGCACCCTCAAGATAACTACTTGCGAGTCCGTGGGTGTACCAGCTTGTAACAAACGTCGTACCAGTAAGCCAGCCACCAATTGCGAGATAAGCAGTGGGAAAAAGAAGTAATCCAGACCAACCCACAAAGACAAAGCGATCTCGTTTAAGCCAGTCATCAAGGACATCGAACCACCCCCTTTGCGGAATTTGTAGTGTGCTTGTCGTCATTTTTATTTACCTTTGAATCTTTTAACCAAAATAGTTGAGGCCATGTATCACGAATAATCTCTCTTAATTTTTCAGGAGTTTTGTCGTCGTACATAGAAAACAAAAGGGACCCGAAGGTCCCTTGAGAAGGTATGAAGTTTAGTATCAACCGATTGCGGGTGCGGTGAGAGCAACAGGAGTGCTTTCAGCAGCAGCGAGGTCAAGAGGGAAGTTGTGAGCATTACGCTCGTGCATGACTTCCATGCCAAGACCAGCACGGTTGAGAACGTCTGCCCAGGTGTTCAGGACACGACCCTGACCATCAATGATGGACTGGTTGAAGTTGAAACCGTTCAGGTTGAATGCCATGGTGCTAACACCAAGAGCAGTGAACCAGATACCGACAACAGGCCATGCTGCGAGGAAGAAGTGCAGCGAACGGGAGTTGTTGAAGGAAGCGTATTGGAAGATCAGGC
>Ga0208428_1000031_pt1 | contig 66758 bp, 83 predicted proteins | sample DEB08_DNA_11_FD_184535 | JGI IMG/M metagenome (GOLD analysis project Ga0208428, IMG submission 184535) | Aqueous microbial communities from the Delaware River and Bay under freshwater to marine salinity gradient to study organic matter... | ecosystem: Environmental > Aquatic > Marine > Coastal ... | reverse complement strand
TTGGTCTGCTAATTCATAGTAGACATGTGGATCTGCCTTTACCTGAAGATACACTTCGTTCTTTTTTGAAATAATCAAATGAGACATAACTCATAGGAATCACCTATAGATATTTATTCCATCATTTGAAACTTCCATTCTAAAACAATCCTATACAAAAAATCTTTTAGATACGCAAGTCTTTCTTGTTCATCTGGATGACCACCTGGCCATTTTTCGTATCTAAATTTTACAGACTCATAAAGGTGATAGAGGTCTTCAGGACCGAACTGAAGTTCTACGAATGGAAGATCTTCGTCAAAATCTTCGTTTTCATAATTCCATTCTTCGTTGTTCATTAGAATCCTGCTTGGAACTTTTGCCATTCAATGGCATTTTTAATTTGATAAGTTCTATTTGAAATTGTTTTAATGATTTCCTCAAGAAACTTTAGTTCGACATCATAATATCTAATTTTCATATCAATAGTATTTAACTTACTATCTGCCTCTAGATACCTCTGTAATGCATCCTTTTCTCTAATTTTGTATGGGAATGGTTCTTCAGCATAAACTTCTGCTGGTGCTTTTCCTGTGTAGTAATTATGCCTTTCTAATTTTATTTTATTATAAGTCTCTCTTGCTCTTTCTCTTAACAAAGTAATTGTATTATAGACAGTATAATACTTTGAATGTAATTGTGGAATTTTTAGTGATTCATCATGTAGATTATCTGGATCTATGTGGGAATCTTTTTCCCACATCTCCTGAATTTTTTCAAGATTCATAAGGGAGTTCTTCCATCAGAAGATAGTATATTGTAGATAGTATACTTGAAAGTCACCTCTGCTGTAAAGTAGTTTACATCATTTTCATTTGCCTCAAAATCTAAAGATGTGAGAAACACTGGAAATAAATCTTTAAATTTTACAACAGCAACATTTCTAAAATTACTATTCAATATATGAAGACTACCATCGGAGAATTGATTATTTTCATCTTTGTCATCATCTTCGGTGGATATTAAATCTTTATATTGTTGTAAAGATTCTGGAGATCCTAATCCAGTTAACCAGTTGTGGATTTTCATATAATTTTCAAGATTTTCATCAACTAAAAATCTAAGCGAAAAATCCCCATATTGTAATTTGTCTCCTGGAACATCAATGTTCTTTAAATATGAAGGTTGCAGTGTCGTACCTAAACTAATATCTGGTATTCTTGCTGAATTACAGAAAAAAGAAACTTTCGGTTCTTTTGCCAAAGTAAATTTAAAACCAATTGGCGATAAAAAATTCCTATTCCCTATCTGATTGTCAAAAGCAGATGCCATTGTTTTTATTTGTATTTAGATAAAAAAAGAGGGGTCCGAAGACCCCTCTGAAAACCATGTGAAAATGGATCACATGAGGTTCTGAACACGAACTCTTCTGTAGTAGCGGTTACGGTTAGCGGTAACAGCATGGGTTGGGCTGTTAGTAGCACCATCGTTAGCAAATGGGTTAGCAACGATTCCGTAACGAGTCTTGAAGCCGATCTTAGGCTGGAAGGTGTTCTCGCCAACTGCACGAACCATCTGAAGAGGAACGTATGGGCAATAGAACAGACCTGCGTCATAAGGTGAAGAACCCTTATAACCAGCAACATAGTACTGAGCACCCGAACCTGAAGCGCCGGTATTAGCAGAATAAGGATCGATATAAACACGATACTTACCAGCAAGAATACCTGCGAAGGTGTTACCGGTGTCATCAACGTTCAGGTTAGCGTTGAGTGCAGGGGTGTAATCGAGTACGCCTGCCATGGTGAGTGCGGAAGCAACATCTGCAGAACACAGAATCATGTTGCCCTTTCCTCTACGAGTTCTTTGTGCGATTGCGTTGGCATCGCGCTCGATTTGGAAAATCAGACCCTTGAACTTCTCAACACTCCAGCGACCGTTAGAGTCAACGTCGAGGTCGAAAGTACCAGCAGAAGCAACGTTGTCCTGAGCACCAGCTTCAGCAGCCTTGTAGATGGTTCTGATGACTTCACGGTTGATCTCAGCAAGAATCTCTGTGGAGAGAATGTTTGCGAGTTCTGCTTCAGCATTCAGACCATGGATTGCCTTGAGGTCTTGTGCCAGTTCTAAGGAGTACTCAGCTTTGAGTGCTCTGGATTGTGCAGTAACGGTGACTTTCTCGATCGAGAATGCCATTTCGTTGAAATCTCTGCCGTTACCACGTCCGAGATCTTCCGAATCACCGGTTGCCATTCCAGCACCAGTGTTATAAGTTCCGGATGCATTCAGAACTGCAGGGTTATCTTGTCCAGCAACGGATTCGGTAGTACCAATACCAGCAGTGGTGAAGTTAACGTCACGAGCACCAGAGAATCTGGTATCTGCTTCGTCGAACAGCGCCTCAGAACCAGACTGTTGAGTGTACTTCGAACGCATTGCGAAGATGAGTCCAGTAGGACCATTCATTGGTTGAACGCCAGCGAGGTCATAAGCGACCAGGTTAGGCATAGAACGTCTGATCAGGGAGATCAGAACAGGGTCAAAACCAGCAACAGTTTGACCACCAGATCCGGTGAAACCGGTTGATGCACCAGCAGCGTTACCAACTGAAGGAGCTTCTCCGAGGAATTCTCTTTCCTCACGGAGCATTTTTTCTTGGTTCTCCAGGAGAACTGCGGTTACCATTCTCTTGTGAGCATCTTTGATGCTACCGAGACCCTCATGATTGAGGATAGGTGCCCACTTCTCCTGCAGGGATTCTACATTGAGACCTTGCATTTGAATTTTACCTCTTAAAAAAGTTTTAGTTTGACTTATGATTTAAAAATCACTTTTTAGAGACTCTAGTTAAAGTAGAGAGATACGATTCCATCAATGGAGATACTGAATCATAGGTAGTTTCAGCAGTCTCTTCGGAAATATTCTCTGTTTCATCTCTTTGAGTACCAGTTGATGAGAAATAAGAATTTCTCAAAGTTACCAGTTTCTCACGATAGGTGTCTTCACTATCAAACTCAACATTTTCGGCAAGAGAAGCGAGTTTTTCCTTCTGTGAAAGTGCCAGACCTTCGCAGACCTCGGAGAAGATTACATCAGCAACCGACTCGGCTAATCTTTGATTTAAAGCAATATTAGACTTAATTTGCTCGTTGAGTTTATCTTCCATCTCATCTAATTTCTCTACCATAGTAGAGAGTACATCATATTTCTCTTCAGGGATAGTTACATAATGTTCTTCAAAAAGACTCTTCATTCCGGTGAGGAATGATTCAGTCATTTCAGTCTTGAGTCCGTGCTCAACAGCAAGTTGATTTTCGATCAACCACTCTTCAGCAACATACTCAAGATATGCATCAACTCTATCAGTCAGTTCTTCTTTAATAGAAAGAACTTGCTCTTCAAGAGTTTGATCATACTTTGCAGATAATTCTTCTTTAATTTCTGCAACTTTTGCTTTGATAGCAGTTTCAAAGATAGTGCGTGCTTTATCTTGGAATTCCTCAGAAAGTTCTTCACCAGCAAGAAGTGCTTCAACATCTTCTTCGATGTTGTACTCTGCTTCAGGTGCTTCTTCTTCTGCAACAACTTCTGCTTCTTCTGTAGATTCCTCTTCGGATACTACTTCTTCAGCAGATGCGGTGGTCTCTTCCTCTTCAACTACTTCGCCTTCGACTTCTTCTTCTTCCTTCATACCCTTAGGCATAGGATCTGCTTTACCAGCACCTCGGTTCACAATGTCTTTGACAGTTGCGATCTTAGGTTCTGATAATTTTGCAGAGTCGTCATCTGCTTTATAGTTTTCTGGGGTTGGGCCACCGAGATCTTCCACTGCAGGTTGCCCAGGTGTTGAATGGGACAACTTTTGCATTGGTTCAGCTGCAGCAGCACCTTTGGTTACTACGTTTTCCATTTCTTGTAAATTGCTACCAACGGACATTTGATTATAGATTTTGTATTAATCTATATTTATTTATAATTCAAAGATTTGAGAGAAATTCGTTGAATAAGTTCAACTTATGTTCTTCAAGTCTTTTTTGATCAACGAGAGTGTTAATTCTCTTCTGAGTTCTTTCTGCGAGTTGTTCACGAAGGATTCCACCTTCCCAAACCCACTCTTTTCCTTCCATAATTCCAGATACAAATGCATCGGGAGCAGAAGGATCGGCAACGATATCAGCAGCAGTTGCTAACATAAAATCTTCGCCAACGACTTTGCAACCAGTACGATCTTCTCTCAATGAACCAACACCACGAGAAGAAACTCCAAGCATTACACCTTCATCGAGAAGCGAAGATGCAATTTTGCCCATTGGAGTATTGAGAATTTGTGCCTTACCCCTAAAATTACTACCCTCTTTTACAAGAGATGTAATTTTATGAGAAACACGATCAAGATTTACGGTAGGACCGTCAGGATGTCCAAGTTCTCCAAGAGCACGACCTTTATTTACAAATGTTTCACAATAACGATCAACTTCTCTTTCAAGAGTTGCCATTGGGTAAACTCTACCGTTACGATTTTTCAGATCACCCTGAAGAAATACACCTTCAATGTATAACTTCTTATTGGCACCCTTGCCTTCGGTGATGATTTGTACGTTTGTTACTTCTTCTGTGATAAGTTTCATTTGATTAACCGGTGAATCCTACTTTTGTTCCTTTGACTGTTGCTGCACTTGCATAAACACAATATGAAGCATTTTTCTCTAACAATTCTGTAGTATTACCGAGCATAGTAAATGAACCAATACCAGTTCCACTTTGAGTTTCTACAACATTAATTATTTCTGCAGTTCCGGTGGTATTCACAAGTCTTACTACAGTTGCTGCAGAAAAACTAGTTGCAGTTCCAGTTGTAGTTGGAAGAGCAATTTCATCTGCTAACAATAAAGTTCTTGCCATTATTCTTGATCCTCTGATTCTTGTTGATCATCAAATATTGCAGTGCTGACAGAAGGTCGAATGTTTTCAATTTTTTCTGCTGCTTTTGCATATAAAACATCTTTAATCTTGTCACTAATATCGGATGCTGACTCATCAGAACCGATTAAATTTACAATTTCTTCCATGAAAATTAATAAAAGTAATATTTTCTATTTATATTTCAGCAGCTTTTCCATCTGCAGAGGTTATACCACCTTGAGATTCTAAGTCTGGTTCCATAGGAACATCACCCATCATGCCGCCATCATCTGGTAATGGTTCTCCCGTAATTGGATCAATTGAATTTGGATCTGGGATAATACCTTCTTCAATTTCCTTTTCAATCTGATTATCAATGTCAATAATTTCTTGATCAGTTTGACGAAGAATTTTGCGTCTTACATAATCAACAGAATAATATTTGCCAATATATGGTTCAATGGTTGCAAGAGTTCCAAGTCTTTCATTCATTAATTCAGACTCTTTTAATTCTGCAAATTGATTATCATATAAAAAATCATATTGAATATGATCACTTAAAATTTCCCAATCTTCTGGTGCAATAATATTTTTTAAAATCAATTGAGTCTTGAGCATATCATTAAAGAGATTTGCAAATCTCTTCCTCATTCTTCCGACAAACTTAGCGAACTTGAGTTCGTCTCTTAAAATTTCAGAAGAACGTCCAAGATTGAATCCACCTTCAGCAGCAATTCTGGATTCTGGAACTCCAAGCGAACGATAGAGTTTTTTCTGGAAATATTCAATATCAGAAAGTTCGCCAAGATTTTGTCCACCAGGAAGAGTTGTAATTTCAGTTCCTCTACCACCTTCACGGCGAGGTAACCAAAAATCTTCCATCATGCTCATAAATTTGCGATCATCACGAACTTCACCAGTATTTGCGTTATATACCATTTTATTACGATAACGCATCATAACATCACGAAGATATTGTTCTGCCTTTACCTTAGGAAGATTACCAACATCGATATAGAAAATACGACGCTCAGGTGCGCGTGATAATCTATAGATAACCAAAGAATCCTCAATCATGCGAAGTTGATTTAAGGATTTAATTGCTTTGTGTAGGTAAGAAAGAACTGTTCCTTTATTTCTATCTACCAAACCAGAAGTACAATATGTGATTGCATCTTTTGCAATTTTGATTGTTTTTTGTTTTCTTGTTCCTGCAATTGGAACATTATTTTGAGTTGATGGAGTATAAACAAAATATTCTTCGATTTCTGGATAATCTTCGTTTGTTAAACTCTCATTAGTTGACCCAGTAATTCTAAGAGGATTTTGTTTTTTCTTTTCTTGCCTCACAAATTTCATTTTGAGAGGATCAATATACCTAAGTTCTTTAATTCCTTCTTGAGGTTTTTTGAGATCTATAACTTTGTGGTAATAAAGTCTACCATCAATATACCAGTTCCTAAAAATTTCATGGCACTTTTTATCAAAGTCCATGATCTCTTTTAAATATTTGAATTCCTTTCTAATTGCATTCTTAATTTTATCGCTTGCATTTACATTAGAAAGTTCAATTTCTATAGGAGAATCATACAAATCACTTACGATTGCTTCATTGACAACATCTTCAATTGCACCATCACATTCTGGGTGCAATGACATTTCCCTATATCTTTTAATTAAATCGGATTCTGTTCTATATACTCCCTCAATATCAATATATTGACCATAAAAACTACTCTGCAAATAATAATCTGCCCCGTCCTCATTATTTTGAGGAACGGGGGAGACTATAGAGTTAGATTTTTTATCTACATTTTCAATAGAAAAACCAAAAAGTTTTGTCATTTTATAAGTTTAAACTTCTATATCTAATATTTATTCACTCAAATAATTCTTGACTTTGAAATCAAGAATATCAACCCTCACCAGATGTTCTTGAACCAAATACACTATTATTGCTTTGGTCGAGTGCTTCCCACCACTGAACTTGGAATTCTACAGTGAATTCTTCAATTGCATCAGTAGTCTCATATGAAAGATCAATTTGAGAAAGATTAGTTGGAAAAACATCATAGAATCTATATCTTCTTAAAGTTTCTCCACCACGATCCAATTGTTTTACATATGCATCAACCATATAGGAAGAAGGATCGACTAAACCACTTGCATCATCATGTCTGTTGATGTGATTCATCCATCTTTCAAACCTATCTCTAAGTAGGAAACTAGTATCATTAATAATAGTAACAGTCCATGTGTCAAATGTTCTGTCGCCAGCAACTTTTAAAATTCTTCCTCTGAATGGAATTTCAATTGGACCAATATTGGATGCCGGAAGAGCAGCACCCTTAACCATAAATCTATCAAAATCCTTTGCTCCTTCGGGAAGTGCTAATTGTAGTTGGGAATCGGATGGAAATGCCAATTCAACTTCAAATAGATTTGGTCTTGCTCCTCCACCTGTTAATTTGTTTTTAAACTCTGAGATTGTTCTTAGTGCCATTGTTTTTTTCTCCGTGTGTCGTTAATAAAAAATAAATTAAACACCAACTACTTCTTCAAATGCAACACCAGTTCTGGTGGCAATAAAATTGAGACCAATAAAGTTGATTGATCTTGCTGGTTGAACATAAATGTCAGCAACAAATTCATTATTATCAACCACTGCTCCAGTATTATTTGTTTCGTCACAAATAACTCTGAAGTCAAAGATTCCTCTTTGAGCTTGAATAGTTCTAAGGAAAGGTTCAATAATGTTTACAAAATTTGCTCTTGTAATTTCATCGTTAAATTCGAAAAGTTGATCTCTTGCAGCAGCAGAGATTGCATCTTCCATGTAAATAAACAATCTGCGAACATTAATTCTATCAAAAGCAGATGCTCTACTAATTCCAGTTTTATCGCCAAAGAGAATAATTCCTCCACCAGCATTAACCATGACCGGATTAATTCTATTTGAATAAAGTGTATCTCTTTGTTCTTGGTCTGGATTGTATGCTAATTTTACTGCATTTAAAATAGAACCTCTTGCAGTTCCTGCGGGAGAAACCCATGGGAAAGCATTTATATCATTTCTAGCACAAAGTCCAGCAATATCTCCATTTAATGGAACATATCTAAAGACCTTATTAAATCTATCATACATGTACTTATAACCACTATCAAAAATTGCATAAGATGAAGAGGTTATTGGACCATAGAAATCTAAAATATTTTTAGTAATTTGATCTCCAGAGTACATATTAACACTTTGTCCTGTAGAGGTATCATTTAAGAATGCCCCTCTATATGGAGAAATAAATGCAAGTGCATCTTGTCTAGATTCTGCAACTTCAATTAATTTATTTGCCAGTGCTTGAGATTCTTCCTTTCCATGATTTGCTGCTCCCATAATTAAGAAATCTATGTTATAGAGTTCTTTATTTTTAAGGATGTCATAACCGGAGGATAAGTCGCCAACAGTAACCGTGTATGCACCTGCTACATTATCGGTAGAATTTCCATCATAATTTTTTCCTGCAGATAGAATTAAATTTTTTGTACCAATAGCACCGTAAATAACTGCGGTTCCATCTGCTTCCAAAACATCTTGATCCCAACCAAAATCAGTTACTGCAGTAAATCCAGAACTAAATCCAGTTGCAACTGTTCCTGTTGGTTCTCCGCCAGCAAAAATTGTAGATGAATTATTATAAATATACTTTCTCCAATGAAGTGGAGATCCTGCAGAAACAATAGCATCAGATGCTTTAGAAAGTCCGATATGTTTCTCTAGGATAGTTCCTTCATTTCCAGTAATTTTACCTTCACCATCAATAACAACAATATGAATTTCATCAAATCTAGATCCTCTTGATGCAGCAAAAGTAGATGTTTGTGGTCTTGGTGCAATTGAATTCCACTTTTGAGTTGTTCCGCGTGTATCAACTTCATAGGTTTGATTATCAAACCAATCTGTTTGTGAAGTTACATCTCTTATTGAAGTTGTTCCGCCACTAAGGAATGAACCAACCAGTACGTATTCTGCATCATTTAATCGAAGAATTCCGCCAGCATTTACTTTAGATGTAATATCTGCAGTGGTCGTAATTCCAATTACAGTGTCATCGGTATCGATAGCAGTACTTAAAGTACCAACGTCTGCATATCTAGTTAAATGTTTTACTGTTGATTCGTCAGTATGTGTTGCAGCAGATGTTCCAAATTGACCTCTTTCAACACTGGTAATTGTATTTCCTGAAATTTGTGCAGTGGAAAGACCAATAATCTCATTTCCAAGTAAAAGATATTTGTCTGCACCCGTTGAAATTCCTGATACGGAATCTACAGAAAGTGAAGTTGATCCGGATGCTAAATCGGCAGAACCTGCCTCATCAAGAATTGTTGATGTTTCCAAATAGAATGAATCAATTGCAGTTCCAACTCCAGCAGAAACTGCTGTGCTTTCGAGAGAAGATCTAGTTACAGTTGCTGATGTTGTTGCTGCACCAGCGTTAACAGTCAGTGAAGCACTACCTGTACTAAACTTGTAAATGGCATTCTGAGTATAATCAACTGCAGTTTCAGTTCCTGCGGCAGAAACGTGAGAAACAAATTTAACACTGGCGGTGTTTGCAGTAACATCAACACCAGTAATAATTCCTTTAAAGTATCCGTCAAGTAAAGAAGTTGATCCTGCACCTGCTAACACTTTTCCGGCGGCAGATTGAGAAACACCAATACCAACATCTGCAGCAGTAACGGTATTAAGACTTAAAATTTGGTCTGCATACGAGTCAATAATAGCAACTTTAACTCCGTTTGCCCAAGAACCTGGATTTCTTGCAATTACAGTTGCTCCAGTAATTGGGGTTTCATCATAACCCTTAAAGTTATAATCGTCAGTGCTCTTAACTTTTAATGATACACCTTGGTCATTAGCATTTTTAAGATTGTCGCTATCAGATCTCAATACTCTTAATTGAGAACCATATGCTAAGAAAGAGGATGCTGTCATCCAACTCTCATAGTGCTTATCAACAGGAGAGGGTCCTGAAAATACATTCAATAGATCGTTTTCGTTTCTAATTAGAATTGGGTCTTCTACTGGACCTCTGGCAAAGGGAGCAACTAAACCACCGATAGCATCCGATGTTGGATCAACTCTACCAGCTGTTAAATCAACTTCTCTTACTCTGATTCCAGGAGATGCTAAGTTAATTGGCATCTTTACCTCTCTCCGAATATTAGGTTATTTTCTGAAATTATTTATTAAAATGCCTATTTTCATCGGGGAAACAATGCATGAACATTACCAATCTGGATAATCCGAATACTTTTTTTCCTTTTTCTTTTTTTTATTACTTTTCAACCTACTTCTTCTTATTCTTTCCTTTGTACATTCTTTGCATTCATACGAATATGAAGATGCGATATTTGTTTTATTTTTTCTAATTAAGTAAAAATCTATTAATAAGTTTTTTACTTCCCTACAAGTTCTACATTCCCTATCCAGAAATAACAAATGTTCCAACTCTACCTGATCATTTAAATCATTTAAATCCATTAAATATAATCCCACATATAAGAAGCATCTCCATATTCATCAGTATGCCACCTATCACCATTACTATCCGTAAATGATTCCATATCATTTATACCATCAACAATAAATCCAAAAGGTGCCATGTCTTGATCAATTTGATTTTTTTGCTCCTCATATATTCTCTTCCGAACATCATTGTCTGTCATTTCTTTAAAATAATCCTGTGCAACCAACCAAGAGAATATAACAAGGCACATTGCTAAATCATCATTACATCCCTCTTCTGCTTCAAATGAATTATGCCTTTGTGCAAAAGTAGTTAATTCTGAAATAATATCATAATCTACTGTGAGAAGTTTATCATCCTCCATTAAAGTTTTTAAGTTGGAGCATCCCAACTTTTTAACTGCTGCAGTCATTCTCACGCCAAGTTGAGTCTTTTTACCACTGAAACCAGATCCAACAACTTGACCAGCACGACCTCTCATAGCACACATCAAAACATTTTCATATTCCAAATCGTACTGAAGGATTGATGCCACTTGATCCCCAATGTCGTTTACTTCTACTAACAACCATGCTTCATTATATGCTTTTGCAACATCCAAAATTATATTTGGAAATAGCATAGGTTTAATTTCATTATTTCTATATTTTCCAACAACTCTATATGGAAACTCTGTAATATCGAAAACAATAAATGCCGAATAATCATTACCCAAACCTCTAGCAACATCAATTGTCATTAAATAATTATGTTCTGGTTTTGGATCTTCATATATGTCCAATCCGGCATTTCTTTTAATTGGATTTTCATATATTAAATTTTTGAGTTTTGCGGGATTAATAAGAGTATTGACTGATCCTAAAAATTCACATTCAAACTCAACACGAAACTGTTGTTCGGAGGTATTTGAGATGGTTGTTTCTTTCCATTTTTCATCTCTACCAGGTACTTCTGACCAATGAACCTCAGTTGGGACATATTCATTTCTCTTTTTTTCTGCATCATGCCACATGCGGTAGAAGTGATTCATACCGTGTGGGGTTGATACGATAATTACTTTGGTGTTTTTACCAGAAGTAATAGTAGGATAAACAGATGCAAAGAACGAGTCAGCAACATGATTCGGGACGAACGCGAACTCGTCGAGAAAGAGGATGTTAAATGACATACCTCGGACAGCACTTGCAGACGTAGAAGCTGCCAATATCTTACTGCCATTTTCTAACTCCAGACTACCTTTGTTCCATGATATGATACCTTGTTGCATCCATCGTGGCAAATTCTCATATGCAGTTTGTAATCTACTGAGAAGTTCTCTTGCGGTTGCCGCCTTGTTTGCTAGAATACCAATGTTCACACTGTCGTTAAAGACCGCATAATGCAAAAGATAAGATACAACTGTAGTAGATTTACCAGTCTGACGAGGCATCTTACAGATATTAAATCTGTTATTATGAAAATTATGAATTAACTTTTCCTGAAAATGGTATGGATGGAACTGGGTTAAACCTTCATCAAGAGAAACAATCTTAATGTAGTTATTGGCAAAATATACGGGATCTTCCTTACATTTGAGGAACTCAATAATTTGTTCCTCTGTAAACTCTATCGGTGTATTTGCTTTTTTTAGATTTGGATTACCAAGATATACTTCACTCATAACGAAACTCCTTTTTACAACTCGTTTTTAATTAGTAAAATGTCATAAGAGGCAGTAAATCTACCGTTGTTTGAAGTACCAGTAGTTATACGAACATCAATATCTGTTTTTTCTGGAAGTTCCTGTGGGAATGAAAACTTATAATCATAAGGACCACCATTACCATTTACTTCAAATGTATGAGCAACTCTGAATGCTGTTGCGACGGAATTATACCTGGCATACATGAAACCAGTCCCATGAGCATTTCCTTCGGCACTTGAGTTACCATGATACAAATAACCAGTATACCCAGCAGGAACAGTGTAAATTGCCATTAGAGTTTGTCCTGCACCAGCAAGAATTCTCAGAACTTGTGTTCCGCCTCTACTGAAGTTAAGTTGTCCGACATTATCAGAACCACTGGAAATAAATCCACGATACACTCTTTTAAATGTCTGAGTTCCTGTGACAGTACCAGCACTAGACAATGTAAATGTCTCTGATGTCAACTCAAAGTTTTCATCAAGACCTTGGATGGTAACAACCTTACCGTTGTCATCGGCACCGACTTGTGCTGCTACAAGAACACCAGCAGTATCAAATGCACTCCATGGATAGAGAGTATCCTCTTTATCCCATACCGTTGCAGTTGTGTTTGTTGATTGAGATGGAGTTGCACCGAACTTGTGGATTTGTGATGCTCCTCGTGTCTTACCACGAGAAACATTTAAATTAAATTCTTCATCCCAAATATAATTCCTAAATCCCATCAGTCACTCCAACTTAATCTTTCTGGTTGATATCTTTGTGCGTTTTTGATTCTCGAAGTATTTACCTGACCTGGATAAATGTTATGAACAATCGCTCCAGGATACTCGTCCTGAATTTGTTCTGCAAGTTCATTCTTAGAAAGCATCGCACCTTCTACTTCTAGACGATACATCTTTCCTTCCCAGACAACATCAGCAAAGAATGATTCTTGTGCCTGTTCTGGTTGAGAACCTCCTACATTAAGAGTTCCGTTAAAATCACCATTAATAGTGATGCTTTCTGAGAGAAATTGTTGAAAACTTTTCATTCTACCTCACCATTTAACTTTGTTTGCCCAGTATGCTGCAGACATTTTGCCTTTAGCAATGTTCTTTGCATGTCTAGATTGAAATCTATGTCTCCTGGAAGCATATTTCTTAGATTCTCCTTCTTTTTTTGGAGAACCTTTTACACCTCTTTGCCCAAAACGAATAATCTTTTCCTTTCCACCTTCACATGCTTTTACAACATGAGATTTTCCAGTAAGTGAGTCTCCAACTGCTTGCGCCTTTGGTTTATTGCACTTCATTTTGGATTTATCAATTGCTTCATCAAGTTCAAGTTCTGATCTCCAATCAGAAAATTCTTCAAACCTTACTTTCGGTTTTAACTTTTTCTTTCCATTTGGTGATGGTAAAAACTCTCCAGTTTCATTGGATTTCATGTCTTTAGTATCAACATCACCATCAACATCAGCATCAACTCTCTTTACTGCCTTTCCTGCAATTTTTTTGAGATTGCCGCCACCAATCTTAGATTCAACTTCTTCCTTCTTTACACAGTTATTGTAGGTCTTACCAAACATCTTTTTAGTGCCTTTCTTCTCATATCCGGGCCAACACTTTTGTCCTTCATCAATCTGTTCACCTTTCAGTGGTTCAGGTTTGATAAGATCAATAAACTCATATTCAGTTGCCTTAAAATCATCTCTCCAGTTAGAAAACTCATATGATTCGGACTTATTGCCCCAATTAGCAGCACCAACCTTACGGCACTTTACAAGTGCTCCTGAAGCATAAGCAGAAGGCCATACAGAATAACGAGACTTTACCTTATGATAACAGGCATCTTTTTTGCCGCTACCCTTACCTGGTTTGTCTTTTACTTCTTGAATATTCATTTCTTCAGTTTTTACGTTAGTTGGTTTTGCTCCACCAGTTTTTTCTGGTTGATTTGGATCTTGGCGATTTTTTCTTCTTCTTGCCCTTTCTTCTTCTTTATCATTCAAATTTCTTTTCATTTTAGAACTGCCACATTTTGGTGTGGAGGTTTGACCTGGTTGACGAGCACAAGGTTTTCCTGCATATTTGCCACCAAGTTGAACCCAACCTGGTTTACCATCAGAAGACTTGGATTTACCAAACCAATCACGAAGTCCTTGATCACCAGATTTTGTTGCCATCACTAATAAAAGTACTATTCTTTATTATTTAGGAAACCTTGCTTCAGCATTTTTTGTAATTCTGATGTTGATCCAACAAACACCGCATTATTAGTTACGTTGTTTGTTGTTTTTTTAGTATCTTCTTCAACATCTTTAAGTTTCTTTTGAAGATCTATGAGTTTATCTGTAGTGTCAGCAACACTTTTGATTAATTGACCTGCAACTTCATATGCTCTTGGACTTGCACCCTCACCGGCAACTTCCATGATTCCATTAATTGCTTCTTGACCCTTTTCTATCAAAGAATACAAATTTGCTCTGGTATATTCATAATCTTTTTGAATATCCTGATCCTTTTTTTCGACAATATTTAATTGTTGAGATGATTTTTCATCAACAATCCCACTCTCAACATTAAGAGCTTTATCTATGCTATGATAATTATCACTCATAAAAATCAGATGTCAGTTTGTTGAGTTGGACTATATTCTTTAGAATCTGTGAAGAAATCTATTGATTCGCTAAATCCAAAATCATCATTTGGTCCGGCAGTAATAGGATCTGGTGTGACAGTATATCTGACAGATCGTTTTGCTGTTTGTGTATCGACTCCATCATGCTGATCAACAATAACTTTTTTAATCAATCCATCTGTGGATTCGGCAACAGGTCCAAAGAGATATGTTTTAGCTGTAAATTGTAATGTATATATCAAAGCTCTTCTGGTGCTATAATCTCCTTCATAATCATCCTGAAGAGATATTGAATTTAAAACAACAGGAATATCTTTCTTTTCTCCAATAGAACTGATTAGATCTACCGTTACATTAAATGATGGTTGAAAATATGGTAAAATTTGTTCAATAATTTGAAGGGCATCTTCATTCAGTTTACTTAAAATGTTGAGTTCAAAATTAATATTATATGGGACGGGCATGTATACTTTTTTGACATTTGCTCCATCCGTCGCTTTAAATGTTGAAGTAACTGAAGTTTTTCTGGATGAATCGTAATTTATTCCCATCATTTCAAATGACATTCTTGGTAATGTAATTTGAACGGGTTTATTTAAATCGCTTTGTTGTTCAATCCTTGCCAGAAATTTTTGAATGGGTGCATATGCCAAAGGAACTTTCATATCACTTAAAGTGCCTCCGGAAGAATTATCATGTTTAATGTGAATATCATTAAACATCGTTCCAAAAGCAACGATAGTTTTTCTGATTATTTCGTGATAGTAATAAGTTCCTAACATTAGTAAGTTCCAAAGGGATTAGATTCTGTAAAGTCTAGAATTGAATCTGCCACGGATTCAATATCCAAGTTATCTTGATATTTATCATTAATAGTCTCATTCTCTGTGGAAGATTTAAATGCATAAACTGCACCGGATTCTGCTCCTGTTATGACTTCGCCATCAGCAAATGTTCCAGAAACATTTCCAACACGCAATATAAGATCTTCCTTATTCCAATTTTTAACTCTTCCAATAGTACCCGAAGTTCCTCCAGTAACTTTTTCTCCAAGTTCAAACGTTCCAATTCCGGATAGTACTGCAGGATCAGATATAGTTACGGTAGGTGCTGCAGTATATCCTACACCAGAATTTATAATTCTAAGAGAATCTACAGTATTAATTCTAGAAAAAAGATTTCCAGAATACAGAATTGAATTTACTGTTGCTGTCGTTCCAGATCCTGGTCCTGCTACGGTTACAGTTGGTGCAGTAATATAACCAGATCCATAATCAGTCATAGTCAAACTAACGACACCAGTAACACCAACACCAACAGAACAAGTTGCTGCCGCACCAGTTCCACCACCCCCACTTATTGTAATTGTGGGTGCAACCGTATATCCAGCACCAGCATTAGTCAAAAGTATCTGATCTATTGTTTTGCTGCCAGAAACTGTTTTTAATGTTGCTACAGCAGAAGCATTAGTGCCACCAGCAGGTGCTGTAGAGATTGCTACAGTTGGAGCAGATGTATAATTGTAACCATCATTAGTTAAGAATATTTCTCTAATGTAACCAGTTCCAATTGTTGCAGTTGCGGTTGCAGTTGTTCCTGCTGAAACTAAAGTAAGATCTACAAGGTATCCTTGATCATCAAGCAGTTCATCAATATCTGTAATATTTGTATCGACAATTTCATCTTCATATTCGAATAATTCACACTTTAGTTCATAAGTATAATTTTTATTTAATTGGTAGAAAGGACTTTCATGCTCTACAAATTTAATTTCGAACAATCTTGATGATAGTGGAAAATATATTAAATCTCCTTCTTTAGGTCTAGAACTTATCTTTACCGTAGAACCATCATCATAACTAGAATCAGCTTCTGCACCATCAAGTCTACCGATTAAAAATGGTGAAATAAAATCTTCAAATCTTTCTTTTGAAATAGTTAAAGTTATTTCATCTCTTAAAGAAATGCCAAATTTTGTCATAAGATCTCCTTGACCTGTATGACCTTCATAATTATTTAAATATGCCTCAAGAATAAAATTATCATCAAATTTCGATGATTGTACTTCATTAAATACATTATCAATATCAATCATTTTTCTGGGGATGTAAGTGACCTCCATCCCAAACATTCTAATATGTTCATTTATTAAATCTTGAACAAGAAATTGCTCACTGGAAGTTCCGTGAAGAAAAAAGGGATTAAGTGCCATTATCCAATAAGATCTAAGGGTGGTAATTCATGCTCTAATGACATGGTTTGTTTCAACTGATCTATTTCTCTTTCTGCATCTTCGTATATTTCTCTCCCATTTAGTTCTATTCCTCCAGGAAGTTTAACTCCTCTAAACTTAATAAGATTTTGTCCCCACTGTCTTTTTATAAGAGCAGTTAAATATTTTTTAAGGAAGGAATCATTGTAAATTTGACTAAATGATGTTGGATCTAGTGCTCTATAACAATCGATAACAATGAAATCATCTTTACTTTGAGAAGACCAATCAATATCTAAATATAACCTATCTTGTCTCTTGTTAAATCTAACTTGTTTGTCTGTAGTTAAAAGAAAGTCAATATCTTCCAAATATGTTTTAACCATGCTATATTGTAATAAATCCACAGAATTAAAATAATACATATCATTCAAAAATAATTGATATTTGATACTGAACATTCCTCCGGATATTGAACTAGTATCAAATTTAAATATTTTTTCTATTCCAATTACAGAATCTGGAACTTTAATGTAGTTTGAGTTTTCATAAAAATTAAAAGTAGTTGCTGCTCCAACAATCGTCGATGTTCCTGTTGTTGTAACTATTCCAACTCCACTTGTTCCGCCAGCTTTACCTCTATCAATATCTTCCTGAGTAATTTTATATTTCAAATACATTCGTTCGACACCATCAAAGTGTCTTTCCTGAAAATATTGTATGGCATCATCAACCAAATCATCGATTTGATCATCATCCACATTTATTTCTAAAACTGGAGCACCAAGACGCCTAAGACAATAATCCACCAGTTCCTGTCTAGTTGATGGTTGTGCCATAAATGAATATTCCTTTAAAATTATTTATTAAAACTCTCCACCATCTATCACTGAAGACCATTTAGGAATTCCGGAAGAATTTGTGGTTAGAACTAAATTTGTTTCTGTAAGAGTTTCTGTGGCATTACTAGTAGCACTTACTAATTTCCCGGTATTATTAAAATATGCAATTCCATTAGGACCATCAAAATCATTAGCATCATAATAAAGACCTTGACTTGCAGTTAATATACCAGTTATATTAAGGGTATTTGTAAAAGTAGATACTCCAACAACATATAAATTATTTGTTGAAGTTATTCCTGAAACAAATGCGTTTCTCCATCTTTTCTCATCAGTTCCGAGATCATATAAATTCGTTGCATCAGGAACTAAATTTGATACAAACTCTCCTCCAATATTAATATTATCAGAATTTTCATCTCCAAGATTTATAGTTCCTCCCTTGAAAGTTGCTTGTCCTATGAATGTGGAAACTCCAGCAACTTGAAGACCTTGACCTACAAATAAATCACCACCTGTTGTGGTTATACCTCCACTAGAACCAAGTGTACTGTTTCCACTAACTTTTAATGTAGAACTTCTTAATTCTTCTGCTCCAATAAAAAGTTCTTCTCCAATAGTAATTGTATTATTATCACCATCAATTACAATTGTACTTGTACCAAATGTTGCAATTCCTGCAACATGAAGATTTCCACCTACACCCATACCACCAGAAACTACTAATGCTCCAGTAGAAGGTGATATTGAATTTGTCGTATCAGTAATTTTTATCGGACCATCAATAGTGTCCGTCATTACAAATTTACTGGATGGTGCGTCGTAAACTACTAATACTCCATCAGTTTTATTAGTACTATCAACATCATCGAGTTGAGTTAATTTTGCAGGAGCAGATGCTGCACTTGTTAAAACTCTTACAGCATTTTCAGAACCTACTCGGTCTTTTACTGAAACTAAAGATTCGCCACTTCTTTTTACAAGAACTTTTGGCATTTAATTACCTCGTTACTCCGGGACGAACAATTGCTGATCCTTCAACAAGTTTTGTTTTTTTACCTCCTGTGCTTTCTATCACTACATCATAAACATACCTTCCTTGTTTTAAAGCGGATGTTTGTGTTGGAGACAATTCAATGGAAATTTTTCCTCCAGAAGCAGAAGTAATTGTCGAAGCAAAAGAAACAGCAGTAGAACTGCCATAATGCTTTCTCAATTGTGCTGAAACTGTGTTATCAGTTAAATCGAGTGCTGACTCATCAGCAAAATCTTCAAATTCAAAAACAGTGTCAAAACTAGCACCAGATTCGATTACAATATTTGATACATATACTGACATAAATCTAGAGACTTCTTCTATAGAATATTTATATTATACTGTTTTGTTTTCTAAAATTTGCATTAAGATAGTTTTTATTTCACTGATATCATTTTTAATGTTATCAATTTCATCCTGTCGAATTTTTCTATTTTTTTTATTTTGAACATGTCGATTATATTCGGTGCTATCAACGTTAATGATAGCACCTGTTTCATTGTCTCTTTTAAGATTTTTATGTCCTTCAACTGAGATCATGATAATGCTATTGCTCTAAAATCTTTAATTCTGATTGGTTTCGATTCATTAGTTCCACTCATTACTATTTTTATAACAAATCCATCATATTCTGAAACATTATCGGCAGTAAATTCATAATCTAAGAATTCATTGTCCAAACTAGATCTTACAAAAGTATCAGGTCTTCCACTATTTAAATTATCATATCCTGGGAATAATTCATAGGTTTGATCAATTTCAGAACTATCGGATTTGAAAAGTCTATAAAGAACTCTAAAATCTGCAGATGAATCTTTATATGCCGATAAAAGAACTTTTAAAGATGTTGCAGGATTTTTTAAAGTTATTTTTTTCGTAATATAGACTGATGAATGTGGATCACCACTTAATTGATTTGTTCTTGAATCATTAACATAATCTCTAACTGGTAAATCAACTCTATTTCTAAAGAGATTTATATTTGCATAAGAACTAATATTAATCATAGGTGAAGCATACGTAGTTCCCTGCATATTGATTGCAATGGTCAAAGATTTATTATTGGGAAGAGATGATAAATTATCAGTCTCATTGATATGAGATGCAATCATTCTAGTTGAATTCAATTCATTAGTAGTATTTAATTGCAGTGGGATATATCCAATATCTTGGAATGACACTTCAGATCCGCTAGCACTAGTAGCAGAAACTGTTCTTATAGAAGATTCTATTGCTGTATTTGCTGGGGAAAACACATCAAAAAATGGAAGAATTGAATTATATTGAATATTTTGAGATAAAATACACTCATTTCCACCAACTTTTCTTTCATCTGCGAATGACAACAGATTATCTCCCGATGTTCTTGACGATCTATCAAATTGCATTTGATACGAATCAATCGTTTTATTTGAATTGATTGTATTGCTATTTGTAGTCATAGTATGATTTTTGTTGATTCTCCTCAAAGAAACTCCATTTAATTCATACTTATACACTATAGAACCTGCAAGATGTTTTCTTGTAATAGTTGAATCTATTTCTCTTGCATTAATCGTTATTGTATTCGCAGATTCATTATAATTATTATATTCAATTATCTCATTTCCAACTAATAGATATCCTGTACTTTCATTAAGTCCAGATCCTACTGGTTGACCTTCAAATGTTGTAAATATTCCAACATTATCTACAGTTAATGTATTTGAGTCTGCAACTAAATCTTGTGAAAGTTTAACTCCAACTGTGGTTGGTTCAACTCCAAAAATTTTCACAGAATTGTTAGAAGCGTGCATTCCATGACTGTGATCATAAACTTCAAAAACATTTCCACTGTATATTTCTTCGGAAACTACACTACTGGTAGTATATGTTGATCCCAAAGATACTGCAGTATTTCCATTATAATATGATAATGCAGTAGTACCATTAGGATAGAAAGTTTCCCCAACAACATCTGTAAGATACAGCATGTTGATGCCTCTGGTGGATGCAACTGTTATACTTGCTCCAGAACCTTTCTCAACGTTAGAAGTAGTCAATCCAAGAACATCTCCCTGAACATAACCAATTCCACTAGATGCTATTGATAAACTAGATAATTCTCCGGAAGAATTTATGACAATATTTGCAAGTGCTCCACTACCAGATCCTGATATATTGTAAAGAGGAACATTAGAATATGATCCCACAGAATATCCAACTCCAACATTTGTTAGAGTTGTTGTAAGAATTTCTCCTCCAACTTGTTCAATAATTCCAGTTGTTGATGAACCATCTGTTCCCACCTTTCTGCCAACTGTAAGTATAGATCCAGAATCAAATGTTGTTTGAAGACCAACATTTAATTTTCTTGGATAGACAGTTATTGGATTATTTTCTGTTGAATAAGTACTTGGTGAGTTAAAATCCCTTTTAAGAGATGTTCTTTGGAGAGATGGATTATAAAAATATGCAGTGCCTTCAGTAGAAGTAAATCTACATCTATTGACTCTGAACTTCATGTCTTCAAGTTGGTCTGCAGACCAAGTTACTCCATTTTGCGATTTGAATAGAGTGCCACCAATATATTGTCTAGAATAGATAACTGTTTCAGAATCTGGTAAATTTTTAGTTTCTGAAGTGCTTTCCCCCATTTTAGCGGTCCAAACATAATGATTGTTTGAATATGGGGACAGTAAAACTATCGCATAACTTTGTCCTCTCTCAACATAAACAGGACTTGGGAATGTTGCTCTGGTAAATGCACTATTTCGTCCATCTGTAGAAACGACAATGTCCTCAGGAAGTATTTCAATAACTGAATTATTACTAACCAACTGAGTAGTTGGGAGACCCAGTTCCATTGTTCTAAGTTCAAGTATAACAGGTTGAAATGTATCCTTTTGATAGAACCAAAGATCAATTGATGAAATATATCCACTATCATCTGTAACTGCAAATGATTGCGCCAAAGGATCTCCCCAGTTTACTGGTGGTGGTGGCGGTGGAGGTGGTGGAGGAGGTGCTTGCCTTCTTACTGTTAATAAGAATTCTTGAATAGTTTGAACAGTTCCTTCAGAAGTGTAATTTCCTTCTGCAGTAGATACTACATAACCTTCTGGTAAAACCTCGGAAGAATTTATATTAGAACTTAGTTTGAATGTTTTTTCTCCAGTCGTTATCCTAACAGAAGGTTGAGGACTTTGATTAGGATCTCTTATGAAGAAAGAACCTAAAATATGTCCTTCATAATCACTTATCAATCGATTTCTTGTTAAAGTTGCTTCTGCTCCAGAGGTAGTACCAATCAAAGTCATTCCTACTTCAACTCTTCCATTAAATTCTCCAACTGCTTCTTCTGCTAATGATGAAATATCAACATTCAGAACAGTTGATGCAGAATTATAACCAGATAAAGGAACTAAATTGGGATTGTCGTATGGATTATATGTGTAAAATTGTGCTCCCTCATCATTAATTGTAGCATTATATGGACCTCTCTTATGAGATTGAGTTGCTACTCTAAAAGTAATTATTTTTTGATCGCCAACAAACCCTTGCACAGTTTCTCCAACTTGGAAAACTCCACTAACCATAGATATCTCTAATAATTTTGGGATAATATCAACTTGGGAGTTTGAATCTAAAGAAGAATAAAATCTTGTCAGTGAAGGTAAAGAAGCTGATTGGAATTCAACATTTCTGGATCTCATAAAGGGATCAGCAGTTCTATTAATTAATTCACTCGTCAATCTATTCTCAAATGTTTCTGCTCCACTCCACCAAGCAATCCAATTAGTTCTGGCAGCACCTTGAACAACTATCGTTCTTGTCCATGTATCATTTCTTGGAGAAAGCGTAATTGTTCCAGTTGTGGATATTACGTTAAATGGATTGACATTTGATACTCTAGTTGCTAATGGTTGAGTTAAAACTCCCCATTCTTCTTCAACATAATCGAGAGTAACAACATCTCCAGTTTTTTTGAGATTACTATCAAATAATTCGTAATCTGTATTATAATCTAAGGTATTCAAATTTAAAGATTGTGCTGGTGCTAAAATGGATTTTAATGAAAATTCGTCTCTATCAGTAACTAATTGATTATTATTAATGTCAATAATAATATTATTATCGGGATCACTAATATTAACTAAAGATAAATCTTTGAAGTCATCAACAACAAATCCAGATTTGAATTTTGAAAATCCATCATTATCTTTAATTTGCAATGATTTTGTATCCAATTCCAAAAGCGACAGTGAAGTAACTCTTTCCAAGTTTTCGACTCTATCTCTTATTCTACCAATATCTTTCATAGTAAATCTTGCATTATCTATGAGAGATATTTTTGCATCTCTGGAATTAAAAAGATATGCTGGCAGTTCTATGGAAGCAATTTCCATTCCACCAAATCTATTTGAAGGTTCTGATGGGTTTATCTCAGGATTTCCTTTTATTAATCTAAACTTTCCTTGTTTATCTAAAACGAGTTTATCTATTCTGGGCAAATAATTTGAATAGAATAATGTAGAAGATTCATTAGGCGAAATGACCTCAAATGAAGTTGCAGAAAAATCTCTGGATAAGAAATCAAATGGAGATCTTGTTGCTGTTACAACGTTAAAATCAGAAACTCTTGGTCTAAAATCCAAAAGATCAGATAATCTGACACCAGATGAATTGAGTGGAATATTTTCAAGTCCAGTATCATAACTAGAGATTGTAAATACATCTCCCATTGAACCAGTTGACGTATATTTATCAAATATGACTAATAATCTTCTTGATGGAGACCTGACTCCAAACTTTCTAACAATTTTAGAATATCCATAATATTCATTTTTTTGTCCATTATCTAAGGTATAATCTCCAATTCTGTTTATATATTGTCCAATAGTTATTGATGAAATTGGACTTTCTATTAAAGATTCTTTAAATAAAACTGTTTCTCCCGGATCAAATTTTTGATCATTTAAATATACAATTTCTATTTCGGATGTTGATTTGCGAGTTACAATTTGGCCAACTGCATTGCTAGTTTTTCCTATCACTTGTTCTCCAAGGATAGAATTTGTATCTAAACCTAAAGAAGAGTTAAAGGAAAGTGTATCTAATACTGGAGCAGCACCATCAATAGATTCATATATTGCCAATAATTTTAATACATCTGTAGTATTCAGACAAATTTCATCATCTTCAACTCTCAAACCATAATATGGATTTGAAGTTAATCCATATGAAGTAGAAATTCCCGATCTAGTAAATGCAATGGAAGTTTTTTGACTTCTATCTAATGTTTTTAATTTATTTACAATTGATGATTTTTTGAGTGACGTATTTACTGTAACTGATGATTGGGAGGTTCTTAAACCTTTAAACGTGACAATGTTATTTTGGAGAGAAAATTGATCTGAAGATAATGGTTCAATAGAACCATCCGAATAGATAATAGAATATTTTTCTTCATCAAAAGCATCAAAAAATGCACTGGATATTCCCACATCAGAAAGACTAACAGTTAATCGTCCACTACTATCTGTAGACTTTGAAGTTATTTGCTTGGAAATATTGATATTAGAATTTAAAAAATTTACTTCGGCAATATTCGATGCTGGTAACTCCGTAAACAAAGAAGCGTTTTGTTTATTTGAAATTGTTGGAAAACCAAATGAGAATGTTACCGATTGTCCATTAGCAATTGCACCATCACAAACATTTGAAACTGTAGATAATCCCGATAATGTAATTGATGATCCATCATCGGAAACAGATTCAACTCTGTTAAAAGTCTCTGAATCAATTCCAGATCTCTGATATCTAATGATTGTATCGCTTTTTATTCCAACAAAACTTTTTCCTGGGCAGGTTGCAATCCCCCCATTAATCTCTAAGGTATCAACTATACTGAAATTATTTCCAATTTGTTTTTCTAAAACAGAATCTGCAACAAAATCAGTGGAAAACCCAGAAAGTACTTCAGTATTTTGATATACTGATTTAATGTCAGATACATCATATATTTTTATAGATTTGATAGATCTACTTGTTTCAGTAGTTCCATTAATTAAAATTTGCTCACCTTGCAAGAAAGAACCAGAAGTTTGGTTTAAAGTAACTTCTTGACCATTTACAGATACAACATATCCACTAGCACCACTACTTCTACCTTTTATATTAGTTGATGCTGTAAGTGAAGCAGCATCATTCAATGTTAATATAGTATATGTTTGAATATCAAAAAGATATAAATCCCACTGCGAGGAAGTATTTTCATATGTTTCACTGGGAGAAAAGTTATAAACTCTTGCCTGTCCAATTGTTGTCCCTGCTCCTGCAATTGTAGATTCTTTTCTTCTACTTTGTAAATTTAAGTATGAATTATTATTGATTCCAATTATAGGAGTGCCTGAAACATTATTAACTTTCAATAGGTTGCCCATTTCGAAAGGAACGGACGTTTGTGTTGATTGTGAAGTTTCTCTAGGTTTTTCTACATCAATATAAGTACTTTGAGTGTCAATTTTATACCCTTCTACATATGAAGTTCCTGGGGAAATTTTTAGAATTGATAAATCTTCCGAAGGAGTATTTCCATCCAGTGTGAGTTCTGTATTTAAGTACAAACCATTCGAAGATACTCTGTCATTTAAACTCTCTTGAAGTTCAATATTATAATTTTTTACCGAATAATTTCCAGATTCTTCAAATGTTCTTTTTGCAAAATAATCTTCTAAAATATTGTAATTATTGGTCGGTTCATTTCTAGTAATTATTGTACCGTTATTAACTCTTTCGATTTCTATGAAATTTTTATCATCAAAGTCTGATATCAATTTTTTGGAAAGTTTTGCTGTGATCTTTAATCTATCTGAACCTGGAGCAGCATAGTTCGAAAATCCTTTTGCATTATCATATAATGTATTATCATCTTTAGCAGTTATAATTTCTTCACTTATTTCTAGACCAATTCTATAAGAAGGTGTATTTGTATACTGATCTAATATTAATTCTTGTCCAAGAATATTGACAAAATGACCTCTAATAAAATAAACACTATCGGAAATTGAATATGATGATCCAATTGCGGTAGCACTAAAATCAATACACTCCGCAACTAAGTCACCAGAAGCAATCGTTGTATTTCCATAAACAACAGATTCTTGAACGACTAATCCTTCACTATCAATAAATGGTTGGAATTCAAAACTACTATTTCCCTGATCATATTTTACATATAAAGTATTATATCCCTCATCAGATTCTGATGCAGGTAAAACTGATCTAATTTTTGCAGTAACTTGTGAATCTTGACCTTTGATTTCTTTACCAACAAGATTATTTAAATATAATGATATATTAATTCCAGATACAACAGATTTAACTTTTACCGCATAATACTGACTCTCATATCTTACGCCACCAGAAATAACAGCAGATCCTTCTTTAAAAAAATGTGATCCAAATTTTTCGACTTGATCTTGCAATATTGATTGCAAAGTTGTTAATTCTCTCGATTGAACTGGAAATCCTGGTTTAAATAAAACGCGATGGAAATTTTTTCCAGAGTCAAAATCGTCATAATATGGACTTGAATTTAAATTAGTTTTTTGGGACATTTTTTAGAATTCCAGTATTACTTTGATATCTTCTTTTTGTCTAGTATTTCTAGAAATCACAGGTCTATTATCTAGATAAAGTATTTCACCCGTGTTTTTATTTATCTCCGGTGCAGCAACACCATCTGTAAATGAAACGCCCAAATCAATAACACTACCATCAACTGTCATGGTTGATCCATTCAGAGTAGAATCTACAGATGATGTTTGACTGCTACTTAAAAATGAAATATTACCCCCAGTAGAGGTGATTTGTAAAACTCCTCTAGTTTCTACGGTTCTATTTTCTTTACTATCTTTATGAGTCTTTTCATCCGCAAAATACAAACTTCTATCTTGATAATATTTTAAAATTCTAGTAGAATCATCATAAGAAGCAACATAACCTCTAGCTTTTACTGAATTTGAATTATTATCAGTATAGGATTGTTCGATTATTTCTCCAATAATTGGTGATTGAATGGCGGTACTCAATCTAACTGCATGAAGTCCATTAAACTGAGAATCGGTAAATAATTCATCTACACCATATTTTTTAGGATTTTTAATCAAACCAATTTGGGAAAATTTTGTTGTGGTTGGGAAGTCTCTACTGCTATCGTCAAAACGAACATATAAAAGAATTTTGTCAGCACCTAATTCTTGATATATGTCATATCCATGTCCCTTTGATGGGGGAATAATTGGAATTAATTCCGCATGATTATTAATATTTGCATCAGAAAATACAGATTCATTAAATGGATCTAAATCAACAATTCCATAAGAATATCCACTTCCACCTTTTGTAATTATTGCAGAAGTGATTTCTCCAGTTCCATTAATTTCAATTTGAACTTTTCCTCCAGTTCCATCGCCTAATATGTCACAAACTCCAGATCCACTATATCCAGAACCCTTATTTGCAATATAAACTTTTTTTATTTGATTGTTATTTGCATCAGAATTTCCATTTTCTCTGATATTTTTTAAAACCGCATTATCAGTTGTATTCCAATTATTTGGAAGAGGAATATAATCTGTAGAGTCAAATTTTATAACATCTGTAGGATCGATAGTAAACAGATATTTCCAGAGATATCCGTCCCCACTAGAACCTGCTGCAGCAGGTTCTAAACCAGTAAATCTTGGTTCATCAATTGATGGATTTCCCGTTAAATTATCTCCAGAAGATCCATTATCTATACAAATATAAACTTTAAACTCAGATGTTATTACATAATAACTTGTGTCATATAATCTGCTGGAATTTGTTATTGGAGAGCGATTTGAGGAGTTATAATCATCTCTATACATTTCATATTTCGTACCGGAAACCCATGATCTTTTCTTTACTAATCTTCTTAAACCAACGGAAGTTATTTTTTTGCCAAAAATAATCGTATCCTTGGTATGTGCAGTATTTGAAAAATCATCCTTTGGTGAAGGGGTCGAAACATTCCAAGAAGTGCTTCTACCAAAATAATCTTCTGTTGGATTAGCCAATCCAACAAATAGATAATATGAATTTGTATTGAGATCAAAAGAATTTACGAAATTTTCCGCATTAGAAACTCTAAATTGATCTGTTACAATAGCTCCAGACATTTTAGTTATTTTTTCTTTTATTTAGTTGACTTAATTGCACTTATGAATTGGAATATGATCCACTATCACGAAGTCCATATCCCCTTCTTTGAATTTGTGGATATGTAGATAATCCAGAAACAGTATTTCCAGAAATAGTAAATTGTTGTGCCGATTCTCTAGTTAAATTTGAAAATCTTCCCCAAGAGAACTTTCCAAAATTTGTATTTGCGGGATTGTAATTTAAATCAGCAACAATAGCTCTACATGTAACAATTCCAACTTTATCATTATTTGGTGATATTGAAACTTCTGCAACTTCGTAGATATTATCAATTGATGTAGTTCCAATTCCAATAGTAACTCCTGCACCTGTAAGTGATGTAACTCCAGTGCCTACCGTACTATTTGATACAAAGAATGGATAACCAACTTTTAAAGAATTTCCAAATTGACCCTCTTTGTTATATAATTCAAATCTAATAGCAGGATTTCCTGAAGTTGTTGTTGTCGTAACTCCTGTAATAATTCCAGAGAAACCATCTACAAATTTCACAGAAGTTACATTTTCTATTTTATTTGTAGGTAAAGGAACTAATACTTGAGGTAAATTTGCTGTTGAATATCCAAATCCACCATTAGTAACTGATATAGAAGAAACAGTTCCAGCAGCAGAAACAGTTGCTGTTGCTTGTGCAATTGTTCCTATTCCCGCACCTATTCCATTTGAAGGATTTGAAAATTCCACATCAACTGATCCTACTTCATATCCAGATCCACCAGAAATAATATTGATAGATGAAATTGTAGATGCACTAGATACGACAACTTGAAGTTGTGCTGGAGTTTTATCAACTCCTTCCAAAATAATTAAATCAAACTCAGGAATGTTGATAGATAATTCATTTTCTTCATAATCAAATGATTGTGCATCATCAACAAATATTTGACTATCTGATGATGATAAATCTGAAATTAATCTGGATGTCGGATATACTTTAGATGCAATTCTGTTTCTAGATTTAGAAATTTCATTACCATTAATTATGATGTCAGATTTTTGTGGAATTATATCAACAAATTTTTCATTGGTAATAAATTGAGATGACTGTGCATCACCTTCAGTACTAATTCCAGGTCCAGTATAGATATTTGTTTCTATAAGATCAGATTCTCTGATGTCAAAAATTGTTCTTGGATTTTGATCTCTTGTCAATACAAAATTTGGTTCTTTCATGATTTGAATTTGATCACCAATACCAACAATTTCATTAATTGTTTCAATTTTACTATCAACACCTCTAGTTCCTCGATAGAAGAAAATGTCAACATCATCTTCCGCATCTGGGGCACTAGAAAATACTATACTAGTTCCTCCATCAAAATTATATGATTCTCCTGGAATTTGTAGTATTCCATTTATATAAATGACAAGCAATTCTTTCAAATCAATTGGTATAGAATTTGGATCACTCAAATCCCGCTCAAAGTTTAATAAGTCTCCATTATAATACAATGGGAATCTTACTTTTTCACCATCTTGAGATAATTTTATAGAATCTATAAAATCCATTTCTCCAAACTGCCATAATGCAAAATTATCATGGTATGTTTCTAAAACTTCCAGTTCAAAATTATGAATTGGTTCTGAAAGATTTGCATCAGTAACCAATCCAACAATTGTGAATTTATCACCTCTGTTAAATGAATATCCATTATTAATTACTTCAAAATTAGTAACTTCGAAATAAGTTGATCCTATTCCTGTTGTAGAAGCAGCACCAACCTCCAAGTTGACAGCAAATCCAATTCCAGTATCTGTGGTTGTACCAATTCCCAGTCTAGAAATTCCAATAGCATTTAAATTGGAATATGATGGGTCGGAAACAAATATTTGTGGATTAGTATATCCAGTTCCACCGTTATCAACAGTGAAAGTTAGTGTTCCTCCTAATCCAACAGTAGCAACAACACTTGCTTCTGTTCCAACATGATTTTCTTCAAAAACAGTAACTGCAATACCAATTAATCCATTATATCCAGAACCTGGATGATCTGTAGTTCCTAAACCAACAGAAACAATACTTCCACCAGCACCAACTACAGCAGTGACAGATGCCCCTACAAGAGGTGCATAACCAAGTCCTGGAGTAGAACCAAGAGATACAATTATACCTCCTCTAGGAATACCATTCTGATTAACGTCAGAATTTGAAATAATAATATCATCATCAACAGGATCTTTTATTCCAGTAAAAACTATGTCAGTTGTAGATCCATTATCATTTAAATCATAATTATTTCCTTCATTATTTGCTGTAGTTGGTGTTTGAAATATTTCGTTTACATATAAAAAACCACTTCCTGGTTCGACGTAATCAACATCTTGACCAGAATTCTTTAATGTAAAAGTTCTGCCAATACCATTAAATTTGGATGAAATATCATCATAGATAATATTTTTAGAGTAATCCTGTCTTAAGAAAACCCTACCATTAAACGATGATCTTTCAAATTTTATTCCCGAAGAATTTTCTCTGTCATTCTCTCCAGATCCTTTTGGTGCAGATGTGAAATGAAGTTTGTTTCCAACAATATTGTAAGATCCTTTATACAATTGTGCTGTGCTTCCAGAAGTATGAGTGCTTGCTACAGAACCAACAGCACCCCTCTTTGCTTTTATTAAAGGTGTTGTACCAGTTCTAGTTATTGGACCAGATGCAGTTGTTCCCAATCCAACAATAATAACTTCAAGATATTCATCATCAATTTTTAATAGATCTCTTGGATTAATTGTAGAAATACCACTTAATCTAATATATTCTTGAGAATTTGTAATATTATCATTTATTGTATAAGAAATTGGTGAAAATGCGATAGGGTGTTGAGTTATACCATCAATATTGATTAAAGTTTTCTCAATATTTTTATTCATAGTTAAAGTATGTGCATTTCCTCCACCAGTGTTAGTAAATGTAAATGCCACACTACTATTATTTGTTCCTGTTAGTTTAAATGTGTTTGGATCACTAACAATAGCAAATACATTTGATGGGCAAACGTCCGTCGTTAATCCACAGACATATGATTGTCTAATCGTAGATGCAGTACTGACATTGGAAAGAGAAATGCCCAATCCAACATTATCAGTATAATATGTTCTTCCAATTCCAACATCAATAGTTTGATTTGAGGTTACTGTTTCTTGGCCAATTGATTGAATAGTTCCTAATGAAGTTCCATCGCCAGAGAAAATACCAGCATTAACTTTAAATATAGAGGTATTAGCAATACCAGTTATAACTGTAGATCCTACACCAACAACATTTCCAATAAAGTATTGGAAAGTATTTCCAATACTTACAATTTGTGTTGATGCTGGGACTGATGGTCCACTAACAGTCTGACCAACTTCAAAAAACTCTAATAGTGATGAAGAAATTCCTGTAATGGTTGAAAGTCCTGCAATAAAGTCGCCAACAAAAACTGTTCCTCCTACGGATGTTGTTCCAATTCCAATAGAAGTTGCTGCAACTCCTAAGAAAGTTGATGTTGGAGTATATGTTAGACTTTCATTATTACTGAAGAAGTGATCATTTATTGAAAATACTCCAGTAGATCTATTTAACTTTGCAGTGTCTGTAGGATCGAATGTTTTTTGGAAAATTGGTACTCCATTATATTCCATTTCAAATTCCAATTGATCATTTCCATCACCATTAATTGCATTAAATCTGCTATTTTTAATAGATTCTATAATATTTCCATATTCTTTGTCTAAAGTTATATTTTCAATATCCAATTCTCTGTAGAGAACTTGAGAATACATGCTTATTTCATAATTTGCATTAAAATCTGGGTAGAACAATAAATTTGCATTTCCGCCAACAATATTTGAATCAAATGTTCCAATGCCAGTTGTACTTGCCATAGAAACATAGAATTTTGGCATTATAAAAGTATCTGTTTTGTCATCTAATAATAAAATTTGATGGACAGATGTATTGCCACTATCAATATTTTTAATTTTTACTAGTGATTTTGAAGATGCAACTGTATTTGAATCAAATGATGCTATAATTGTTCCTAATCCAACAGAAAGATTTCCGGTTTCAACGTGTGTTGATTGAAGAAAAGCAGATCTTTCAGAACCTTCTGGTTGTCCATTTGCCAAAAATCTATATGTAGATCCAAGACCAACTGAAGACGGTCCAATGTTTATAGTTTTTGTTTTGTAGATAATATTATTTGATTTCAGATTAGTTAAATTTATCTTCAAAGTTCCATTTTCAATTGTAGAACCAATTGATACAAATGGATCAGAACTCTTTCCGATTAAATTTTCAGTATCAAAATAATATTCTGCATGGTTTGAAATTGTTCCATTATTGACAGTTGCAACTTCAAAGAAATTTATTTTATCTGTCAACGAATCTATGGCAATAATCTCAGTTAAAATTGCTTCAGTAGAAGATGTTGCAATACCAACTATTTGTGAAGTTGAACCAACTCCCACCGTCTTAACATTTGAAGTGATGTCAACAAATCCTATAGATGTTGTTCCTATCCCACTTAAACCAGTATCAAAATTATTTCTATAAACTTTAATATTATAAGTTTTTTCGAAAGGATCTTCTGGTTCGTATCTCAAAGACAAGTTTCCGAATTCATCAAGAAATCCACCAACTTCACTATAATATTCTATTTCATTCGAATTTACTAGTGTTCCTCTATTGATAGTATAACTATTAAGATTATCATTTAAAACAACTAAGTCATCAAATTGTTGTTCTGTACTACCAATACCAACGCTTTGAACTAAGAAACTAGAATATTTTAAAAATCTTGGATATGTAATAAGATCGACGTATTTTTCTTGCCCAAAAGTAACACTGGAAAATTCATTTTCAACATTATCAATTGATAATACTCTGTTTGTTTTGCATACAAAATAATCTGTTAGGTTTTTATTCTGAAATTCAACATATTTTGACTTTTTAATATATTGATCAATATTACCCGGATTTAAATCTTTTTCTAATACTACATCAATATCTTTTACAATATCAAATTCTTTTATTCTATCAATTCTCAAATCCGAAGCAAAGTCAATAACAATCGAGAGTGTTGAAGTAGTATCTCCAAGACCAATTGAAACGGAAGAGGTAATTCCAACATCTGCAAAATTCTTTAAACCCGTTGAGTGTACTAGTTTATTAACAGGATCTATTAAAGTTTCATATGATATGGGACTCTTAATTGAATATGACAACTTTTGATAGTAATCATTATCAGAAAGAACTTGATAGTCCTCACTTAATGCGCCCGTATTTGATCTCCATCCATCACTGGTTGAATATACTGGATTTATTTTAAATCTTCCGGACAATGAAGTAATTTTATTGATTTTTGCAGTTGATCCAGAACTTATTCCCTTTATACTATATCCAACTTTAATAAAATCTGGTCCATCTATTTTAGCAATATTTGCTTCAGAACTTATAATAATGTTATCTGAGAGTACGTATCCATTACCAATATCTATTAATATTTCTTCATTAGGAATAAATGGACTTTCCTCTAGAGTAACTTCAAGTGTTGGAAGTGCTGATTTATTAACGACAGATGCAAAGGTTTGTGTTTTAATGGGAGTCCCTGGATCAGATGTGAATTTACTTATATCAAATACTATTTTAGCTGGAGAGGTGTTTTGATATTCTAATACAGTAAAATATCGATATCCAAGATCTGTGGAATTAAATCCATCACCACTTGTGTCTGTTTTTTCAACTCCCTCAACAAATATTTGGTCGTTTGCTGCAAATGGAGGAGTTAAAAATCCTCCAATTGGTGTGCTCAAAATGCAAGTTACAATTCCGGATTGATATTCAATAGTGTTTATTAAAATTCCATTAGTATTATTTGTTGATATTAATTCATATTTTTTCAGATCTAATCCGGTTGCATTTACGGAAACAACTCTAGAAATAGAACTTCCATCCAATTCCGCAATAAAGGATGCAGTATCTACAGATTTTCTTGTTTCTGAATCAACCAGAACCATTGATGGTTCTGAATAATAACCACTTCCACCGGATGTTACTGTAATATCTAATATTTGTTGATTTTCTTTTAAATTGGCAATAATTGGAAGAATGCCGCTCGGTGATAAAGTTTTGTCTGTTGGGAATGAAAATCCAGTATTAACTATATTGATACTTTGAGGTACTCCTATTGTATTAGTCAATAAACTTATACCTGCACCATCACCCAAATCACTTTCTACACCAGTAAATGATGGTAATGATTTATAATTGAATCCAGGAGATACTTTTCTAATTTTTGATATAGGTCCAATCGCAGTTTTGGAATTTGTTGAATATTCGAAAGATTTTACATCTCCTGTTGTATATTGTGATACTTCTGGTAGACCAACAAGATTAACTGCAAATGTGGTTAATCCAACACTTGAAACTGTAAATGTATTATTATAAAAACTATCAATATATGAAATTTTGGAGAAAGACCTTACATCTTTATCCGGCAAAACAAAAGCACCTTCTACCAGATCTTCGACAATATAGTATAAATCATAATCAATGCTATCTGTATAATTTAACGTTACTTTTGCTCCAGATTGTCCAGGAGTTCCAACACCAATTACATTAAAAGAAGTTTCATCCGATGTTGAAATAAATTCATTAACATAATTGTTGTCTTTAAAAAACTTAATTGTTTTGTTAGCAAATGAAGAATCGCTTATATCAAAAACTAGATTATTATTTTTAATTACATTGATTTGTGGATTTACAAGACTTAATTTTTGAGAACTTCCTCCAGTTCCTCCAATACTCACTACTGCTAGATTTTTTGAAGTTGCATCATATAAAGTTTCCGATAAGGAAATTACATCATCACTTAACTTTAAAATATAATAATACGATCCTGTAGATAATCCAGAAGCTTCTATATCTGCTTCATAGAACACTTTATCTCCAGTTGAAAAATTATTATTTGGAATAGTTATAGAGTTATTTGTTGTATTAATTCCTGATGAATTAAATCCTACAGGATTAATTAAAATTCTTTGGATATTAGTATTGAATATTGACTTTAACGATGTCGAAGACCCTATTCCAACATTATTATTCGGAATCACATTCAATTTCACAATATCATCTTTTTGTAATCCATGACTAGTAGATACAGATACGGTAGCATTAATTTCACTAGCATCAACTGTTATTTGATTATTTTGTGATTGGAAATAATATTCATGATCATTTGTACCATTTGTAACAAATGATAACCCAGAATCAGAGTTTCCAATGCCAGTCAAAGATGTAATTATACCAACAATATCATCAGATTTTTTAATAATATAAACCGTTTCATTTTCAACAGAATTTAATAATTGGAACTGGTTACCAGTCGAATTATTGTGAACTGTTATTGCAGATGTTCCGGAAGGGCGAGCAATTGTTACTTTTTCCTTATCTTTAAATCCGTGATTTGGAAGATAGATTGATCCATTCAATAATGATATTGTATTTTCTATATTGTTAATTGTATAAGAAACTTCTGATGAATTTCCTGGAGTAGTTCCGATCCCAATTGATTGTGTAGGATTAAAATATACTTTTTTATTTTTAAAAGAGTCAATTTCATCTATAACAAAAGGTATTGTAAATGAATCCGGTCTGTATGTAACAACAGATCCAACACTATGTGCTATACCTAAAACAGATCTTTTTGCTCTAACAATTCTACTATTATTGAAAACATTCAATACTTCCATATTTTCAGTCCCAATTCCTATGGTACTGCCTATGGAAATTGTTTTTGGGATAGATGATACAAAAATATCAGTAACTATTCCAGAATTAATAACTATTTCTTCACTTAAAACTGATGTGTTATATTCTACATTAATTTTATGAAACCCACTCAATCCCGGTATATTGGTTGACTCATTGTCTATCTTTACATAACTTTGATTATTAAAAGTATGATAAGGGTTAACATGAAGTCTCAATCCAAATGATTCTTTTTCTAAAACAACATTCGATTCTTTTAATTCCGTATAAGAAACAGATGTTATGTCTTTACCTTTAACTTCAGAAACTTCTGCAGAAACTCCAGAACCTTGAACCTTAGAATTGTCAAAAGTTAAAGGATCTCCAACTTTATAATCAAATCCATCTACATCTATTGAAAAAGATGAAATATCCCCTTTAGATGAAAAATCGATTTTTGCTGCATCAAATCTATCAATAAATTCAAAATCTACGTAATCATTTTTGGAAAACTTTTGCCCAAGTCTATATGGTGCAGTATTTCTCAATAAACCAGAATTTTGCAGATCGAAATTTTCTTGATTTTGATCCAAAACTCCATCAAGAAGATCTGATTTATATGTGTCTCCTATAAAATAAGGAAAATCTGGCAAAAATTTTCCAGGAATACTTGGATCAGGAATTATCGTGGAAAAATATGCATATGTTCCATTTGGAAAGTCTGGAGTTTTTGTAAATCTTCCATTATGTTCATCTAAATCTCCAGAACCATCAAAAACATAATCTTCAACAAATATTCCCTCAGCAAAACTTGTTAAACTTGGTCTATCATAAATTTTAGAGGAATCTAAAGTGTATCCTGACTCAATTCTCTTTACTGCAGTAGCATCATTTGGATTTATATAACCAAATGATCCATAAATTGGATTTCCATCATACGCCCACCCAATAATTGGAGAGTGCTCAGATCCTGAATTTTCTGTTCCAAAGTTATCTTTTAAAGATTCTCTCAATTTGTCCAAATAACCAAGAACCGTATATGTTGCTTCTTGAGTATTAATTATGGGTCTTATAGTTTCATCTCCAAATTTTGAATTTGAGTTAATTGTTAAAGGTCTAATTCTTGGATTAATTTTACAACCTTTTCCAACTGTTTCAACATCGATAGTATCAGACTGTTTGTAACCAATACCACCTTTTACTACAAAAACACCTGTTAATTTTCCAGTGCTAGTATCAATAATTGGTTTTAATTTTGCACCAGCACCAGATTTTGTATTAATAATAAGATCTGGTAATGAATAATACTCAGATCCACCATTAAGTACGGTAACACTATCAATTATACCATTTATAATTACTGGAGATACTACAGCACCCTTTCCATTTTTTATAAAAACTAAAGGTGGATTTTCATAATTTAATACCTCAGAACCATATTTACTCCCAGATTCATTAATGCTAATATCAATAATTTCTCCCCTAACCACAGGAGTAGCGGTAATTATTTGTCCAGTATTTGCATATGATACGTTAATATCTACAGTAATTGAAGAATAATTAAATATATGATCTACATTACCACCAATATCCCCAAAATTAATATATTTCTTTTTAGAATAATCAATTTGGTCATTTGCTAATCTAAAAGAATCATCATCCAATTTAATTAAATGATAATTTTGCGAATTATTTAATCCGGAAATTTCACTAGTACTAGTGTATTTTACAATAGAACCATCTTTAAATCCATGGTTTTTGAAATTAATTGAAGATCGAGTTGTTGATATAGAAATATTTCTGTTTTCTGGAGTAATAATAATACTTCTATGCTCATATCCACTACCAGGTTCAATTACACGAATGTCTGTTAATAATTTATCATAATCAAAGGTTCTTATTTTATGAATACCAGCAGTATTTGTGGTAGTAAATCCAACAGTATTAATTCCTGCAATATAATCATTTAGTGACTCATATAATCCTATACTTTTGGCAGTTATATATTTTACAAAATAAGATCCACCATTTAACAAAAATTTATTTTGATCTAAATTAGATCCACCAAATGTTCCTATTCCTATTGGATCATTATTATTTTTATTATAAACTACTCTTTGACCATCACTAAAATAATGATTATTTACAAATGAAATAGAATCTGTGGATGCATTAACACTGATAGTTGCATCAAATTCAATTTCTCTGTGTTTGTTTTCAATAACTGGCTCTAAAACGCATCCAGTGCCATTTCCACCAGATATTGAAACTGATGATATTTTTTTGATTGGTATATCTTTTACATCAAGTAAAATTGATTTTACTGATCCAGAAATGATTGGAGAAACTAAACATGTAGTTCCACCAATTCCTGTTGGGTCACTTATTTGAATTTGCGGTGGATTTACTACATCATAATTTTCTCCCTGTTCTAAAATATCTATTTTTTGTATAGGTCCATAAAAAACCCTATCAACATCTTTATAGGTAGAAACTTCGACACCATTAATCAAAGTAGCAACAGTTGTATTTGGAATTGTTTTTATCTTAGTTCTTGTATTTTTGCTAGATTCTAATGGAAATTTTCTTAATGAAAGACTTGGTACTATTTCTTTCGAGAAAAGTTTGGATAATGTAAATTTATGGCTGGATGCAGTTAATGACTCTGTCGATAGTGTTAGGAACGTATCCGTAACTACTGCAGATAATGATGTATATAATTTTATGGCATTTTGGTTTTGAACCTTAACAAAATATTCTTTATTATTTTCCAATCCAATAATCGCATTTCCATCTGCAGAATGAGTGTAAGTTATTTTATCTCCTAATAAAAATTTTAACGATGTTTCGGAAGAAAAAATAATCGTATTATTACTTACCGCATCCAAACTTTGAATTTCTAGGGATATATCCTCTGCATTTATTTCATAATCTGGTATTGAATTGGTTGCAACGTATATATTTTTACTGTCCTCATCATAAGTATTCTGAATGTTTGCCATAACATCAGAATACTTCAAGGGTATTGAAGTGGATGAAATTTTTGCTTTTTTAATAACTCTTCTAATGTCCAGATTTAAACCCTCTGTTAAATCAATGTTAGGATTATTAAGAACCAAATTTGAAATTATTAAATCTCCTTTTGTAGAATTTGATTGGTTCGCAAAAATACTGAGAACAGTTGCCTCACCAATAGGTTGAATAGAACCTCTATAAAAAATTTGAATATCATCTCCTACTTTCAAACTATTTTTGTTTGGGTGCTCCCGTAAAATGTGTGAAGTATTACTAGAAGAACTTTCAATTTGAAACCTGGATGAAGTATTGTATATCCAACTATTAAAAACAAATTGCTTATATGTATTGTCTTCCCCAACATCCTCTACATACTCGCCCAAATTGTTAATACTTATAGGATCATTTTCTTCTACTAAATTGTAATTACTATCAAAATTAAATTCGGATAAAATGTTTTTGACTTCAAATGTGACTATTTTATTAACATCACCATCCTCATATGAGTATACATAATCACTAGATTTTATCTCATCAGAATCAGAAATATTTTCTAATATTCCACTACATCCGAATAATTGATTTACTGATTTTCTAGTATATGATATTGAATTGTTTCCAGATATTACATTACCAGAAGATGGAAGTCCAACGGTAGAGTCCACTGTTATTGTCTGCGATCCTGCAGAAACATCTCCGATAACTTTACTTACTGGAGTTTCCTTAAAAGATCCTATCAAAAGATCTCTATCATTATATCCTTCAAATATAGAAATTCTGTATATATCATCTCCGCCTGTTGATGGATAATAATCAATTTCAGATATTGGTGCAGATGCTGTTCCATCTGAACTTATTAAAGTTTGACCAATTATTTTTGTTGGATTTGTTCCACTGCGCAATCTAGCAAAAAGAACTTTTCTCCTAATATATTCTGCAGAAGATGATTTGATTAAAAATTCCTCAGTATCTATTATTTTTGCATCAACATTATAAAGAACTTTAAATAATATCTTAAACGAATCAACTGTTCCCTTTGATTGAAATAATGATTTTGATTCTTTAATAAAAGTTCCTAGATTAAGTCCAGAAGCAAAATCAATTTCTTCCAGACCAGGTAAAAATTGATATTTTAATTTTTTAAAAAATTCTTTTAAAAATAAATTACTTAAATTTAATACTTTATCATTTGTCGAATGTGTTTCTACAGAAGACGATCTAAATACTAAATTTTTTTGACCTCTATCTTCAGCATCAAAAGACTCAACTCCGCTAAATCCACGTATTGCGCCTGTAAAAGAAGTTGAAGTTTTTCCAGTATATGTAATTATCTCATTATTTATTTTCAGTAGTCCATATTCATCAGGAAATCCGGATGTAGAATCTACATGAATTACATCATCACTATAAAACACATTTTGCGTAAGGACATATTCTCTTGATACCGTATCATGAGTAAGATTGTCTAATTTAAGGTATTGGTCAAAATTGCTGCCAATATCTAAAGAAGATCCTCTATATTCTTGGGAAATATAATACTGCTTTAAAAATTCCACAAAATTTTCTTCATTTGAAGAAATAAATTCTGGAATTTGATTTTTTATAATTTGACTTACTTTTATTCTTGCGTCAAATTTAGTATCTGCCATACTACCTCGTTAACTTTCCGTTTGGATAACTTGATGTCGTAATATACCTTGTTCCAGATATACTTTCCCCAGAAGATATTGTATCTCTTCTCATATTTATCGTAGATACGCTAGCACCAACGTCAAATACTAGGAATAAATCTTTTAGTCCAATTACATCATTAGATTCTGGAAATGCTTGTATTTCTATAATACCATCTGCCAATAAAGTATCTGTTATCTTTATTGTACCGATCAAAACTTCACCCTCAGTATAATCAACAATTCCAACAGATTGAATTACAACTTCTGGATTTCCGTTATCAGTTTCCTTAACTACAGATAAAATTCCTTTTCCACTACCATCCAAATTTCCATCAGGAGTTTTATTTGGTGTATCTGTAAAGTAAACTACGCTTAACTCACCATCGACTTTAAATCCACTACTTTTTATATTGTATCCGTATTCATTTATATGAAATTTATTGCCAAAACAAACTTCATATTGCGCAAAATTGTTTATAGAAGATTTCATATCTCTTCTCATTCTCACCTTTGTGATATTTGAAGTGATTGCTGAATTTGTATTATCAATAACTTGTTGAACCTTACTGTATTTAAATCTACCACCAAACTTACCTAAATCTGCGGATTGGGCATATTTTTCTAATGTTGAAATAACAGAAGTCTTAAGTGTGCTTGGAGTTGATATCTGGGAAGAATTGTAATATACCGAAGATTCTATTTCAACGTATAATATCTTAAGATCAACTATTTTTTGATTTATGCCTGTGACAGCATAATCTTTTAGTTTATTTAAAACTTGATTTTTTGTAAAATCTGAGAGAAACGTTCCATTTTTTGGTTTAATAGAAACAATAACTGTTCCAAACTCTGGTGGATCCATTTCTTCGCCACCAATTACAGAAACTGCTTCTGCATTAGGATATATTTGTCTCACAATATATTCATAATCCCTTGTCGTAACTGCTCTGTTTTGGGCACTATATGCCCTTGGAGCATAGTATTTGATAGAATCTATAGACTCTATTCCTTTACCCTCTCTAGAACTTAATAGAGTGAATACAGAGATTGTTTCGTCGAGATCAGGTTGTACGAAAAGTCCTTCTTGATTTACATATTCAAAAATTCCATTAAACGAGAAATTAGAAGCACCGTTTCCATTTTCACCATCTGTGACGATGTAACTTACAGTAACTACAGATCCATTTGAAAGTTTTTTGCCAAAAATACCATCACCAAAAATTATTTGGTATTTTTCATCTTTGATTTCTTGAATTAAGAATATCTCAGATGTTCCATCAATATCAATGATATTATCAACTACTTTATATTCTCGACCATTTCCAGATTCATTCTCACCTTTAACATAAACTCTAATGGATGAAGTATCTATATTTGGATTATCTAAAATAAATTTTTGGTCTAATGAAGTATCGACCGAAAATGTATTTCTAATCAACAGTCCTTCATATATTTCAATATTATTGAAACTGGCAATTTTTTGATTCCCAGAGTCTGATGTTTTTACTGTAATATCTTCTGGTATCGAGTATACATATGAACTATTGCTTATTTTACCAACACAAACTAAACCAGATTTTAAAGTCAGCGTTTGTGAAGATGATCCACTAAAAACCGCATCAAATGATACTACTGCTCTTGCAGCTTTTCTTGATTTAGGCACATATCCAATATTTCTTGCCAGTCCAACAACATTCTCTCTTAATGTTGCAGAATCTATGAATGCCTCATTGGCAACCATATTAGTGTTAAAGGCATTAATATAAGTATTGTAAGCAAGTATATCAATCAAGATTGAAAGATTTGATCCTTCGAAATCAAAATCAGTAAATGTTGAATTTGCCCTTAGATAATCTTTGATCGATACTTTTATCTGATCAAAATCTAAATTGTTAAACTTTGTGAAAGGCATTTTATCTCGTTGCCTCTAGTATGAAATTAATGGATTGTGTTGGAAATTCTTTTCCTTTAATATCAAAATGAATAGAAACTTCAATGCCATGAAGGTCTGGTGAAAAGTCAACTTCAACTAATAAATTATCAACTCTTTCTTCATATGCATTAATTGCGTCTGTAATTTGAGATTTTATTGTTATTTCAGTTCCAAGAGATGGATTTTCAAACAAAAGATCTCTCACATCAGTTCCAAAATTGGAATTAAAAAATTTTTCCTTTGTGGTTGTTTCAATTAAATTTCTGACAGAACGAATAATTGCATTTTCATTTTTAATGATAGGCAAGTCCTTTGTTACGGGATGTGGAACAAAGGACAGACTAATATCTTTGAATGATCGTGATATCCTTTGGACTGCCATTTTATAATTTTTGAATTATTTATATCTTATTCGTTGAGATTTTTTTGTCCTAAGTTGAGATCATCGTGCATAATCTCTTGAAGCACTCTTTCTTCAGAATATTTTGTTTTTCTTGGGAGTGACCAGTAATCTGTTATTAAACTTGAAGTTCCCCACATAGACTTCATGTAGTTTTTGTCTCTATCTACGGGTGAATTTGCCATTTTTTTCCTGTTTTTGTACAAAAACAGAACTTTTTGAGGGGTTGCTATCCCTATTTCGTATTTATTGTAAATCTAAAGGGCGACCATCTTGAGATTTGTACATCTCTTCTAGATTTTCTTCTAGTTTTTCTTCTAGTTTTTCGCGTTCTTTTGCAGTTTTCCAAAAATATTCGTCCTCACGACCCATTCCAAGTCGATCATTTCCGTTCTCGACTTGATAATATTGCGTCGAAACCTTAAAATCAGGCATTTTTGGATTAACAGGAGTTAAACTATTGTCAAAAATACGCAATCTATTGTTTGGATAGAGTGCATACTGCCCATTTTCAAGTTTAATTAGATTATGTGACTTATGTTCGGCAGGATTTTCACTTGTGGCATAGTCAACATAGTCTGGATCATGGTGATAATTATCAATTGTACATACATAAGTGCCCTTTACGATGCCATGATCTCTTGTATAACATTCAAAATCCATTGAACCAATAAACTTTTTATCCACCGAGACGACTCCGTAATCCATACAATTCCAAAACTGAAGGTTTGGTAGGTTCATATCAGGAGAAGGGGTCTCAGGATTCGAGACAAAGGCGCTGATAGGCAATTTATCGTACATTGCGGCATATTCTGGTAGATATGTCTCAAAATAAAAAGCACGCCCAGGAATCGATTTAATCGAAACCCAGACGCCCTTTACAAATTCACCATGCCCGCTTTGATGATCTGTTAGATATTCTTTACGAACCCATACTTCAATTGAAGGAAGATTTGCTATCAAACATGCCATGGTGACAAATTTACATTACTACATTTATGTATTAACGACCTTGACCACGGTATGCTTTTCTTGCATTATTACGAGACGTTGATGCATATTTCGTATTTGCACTACTTCCTTGACGAGTTTTTTTCGGTTTACCAGGTTGAAAACCATCTTTGACCAAACCAACTTTTGAACGAACTGCCATAATACTCCTTAAATACTAAACATTTTTGTTTCAAGATCTTGAGGTCTTGGAGAACCTTTCTGATAATACTCTATCGAAAGGTCCTCCATAATATCAAAATATTCTTCCTCTGTCAAGTTCTTATATAAGACCTTTCCCTTGTGGAGGATTGTATATTTTGTCTCTTTCATCAGATTACTCGAGTTTTTTCGTGACCAACGCGAATGCGAGGATCACACCAAATCTCAAATCCTGCTGCAATCGCGTCCAGACAGAAACTTACATCCTCTCCACACATATCTTGTACTGCACCAGAATCAAAAACTTGCATCTTTGGTGCAAACCACGGATACTTCATCTCATCATGTTCGAAGACTCCTTTCTTGATCAGCAACCATCCAAATCCTGCATAGTCTACAGTGAATGGTTTTTTGCGCTTGGCAATTGTTTCGAGAGTTTCATGATTCATGACTCCGCCATTATTTTTGAAGTCGTCTTCATCTAACCAGTGTGCAACAGAAGTCGTGCGCCCGTCTTCCGTACAATACCATCCACTTGCAATATCTTTGTCCATTAAGACCAACTGCCAGAATTTTTCGGCATTAAATACGATATCACTGTCAATCCACAGTTGATAATCATAATTTAACTTACCATCCCAGGGCACTTGATCCGGACCTCGCAGTACGTTTGCTCCAAGACACTTGCATCTTGCAAAGTTTACCATGGAGGAGTAATCCTGCGAGATCTGGATACTCGCCCCTGCTTGTACAAGATCAAAACAAAGTTGTACAAAGTTCTTCAAATATGTGTATGAAACACCTCTACCGGGAAGACAGAATACAACTGTTTTCCCCTTGATCATTTCTTTTGCTTTATCATAGTCCCACTCTTGTGTTGACTCAGACGGTTTTGGTGCTTTTGCTTTAACAGTGAATCCTTTAGCCATAACTGTAAGTAACTACATCAGTATCATAACACTCTATCTATACTCAGTCAACTCCCCGTATTATAATAGAATCTCCATCAACCTCGATGTTTACTTCTACTCCCTCGTACCACCCGTTCTCATCACATACCCACTCAGGTATTACAATATAATGCTCCCCCGATACTGGATCGATCTCTACGGTTGTTAAATTTTCCTGCGGATTTTTTTGCATATCTTTGAATCCTGTGCCTAATTTTTATATAGTGAAAAAAATTTTTTACTCATTGAGATTTATACATGCCTTTCGTAACACTTTATAGATTAGGGTAGTTAGGCGTTTTTATATACGGGGGGGCAACACGCGGCGCACAAAAAACGCCCCCAGACCGGGGGCACTGCTGTGGTCACGAACGCATGGGGGTCAGTAGCGGCAGGCAAGGGGGGAGTATGCCTGGCGATCTGCCAAGCGATCACGGGCGGCAGCAATGCGGTCGGCGCGGTATTGTTCCCGTGCCTTGCGCTTCACTGCATCCAAATCTGCCACCATAGAAGCGCCCAACCCCCGCGCCTTGGTGAAGGTCATCCCGCTGCCGCTGCTAGCACGGAGCGCCTGCCCCTTCAGGTTAGTGTCGGTGCTGCGTGTGTTGCCGATTGCCTTTGCCATTAGTTGGTTTCGTTTGGTGGTATTGTATCACGGAAGGCGGATGCCCTCAGAGGTCCGCCATCATCTCCGCCATCTCAACGGCATCGATGGCAGGGTCATCCCACCGCACGCCGTCGCCAGTCTTGACGAGGTGGCGACCGATCTGCCCGTCGGTCATGCATCGCACGAACTTGACCCAGGGGTTCTCACCCTCGGCAAATTCAACGCAGGCGCGCGCGGTATTGTAGAGGAACTCATCGTTACCGATCCAGAGGGCGGCATTCCAGGTTTCGTAGTTTGCGAATCCGTTCATGGGGTGCATTGCTTTCAACTGTTCTAAGATACCGGAGAGGGCGCGCCCGTTCTGTATCAGGCGATACCGTTTTGGATATTAGTTTGGAAGCGGGAATTGTTGAAGTTGGCAGCACTGAAACGCCGACGATCTACCAACTTAAATGTACCAAACTCACTGTCCATAACGTAACCCTCTGCAGAGATTTCATCCTGACCGATGAATGCCCTAGGACCAACATTCCGGCACTGATGCATCAACTCATCCTTTAAAACCATCATGAACCCATACAAAGAACAAAGGTTAACGTTACCCATGAAATCGTAGGGAGTAATTCCCAAACCGTTACGGATGGCGCTGTTAACATTTTTCTTAATTTGCTTTGCATCTTTATCAGAAACAAACTCAGTCTTAGACATCAACTCACGGATCAAATCGATGATCGGAGGCATCTCAAACCCGTCCGCACCTTCCAAATAAGAACCCGACCAAATGTATGCCTTAGGGAAGACAAACTTACAATAAGATGTGTCAGTGATGATATATTTCATCGGTGCTGCTACAGCATCACGCAGGTCAGATTCTGCGGTGTAAACTGTATTTGGAGCAATGATGATTTCCTGATCAATTATGTCATCGAATTTGTAGGTAATTGTGTTTGGGGTATATTCATCAGATCCACCGAAACCAATAAAATCACCCTGAAAAATGCCTTTGTTTTGTGGCAGATAGTCAAAGCATTTGTGAAGGATTTCTGCTACCTCTCCAGTATGGTTAGCATCAATGTCCTGGTGAGATTCATTGATCTTAATCTTCACTTTATTGAACACAGATTTGGTGCCCACAAACCAATTGCCGGTGGCAGGATTCTGTCCCCAAACAATAGCAGGAGCGCCGTCCATTTTAACCGAAAGGTGAAAGTCGGATTTGATGGATTGCAGGAACGAAGTATCACCTGTGAGGATGGTATCTTCGGGGTGTTCGATATGAAGGTTTTGAGTCATGATTGAAGAGATAAAGTGAAAACAATTGAGGGGGGGAATCTAACCCCCAGAGTTGTCATCCTGCCAAACGCATTCCGTTGGTGAATGGAATAGTCCGCATTGCCTCTTCTGTCAGGTCAAACATTTGAATGAACCATTCAAATTGTTTCTGGAAAATATACTCTTGCTTAGTTCCGCAAGTGTAACCAAACTCAGAGAGAAGTGCATTCAAACGTGACTTTGTAGTCTTGGATTGATAACCGCCGTCAAACAATTTGAGGAAGTCATCGCCAACCTCAGCAATTTTGTTCCCGTGCAAATATACATGAGACACGGGAGGATTCACATTGTCGCAAGTGTGAATAACCTCAGTGTTGTCGCACTTCCAATCAATGTTATTCTTGATTGCGGCAATCATTTGGGTTTCGATCTTACGCATGAGAGAGAAGAGAAAGAACGGGCGGGAAGGGCGCGATCCCCTCCACTCCTCTAAGATAGTCGATTTTGGACGCCGTGCCAAAATCGTGTGCCACTTAGGTGACCGCACACGGGCGGCCGCGATTCTCAATAAAAAATGTCTATTGAGAATCGGAACGGTTAGTGTTAACGAAGCGGTTGCAGTTTCACAACCTCAGGCACACTATGATCCTCCCTTACGGTGTGAATCATGAAGTCAGGATTGAGACGCTTACATGTTGCAATCGCCTCTTGTTTTGTGGCAGCAATATAACTCAAACTGTCGTTCATAATCCAACCATTATCGCGTTGAAATTGACCGTGAAGAATGAATTTAGTCTCAGTCATTAGTCGTAGGGAAAGAATGCAGAACGGGTTGAATCTGTTGTGTAGGGGATGTCAAAATCCTCCCCAAACATTTGATAGTAGAACTCACTGAAGATAGCGAAATCATCAGGCGTTTCGCTATTCCAAACCTTGAGAATTTCAGCGTAATTCATGTCACTCACCGAAGAATGCAAAGTGTGCATCAAGCACGAAATCTATCACGTCGTCAGTTGCACTAACGTCGAAACGATCACAATACCAATCGACTGCCATATCTGCAGAGCACATGGTATCGAACATGAAATCTTGGAGGTCTTGGAGTGTGTCAGTCATCTGTGTTTTGTTCATGGGTCTACAATACACGATTTTGACCCCTGTGCCTATTTCGTGTGCCACCTATCCAACTGGTCGGGCAGCCGACCAGTTTGTGACATCAATCCTCCAACAAATCTGGATAGTATTCTTCTACTTCTGCAATCAATTCTTCAACTGAATACTTATCATAACTCTCACTCATGTTATCATAAAGAATTGCCATCATTGTTTTGATGTCCATATCATCCAAGATTTGCTGAATCATGGCATCTTGAAGTGCATCACGATCGATAATGTTGTCAGTCATTTGAATCAGTTAGTGGGAAAGTTTTTGCAGACAGCATCACACAGGATGCGGGTTAGTTCCTCAAACTGTTCCTGAGAGTTAGGAAAGTTCTGACAAAAGAACTCATCACAAATGGAATCAATGTCCTCCATTAGTTGTTCTCGGGCAGTCAACATTTCAAGATTAGTGTTCATTTTAGAATAGGTGAAAGTTGATACGAAAGACATCAATAATCGGTGTTTCCTTTAATGTAACCTTCTACGTCAAACTTATCATCTTTTTCCCATTCTTCCTTGTATTCAATAACATCGAAGATCTCACCGGGAGCATCAGCAATCTCAGACCAAAGTTCGTCAAACATGATTGAATTTCTCAACTGTTGATACAATACACGATTTTGAGCACTGTGCTCATTGACTGTGCCACTTAGGTGACCGCACACGGGCAGCCGCGATTCTCAATAATAAATGTCTATTGAGAATCGGCACAGTTACTATAAAGAATCAAGCATACACAAAGTAAGATCCAACGTTGTGACGGAAAGTGTTAACTTTCTCCAAGATTTCACGACGGTTGTTGTAGATAACCTGTGCGCCCTCAAAGGTTAACTGACCCAGAAGAATCAGCAGGGCGATAACACGAATGGCAGTAGACTTCAGGTGAGAGTGTACATAACGGCGATAGAATTTGCCGAATGCATAACCAAACTCAAAAGTCTTTTGTATCATGTTGCCCAGAAAGTTCAGGCACCAAAGGATTGCCGTCACGGTGAAGATTTCAGACCCGATGGCATAAACCCGTGCGCCCCAGATTGTGACACTTTCCAGCACCTCAATTGCAGGGGCAAAGTGAAAGAAATTGATTGCGGTCATGATGTTAAAAACTTCGTGGGGAGTTAGTGAAGAGAATTCTCACCCACAAAACAACAATACACGATCACGAACCCCATGAGGAGATTTGTGTGCAGTTCCCAGATTGGCACACTGTTCTCAATAACGAATGCTTATTGAGAATCAAATATTATTAGTGTGCCAATCTGGGAACTGGTAGTTTAAAAGATATCTGCCGTTTCCTTGATGGTAACTTGGACATGCTCGTCACCTTGAAGATCTAGGACTTCTCGCCAGTCCAAATCTTCCAGGGGCAAGTCATCATAACACTCGATGTCAAGTGTTACACTTACCATGCGCTTGTGTAGTGTGTACATGCGAATCTCGTGCGTTGTGTGCGTATTATATCATGCATAATGCCTGTATGCAAGCGTGTCATAATCGCATGAATCTCGTGCATACTCATCATCATCATTATGATATGTCTCGTGCATATCTCGCATAGATGTTTGTGAACGTGCCATATGATACTCGCACATCTCGTCGAGATCGTATGTATATGACTCGTTGTTATACTCGTATTCGAACTCGTAGTCGTCGTACATGATTCTCGTCGAGATTTGATGTTACGTTGTTATTATACTGATGTCTCGACGAGATGTCAAGTATATGATACCTGATATATCTCGTCGAGATTCATAACGATTATTTATAAGATCTCGTAACGAAATGTGTGGATCTCGTAGCATTTTGCCGCGCCCGTGACTTGACAAACTTCGCGTTTCATAGTACGCTCGCTAAACTCACAAGACCTGGAGGGGTTTCTACAAGTATTTCTCAACTCTTATTGCAATTGATTCTCATTAAACAAAACACTAATATATGTTTTTAAATACCTTTTTAATTACTTTTTTACCTATTTTTAGTGATTTTAACTCTTTTTTTCATGAATCTCCCTTATAAATGTACTCTTTCAGAAACTGATAGTGTGTTGGTAGAGATTGAACATACCTTATCACATCACTACGATACATCAACCATTGTTCTTTAAGTTCATTCAATCCTTCAATACTATTTGTTCTAGGATTAGGTTTCCCCATGAACTCACACATAGATTCCAATCGACTCAAATTAAATTGTAAGAAATCAATAGAAGGAATTGGGTTAAATCCATGCCCTGCAGCAATATATGCTACTCCAGAGTGAGGATAACTATGATTTATATACATATCCTTTCCCCAATTAACAATACTATCATATTTTAATTGCCACTCACTAGTAGATGTCGGATAATAATGAATATTCTGTGTAACTTCTTTCCAATAGGGTGTATCAGTTCTCTTTGAGAAAGCATAATGAATTGCAATAAAGTCACTAAGATGATCAATTTCCTCTGATACAACACAATTATAATTATCTCTTTCAACCTGAGTTATATAACCTTCACGCATGTTTAGAGTATATGCAAGATGAATAAGATTTTCATGTGTTGTCAATAAACCAGTCGATTCAAGAGGTTCTAAGAATCCATATGCTAATCCAATACCAACTACATTATATTTCCATGCTTCAGTATGCCTACCATGTTTAATATTAATATGAGACAGTTTAGCATTCTTACCACGTTCACCTAAATGTTTACGAAACTCTACTTCTGCTTCATCCCGTGTACAAAATTTAGATGAATAGCAATAACCTGTACCAATACGATTCCAAAGAGGAATATTCCAAACCCATCCATTGTTCATAGCATGACAGTCAGTCACATTACGCATTTCCTCTTCCTTATTCACATAAGGAATTTGAGTGGCAAAAGCACTATCATTTAACAACCTCTTATCATAAGATATAAATTGCGATGAAGCAAACTTTTCTAAGATTTCAGATTTAAATCCAGTACAGTCAATATACAGATCAGCATATACTTTCCTTTCATAATCAAGAACAATATATTCAAGAGTTGAATCAGATGTGCTTACAGATTGACATCCAGTTACATGCCCTTGAATAACATTTACACCATGAGGAATAGCAACCTTATTCTTTAAATACTGTCCAAATAAATCTGCATCCAAATGATATGCAGTATCATACTTAAAATAAAAAGAACGAAGTCGCCCATCTTGATTATAAGTACAGCGATTATACTTTGCAAGAAAAGTATTGTCCGTGAACATTTCTGCAAATGTTTCAGGACCAAAGTTATGAGGATCAAGAAGTGCTAATTGCCCCCAGGTGGTCATGCCACTTGGTGCAAATTTATCATCAAATTTACGAGAAAATGGATACTCAAATGATTCTCCATTTCCCTCTCTAAAATTGGTGAAACGAATTGAATTCTTATATGTGGCATGACAAGCAGGCATCCAATCTTCATCCTTAAGTTCCAACAATTGTAGAAACCTATTGAAATGCCCAAGAGTTGACTCACCAACTCCAATTGATTTGGTATTCTTATCCTCTACAATTGCAATCTCTAAATGTGGACATAACTTACTTAAAAGAGCAGCTGCCATCCATCCAGATGAACCTGCTCCAACAATACATACACGTTTAATCTTCATTTTAAATCAATATTAAAAGAAATAGCAACTCTATCAGCATCAGTTTGATTTGGTTCAACGTGATGAGGAAGAGATGAAGGAAATAATAAAAGTGCTCCTGTCCGTGCAGGTAAACTTACACATTCTTCTAAAAATGCAGGACATTCACCCTTTTTTTTGGGATCTGTAAAATAATTACGATGTTGCATTACCCAATTATGATCTCTACGAAATGTAATAGAACCTTGATCTAATTCTGAATCTGCTTTTACATAATATACTCCAGAAAGAAAAGATCCTGGATGAACATGATTCATATTAAAAGCATGTTTTCGATTGATGTTACACCAGTAATTACCAATACTAATCTTATAAGGAGAATTCCAAAACGGTAAATATGCTTTTTCATATACAGTCTCTGCAATCGATTGTATATGATTTAATAAATCACGAAATGCAGGATGATCATGAGATAAATCAACTGTTTGATATCCTCCAATATTTGACCTAGTTCTTCCTGGATCATTACGTTCTATCTCATAACATGCTTCTAACATCTTGTCATTATCAATATCAGTAATATCAATCCACCAATAAGGTATTGGAAAGATATATTCGTCATTAATTTGATTTGTCATTCGATTTTACCCCACTTTAAAATTGGACATTCTGATATTTTAAACTTAACCTTATGTGTTAACCAACAACCACATTTCTTACATCTTTTCTCTTGTGCAGCAAAATATGGACAAGTATTACAAATATTAAGTCTTTGTTGTTGCTCCTCTGCTGAAGTAAAGATCAACTTCTTCATTTCATCAGAAGAATTAGATTTAGTTTTAGGAACTACATCCTTCACAACTTCAACAATAAACTTGGTTAAATTTTTACCTTGCTCAGGTAATGAAGGAAATTCTTCTCTATTTTGCTCCATAAAACCACCCCGTAATAACATACTTAGTTCCAGAAAGTACCATATTGCCTTTATGACAATGAGTATAACCTGCTGGCCAAATTAATAACTTTCCGCGTTCAGGTTGTATTCTTTTCTTATAATATAAAAACTCAGTCTCTCCACCTTCATAATCATCATTCAAATACAACATCCATACTGCCACACGATTACCAGTAATCATAGAACTATTCTCATCGTGCCAAACATGATAACCCCCACCAGTTGGAGTCTTTTGAACCTTTTGAGTTAAACTATAAACTGGTCCATTATCTCTTAAATTACCAAAAATAGTACTATATTCATTCCATGCATTTGATAATTGATCATTTAAAAAATCTGGATGAAGATCTTTCATATGTGACTGCATTTCATTTAAATCAATTGCCCAATCAAATCTCCCGGCACAAGTATTCTTAAATTGTTCGCCACCACACATGACAGCACCAATGTTTTGATAATAATTAAAAGTCTTAATAATATACTTGCATAAAGAACTATCAATAAAATTTGAATATGATCCTATAAAATCTTGGTACTCTCCACGGTTATTAACCATTTCACTCATATTACTCATCTTTATCACCAGATAATTCTTCTTCAATTATATCACGTTTTGCCCACCACTGCACATAATCGTTTGCCTTTTGATTATATAATCTCACAAACTTTTCATGATGTTTCTTCCACTGTTCTCTTTCACATTCTTGTTCGTCAATAATCGCAGGATACCACTTCATTATAGGACATCTATCAAAAAATGTTCGGACCTTTGCCTCCAATAAACATCCACACAATGTACACGCATGAAATGGTTCTGTTTTTCCAAATTTTTTCATAAGAGACTCTTTTTCGTCTTCATTTGGTGGAGGAAGTGCTTGAAATTTGTCACACGTTTGACAAATTTCCAATCTTCTCTTAATTTCCTTTTCACTTGCTTCCAGACCCTCACCATAATTTAAAAGATATGCGGCAAAAGCAAACGTAAATTCTTCATCAACTTCCATCATGCTTTCTTAAAAATAGATAATCTAAAATAATTTATATCAGTTATTTCTTCCCTTTAATCGACTATCATCACCACCAATAACTTCAATATCAATCTGTGATTCTGATTTCTTATACGAATATCCTGCTAATCCACCAGTCGCAACATCAGAACTTGTGCCTGGTTCTCCCCAGTTTCCACCAGATGTTCCAGGTGATCCAGTACTTCCCGTTACAGAAGGTCCACTCCAAAGTGAACCTAATGAACTACAACTAACTGGTGATGGTGTTCCACCTGCTGTTCCAGATTCAAATGAACGTTGATATCCTTGACCTTTTCCTCCAATTCCACCAAGTCCGCCAGGACTTGTAATACTACCAGAAAAACTACGACTTCCTGGCACATAGATATTTGCAGGACAAGAATAGTTGTAATAAACAGTATTTCCAGGATAAGTTGGATTTGAGAATCCAGGAAAATTACAATAATGTATCCAGGCACCTTCTACCCACCAGGGGTGACCAGCACGAACATATGGATCCCAATCATTATGCCCATTTGCGCCAGGTCCTGGATGCCCTCCATAATGATTTCCTCCATAAACTGTTCTACAATGATTTTCTGCTCTCTGATCCCACCATCTGGATTGTTCTCTTTCACCTTCGTTGGCATTTCTACCGCCAGGACCTAGAGTATGTTGATAACGTCGAACAGTTGCAGGGGTATTTGTATTTCCATATTGAGGTGGATTGGTATATGACCCAGTACATGTTCGGGGTTGTACATAATTGTAACTATTATCTTGATTTCTTACGCAACTGGATCTTGATGCTGAAGTACCAGAATTGCCGGTAATACCACCACCACCGCCACCATATAATTTACCAAATGAACCACCAGAAGATTCTAAACTAATCTTAAAATTACGAGAATTTGAGTCGGAATCAACATAAAGTGCCGTTCCTCCAGAAATTCCTTCAATTTGAGTAGATGGTGGATTTGCATGTAGTAATATAACTCCATTCGATCTTACAGCAGCAATTTGAACATTAATATTACTTGCTGGAGCTGTAACTCTAAAACTATTAACGCTTCCTGTCGAAAGAGTAATCCAAGCACCAGCATCTGGTGCTCCTGTTGTATCTGGAGTCACAGATGCTCCATTTACCTGATAAGTGTAATTTCCAACATTTGCATATGCTATGTAAATTTCGACAGGACCTTGAAGTGTCGCAAGACCTGTACCTGAGTTGTCCCATCCTAAGTAATCTATATTACTAGTTTCTGCTTTTGAGAACCTATTTAAATTTCCATCAAACATATAAGTGGAAAGATCACTTGCAAACCATCCAGAAGCTTGAACACCATCTGCCCATGTCGAATATGCTGATGTATCAACATTAGACAGTCGTTTTCTGCCCACATTAAAACCATTTACAAACTCACTATTACTCCCATCAGCAGTTCCACATGTTGTACCATCTTTATGCCATCCATTAGTACTATTAAAATGACTTAAAGGACTGTATATATATCCATTAATTGTAACTCCACTAACTCCAGATCCACCATATAATGCAGTTGGAGTTAATATAACTCCATTTGATCTTATAGCAGCAATTTGAATATTAATATTACTTGCTGGAGCTGTCACTCTAAAACTATTGACAGTTCCTTCAGAAATAGTAAGCCAGTCAGCTTCCCCTGCCGGAGATGAATATAATGTTGGCGTAACACCTGATCCATTTACTTCATATGAATAGTTTGCAAAATCCGCATATTTTATGTAAATTTCTACAGGACCTTGAAGTGCAGGAAGATTTGTGCCCGAATTACTCCATCCTAAGAAATCCGTATTACTAGTTTCTGCTTTTGCAAAAGTATTCAAATTACCATCAAACATATAAGTGGAAAGATCACTTGCAGACCATCCAGAAGCATCTACACCATCTGCCCAATTTGAATATGCTGTTCCATCATCAGTTGTTAAACTAACGTTACTACCAGGTTCATTATATACAACTTCACCATTCCAAATGATTACAAGTTGATTAATATTTGATGTTCCGTTTGTTGATGCATTTGTAGTTCTAGTATACCATCCATACAAAATAGCACCATCACATGCAGGATTTTCGCTAATGGCAGCATCTACAACTCCAATAGAACCATCAAAGTTGTCAAGACCCTGATACGAAGGTCCACCAGCACCATAAATTGCACCAGATGTTCCAACATCAATGGTGAAATTACGAACAGATTCTTCGACATCTATTCTTGCAGCAGGTTTGTTAATTTTATTGGAATAGATAATGCCATCAACATTAAGATTTTTTGGCACATTTTTAACTAAATTTGAACCAAAATATTTGTCAAATTGTACGTTTTCATATTCAGAAGCATTGTCAAAAGTTACAGTATGATCCTTAATTGCACCACGAAAAGCACCAACACGAAGATTACCAGATTCTTCTGTACCAATATTTTCATTTTCAATAGCATCAGGAACTAATGGTTGTTCCGCATCTGATGTATCTCTTTTATAAACTCCAAATCTAATATTAGTTGGTTCTTGTGCCCCTAAGTTAGTCTGAAACCTAGTCCAACTAATATCAGTTGTACCTTCCGCATATATTTCTGTTTTATTAGTAGAAATTGCCATTTATCAAGGTCTCTTTTTTATATTTAGATCTGTCATGAAGAATATTTATATTTGATTGCAACAGTAAAACGATGGTGATTTCGAAAACCGGTTGCCGAATGTTTAATATTTCCATCAAATATCACCATTCGATTTGGTATAGGCAAAATACCTTGAATATTGTCATTTACCAAAAACTTTGTTTCTCCTCCCTCATCAATATCATACTGCTCTAAATTTGGATAATATAAAAATGTAATAAAATTGCCATCAGTATGGAAATATCCATTCTCTCTTGGAGCAAAACAATTTATATACATCCTAGACAATTTCATATCGCGAATAAATTCTACACGTTCGCGTAAAATATTATCTAAGATTTTATAAACAAGATGAGTTTCTGGAATTTGATGCACAAATCCACAAGGAACACTATCTCCATGATCCCTTTCTCCAAAAGTATAACTCCCATTTTTGATACAATAATCATAGATAATTTCGTGCTCCTCTTTTGAGAGGAAATTATCCGAAAACGAGAGATCAATTGTTTGGTGTGAGTGTTCCATATTTTTGAAGTATTAAATTAAAGGCAATTGTGATTCTAGGATATTCAGGAGTTGGTTTTCCTGGTCTGACATAATGTGTCAAATATGAAGGGAACATTACAAGATCTCCTTCCCTTACGTTTAATTTATATCTGTTATTATATCCAGTAAATTCCATATCAAGAGATGAATATCTCAGATGCTCATTTGGATCAACAAATATGAGCGGTTCATGTATTTCTGGATTAAATTTTAAAAAATGCACACAAGAAAAAGTTGGCGGATATCCAAAAATACTTTTAGAGACATGTGTATGTTGTTCTTGCCATTCTCCGTTGGAATAATAATTCCACCACATGGCAAAAATTGAAAATTCAGTTTCTAAATCAAAAAATTTAGAAACGTAATCATAATATGTCTCTAACGTTTGAGTTTCATTAAACAGAGATTTATTTTCATCAAAATAACTAAATGATGTAGATAGGTTAGATGTTAACCATCCATCTGGAACTTTCATTTTTCCAGATTGATGCATATTCTCAATCTTTTCTAAAAGTTCGTCCTGAAGGATATGATTATTTTTTATGTTGTTTTGAAATATGTGTATTGGAAACAAAGATTTAGCATAATACATATTCATTATTCATCTCTAGATTTAATATATTTTAATTGATCCCAATACCAATTGTGACAAACAACTAGACAATGTGTTTTTTTATGCAATGGACAGTGTTTAATATTTTCATCATCCTTACATTTAACACCTATCTCAATAGTTATATATTCTTGGCCCACAAAATAAATCCATCCCTCAGTAATGTTACCAAGGGAGTCTTTCCATATTACATAATCATTTATTTTTGGAATATAAGACATTTTCTAAAGGATTTAAGTTGAGTTGCATCGCCGTATAGGGAGTTGTAGAGTCAATGTCTACCTGATCACCTTGCTTGGTGGAGTTAATAGGCGCATAGTAGCATCGTTTCTTTGAGTTGTAGAATCCCCAGATACAACGAACATCATTACCACCATTATAAACAAACCCAGGGTTGCATACAGTCCAAATTGCAATAGTAGAAGCGTTTTTGGGAACGATTTCGTATCTGTATCCTTGAGGAGGTTCATGAGGAAAATTGGGTGGAAATTCAGGATTCACGAGTGATTTTGATGCGGTCAGGACTAATACCCATATTTAAAAGTTCATCATATTTTTTTTGACACTCTTCTTTTGTTAGTTCACTTGCCACAAGATTCAATCCTGCAGTAAGTTCTTCTTCGATTCGATATTTTGGTTCCATAAGTTAAGTAATGAATGCGTCTATTATACCAGATTCATATTCATCTGCCAACTTAAGTTTGGTGGCATTGATAATGTTTGGCATAAGTTTATCTATATGAGCATTATCGGGGTCTAATTGATCTTCAGCAGCAAGAATATCGAATGCTTCTTGATCATTTTCTGCAATGAGAGTAACCAAACCACCATACTCGGAAGAAGGAAATGATACCCAATAATCAAGAATGTAGAGATTTTTCATTCTTTAGTTATCTGTATATTTTTCAACTGTCGATCCAACTCCCATTTGACAGTATTCAAATGCATAAACATATACTGTTCATAGGGATTATCTTCAATCAGTTTAATCACGTTTTCAACTTGTGCTTTTGCGGATAACAAACGGAAGATAGGATCTTCAATCTTTTTGGGTACAACTTCTTCAGTCATTAGGAAGGAACTCCGCAACAAAGTAATCAACAGTCAGTTCCATTTTGGCAGCAGTATTCTCAATAAATGTATCAAGAATGTTAGGTGCATCTTCTTTCACAATTTCATACCACTGATACCATAGTTCTGGATTAGTGGCAGGAGTTACAGAAGCAGACATGTTATCAACCCAAGAAGTGTATTCAGAAGGAAGGTTCAATTGATGGTTCATAGCGGATTCCAATTTCGGTTTTGTCCATCATATCATAGATGGAATTTAGTTTATTGTGGAGTGTAGAAACACTTCCATATTCCCGCGCAATAAGATATTCATCTCTTCTGTCCAATTCTTCAAGAGCAGATAGAATAATACCAATCTCTTGAACATTCAGTGGTATATTCTTCTCAAAAGTCATAGTGCTTTTTTGCTTACTACAACTCTAATTATATCACATTAGATTCCTAAGATCTTCAACTGCTCCCTGCATTGCAGACCGTGCAAATCCTGTCGCATAAGGATAACCCTCCTCCTTAGGATTCTCTGGTGCAGTGTAACAAACACTGATTGCATCTTCCAATCGTTGGATGATAACGTTCACTTGCTCTTTAGTTGCGTTCAGTTCACACATTGTCGTTTTCCAGTTGTTTGAATTCAAGAGCGTCGATACCAGCAGTATCGTCATCGTGCAAATCAATCATCTCAGTATCAGTCAGAGATGTGAGTTTACCAAACAAGAAGTCGATAAACTCATGGTCTTCTTGAGTGAACATTACAGTCAGGATGTGGTTGTGAGAGTGTAGCACACGCATCGTATGCTTTGAACATCTTAGCATCACGCTCTGCTAGAAAGTTAAGATAACTACCGAGAGCAATACAGAGAAAAATGCCAGCGAGTCCGTATTGTGTGACTTTAGAGAACATAATCAGCAGTAGAGGGGCATATACTCACCAGCAGGCATTTTTTCGGTGTTGTAACCAGTAACCTCAGCACCCTTAGCAATACGGGATGCCCACTCATTCTTGGCATCAATCATACCTACAACGCTATAGGATTTCTGACCAGTAGCACGGAAAGTGACACGCTTCATGAAACGCTTAACTACAACCTTCATACCCTTCTTCTCACATGCTTCAGCGATGAACGCCTCAGGGAAGAAGTCAACGATGGTGGCGGAGTTGGTCAGTTGCATTGGGTGTGTTCCCTTGATTACCTTGTAATTATACAGCCGTCAGGCGGTTCGGAAATGATCTCTGTGCCACCTGTTCAACCGGACTATCTTGTTTATCACTCATATACAAATCATATAGGATTGTTTCACTATTCCGTGCCTCAATTTCGTGTGGTTGGTCTTCATAATCATAATTTTCCACTGGTTCTTGACAATATCTCATTTTTCCATGCCGAAACCGCAGTGAACCATCAACCCACTGTGCCAAATGGGTCAGTTCATGAAAAAGAGTTTTTATATACAACTCCTTGAACATATCAGATTGAAGTTCAATTAGAAAGTGACGTGGACGATAAGATGGACCAATAACATCACAATACCCCACAACTTTGTCACGTTTCAATCCTCGGTGGACAATATCCACATCAATCTTATGACGTGGATAATACTTGTTCAGAAACCAAGAGGTAACATCCTCACAGAGTTTTTTAGAATAACCGTATCCAGAAGTGTAGATGCTAGACATGTCCCCCAGTGCATTAACCAAACGAAAGAACCAATGAAGATGAGTTTTTCTTTACTTGTCATGAAACATCATCAGTAATCAAAGAATCATCAGGAAGATTATTTGCACGAGTTTTCATTCTATTCAGTTTAGAAATATTCCAACCATTTGTATCCGCATCGTGGACAACTCCATCCAGTTGGCGGCGCTCACTTTCGGTGTGATAATGACGTTGATCGTTCATAGTAACCTCAATTTGATTGCATGTTCATTCTAACACATTTTACCCATAACGTCCCATATACTCATCAAGAGTAAAATACTCATCAGTTCCAGTTTCTCTAATGAGTTGTTCTGCCGTCAGTTTCTCCATCTCAATACGATATTCACTTGCATCAAGTTCTACTTCAGGATCGAAATCATCAGGACAAAGATACTCCCATTCTGCACAGAGTGCATCTACAAGTTGTTCTTTAGTGTAATTCATTGACAATCTGGATGTGGTTGTGGAAGTGTTGCACAAATACTTTCGCGAAGTTCTGGTCTCTCTTGCTCAACATTTACTGTATGAATAGTCAACACAGTCAATAAAAGAACAAGAGAACCATATGCTAGAGTTTCAGTTCGATTCATAATTACTTCATATACAAATATTCTCCCGCCCAATCTGCGTGCTCAAGCAACCACTCACGTTGCTCAATCAATCGCAAGTCATAACGAACACCTTTGGCAGGAGACTTGATGCTGGCAGGTTTATACACTTCACCAGTCTTCTTGTCAACAAAAGCATGAACAGAACGAGAACCATTGGCACTCATCATGATTTTGTGATACTTACGTCCAGACTCTACAGTAAACTCATAACCACACTGACCATTCTTCAGGTCTTCAATACATGCCTGATGATAGTCATACTTTACAATGTCAACATTTTGAATGTTGCCATACTCTTTAACATAACGTTGATGAGACTTGATGCTGTAATCAATGTAGTTCTTCAGCAGTGCATCACACAGTATATAGCACCACTTTGTAACATTCAGTTGGATGGTATTCTGTGCGTCACGTTGAGCACAAAACTCAGCAAAGGTCTCAGAGTCGATGGAGTGGATGATCGAATCAACAGGCATGAGTGGTCTTCCCTTTGTGTATGAACGTATTATAGGGGCATATGGGGGCGTTTCAGTGCCCCCTGTGCAGGTTATGCAAGTGGACCAGCAGGAATCTCAACCTGTTTGACCATGTGACGATCGGGACCAGCATTGAGATCATGACAGACCCACTCACCATTCACAAAGTGATAGGTATATTCTGCACCATAATTATCATCAGCAGCAACCATAAACTCATTCAGATCTTTGTAGAGTTGTGGTGCATTACTCTCCAAAGTCTCATTACGCATGGTGTAATAAAGAGGGCCAGTCTTAGGCAGAGTTTCATTGTTCCAACCTGCATTAGTCCAGGTACAGGACATATTACCACCGTCAATCAGTGCATTAACTTTCTCAACAGTGTCGAAGTTGTCACGCAGAATGCGACCATTGTAGGCAGGATAACCATCATAATGGCAGTAAACACCGAGGATGCTACCATCAGAGAGTTGTTTACCGATCAGTGAGCGAGTACCCATAATGAAAATTCAAGTGAAGTGGTGCAGGGTGACCAGCGCCTGCGATTGGTTTAGTCCCGTAGGAGGTCGGTGATCTCTCAACCACCTTCTTAATATACACGAAAAAAAGGGGTCGAAACCCCCTTGTATGCCACCTATTTAACTGTCACACTTCAGGAAGATCTTCATACCTTGGTGGTCTAGGCATGTCAATTAGTGAAGTGTAATCTCCATCAGGAATTGTTACCACTCTTCCAGAATAATCATAGTTTTCCGGTGCAGGATATGTTCTAAAACATGACCAACCAACCCCAACATTATAATAATAAGCAAAAACATACTGATTATCTGATGCATGTTTTAAATAATCTTTAACAAGAGATGGATCTGGTTTATGCAAATAAGTTTCAGATTCTTCCGATTCCCCAGATTCTTCAGAATTTGTATCTGTAGAGATGCCAACCTCTTCTGAAGAATCTACATTATCTGGATTAAAATATATCTCATCTACACTGCCCGAAAATGGTATACTAGATCGAATAGATTCTGGTGCATCTACGTAGGAAAAAACTTCTAAAGAAGCAGTTGTTGAGATACCAGACTCTGGATCTTTATCCCATCTATCTCTACTCAAAATAAGATTGATTGGACCTTTTTCATCCAAAAGAGTATTAACACTATCACCATCAGTATAGTTTTGTTTTAAAACTCTTCCAGTAAAATCGGGTTCTGCCCTAAAACTTATACCCGTGAATTTAATTTTTTCATTATTATTCCACGAAGTTCCTACTGGATTTGCGCTTATAGCAATTCCAACTAAACAATTTATTTGCATTTTTTTAAATCAAATCAACAAGTATTTAGTATCAATCTTCATAAATCCTACATTCATCTGCATCAGGATTTACATCGCAATAAATCTCAAGATAAGTTGGATCGTGATGATCTCCTGCTTCAATTTCTTTTTTATGATTTTCTGCATACTCTTCCAAATCATGCAGTTCACCTTCAATGTGACGACGCATTTGTGGAGAGACAGTAGGATCATTCAAGATCTCTTTGTCTTTTTCAATGTGCTTTTCGATACTTTCCATACAAAGTTTTTGTAAAGCGTTATTACTTATTTATTTTAGTCAATCATTCAAAGGATTGCAAGTCCTCCATCCTTTTGTGTTAGTTGCTTGACCTTTTGGTGTCATTTTAAGTTTTTCCACCATAGATTCTGCCAGTGCTTCCATCCTTTCTGGATGAATTGCCCGAATATCTGCCTGTTCTAAGGCAATTTTCATACTTTTTTCTTCTTTTTCGGTTAGTTTTTTACCATTGAATGGAAGTGTCATAGATTTTTTGCGATGTTTTCAAATTCTAACAGAAGAATTCACAACTATCTAGAAATTTAAGATTTTCTTTGGGATTGTGCAATCAATCGTCAAAATCAAATTTTGCACCAAAGAATCCACTGTCACCCGGTCCTCTACTTTCCAACTTATCAAGAATGGAATCTGTACTTTGCAATGAATCTATTTTGCCGATAAGATCAGCAATTACACTACAAACCATTGAACGTTCTTGTCTGGCTGCATATGCCAGAGCATTTCTGAGAGACTGCTGTGCTTCCTGCAGAGAATCTTCAACTGATTGTGATAATGCCATTACTTGTTCCTGTCTTTGTCAAAATAATACTTTGATTTTGTGCTCAAATATTCTTGTTGAGCGTCAAGTTTTGCCCGAGCATCATAATATGCTTGCTCTTTCATATTAAATTCTCTGATTTGTTCCTTAGTGTAAGGAGTATTTCCCCATCCACCTTGTGCTTCCGGAGAATACCAGAACTCATTCCAATCTTCAAGAGTTGCAGAACTGATACCAGTTATAGTATCAGGAACATCAAGATTAATTTCAAATTTTCCTTCCAGAAGATTTTTTGCTTCCGAAGCACGTTTTAATTCCTTTTCATGATAATCAACCCATGCCTGAACTTCTGCCATCAAATCTCTGTAAAAATCTTTTGCTGTCAGAGATTCGTCAGTAAGATACTCTGTGACAACATCGGAGAGACGATTTCGGCGTTGATTGTAGTAGGAATCTTCAGGTTTCATTGAGTTGGTTCCTGATTGCTTCGTTCATTATAGTTTCAATCTCTTTGCTTGTCAAGTCATTCATCCAATTCCATTTTGGGTCTTGCTTGTCCCATTCAAGACTAAAAGACCCATCTTCATTTTGATGAATTTTTAAACTATCAACGGTCATTTTTTTGAAATTGTTTACGACATTTCTTTACCTCTTTGAGTTCATCTTTAATCATCTGATATGCATCTTCAGGAGAGATTCTCCTTGACATTTCCATAGCAGTGATAACTTCAACTCTTGTGCCGAAGTGTTTTAATGCTTCCTCAAAACAATTAAGTTGTTCATACATCAAAGTTTACCACCAACAACACCACTATTTACAACTCTTGTGTGTTCATCTAGTGTCCCTTCTTGTAAGCACTTAAGATGCCAACGTGTGACATTTAGCACTCCTTCTTTTGTACCACCAGTGATAAAATGCTGACCAAGAGGATCTTTCAAGATACTTGTGTATAATCCAAAGCGAGTGGTTTTGATGTAGAAAGTATCATCAATCCACTCAACATCTTCGGGAATATTTTTTTCTACAGTACCACCAAAAGAATCACTCAGTTTTGATTTCATTTTCCTCCCCTTTTTTATTGAATCCAAATGGACACTCTTTTTCTTCCATCTTTAATCTCAGTGCAACTGCACCAATAGACTCAAGAACTTTCAAAATATCTTCTGCTTTAGCATTTTCGCCAAGTTCTTTGGCAACATACCAATACTTTGGCCAGAATGTTTCTCCGGCATTTTTATAATCTTCAAGTGTTAGTAGTTTCATTTTCCAATTCCATAATCAGGTGCTTTTGCTTCTAATTTTTGAATTTCTTGTGCAAGTCTCATTTGGCGTTCTTTATCGTGAAGATTTTTGATTGCCTCGGTAACTTCAGAGGTTTCTTCCCACTCCCAGGTTTCTCCACCTTTACCAGTGAAAGTTCTTTTAGTCATAAAATTCTTTTGCGTTTTTGAGAACTGTTAGTAAGTGCATGTCGCCTTTAACATACCCAGCATAGATTATAACAAGGGTCATTAAAAAAAGCAACCCTAACATTAGTACATTAGGTAAGACTGTCGATAAAGTATTGGTTTTTTCGAAGTCCGTATCGTTTAATGTGTTTGTCTCTGTGCTCTTCACACTCAAAGTGGCAGATTCTGGTGTCGTTTCCATCTTTATACTCTAATCGATAAGGGAATGCTTTAAAGGGATGCATTTCTTCGGGTGAAAATTTTTTTCTTTTGGGATTAGGGGTTGTTTTTCTTTTCTTTGGTGTTGTTGTGGTATTCTTGCCAGAAGTCTTCGTCGTAGGTTTCTTTACGATAGGTTTTTTCGTGGCAGTTTTCCTTGCCGAAGGTTTCTTCGCAGGTTGCTTGGATGTAGGCATCGTACTTTTCGTCGAAGTCCTTGTACTCTTTGCCTTCGCTTTCGGAGTTGTAGAAGTCTTCTTCCTTGGTGGCATTCATTATTCTCCATTCGAATTTTTAAATCCTTTTGGTTGTGTATTGTTATCCAAAACTTCTACTTTAGCATCTCTCCAATTCCGAACATATTCAAACCAAACTCCACGCATTTCGTCATAATTGTTTAGAATAATAGATCTACCATCTTTGAACACAATTTTGTATTTGTGTCTATCATATGGCAAATCTGAAGTTTGTTCAAAATACTGTGGATCAGTTGATTTAATTAAATTTACCATGATTTTGATTCATAACGAAGCATGTTTGTAATTGTCTCTTCCTGTTTTAAGTTCAATTTTACATAACACTTACACATTTTTTTAGCAAGTTCAATATCATCTATCAAATCAATTTCTCTTGAAATTTTTTCATATGCAAACATTTTTGATGGATTTTCAAGTGTTATGTCTGAAGGTTCCATTTTAAAACTCTATAAAAGTGTATTTAACTTTTGGGAGATTTATAGATCATATTTTCAAGTTCAGTAATTTTATTAAACTCTGCATATGCAGATTCTGATCTATTCTCTAAAATATCCAATATATCAGAATAAATGGTTTTATTGTCAACATAATCATCAATATACTTATCCAAAGCTTCTTTAAGGTATCTTTTACGATGCCACTCTGGTGAATAAGGTCGATAGTCCATGATAATCTTGTTTTATAATCGGATTATAGCACTATGGATTGTTCTTGTCAATGCCCAGTTTTTCAAGGTAGTCTACCCACCACTGAGGATTTTTATTTGTTTTCCAATTAGGTACAGGAACACCCTTCTCTACAGTATAATACTGATAAAGTGCTTCATCGATAGTCTGTGCGATCTCCATACTCCTCTTCCTCTTCATCAACGTCTGCATATGCGTTTGCCACATAAGGTCCGTGTGGTTTTTTGGATTCTGCTCTGACATACTTCTGTTCGTCATTAACTGCTGCGATCCACAGACTGAGTTTCATTATAATCCAAATAATGCCTAGTGGTAGGAAACAGGCAATCAGGACTAATGGTTTCATACGAAACTCCTAATTATTGAAAACCTAAATTAGGTTTATCTACAAAATTATCTATATCAGTATTACCCCAAACAAGTTGATATGCTAACTTATCTCTCAATTTATTGACTCTATCATCATCAAAATCAATAAAATTTCCCTTTTTATCTACTTTTTTATAGTAATGAAGGGCATTAAGAATGATAGTATAGTCCTCCATTGAGAGTTCAAAATTCATACAAACATTCCGTGCTCTTTCATAAAGTTGAGAGTTTCCTTCATACTACCAACGTGCCTAAACCCAATGTTAATTTGTGGGTACTCAGCATCTTTACCAAACTCTGCCTCAAATCCTTTTTGAGTAAAGTGATGATTCAATTTATATTCCAAAAACTCACCACCCAATGACTTTAAGAGAGATGCCATTCTCTCACATTCTTGGCTTCCATTAGAGTAAATTACCGCAGTCATTCTTCCTCCTTGTACTCGATTGAGATTTTTCTGGTGACATTACCACGACTATCTTGAATGATATAACTTTT
>Ga0208428_1000028_pt1 | contig 68399 bp, 109 predicted proteins | sample DEB08_DNA_11_FD_184535 | JGI IMG/M metagenome (GOLD analysis project Ga0208428, IMG submission 184535) | Aqueous microbial communities from the Delaware River and Bay under freshwater to marine salinity gradient to study organic matter... | ecosystem: Environmental > Aquatic > Marine > Coastal ... | reverse complement strand
ATGATGCAAGTGTTCCTTGGCATATGCAAGTAGAATTCAAAGATTCCGCAGGTAAGCGTTGGTATATGGATCAGGCTGAGCGTTTTAATGCTTTTAACTTTAACAAGTTTAAAGGCTGGAACTGTAACGCAGGATACCAAGGAATCATCATTCGAGAACCCGACGGTTCCGTTAAACGCTCCTATAGCTGTCACGATGTGCCTCTTGGAAACATTGAAACTGGTTTCAAACTCTTTGATAAGCCTGCTCCTTGCATAACTGAAAGTTGTGTAAGTTCAGCTGATAGTAAAATACCAAAAAGAAAAAATGCCATATTGTAAAGCTCTCTATAACCATTTGTATGTGGATGTGCAAGGTTTTTATGCACCCTGCTGCTTTTATAAAGAAAGACAAAAATATCACTATTCAAATTTATCATGGAAAGAATTCTATGATTCTGCATATATGCAGAATATCAGAAAAAATATGGAAGATGGTTGGGACTCTGGTTGTAATCATTGTGAACAACTAGAATTACAAAATTTAACGAGCTATAGAAACGTTGTAGATGTATATTGTAAGTCAGATAAACCAAAAATAGAATATATTGAATTAAGTTGCAATAATTCTTGTAATATAAGATGTAGAATGTGTAAGGCAGACAGTAGCAGTAAATGGGCTGACACATTAAATATTCAAGTTATTAAGATAGAAAATTTTAGCAAATTCCTAGAAGATATAGATACACAAAATCTAAAAGTTATAAAATATCTTGGTGGTGAACCTTTTATTACACCTGAAATTAAAATTTTATTTGAATGGATGCAAACGTTACCAAATAAAATCAAATTTTATTGTAACACTAATCTTACACTTTTTCCTAACAAATATGTTGATATACTTAAAACATTTGATAAAAATATTGTAGGGTATAGTATAGATGGGATAGGATCAGTTAACAATTATATTAGACAAGATAGTAACTGGAATAACGTTTTAAAAAATTTACAACTATGGGAAGAATTAAAAAAAGAATGTGAGTTGTATACCTATGTTCATACAACTGTGCAAGCATACAATTATCACGACATAAAAAATATCCAAGAACTGTGTTCTGAATACGATTTACATCATAGTGATTTCAAAATATTCTCGCCAAAAGAATTCACATTAGATGCTTTACCAACAGGATATGTAAAAAAATATCTTAATTCATCTAATGAAAAGTATTTGAATAATTATAATTATAACCACGAATTATTTAACAAACTTAAAGAAACAACTTATAAACAAGATTTATTGTTAAAAAATAATTTACAAGATTGTATACCGGAGTTGGCAGAATGGATATAAATGCACAAAAAACATATGTTGAAACAATTAAAAAGTGTCAACGGAATTGGGATGATTTTGTTATACCTGAAGAACACATGGAGCACTTTGTATACCTTGCGCAAAATACTCCCACTAAACAGCACGAGGCGTATTATAATGTTTATGTGATTACAGATAAAAATATCTTACAAGACTTACTAGAACATACTTGGGGATTTACATATCCAGTTAATAATCAAACCACACAAGACCAATTACCTTGTATGGTTAGAAACCCTCAAGTAGGAGCAAGTGCATATTTTCTCTACACAAGTAAATGGCCTGACACTATTAGAAATTTTACAAGAGACGGAAAAAGTAAGGAAAATCATCACCCAAATAGAAAAGACAATTCTTTGACAAGTATAGGTATAAGCATGGGCATAGTTGCTTTTAGTGCAGCTAGTTTGGGTTATGTAACTGCCTTTAATAAAAATCATACTAAGCCAGGATCAGAAGGATATTTCCGTAAAGTTTTAGGAATACCTGACGAAGAAGAAATCACATATGGTTTAGGTATAGGCAAAGGCAAACCTGGATACACACATAATCAAAGCGACGAACATAAACTTTTGGTAGGTTGGCCTGATTGGAAAATTATAGATATTAATAATACAGACACAATTGATTATAACGGTAATGTTTATGAGGTAAGAGATAATATAAATTATCCTAGCTTCAGTACACAGTCTAGAAATATATCAGTAAAGTGGATAAAATAATGAGTTTAGAATTATACAATTATTTAACAACATATGGCACAGTTTTAGAAACTAGATTTAAACTTAAAGATCCAGAAAGATATGTAAGATGGACTGAAGAAAATTTTGATTATGTGAAATATAATCCTAGAAAAGATATTGCTAGATATGGATTGAGTCTTACCAGCTTAGATGGCGGTATGACTGGCATTCCTGATTTAGATAGTTTGCTGGATTACAATCGAGAAAATAACACAAAATACAAAGAAAAAGATTTTTCTATACATACTCCAGCATATTATTATCCAGAACTAGTTGAAATACTTAAACCTATAGAATCTGAACTTTTTAGAAGTCATATATTAAGAGTTGATGCAGGCGGCTTTTTTCCTGCTCACAGAGACTTTTACGGAATGGAATTTGATAGCTATAGGATAATTATTCCTCTTCAAGATTGTAATCCGCCTGCGTTCACATTTATCATAGATGATAAAATACAGGTATGGGATCACGGCAGAGTATACTTTGTTGACACAGCTAAAATGCATTATCTTTTTAATGCTAGTTTTAACACAACTTATATGATTGTCTTAAATGTTGCTATTAATAAAAATACGATAGAATTTATCACTAAAAATTTACTCTTTATATGATTCGTATATAGTTATGGATATTCTATCATGTTTAATACCTGTCACATTGTGATACCCTGTTACATCTAACTGATGCCACGTGTGTAGAGGAATGTTAACTTTGTATAGTTCTGTTTCTTTGTCTTCATCATAAAATCTAGTATACACATTATCGCCACCAGTATCTAATAGATAATTGTAGATTTTGTTACGTCCAACGTCTTTATGGATACTGATACCTTTTTTAATAATTTGTATAAAAATTCTGTTAGTGATGTCAAAATTAAATAAAGGTTGTAATAATTCACAAAGTGTGTTACACTTATACTTATACTGGCGATAGTATACATATTCTGGAACCGGATGAGCAGGATGTAAGTTTTCTATCATATATTGTTCGTCAGTAATACAGAGTTTTTCAGGAAGTTTGTTCCATTCTAATTTCTTATAAAAATGATTCATATGATATTTATTGGGTATAAATAATTTAACAAAAGGTAATGAAATGTTAGAAGCATTAATAATTGGATTTTTATGGTATCAAGTTATAGCTCATATAGGCATTAGTGCAGGTCTACATAGATATTGGGCACATAAAGCATTTAAAGCAAACGCATTGTATGAAGTGTTTACGTTGTATCTTGCTGTTTTAGCAGGTAGTCGTAGTCCTATTGGATGGATCGCAGCACATCGTATGCATCATCATCACAGTGATACAGAGCTTGATCCACATAGTCCAAATGTAAAAGGTTTTTGGAAAGTTTTCTTTAGTTTATGGACAATTCAAAATATTCCAAAAAAGTATGTAAGAGACTTGTTTGAGAATCCTCGTATGCTGTTTTTTCATTATCATTGGGCAAAAATTTGGTTTGCTAGTGCAGTAATTGCTTTTGTGATTAGCCCATTGTTTTTCTTAGCATTCATTGTAATGCCAGCAATAATTGCACCAATTGGATTTGGTATGGTAAATGCAATAACACACATGAATAACACTGTGAGAAATGTTCCCTGGATAAACTTGCTTGTAGCAGGAGAAGGTTATCATGCTGGACACCACGGAGGAAAAAATTTACGTTTTCATAAATTTGATCATACAGGATTTATATTAGAAAAATTGGCAAGTGTTGGTGTAATCAAGGCATGCAAAAAGTAATAGTATTTGGTGACAGTTATGCAGTAAATGGTAATAGTGAACAATCTACATGGGTTGATATGTTAGCTAACGATTTTGATGTTACTGTGTATTCGCAAGTAGGTTGCGGACCTGACTTGCAATTAAAAAAATTTATAGAACATTTTGAATCTAATCAAAACGATGTAATTGTTTTTGTGTTACCACATCATTTGCGTTTAGCATTACAAGGATTAGAAGCAAAAGATCAAGTGTATAGTTTTTTGTATTTGCACGACAAAGTAAAAGGTATAAGCAAACGTATAAGTGATAGATTAAAGAGTATTACTCAAAGTAAAAAAAATGTAAATTATGAAACCTACAAAAACAGATATGCAACATTTTTAGATTTGTGGTATAAATTGTTTCTTATAGAAAATACTTATTTAGAAACTGAACCTTTTAAGATAGCAAGTGCAATAAGTAAGTATAGAAAACTAAGTAAAAAGATCATACTCATACCTGTGCATCCTTTTACTGTAAAACAAAAAGACTTGTTACAAGAGGACAATTTTGTAGTAAGTGATATTGTTTTACGTGAATTAGACGAAGAAGACGATGTTAAAATTATCAACGGTATTGATACAAGGGTAGGTCATTTAAATTATGATAACCATTGTAAAGTTTATAATTACTTGAAGGAGCAAATAAATGACTGAAAAATATGTTCCTACTTTAGATGATATAGCCAAAGATGCGTTAAAAGCTCGAACAAATGTTCTTACCGATGACGGCAAATATTCTAATGCTAGACGTAACGTTTTAGAAAAAGAATGGACAGAAGAAATCCGCAGTAATGTTATCACTGAACTTCCTTTTACTGTTCCAGATGATATCTTACAGAAATTAAGAGACTTGGCTTTTGTTGCAGATTATAAAAGTTATTATGAACTAAATTTGTGTGACATACAACAAGGCGATGCACGTGATTGGATAACGCAAACATTTTCTCCTTTTGAAGAAATACAAACTTTTGCATTTTTAAAACTTGCAAAAAATTCGTATATTATGCCACATGCAGATCCAAACAGATATGTTAATATCTACATACCATTGTATCCTTTAGGAGATGACTATACTCCTTTGGAAATTTATTACAACAATAAAATATATGGCATTCCTTATAATACAAACAAAGTTTATGCCTGGAACACAAGAATACTACATGGTGTTATGAATAAAGGCGCTCACGAAAGATATAATTTACAGATGAGTATATACTATCCTTATTCAGAATGGTATGAAAAATACAAGGAGATAATTAATGTTTGAAAATATGCCATTTGGTCATACTCCATCAACAAAAAGCATTTACCTTTTTAGCGATGATCCAAAGCAAAATCTAATACGTTGGGATAAAATACCAGGATCATGGCAAGCACCACAAGAAGAAATATCGTATGTTGGCAACAAAGACGGCTATAGAGAAAAAGAATGGCACAAGATAAATTGGAATAATTGTATAATCTATATTGGTGATAGTGCTTCTTATGGACTTGGCATTCCATTAAATCATACAATACCCAAATTAATCGAAAAAGCAACAGGTATTGAATGTGTAAACATGTGTATTCCAGGTGCATCTAGCGAACTTATGATCAGTATTGTTTGTAGCCTTATGAATAAAATTGATATAAAGCATATAATTGTGAATCATCCAAGTTGGTCTAGGATGTGGGATCCTGTTGGTTGCTCTGGAAATTTAGGTTTATGGCTTACACCTGGCGATCCTTATAGCGAAAGACAACACGCTTATTTCGAGGAATTTATGTCATTGCCTCAACGTCAAATACACAAAGCCACTGAAAATTTGCGCACTATAAGAACGCTGTTGCGAAGTGCTAATATGGTGGAATGGACATGGGAAGAACATATGCAGGAACATTTTGATATACAGTATTATAAATATTTGTATCAAGAAGCTGATAAAATGGCAAGAGACGGGTGGCATTCTAATCTAACAGTTAATAATGTTATAGCCGACTGTTTGCTAGATAGGCTTAATATATAATGCTTAAAGATTTACCGTTTGGAGTTTGTCCACCTGGCAAGGCAAAATATATTTTAAATGACACTCCTCATGACAACGCTAAAAACTGGAAAGCTATTGATGGAGATTGGGTTGACACTGGTGTGCCTATCTTTTATGTTGGAAATAAAGATGGTTATAGAGAAGAAGCCTGGGAAAAAATAGACTGGGATAATTGTATTATATGCTTGGGAGATAGTGCAACATTTGGATTAGCAGGACCAAATGAACATTGTGTGCCAAAACAATTAGAAAGTATTCTTGGCAAAAAAGTTGTTAATATGTCTGTGCCAGGTGCTAGTAGTGAATTTCTTATTGCAGTAGTTTGTTCATTACTGCGGAGTGTGCCAGTCAAAGACGTTGTATTATGCCATCCGAGTATGCCTCGTATTTGGGATCCTATTGGATCAACTGGAAACTTAGGTCCGTGGTTAGAAGAAAATGACAGTTTTGCTCCTGAAAGCTATTCTTTGTATAACGAATGGATGAAAGTAGAAAAGAGATTGACACACAAACATTTTTATAATACAATTACATTACGAACACTTTTAAAGGATGCAAATCTTTTTGAATGGGCGTGGCATGAACAAGTTGCTGATTTTTTAAATTTGCCATTCTATCAAGTATTTGGTCATAGCCCCGAAAATCTTTCAAGAGATGGATTACATCCTAATGTTAATGTTAACAGTGTAATCGCAAGGAATATTGCAAATGCTATTAGATAGGAAACAATTACCTGCTTTTAAAGTTTTATCATACAAGTTTGATATAGAAAAGATTTTAAGAGAATTCAAAAAGTTTGAAAATATTAATTTATATGATGATCTAAATGCAAGCAATCCTGATAGTGCATACGGCGACTTTTATAACAGTAGCACCAAACTTGACCATTTAAAAAAGTTTGCAGACAGTAATGAAGATGTTACTAAAGGCAGCCAGTTCTATAGGCAATTAAGTTTAACAGAGTTTGAAGGTGATAGACCAGAAAGAAAACTTGAACAAGATACGGGAATTACTACATATAGGAAAAGCACTAATCCTGATGATCCTAGTTATAATCCTGTGATGGATGAACGTAGATATACCAAGCGCAAGGATATATGCACTGGTTATTGGAATCATATACTAGACACGTTTAAAGCGCCTGTAACACGCACACGCTTCGCTTATATGGCGCCTGGACATAGCATTAAGCCCCATATAGACTATAACACTACATACAGCATACGTGTGCATATACCTATTGTTACAAACAAAAATGCATTCCTTTGTGTAAAAAACAAAGACGGAGTGCAAAAAATGCATATGCCAGCTGACGGTAGTGTATATTTTTTAAACACTGGAATGACTCATTGGGCAGAAAATAACGGTTCAGAAGGCAGAATACATTTAGTTATTTCACTTAATGGACAAGAGGATTTATATGTTTAGTGAAACAGCACACAATCTGTTTTATTCATCTAGTCCTACTACTTTTGATACTAGACCAGCAGAAGTTACAACTTTTATACCTAAATTATATCCTAATTTAACAGAAGAATTAAACACCTATACAAAATCTTTGCAAGTAAAAGACAATCATAGATTAATAAAAAATTATGTTGATATTGATTTTTTTGATTATCCGTTTGTTACATGCCTCAAACAAGATAAAAACATTGTTGGATTTAGTGCTGGTTATACAAGAGATTTTTATAGAGAAAATGATGTTAGAATACTTACAAGATACTATCAAGATAGCCAAAAATTAAGGATTAATTTTACAAGAGAAATTTTGAGACCTACTACATTTAATATTATAGAACAGCAACTCGAAATGGCCAAAAGATTAGGTTATGATAATTGTTTTATATCTAGAGAACTAAGAACAAGCGCATTTTTTAAAAAATTTATAGATGCAGTCAATAGTGCTACTATGTATAGATGGGAGTTATCGGAAGGTCCTTATTTGATTGCACCCGATCCTCATAATTCTCAATGTTGGCACTCTATTGCTGTAGCAAATTTAAATAAAAAAGATACTAAAGATTTTTGGAAACATTGGAGAACAAAATGAACTGTGAATTAATAGATCCATTTGTAATTACAACAGATATAAAAGGAGATATTGATTTCTTTAAGCCTTATATGGATGACACAGAATGGGTAGATACAAATAAACTTTATGCTGAACACGAAGAATATCAAGAAACTATGTATGGCAGAGAAATGGTTTATCATTACATTAAACATGTTAGCAATTATGATATGAAACTTAAAAAGTTTGTTATGAAATTGTTTAAAGATTTTGGAGTTCATACAAAAGATTTTCGTGCTGATTTTTTTCTTACTAAAGCAGGCGGCAGTATGCCTATGCATGTAGATGGTATGAGCAAAGTTGCTTTTTTACTACCATTAAGTGAAAATACAGGACCAGTAGTATGCGAAAAAGACAATAAAAAATTTGAGCTTACATATCAAACATTAACCATACTTAATACACAAGTATCTCATGGTGTAGCAGAGCCTACAAAAGATAGATTATTGTTTAGAATTGCTGTGCATGATGTAATGTTTGAAGACTTAGGTATATATAAGGATTTGACAAATGCAAATTAAAGAAATAAAAAATGGTGTAGCAGTAGAAGTAAGTGATATAGATATTACAAATATAGATAAATCACAAGCTGACGAACTATTTCAAATACTTAAAGAGCGTTTGGTAGTTGTGTTCAAAGATCAAAAACAATGTCCTGGCAGTTTTACTAAATTAATTCACTTAATGAGCGGTAGTGTATCTAACTGGTCACAAATGAAATGGGATCAATACGGTAATGATGTAGATACTTGGGATAGATTTATTGATCCTATGACTTGCACAGATATGGCAAATTATCCTGTCCAGCGGGTTACAGGTAAAAAGATTAACAATAAACACACAGGTATTTTTGGCTCAGGCACACTTGATTGGCATGCCAATTTGAATGGTTTAGATAGAGCCGATGGCGTTGCATTGCAAGGTGTAGAACATTGTGAAAATACAAGCACACTATTTTTGAATACAAATTTAGCCTACAATGACTTATCGTCTGAACTAAAAGAGCAAATAGAAGATGTTTATGCAATATACGAATATCGTCCTGATGTTTGGGCAAAGGGTGCTCCTGAATACAAACACTTTGCTCAAAAAGCACAAGAAAATACTACATATAAAATGTGGCTAAAACAAAAAAATGCTGCTGGTGTAGAAGGATTATACTTTTATACCAATAATAGATGTGACATAGTAAGTAAAGACGAAACACTAAAACAAAAATTAAAAGATCATCTTTTCCAAGACAAATACATTTATGAGCATTGGTGGCAACCAGGAGATATTGTTTTAATGGATCAATTACTTACATTGCATAAACGCACACAAGACGATCCTGAAATACTTGCAAAAAGGGTTTTACATAGAATTACATTTAGAATTAGTAATTTTAAAAACTTTATCGCTAACGCAAACCAAATTTAAGTTCTTGAAATAGGACCTTTATACTGTATATTATCACCTGTGCTAAACAATGGTGAATAAAGATACCTATTAGGACCGTCTCCTATGTTGTCAGTATTATTCCAATCTACTCTTGGTAATACTTCTATCTGACCCCACATGTCTGCATGAGAACTACACTGATAGTAAAATCTTCCTGGAAGTGCAGGTGTCCAACTAACAGTGCCATTTGTAGCACCCTGTCCTGTTGCTGCTGGTGTTGTTACTTGGTTGGCTGTATCTGCAACACCTGAGACAGTTTTAATATATAAAGGATGAGCGCCTATACTATTTGTAATTTCAATAGTGTCACCTTGATAGATAGTAATAGTTGGATCGTTTCCGCTGACAGCACCAATCCTATCTGTGCCAGCTGTAAAAGTATAATCAGTTGTGCCATTTGCAACAGTGGTAGAAGCTGTAAATGTATCTGCTACTATGGTGTGATTTGTATCTTCCCAAAGCAAATCTTGTAAACTATTGTTGTGGATATATGTTTTCATTTGTGCAGGAGTCATTCCAGGATTTGCTTGTAGTATACAAGCAACCATGCCAGCAACCTGTGGTGAAGCCATACTTGTGCCTGATATTTTCATTAAAGGATCACTTGCGCTATTTGACCCTGGGTCGTTAACAGTAGTAACACTACCGTCAGTGCCATCGGTTAAATCACATGCTCCGCTTTTGTCACTACTTGCACAACTCATAATATACGTCCCAGGTGCATTTATATCTACACCTGGGCCAAAACAACTTGATTCTGCTTTTTGTTCTTTACCTAAGTAGTAAGTATTATCAATGTTTCCTACCATAAATGCTTCTGTATCATATGGAGAACTACCTCTAAAAATATTTTCCTGCCCTAAACCAAAATTCGCAGTGTCGTTCCAATTTGGTCCAGTTGCACTATCGATGTAGTAATAGCTGTTTCCTGCTGCAATACAGAAAATAACACCAGCATCTATACATTCTTGTAAGTCTGCATCAACGCTTGCAACTCTTACGTTAATGCGTCTTGAAAGGCCTAATGAGTAATACTTTCCGTGAATGCCTGCATATTCCAAATGACTTGCTTCAGTATCTGGCCAAGGTTGACCTGCTCCTGTGCTCCAACTTTGTCCATTATAAACACCGCCGGTTAATGTTCCTGATCTAGTTCCGCTATATCCCCAACTAGCATTGACCACTGTAGGACGCTTAAATCCAGTCTTAGGGTCTAATGGCTTGTTGTTGTGCCAGCCTTTGATAACATCAAAGCAATTTGTTATACTGATACCAGTTCCACTATCGCCTGAACCTTCTAAGCCATTAACTTTTACAGAATATATGTTTGCTTCACGTGCCCAGCCCAATGTGCGACCTGCTACGGTGCCAGCACAGTGTGATCCGTGTCCGTTATAGTCTCTATAGTGATTGGCGCTTTGTGTGCCGCTTATACCACTGTGAGCGTACCAATCTATTTGTTGCACTCTGCTTAGTACATCTGGTGAATATCCTGAGTGTCCTGCATCAAATGGATTGCCTGTGTCTCCGTCACGGAATAAACTCTGTATAGCTCTTTTAGAAACTTTAGCAATACATGGTTCGATATACTTTTTAAATAACGCATAACCTAACGGAAGTGTTGATTCAATTTGTGCTGGTGTTCTAACATCGTCTGTCCATTCAGGAGCAAGACTACCGCCATCCCATAAACTTGAATAATCAAACATACAAAAGTTTAGTAGATACAAGTATTCTTTTGCTGCTACTTCAAATGCGTCTGAGTCAGTTTTCCAAGCATTTGCTGGACTTTGATAACCTGATGGATCCCATTTGCTTGCGTCAAATGCTTCTTCCATTGCTGCGAATAGCTCGCCACTTTGCCAATCAGCTGCTAAGTAAGCATACAATTTTAAGTCTTGCGCTGGCAGTCCGTGCATGTGTAGTGTATGAAATATGTGTTCGATAACTTCTTGAGCATCAATGTCACCAGTTCCTGGCGTGCCACTGCTGTTTTGATACCATACCATATCATTCATCTCATGACTATCTAAAAAGTTAACATAACCGGCATACTGTGCTGCTCCGTCGTCTGTTAACCAGTTTGGATCATATGAATCACCGCCGCCGTAGCCAACACGTTGTGCTGTTTGTTTGCCTTGGTGCCAGCTAACTTCAGCATCACCTCTAAGTGTAAGTATAAACTTTTCTTGGATTGGCGGTGAAACATTTGCTGCTGTTGGATCAAGGAACCAATTATACATCTGCGCAACTTTATTGCCCCATTCATCAGGAACTGTGGTTGCTCCACCAACTGCTCCAGCTAAAACAATTTTAACACCTTTTACTTGTATAGATCTGTCAAAAACTGCTCCGTTTGTATTATCAGATGTCAGTGGACCTTTGTTGTACATATTATTTGGATCGTAATTAATATTTGTAAACTGCCAATGAGTTGGTTGTATACCACTGTCTTGAATTACAACATCTACACCTTTACCTGTTAGAGTGTATTTGTAGTTGTCGCTGATATCAGTAAGTGTATTTCCATTCCATGGATCATTTACTTTTGTGCAACGAAGATTACCCCAATTTAAATTTGATTGCTGTGTAACTGTGTCTCGTGTCCATACACCACTTTGATAAGCATTAAAGCCGATTTCAATATCGTCTCTAAGTTCTGGTGGAATTTGAACATCTACAACTCTACTGTCATTACGTAACGCAACAGCTTCTTCGTCAGTCAAACTGTAATGTGTGTTACGCTGACTCAATGGTCTTGCGTTTGCTACTGCAACTGTGCGATTAGGAATATCTCCTGCACCCGTGTTTGCAATCATTTCTGCATTGAATGCATCGTAGTCAACACCTGCTTCTAGTGTGACAATATATTCTTTTTCGCTCATTTAAGCCCCCTTAGATTAAGTTAGCCCATGCACCGTTTTCATAACCTTGGAATTTGTTATCCGTTGTATTGTATATAATGTCGCCGTTTTGGGCTGCTAATGCGTTTCTTTCTGTTGTAGTAAAACTTGCCATACGTAGTGGTGAACTTGTTACCACAACAGCATTTCCTGCTGTTAAGTTTAAGTTAGCACTTGCGCTAATTTCAGGTGTTTCAGTGCCAGTGGATATGAATTTATCTGCTGTAACACTGCCTGTTACTGTTAAATTGTTTTCTACTGTTAAATCACTGCTCAGTGTGACAGCTGGTGTTACTGTGATTCCACTACTATCACTAGTATCAATTACACTACCAGCAAATGTAATATTACCTAAGTCAGAGATCATTGCAGTCCAGCCGCCGTTTTCATATGCTTGGAACTCATTAGTATCTGCATTGTATAATAACATACCGTTTGCTGCTGTCAAAGCATCGCGCTCAGCAGTTGTAAATGAACCAATTTTTACTTCTTCAAGTATGATAGCATTGCCTCTAACATCTAATCTTGCTGCAGGATTAATTCCACCCAATGCAACTCCAGTTTTGCCTATGGTGTTTAATGTCTCTGCAGGAAAGTCTACGCCATTATCATTGGTTCCAATAATAATACCACTTGTATATCCTTGTATAATTCCATAGCTTTTATCACCATCACTGCCCCTAGTTTTAAATATAATTTCACCTAACTTACCTGTATAGGCGCTCATATCTCCAGTGGATGATTTTTTAACATCAATTTGAGGATTAGTTTGGTCTTCTGCTACTAGTATTTCAGCAGTTACTGAAGGCGAATCAACTTCACCAACAATTACGCTGTTTATTGCATCTACCAATAACGTCGAACTTTCTGCAAATACACTACCGCGAAGTTCACCGTCTAATGAGCCTCTAAATGTTTTGTTGAATGAGTCAACTATTATAGATGAATCATCTGCTACTACATCACCTGTAATACTAATAAAATATGTTTGGCCTTCGAGGATACCTGTACCTCCTACACCGCCGCCTGTTTCGTCGCTGGCTATTGTCCAAGCTGCGCCATCCCATTTTAGTATAGCGTTTGTAAAAATACCTGTTGTATCAACATCTGATAATTGGTCTAGTGTAATGTTAGTAATATTACTACCATCGCCGTATAGATCTGCACTTACTCTGCCTAATGCACTATCAACAATTAAAGTTGTGTCATCACCTCTAACACTACCTTGGATGTCAATAGCATACTCTTGGCCTTCGATAACTCCAGTTCCAGATCCGCCCGTATCTGGTAGATTTGTTAGTCCGCTACCGTCACCGACAAATGCGGTTGCTGTAATATTTCCTGTTCCTGAAATATTAAATCCGTTTAAATTTAAATTTTGTGTAAGATTTGCTGGAGAGCTTGCAACACTGTTTGATACTAGTATACCGCCGACTGTAGAGCCGTCACCGATATAAAGTTGTTTTGTATCTGTTGTATAGACAAGTTCGCCCGCTGCAAACGTTTCTGTCGCTCTTTCTGCATTAGTTCCACGACGTAGCTGTAATGCCATATGAATCTCCTAGGTGATATGTTCTTATAAGTATTTATCACCTAAGAGCTATTATTTGTTTACTTTAAGAAAACGTCTGACTCGTTTAGCAACATCTTTTTTGATTTTATCCATATCCATACGATAATCTACATTTTGTATTTTTTCTTCGTATGCTTGAAATAATTCGTCTAGACTATCTTCGATATCCGTAGAAGTTTGTTTCTTCAAACTGTCTTTGATGTCAACTTCCCAAACAGTTCCATCTTTGAAATGGATATTCACTTGATTCATATATTCAACTGGCAAGACTTCTATCTCAATTGAGTTAAATATGTCTTGCCAGTATTCTTCACTTTCAGTGTCAAAATTTGATTGATTCACCTGTCACGTAGCACTCTCAGTCTGTTTACGAGTAGTTTTGCGTTTAGTTGGAGATAATTCTTCCGCTTGCTCTCGTAAGGCTTTAGCCTCTTTAAATAAGCGATCTGCATCGCTACGCATTTTTGCAGCAATTTGTTCATCAGTCAACACTTCATTAGCACTTGCTGCCAAAGGTGCTGCTATTGGCTCTGCTACTGTTTCTGTAGCAGGGGTTTGTGCCGACGCTTGCGCTTGTGGGTTATTTGGTTTAACAGCCAAATCTTCTAGCGCAACACCTTTTTGATCAGCAATAATTTGATTGAGTTCATTTAATGGAACTGCCGACTTGTGGTTAGGTGTCATTTCAACATCAGCTGTTGGCATTTTACGCAAATGACCTTGTTTATGCAATCCTGCTAACATTGGTCTGCCGTCTGACAAATACACTCTATCCATTGCTTGATAAAATTCATCTGATGATTGTCCTGCATCTGATTCAACTAATTTCATAACATCGTCATGATCAGCTGATGATAATGAATCAGACATGATACACAAACAACTATAAGGGTCATTAGGTATTGTTCTATACGCTACTACAACTCTTCTTTTGTTTGTTCTTAGTCTTCCTACGTGTTTTAACATAGTTTACTCGCTTTCTACAGCCTCTGCTTGCGGCGCTTGAGGCGCTGTTTGTGCTGCCGCTGCTGCTGCTTGTGCAGCCTTTTGCTGTTCTTCTACATCTTTCAAAAACATTTCAAGTTTATTATAGATAATGCCTACTGCTGCCATTTCTTTTGGCTTGAACGCACTACGTTCACTTGCAACATCAATAATACCTTTCATGGTCGCTAAATCTTGAATTGTAAGTTCGTTTGGATTTGCTTGAGTTTTTGTTTCTTCTGCCATTTAATATCTCCTTGTAATTACTTATTTGGGCAAAATTAGTTATATTTCAAATGTGGACAAGCCAGTAAAAAATAACTTAGTTCTTTTGAGTTTTCAAAGCCTACTTTTACTCCTTGTGACATTTGTTTGTCCAGTTTATCTATGGTCATTGTTTTTCCAATATAATATCTTCCTGAACAATGATTATCTATCCAATCTGCAATACTATCAGATAGATTATACCTAGTTGGAAAAATAGTTGTTTCAAAGTAGGAAGGACAAAACTCAACCTTTCTAGCTTTAAAAACATTTAAAGGATTTATTTTTCCTTTAAGCATACTTATGCAGCCTCATTATAATGCGCTGTCATTCCAAATGGTGCCTCAAGATTCTTATCATGATGACTATGAATTAAGAACACAGTTTCGCACCAGTCTGGATCTCCCCAGCTATCCCAAGCGTATCCATCTGTAAACATGATAAAACGTTTAGGTTGAATATTGTTTTCTTTCATGTAATTCCAGTTACACATAAAGTCTGTGCCGCCGCCGCCGACAACTTCATATTCGGTAATGTCTCTACCATCGTCTGCACTAAAGTCGTCTTCGTTGTAAACTTGAGTATCAAAACACCAGATTTTAATTTTGTAATCTTTAAATTGCTCCATGATACCTTTTACTTCGCCTAAGAAATCAGCAGCTTGGCTATTTCCAATTGAGCCACTCATATCAATCCCGACACAAATATCAATAGTGTCCATAAAGTTCATACCAGGCAATATAGCACCAGTATGCCAGCCTTTGCGGCTTGGACGACTAAATGTGTAGTCGCTTTTTATTGTGCTTTGAATCTGTTGTTGAATTAACTCACGCCAATTCATTTTAGGCTCTGTGATTTCTTTAATCAAACGTTGCACACCAGCAGGTGTGTTGCCAGCACCAGCACTTTGCGCTGCTTGAATCATTGCTTCTTTGATTTCGTCTTTGATCTGTTCACGTTCTTCTTTGGTGTATTTAGGTCTGCTTTTTCCCTTACCATCTTTGCCTTCGCCATCACCATCGCCTTCCCAGTCGATGTGTTCGTCAAGCATTTCACCAAGTTGTTCTAAAAATTCTTTACCATTCTTTTTAGCCTCTTCAAAAAGTTCGTCATATACTTCTTCTGAAGTCCATCCTCTGTATTTGAAATCTTGGAAACAATTTACAATACTAGGAATGGTGCCTATGCGTTCATCTACCAATGTATTGTTTACAATGTAATCTGCAGAGATATTGTATAGGCGTGGATCTCTGTCATCTCTGCGTTCTAAATGATCAAATACCATGTGTAAGATTTCATGTGCAAGAACAAATTCAACTTCTTTATTGTCCATTGCATTGAAGAACTGCACATTATAGAACAAGTTTCTACCATCAACTGCGGCAGTAGGCAACCAATCAGCACGTTGTATTTTTAAACGTGTTGCCATGTTGCCAAAAAACGGATGACGCAACAATAAACCTACACGAGCTGTAATAATACGCTCGTATACTTCTTTGTCCATTTCGTCAAGTTGTGCATCAGTAAGATCAGGATCTGGTTGCCATGTTCTAAGTTCAGATGCTGTCTTTTCTGTTGACATTTTCATTGCAACATATTGCGGTAAAAAATCTAACATTGTATTCCTCTTTCAGTGCCTATATACTTATAATACACTACTATTTACTTTTGTCAAGAGAAAAGATGGGCAGAAAATTAATTCTGCCCACCCATATGGCGTCTTACACACTCTGAGCTGCCTTGATATACTTACCATAACGATCATGGAATTCGTCAAAACACTCAATAGCGTCTGGATCAATTGGCAACGAGTATTGTGTAAGTGCGAGCTTGATGCCCATTACAACCAACTCAGTTTCAAAATTGTCCATTGCAAAGCGTAAGAAGTTATTAACTTTATCGTCAAACTTCTTATCATTTTTGTCACTTGCTTCTTTAAGCTCATAACAAAGAGATACAGTTAAGGAATACTTGGCACTGATTTCTTGTGTCTGCAACTCTTTGACTTTGCCTGCAAGAATATCGCTTGGATTGGGCATTTGCCCTGCGATTTTCCTATGCGCCATAAACTTGATTGCAAGTCCTTCACCAACAGATCCAGCAACAAGATCTGTAGTGGTTGCTTCGTCTCCGTCGTCGTCGCTGATAAGTTCACTTACAAATGTCCATGTGCGAGGAGAAGCAAACGAACGGCTAGAACTACGTGGATCAAAATCATAAAGATCGCCTTTGGCAAATGTCAAATAACCAACAACATCTTTATGAATTGTATTCGCAACAGCCCACTCCTGCCAATCATCAAAATTGACAGCAAGTTCTAAGTGAACGAAGCGGTTTGCAAGCGGAGCAGGCATACGGTAAGTAACACCTTTATCTGCTTCGCGATTACCTGCCGCAACAATCATAACATTGTCTGGCAAACGGTAATTACCAATTCTACGGTTTAGTGTCAGCTGATAGGCTGCTGCCTGAACTGCTGGTGCCGCAGAATTCATTTCGTCTAGGAACAAAGTAATATGATCATACTTTGCTGCCATTTCTTCATCTGGCAACTCCATGGGTGGAGCCCAAACCATTTTACTTTGATTACTATCAAAGTATGGGATACCTTTGATGTCTGTGGGTTCCCAAAGAGATAGTCGAATATCAATCAGATGACTGTTAGGAAAACTATCAGTAACCTGTTTTACAATATCTGACTTACCAATACCTGGAGGACCCCATACAAACACAGGACGTTTTTTGCGCATAGCCCGGCGCAAACTATTTTTTGCCTTGTTTGGCGAAACTGTTCTTAGATCTGACATATTGTATTCCTCATTGTTTTCAGTGCCTATACTTTAATATAGCATAAAAAACGTAAAGGTCAACCGTTATTTTGAAGATTTTCTGATCTTTTCATTGCTTTTGTAATACCATACTTACGTAAGTCTCCACTGAAAAGTGTAAGTTCAACAGCTTTCTTTTCATTTGTGACGTGAATACCTTTGTTTGTTAAGTAGTATGGACAATCAATAAATTGGTCTAAAAATATAATTACTTGTGTAGTCAAGGGCATATCAGGAGGATACGGTATATGATACGATGTTAGATCTATTTCAGATAACATATCAAATCCTGCTTCTGTAAGACGTAACCCTCCAACATTTTTTTCTCTTGTGTTTTGCCACCAAATGTGCATATATTGTGCAACATTTTCATCACTGGTTGCTTTGTTTAACTGTTTTAGAAAAAGTTTTGTAAATACACGTTTATTCATTTACATTTTTTCGCCTGCGGTTAATTTGTAAACACTGAATTCGTCAGTTTTAAATATTTGGTTTAACTTTTTGGCTAGATTTTTTGCGTGTCCTGGATTTGAAAAACTTGTTTTTTTATATTTTGGTCCAGGATAGTTTGTAAGTTTATTTTGAGATTTTAAGTTGAAAGGTTTGTCTTTGTAGAATACTGCCCATATGGCTTCGGCATCGAGCACTTGCTCACTTTTGTAGGTTTTACCATCAACAAATTCACATAAAACAATTGGCTTTGGTCTACTCATATGCGTATCCTTAGTTATATACGCATATATTTATCATTTATGCAATATTGTTATTGCCATTCACCAGTGCTACCAATTTGCACTTGTATGATTTCATCAGACCCACCGCCGGCATTTTCTTTCACAAATTTTTCAAGATCGCCATGTAATCTACTCATTACTATGCCTAATGTAAATGAAAGGTTTTTAGCTTGTGTAATATCCATGCGAACTTCTTTTGCACGACTGTTTTCAGCAGCTTGAACTTGTTTTATAAATGCTTGTATGGGGCCGGTATTAATGGGATCGTTTGACATTGCTAAGTGCTAGTTTCATTTCGATTTCAGTTTTGTATGGACCCATATAATCATTTTCTTCAACTGTAATTAATTTAGGACAAAAACTTTTAAGCCAGTTAACATTAAATCGTATTAGATAAAATCCAGCACAATAAATGCTTTTACTTTTTTCACTTTTAGTAAACAATGGAAGTTTTCTTTGGATGTCATACATGCTATTGAACGGTGTGCTACGTGTAGGATATCCATGGACACTTAATTCTTTATTATCGTCGGGTGTGGTAATTTTAGCAGTAAGAAAATTTTTACCAAACTCATTATTAATTTCTTTTGCTGATTGAAAAAAACTTATCTTGCCTTTCTTACTAAAAATATATCCATCATCATTTTTAGTGAGTGTTCCTACCTTTTCTCCTTGTTCCTCTACAATCCAAAATTTGTCTTGCAAAATAGGATTAGCTTTAATTGACATGTGAATACCTCGCTTGTAACGGCTCTGCAAATTGTGCTGCATTGTCTGCGATACGTTGTAAATCCCAACGAGCACAAAACTTCATAAGTCTCATACCAACTTGTGAAATATTTTTACATTCTACCGCTTGAATAGTGTTATTTATTTCTTGTCTAATGTGTTCTGGTTGTGCAGTTAAATCACACAATGTAACATTACGTGTATAATCATCTAGCACACGATGCTCTACACCTTCATGATCTACCCAACGTTGTAGCATCATGTTATTCCAGTTGTAGCCTTTTGTTTGTTTATCTGCAAATGCTTCTTGCAATCCTACTTTGTTCTTTGTGCCTTTCTTGCGCACACCAGGGTAGGCACTAAAAACATTGTCGCTAGTGTCACCACGCATACACTTCTCAAAAAGCATGTATTCGGGTTCAGGAGCAGACTTTGGCTCTCCTGTCTTCTTATCGCACACGGCCTTGCCCTTGTCATCAAAATATCCTTCATTAGTAATAGTAGTATTACTTACCCCATTGTATTGACGAACATTGGGTGCAATTAGTTGTGCAAAGTCACCGTCTGTTGAAATAATAACATGATTGTCATTAGGGTGATTCTGTATCCAACCTGCAATAAGATCATCTGCTTCTAACACAGGATTGTGCAAAACTGTGCAGTTAGTCTTGTCTGTAACAAACTCTTTAAACTCGTCAAAGATTTCCCAAAACACTTTATCTTCTTCTGCTTCACGTGGGCTCATAGCGTCACGATGTTCTTTGCGATTACGCTTGTAAGGCTCATAATAGTCCTTACGCCAACTGCGTCCTTCTAAACAGAAAACAACGTGCGAACCATCAAAGTCCTGCCACGCTTTCTTAATACTGTTAAGGGTGATATGCATTGCCATGCCAACTTTTGTATCAATGTCGCCTCGAACAACATGACGAGCACGAAAAAACGTGTTAGCAGTATCAATAAGAATGTATGTCATTAGAATGCCTCTTTGTAGCCTGATTCAATAGCATTATAATATAAAATACTTCCTTCGTCAAGTGATAATTTTTGAGACAAATATTTGTATGTGTCTTTGTAGTAATCAATCTCAACTGACTCCTTACGGCGTCTTACACTAAAGGCCATACTATGATCTCCTTTAATAAGGATCATATTTTTAGCAACTTTCATGAAACCTCACTTTTCCCTCTGTCAATTGGCACTACATTGATGTAGCCTGTATTGACTGGTTGCTCTACTGGTTCTTCTTGTAACATATTATAAACAATGTCACGGAACCAACGATCTACAATTTCTTCTTCTTTGTCAGCTTCAGTGCCGTATCCGTTTTCAATAAGTTCTTCGATAAAATATTTGTTCCAGTCTAATTCAAAAAAACCATTACGAATATTATCACCGTTAACTTGCATATCAAGCACATTTACCCAAGGCTCTTTTCTTTTTGTAGCAAGAGCTTTTGGGTCTTTTTTCTTTAGTAAAGCATTAGATTCGTCTTCAATACGCTTCTGTTCTGCTGCTAGAGCTTCTTGTTGTGCAGTTATGCCAGTAAGATCTCTTACCTTTTTATTCCACCATCCCATTTTATTTCTCCCTTAAATATTCCACACTTTGTGTTATGCGTGTTATTGAAAAATACTTAGGATCATCATAGGTATGTGTGCCTTCTGCTCTTAAATCAATATAAACACCTTCTTTTTGTAATACAGTCCAAAGATTGTTAATATCTTTTAACTGATTCTGAAACTTTTTAACAAGTTCTGTTACTTTTGGATCTTTCATAAATGTTTCCTTATCTTTTCGTATTCTTCTTCGCTTTTGATGCCTTTTGGAATACTATCTAAGTTTTCTTTAAGTGCCCCAGGCATTTCCGAATAGGCTAATATGGAGTCTTGGCGAGAACCGCCACCCTCGTTCCATACAGAGGTTCGCCACCTCTTGAACGTTGAGAGTGTATTCTTCCGACCTACCCCCAAGCGGCATGAGATATACAGGAACGTCCACGCCCGCTTTACGATAGGTATCAACTGCTCTACCAACTTCGTCAACATCACTCTGATCAGCAACAACAAACTTAAAATACATATCAGCGCCATCAACAAGGGAATACTCACGAGCAACATCAGGCTTAATAGCATCATCCCAAGACTCGCCCGATACGGATAGTTTGGGAGAACAGCTAAAAGTGAGCTGAATTCTTTCGTGACCGTTGAGATAGTTGTAGAAGTCATCGTGTAGATGCTGTGTAGTGTTGGTTTCGATTGTGACATTTTTAAGATCCTGCATACCTGGGTGTTCAAATAGCTCGACATACAACCGTTGCCAAGCAAGTAGTGGCTCTCCGCCTGTGAGAATAAGATGAACGTCTTGTCCGTTATCCATAGTCCATTTGCCTTCTGGTAACAAACTAAGCAAGTGTTCTACAACTTCATCTACGCTTTTAAGCATATTGAAGTGTTTAAATTCTGGATAGATACTTGCATATGTATCGCAGCCAGTATGGACAATAGGCAGGTCATTAAACTCTTTTGTAGTTTCGTGAACACCATCATCCAACAGTTGCTTTACCTCAGCATTGTAACGTTGACCTTTTGCGTGTTGCTCCCAACGACTGCCAACACTTTTATCAACGCCAAAGTTCATACAACGAAAGTTACAACCGAAGGTGCGTAGGAATACACTTGGCACTCCTACAAATTTACCTTCGCCTTGAACACTATAAAAAGCTTCACTATATCTTAATTTCATCGCGGTGAGTATCCTTGTTGTAATTTAATATTATCCATGAACTCTTTTTTAACAGCATCATCTGACTTGAAACAACCTTTTAGCACAGTTGTTTGTGTAAGACTGCTGTGTGCTTGAATACCACGATTCTCGCAACAACCATGAGTAGCTTGGATATAAACAGCAACATCGTTGCTGCCAGTTGCTGCCATAATTTCCTTGGCAATATCCATAGCAAGTTCTTCTTGTAGTGTTCCACGTCTAGCACACCATTGGGCAATACGTGTGTATTTGCTAAGTCCAATAAGTGTATCAGCAGCAATGATACCAATGTATGCTACACCTTTAACAGTTTGGTGATGATGTGAACACATGCTTGTAAGTTCACTGCGAACAACCAACATACCATCATATCGATCATCTGTATGATTAGGAAATGCTGTAGCGTTGGGCATTGGATCATACCTTCCGCTCATCAATTCATTAATATACATTTTCGCAAGACGCTTTGCGGTGTCCATTGAATTAGGATCTGTATCAGTATCAATTACAAGGCTGTTTAGCACGCCGTCAAATTTGATAGTAAGTTCGTTGATAAGCTCATCACGCTCACCTTCTTCGATATACTGGCTGATGTTATCACCGGCCCAATATCTGCCTCCGTTTTTTTCAATTCTGCTGCGAATTTTCTGTGAGGCATAAGTGTTTAAATCTGTTTCCATTTAATTCTCCGAGTTATAGACGAGGATGTCTATTGTTTATAGTAACATTATTTAGATAAAAAGTCAAGAAAAATACTTATTAAGCATTTCGATACGATCTTCCGCTGCTGCCATTTTATCCAATTCTTCTTGAATGGCCTCAACAATGTCGCTATGTTCACCAATACCTACTGATTGGTTCATGTATACCATGATATTTGTTTTAGCTCTTTCAAGCTCACCTTCGGCGTGCATTCTTGCAGCCTTAGCTAATTGTGCTGACATACTCATTTGCTATTCTCCTTCTGTGTCTGTCTTGCTTCATATTGTGCTTTTTTCTCGAGGTATTGCTCCTCTGTCAAGTTGTGCCAACCTACGCATCTACCGGTTGGCGATCTGCCACAAGTGCAACTCATTTTTCTCTCCACCTAACTACTTTAGTAAATCTTTTATTCCAAATTTCAGCATGTTTTTCTGCTGCTTGTCTTGAATCAAATAACACAGGATGAATATGAAACATTGGTGCTTCTGTATCCTCAGTTACGTAAATCCAGTCATCAGCAGACAACATTAACTTTATAGCATACTTAGTCTTCATTCAATATTCTCCACGTCATTTCTTTATCGTGTTCTTTGAGAAAGTCATCTTCGCCTGCGTAGGTTGAACACTTACGCAATTTTTCTTCTACATACCAAAGGATTTCGTAAAGCTCTTGCTTACATCCCCAAGTCACAAATCCATCCATACGAGGATCAGATTCTGCCCACGATATTTTACTTATCTCAGTTTTAATATCTTTAAGTGACCAGTCTTTAATCATATTCCCATGGAAACACCACCCAAGTGTCTTCTTCACTAGTATCTATTGTTTGGTAAACATAATCAACACCATCAAACTGTGTATGAGTTTTTTCACACATTACAGCAAATCTTACATTTTTACCCCAAATGGTATCCCAGTTTGGATTGTCTGGTAAACAACCACTACGCCAATCATTTTTGATCCATTCAAATGTAGCACCAGTGTCGTTGATATCGTCTACAATTAGTATTTTCTTTTTCTTATCAGGATCGCTGTAAGATTTATTCCAAACATCATCTCTATCAATCTCAGATACATAACCAAATGCATCTTCAGCCATCCAGCAGTTAGATTCTGGTCCTTCGTTGCCTTTGTTATCACGTAGTCTAACATCTAGTGCATAATGGTTGCAGTCAAGTAAGTGACTTAGCACAACACTTACAGGCAATCCACCTCTGTTTAGACCCACAATATAGTCTGGTCTGAATCCAGTTTTATACATTTCTAATGCTAGTTTATGAGCGCACTTATGTACATCGTCCCAAGTGTAGTATTTTCTTTTTATTTTTTCCATGAATCCATCTCTGTTTTAATTTCTGTAATCTTTTCGTTTGCTATACTAGCAGCCAATGATTGAACTTGTTCTAGCAAGTGTTTACAGTGATCTTTGTCATATGTTTGATCTGCTAATTCACTAAATTCGTTTCTAACTCTATGAGCTTGAATACACAAATCTTTCATTGCATTTATACGATCAATCCATTGTTCTATACTATGTTGCAAAATAGTCCTCCAAACTGCCTTTACGCTTAGTGTCTAATGTAGCACAATGGAACCCTCCGCTCATGCTACGTGCTTGACGCATTGGAAGGCCTATTGTATCAATACCATGTTTGCCTAGTATACGTCTAAGTGCTTCTTGCTTTTCATCAACAATAACAAGTTCTGGATTAACACTCAAAAAGTTTAATCCAATATAAGGTGAGCACGGAGCAACACCTGTATTTGCTGGCGGAACGTGTAAATCTTCTTCGCCAACCCAAATCTTATCCCAATCCTTAAAGATAGGTGGATACCAATCTTCACTAAGTCGTCCTGCATTAAACAACACTAGTCCTGGACGCAACGGCAATACAGTGCTGTCAAAGTGTGCAAAACTGTAATACTTTTCTGCTACGTGGATACGATAGCCTCTTGGCTCAAGTATAGTTTTCAGCCACTCAAAACCAAGTTGGTTGCCACTATTGCTAACTTGGCAGAGAAGATCCCTACCAAGACGAACGATATTAGGAGCATCAAAAATAATTTCTTTGTTAACAAGCGTTGCTTCACTGCGGTCCTCCAGTTGATAATTATCATCAGTTAGAATAGGTTTAGGAGCATTGATCCATTGTGTGCCTTCTTTCATCCAGCCATATAAATGTTTATAATATGCTCTAGTTTCGAAATATCTTGCCCGCATTGGACTAGGACATTCAATAATCATATTGTCCAATGGCAACAGCAAATCACGTGGACAAAATGTATACCAACCTGTAGTAGTCCATTCAGGTGTGCTAAACTTTTGGTTATGATCGATAGGATCAGGACGCATTGTTTTTACACCCAATCCTTGCAAACACTTTTCTAGTCCATCTAAATCTTCGTTTGCTTCGTCAACAATCCATTGCGCTATAGGCTGCCCGTCAAAGTGTTTGATATCTTCATAATCTTCACCGCCATAGATAAAACTATGTGTGCTTTTATTCATAGTGGGATGCACACAGTTTTCTGCTGTGCCGATAATAATTTCTTCTAATGGATCCCAATCGTTATTACTTTGAACTGGCAAAATCTAATCCTTTTATATATTGCTTGTGAAAACTTAATCTATTTGTATTTCCGCCGCGATTGTATTGGTTATACATGTTTTTATCATCTATGCCAAACAACACTGTTCTACTTGGATTTACTCCTACAGTATTACAGAAATTAAGTTGTTTGTCAATATATTTTTGTGAAATGTAATCTGGGGTAAAGTTGTTGAAATATTTTAATCCTAAAGCAGCACCAATTTTGTTATTGTAGTTGATTTTATGATACACAAACATTGTATCGTCGTCGTCTACTCTTGTATAACGCATACCGATTCTAGCATATGCAACAGGAAAACTTTTACTCAAACTAAATGTGACGTCTGTAATGCATCTATATGCTAAATCAAAATTAATATCTCTACATGCTCCAAAGTATGCACAATCAACCAATACAGGAATATTCATATCGCAACACTTGCGCATCAATTCGTGATATTCAGTGTGCTTATCTCCTGTGTCTGCAAAAGGTAAACTTATTACCACTGCATCTGCTTTGTGTAATGGTTCGTCTTCAATGTAAGCCCAAACAAACTTGTCACGCCATGCTAGTTTGTGATACATGTATTCGCCTTTGAAACAACGGAATCTACGCTTTGCATTTTTCATATAAAATTTATCAAATACTTCTGTAGTGCCATTACTAAAACAACGATACTTGAAATCTTCTAATCCAGTAAAACTATTACTTGTGGTGCTGCGTATCCATGCATCGTATTCATGCAGATATTCGTCAATAACACTATCGCTATTGACGCACTGTAAATCAAACGGCTCTCTTAGTATTTTTATTGCTGCTGGATCTTGTATGGCAAATGCACTGCCAAAATCCATACCACGTTTATCATTGGGTATATCTGTCATCTTCATCCAAGAAAGTAATTTGCGAAACAATACAATCACTTGGACCAAAATTAGCCATACCGTGCCATGTGTCACCTTTCCAAGTGTAAGTATCTCCAGCACTCCAATGAGTGTATACTTCTTCACCTACTTGCAAAACTTGACCTCTATCCCAATCTTTCATCATTACAACAGTTCTACAAACATTATGTGCGTCATCTTCGCTGATTTGATTGTATTTTACAAATGTTGCATATGTATCAAAGTGCCACATTAAACTACAACCTGGTGTAAGTTTTAAAAAGTTGTAGTTAAAATGCATATGTGCATATGGTATGATAAGACTGCTTAGTCCTTTTGTAAGTTCTGGTCTAATACACATGTAATGCAATGAACCTTCCTTAGGGACGCCCCATTGTTTATACATTGCTTCTAATGCTTTTTTATTTTTTGTAGCAAACGTATCCCATGAACTATCTTCTGGAATCTCGTCTGTCATATAAGTTGCTTCCCAATTTAAGGTAAGCAAATCATTATTACTCCAAGTGACATCATCTACTGCACTTTCTTCAGCACTGTGCGTTTGCCACTCCTCATAACTGCGCATGTCCATCATGCTTCTCCTTTCAAGTGCGCCTCAATATATTGCCTATTTGGTATTTCATATGTGTTTACTATTTCTATTAGTTTATCTTTATCAGACTGCTCTAAGTTTATTATATCTAACTTTTTCGGATATGTCAAGAGATTTGTTGTCCAATTTGCATAATTTTTTGTAAATTCTGCAAGTTCTGGCAATCCGTGCCAGTTATTTTTATGTATAGTTGTATGTATTGTGTAATCAAATGTGCTGTGTATTTCTTGTAGTGTTTTTAACACTCTACTCCACACACTGCCATTTCTAACTTTTTCGTTTAATGCGCCTACACCGTCTATACTCACAGTAAAATGAACACGCTTACATTCATTCAAAAGAATATAATCTTCTTCAACTAGTTTATGCATACCGTTTGTAAAATATTCTACTTCAAGATCTTCTAAGGTATCGAATGACTCTAAAAACCGTTTGTGTCTATTGGTCATTAGAGGTTCGCCGCCCAAGAATACAACTTTGTTTACAGTTGCAGGAATATTTGTAAATTCTTCTGTGCTGGTAATGCCTTGTTTTAGAGGTAAGTCTGGATTCTTTTTAGCCCACCACGAACTGCTCCATTCTTCCCAACAGCCATCACAGGTTAAATCACATATGTTGTCAAAGCCTACTTCTAGATACTTTAGTTCTACTTTCTCTGTGCTGTATTCTTCATTGAATTTTTGTCTTAAACTTTGTTTGCCCAATATTTCTTCGTGCATACACTTAGCACAATTTGGATCATTTATTGTCCAATTATCTCGTAGGGTTTTGTATTCGTTGCTGTGTAATATATTACCTATATCACCATCAAACGTTTGTATAGGTTGCTTATAACGACAGCAGGGGTAGACACGATTGCCTCCCCTAACATTAGTGTGATTGTATAATGCTGCGCAATTAGAATGGAAGTGGGTCATCATCCTCTTGGCGTCCTACCCAGTCTTGGTGCACCATACTGTAAATAGTTTTAAAATTATCGTATGCCATTTTTAGTGCAGGATAATCCATGCACATGTCTTCTACTTTTGCAACACTAGGCATTATATCTTCAAACTCTTTTGGATCAAAAGTATTTGTATCAATGGTTAAAGTGATATCTCCATCTAATGAAATTAAATCATCAAATGCACTGGTATCTATAGTTGCTGTTGTAATATCTGAAATTGTAGATGAGTCTATCGAATAAACAAATCCACTTTCGTCTACATTATCAGTTGTAATTGTGTAAGTTTCGTCCGAGTTCCAATTTGAATTGGTCATAACACATATCCTCTATTGTTTTATTTAACTTTACATGTTTACTTAGTTCGTCAACTACACTGCTGACAGCATCCCCTGCTCTACGTTCCGATTCTACAACATTAAGTTTTTTACCAGTAACTTCTTGCATGGTTTTAATAACTTCTCTTACACTGTAACCAACGTTAGAACCTAAACATTCGTATGGTGTATTAGTAGGACCAGAATTGATGGCATTTACAATAGCATCTGCAAGATCTACTACATGAATATAATCACGTATACAAGTGCCATCTCTTGTGTTGTAGTCTGTGCCATATATTTCAATCTTATCACGTTTACCAACAGCATGTTCTGCTGCAACTCTAATAAGATGTGTAGGTTCTCCTAGTTGTCTATTGACACCATCTGTGCCACTTACATTGAAGAATCTAAATATTGTGTAACCTTCTGCTTTTTCTTTGATTACATCTTCAGCACATACTTTGCTACGTGCATATGGGCTTGCCATTTCAAATGCACTACTAGTTCCAGCAAATAACACATGCGGTGTTCTAATGCTTTCAATAACATTTTTAGTGCCCATAACATTTTTTTGGTAATATTGTGTAGGATAAAGCATACTAGGACCTACTAAACTAAGTCCTGCCAAATGAACACATGCATCAGCCCATCCATGTAAAAATTTATCCATAATATCTTGTTTCCAAAACTTATGGCAATATTGTTCTACATCATTGTGCTCGCCATGTATGTTTATATCTAACCCATGGACTTCGTGTCCGTATTCTGCTAGAGCTCTACATACATGACTACCAATGTAACCTGATGCACCTGTAACAATTACCTTCAATACTTGTTCTCCGAAACGTAGTCTCTGTAACGGTTTGTATCTCTACGCCATTGTTCACCATTACCTTGCATAATATCAATGTAACGTTCGATAGTTGCACTGGTCCAATCACTGATTGCACCCATTTTTTCATGGGGTTTATCTAACAACAGCGTTAGTTTATCTTGTGCATCTTGTAAACTCCAAGGCACATACATTCTTGTATGATCGTTTGCAAAGATCTCTGGAAAACTTCTGTATGCTGGAAACAGCACGTTACATCCTAGTGCATCTGCTTCACTTACAGTATTACTAGTCCAGTCCTGTAATGCACAGTTAATCATAACCTTACTGTTATTAAGCATACTGTAATATTCATCTTTTTTAAGATTTTCGTAAATTGTTATCACACCATCTTTTTCTAAGTTTCTTGCCCTGTCAACGTATTTTTGATTATTACTACGCAAAGGCCCGCCTTGTAAAATAGCAAACTCAATATTATCTTCTGCATAGTTGCTTGCAAGATCCATAAAGAAATCTGGTTGTTTTTCTTGATCAAAACGTGCTGCAAACACAACTCTGTTTAAACGTTCATTCCAAGGAGTCAGATCTTCTCCACAACGTTCTTGCACTTCTTGTTTATCAAATGCAAGTCCGCTGATGTTGTAGATAGGCGCTTTCCAATTTGCAATCTTCATATGTGCAACCATTTCTTCATTACTTGCTAAAACACCAGTAACAAACTCATTGCACATTTCTTCATACAAACTCATCCACTTGCTCATGCCCCAAACATGCACAAAGTCATCTGGGTCAATTGCTTGTGCCAAGCAGCGAATAAACACTTTAGGACGCTGTTTAGCAGGAATCTGATCCATAATATATGGCAACGATTCCATACCAGGCTGGAACATGTCTTCAAAGAAGATAACATCTTCACCTGTAACTTCACCGTTACGCATCATTTGCACCAAGTTCATCATTTGCGACATTGCAAAGTAGGAACGGCCATGTGCATCTAGCACTTGGCCTATTTGGATTGCTTTTGTGTTATCGATTGTTGTTCCAGGAACATCTACCCAGTCAATGTTTCGTCGAGCAAATGCCCGACGAGACCATTCTGTAAGTTGTAGAGTATACCTGCCTTCATAGGGCTCCAAGCCCATGTAAAACAGTTTTCTCATTTTTTACGACCTTTCGCACGTGACTTAGCACGTAGATAGTTTTGGTATTTTAGATAAGACTGCCAATTCTTATCATCACGATTATACAAAGCCTTTTCATTAAAGACCTTGCCTTCAAAGCGGCAGTAATCTCGATATTCGTCGAGATCATTAAAAACTTTTTGATATGCTGCACGATCAAATGCAATAGTCATTTACCTTAATCCTTTTTTCTATGGGTAAACAATTTGACAGCCATTTTCGCCATCTTCGGCGACATCAATAACAACAAAGCGGCCGGGATACTTTGCGTTAATTTGTGTATACAAGTCGTCTGCAATCATTTCGCAAGACTTGTGATTTAGTTCAATAGTTTTATCGTCATACAAACTTTCGAGCCAACGTTTAAACTGAATAAATTCAATATCTCTATCGTTATGTGTTACTTGAATTTGCACTTTAAAATGAAAGATGTGTCTATGAGCCACACCTAAGAAACTTACATCATCCCAACCACCAGTTGCAAGTGCCGGGTCGTCTTTTGCCGCAGGATACAAATGGATACCTTCTTTACGAAATGTTACCCAAATACTACGTTTTGCATTTTCTAAACTATTTGTCAATTTTTTATCTTCCTGTCGCATTTTCCAAAGTATCCAATCATAATAGCGTTCTGGTTCTTTGTTGTTACTCATTAACTATACTTTCATTTTGCAATTTTGTCAAGAGAAATAATTTCATCTGTAGTGTATTTAGACCAATGAGTAAATCTTTCTTCCTTTTTTAAATCATGAATCTTATGAACCCAAACTCCTGGATTAGTTGCATCAAAATCTTTGTCATCGATTTTCAAACAAGCATTGTATCCTAACTGTTCAATATAAGGAATCTTAGCACTCAACATAGGAATAAATCTATTGTGTTCTGTATAACCAGATTCTAAGATCCACTCTGTATGCTCAATATCAAAATCTAAAGTTACCCAATATCCTTCCTTCAATAATGGAAAGACCATGCTATCATATGCTTCGTCAGGCTGATAGCTCATATTAGCACCAAGATAAATGTGTTTACAACCTTGTAAGGTTGCAATTTGAATAATTTCTTCAACTTCTTGCACACCTACAACAAATAATGTTTTTTTACCTTGTTGTGGAGTGCATTCTACCTCTGTGCCAACAAAATATGCAACCTGTTCATTGTCGATGTCTATTACTTCTTGATCATAAGGTCGTTTCATGCTTTTTTTGTCCTATACTGTTCATTCCATAAATCCCAACGTTTTTTATAGTATTCATTTATTTCTGTTTTGGGATAATTTTTTTCTTCCATAGTTGAAATAATATTTTCAATATCTTCAAGTGCCATTTCGATAGCCTCTAAACGTAATCTTTTTTCTTCAGAATCCATTTAAGCCGTTCTCCAATTGATATAATTGTTTTTCCAATCTATATATTTCATCTTTATACCAAAGTTTTGCAGTTTTCAGTTTTCTTATTTGATCCATTACATTAAAATGTTTTTCCAATTCACTTATTTCGTCATCTAAATTCCTATGTTTTCTTTTAAGTTCTTGGATATGTGATTTAAGTGTTTGTGGATTTACCATTTATAACTCCTCAAATAATTTTCCAAACATTGTGCTTGCATTTACAGTTTTTTTACCAATGTTTAGCCGAGTTCCAATTACATGCATCCAGTATTTACTATACTTGTCTATTAATTGTAAACTTTTTTCTCTATTTTGTAAAGAAAAAATTTCGTCAACTACTTCTCTAAATTTGACTATGCCCCAACCAGGAAAGTCTTTGTCATTGATAAGCATGTATGGAAACAGTCCAGCATCGTATTGTTCGTTAGCACGTTGAGTGCTTTCAATATGCATCCAAACATTGTGACCCATTTGCAATGCATAGCTAAATGAGTCCCAACTGGTTTTACCTTCTTTGCCAATCTTGTTGAGATCACCTGGTTTATAGATACAAATGTCTTTCATACTGCAATGTTTGCTGATAGGCGAATCTTCAAAGTTTTCAAACACACCATCAGCCATTACTCCATCACTAAACAACCGTGTATCAGTTGAATATTTTTTGTCATCAGCACTTGGACCCATCATATAACTCCATTTGCCTCTGTCGTCTAACCTAATAGTATGATAAACTTGTCCATTTGCTGTTGCAAGGAACGGTGATGCACAGTCATATGTTATCATAAAGTTTTTATTGTGATACTTACGGACTGCACGTTGTATGTCTGTAAGTAATACAGCCCATTCTAGTTTACTTGTGCCCAAGAAATGCATAACATCGTGTAACCCTTCTTCAAGCAACCCGTCATGTATTTGATGCACAAGGCGCCTTAAGATAAGATGCACATCACACATGTTCTGTCCACCCATTGCCCAACCATTAAAGTGTGTGTCTGGATATTTTTTTGGATCACAATAATCCTTAAATTCGTCATACCAACTGTCTGCGTCAGCATGATTGCTACCTTGTAGAACATTTAGCACTTTAAAGTTGCCGCGGCGATTAGTCATATAGTATTTTGCATTGATGTGTGTTGCATCTACTGCATCTTGATAACTGTGAATGTTTGCTGCTTTTGCTGCTTTAGGATCTTGGAATGTCCAAGTTGGAATATCCAACATCATTCCATAGTCCATGTATTCTTCCATCCAGTTTACAACTAGTTCACGCTTTTTAGCAGCCTTTGGACAGTTTGGATCAGTCCAGTCGCCTTCCCACAAGCCTTTTGCAATCTGGAAACCACCTGAGTCACCAAGTAGCCATGAATTATCTCTGTCGCGGTTACGCAACATGTCTTCTTTTTCACTGAACTTGTTTGTATCAAGTTCTGCGTGTCCTGCAGAATAGAGTGCCCACTTGTAGTGGAACGCTCCTTTATCTAGATTTAAAAAATTTAAACCTTCTACTCCACCGATACCTGTAGGAACTCTAGCAGGATCAACGTATTCTCCAAAACGTTGTTTTCCTACAAATGTAGCATAAAAACCACTTATACTTGGAAGGAACACAGCATAGTCATTCTGTGTTTCGGTAAGGTTAATCTTCATTATTTCTGTTGTGCTGGTAGAATGTAATCGTATTTTGCCATGCCGCTGTCTACTGAAATCTTCATAGCGCCTTGGTCTGTGATGCTCATAGTTTTATCACCATCCAAGTTCAAGATAGCAATGGTTTGTGCAACTGGCCATGCCCATGTATGTGTTAATGTGCCTTCGACTCCGTGTGCAAATGTAAATGAACCTGCGTGTGTTGCTTCGTCACCAAAGTAAAAGTTTAGATTACCATCTTCTGTTTTAACTTGGAATACAGTTTCCTCACTGTGCGCTCCTGCCATAAGTTTCATACGTGCAATTGCAGCCATGCTTGGTTGAATTTCCACATCCCAGCTGTTGCCTTTGAACTTTACACTTTTTAGTTTTTCTTCGATAATAGCTTTGTTCATAAAGCGATAATCATTTTTAAAATCGCCTGCTGCATTTTCAAAATGAATGTGTGTCGGTATAGTTTCGCCATTACGTTCTGCCTCAACTACATCAATGTTTGCATTTTCTTTGTATTCTGGATTGTTCAAATGATATGCAAGTTTGCCTAAGTCAGGCATGCCAAATGTGCTGTAGAATTCAGCTACTGGCGAATGTGTTGTTGCTGTCATAATGACACTTCTGTCATCTGCCATGCTTTCGATGGTTGTGTATTCGTCAGCATTGACTTTGAGTGTTGTAATAAAGCCAAGTTTATGTGTATGGCTCACAATGTCTTGTAAAATATCCTGCATGAGTTTACTCCTATTGTTTCATTATACTTGATATGTAATTGAAAGTCAAGTATTTTCTTCTTCCTCTTTGATCATAAAGTGAACTTTTATAATAGACCCTTTTTGCTTTTTAATATAAAACTCTAAACCGTGTTGGTTGAATATTTTTATAAGTTCGTTCAAGGTCGGGTCTGGTTTTATTTCTATCACTTTCTGATCCTTTTATTATAGTTGTTAGCAGCTTCAAGTATATTTAGATTTTTATCAAAATTAGCTGCCGTTTTTAATATAGCACTTACGTCTTTTGGAAAACAATGTCCTCCAAATCCACGCTCACTGGTTACTGTTGTATGACTTGATCCAATACGAGGATCTAAGCCAATGTATTCTGCTACTTTTTTGTAGTCAGTATTTGTGTTTTCACACAAGTCATAAATTTCATTAAAAAAAGCAACTTTGGTTGCTAGAAAACTGTTGCGGAAATATTTTACAAGAATAAGTTCTTCCGGTGTCGCAGTAAAGATATTGATATTGCCCATTGCGTTTAGAAACAAATCTTGCCAAAAGCCAACATCATCGCCCCCAATAAGAATAGTGCTATTATTTTTAAAATCTTCTAGTGCTGACTCTGCTCTTAGAAATTCTGGTGAAAAACAAATTTTATCATGAGTAAAATTAGTCCGTAAATTTTGCCAGCCTTCTATGCTGATTGTGCTTTTTATCAAAATAGGAACATTTTTAGCATCATCGATCACTGCTTCTACGTTAGACATATCACAACTACCATCTTCATTCATTGGTGTAGAAACACATACAATAATAGCATCACAATGTCGTAAATCGTCATAGTGTCCTTTGTCAGGATCACTGATTAGTATTTCATAATATTCTTTAAGTGCTTGATGGTGGGCTTGTCCTACATACCCATATCCAGCAATACCTATTTTAAGCATATTCTTTTAACTTTTCCCAAGTGTCTTTCCATCCATTCACAGCAATTGCTTTGCTAGGATGTTTTAACTTCTTTGCTAGTGGATAATCGTTGCCATCTTGTTCCATTTTGTCACCAAAGAAAATAATGCGATCAAAGTCATTGAAGTCGTCGAGTATTTGTCCTTTGTCCCAACCTGTAGGATAGATATCAATACCTGTTTCTCCTCCTACTTTGGCTGTGATTTCTGGAAACTCTAAGTTTATCTGGAATGCAATACTTTCACGTTCTTTATTTTCAATGTCGTGTTTAATATATAACTTACGTTCGCCTAGTGTGGCGTTTCTACCAACTATACTAAAGTTGACACAGCCTGGACGTTCTTCAATGTGATTACCTGTGCGTAAAGGAAAACTGCTTGCTTGTAGCCAACCATGCATTAGATCCATAAGTTCTTTTGGTGCTGTCCAATCTTTGCTTCTAACATTTACACCAGCACTGTATACATCATTGCCGCTACAATTGTATACAACTTTGGCTAGGTTGTATGTTTCACCAATCTGTTCAATAGTTTTTTCTTTATCACTACCTGTTACAAGATAAACATCATTGACCAAGCAAAATGTATTAAAGAATGCCTTAAACTCATAGTCCATTTTACCACGACTTGGTGTAAGTGTTCCGTCTACATCAAAAACAAACTTATTCATATACACAGACCGCCTTTTCGCCTTCTGTGAATGTTGTTTCTAATACTACTCTGTTTATTTCACATTGTTGATTAGTGTTATAGGTGTTAAACTTTGTAGCTTTATATTCATCATAATCTGCGATGTAGCTAACAACTAATAAAATCCACATTACGGATTCTCCTTGATCCAAACACATTCACTAATATCTTCCGGTGTATCATACATGCGCTTACACACTTCATAAGGATGACTATAACTGCCTAGTGCTAGTCCTAGCACAAATACAAGTGCAATAGGAATACCATATTTGCTGGTTGTAGTAAACCCAGTTCTAAAACCTTCCCAAAATGCTTTACTCATCCTTGCTGTGCCTTGTGCTGTGCAACACCTGCTGCCTTTGCTAGTTCTGAAAAGCGATCAGCAACCTGTCGCATTTCAGCTTCCATAAGTTTGTCTCGTTCTCCAAAACTTCTTGCCATGTTATGCAGCAAGATAACCATATCACCATCTGTTAATGGTTTACGTCCTTCAGGTAGTGGCATTTTTCTCCCTTTCTGCTACTCGCTTTCTTAAGTCGCTTGATGAGAAGCGGTGATCTCTTTTGTTGAAATGTAGCTGGATACCCCGCTTCTTGCAAATATCCTTGCCAGTAAAATCCTTTTCACGATACTCTTCTCCTAGTATTCTAACATCTATGTGATACATTGTCAAGATATCTTCTAGGTCTTGTTCAGTGCCATATGGGATTATCTCATCTACATAACTAACACCTTTTAGTTGTGTGTATCGTTCAACAATGGTTTGCACAGGTGCGTTTTTTTCTGGTCTATCTGCACTTGGATCCATTTGTAATCCACAGATAAGATAATCACATTGTTCTTTTGCTTCGCGGAGCATTTGTATATGTCCTGCGTGTAATAAATCAAATGTTGAACAAGTAAATCCTACTTTCATTTTTTCAATCCCATTCAAATAAACTGTTGAAAGTTGTTTTTTGTTTGGTGCTTTCGATATCATATTTCAGCACGCCAATCAAGTTATCAAGTTTATTGTCAATAATAACTTCTTCCATAGCCGCATCATCAAATGGCAATTCTTTGAACCAATCTGGTAGACGTAGTTCGTCTGTTGGATATGCTACACTAGTGTAACCCAACGGATTTTGCTTGAGTTTACAAACAATAACCTTCATACCATCCACAATCTCTTGCGAGTAATTGTCACCATTCATTCGCTTTAGTGTATTCCAGTTAAGACTTGCTCGAACGTGTCCTGGCATGTTAGCTTTGCCTTGCTTTTCTTCTAAGCGTCTGTAGTGTCCAACTTTGTTTGCACGTTTAGGCGAACCTTTTTCAAAGCCCGGACGATTTTTAAATTCTTTTCTAAACTCGCTGATTGCATCAAGTATTTCTTTTTCTTCTTTCTTCTGTAGCACCATGTCAAGTAAGTCTTTCAAAAAGTCTTGCATGAACACTGGAGTATCACTACGTTTCAAGTCCAAGCCCATGGCTTTAACTTTGCCTAGCTTGCCATCTACATCGGCTCTAAATCCTTCAATGTCATACACTAATGCAGCATAGCGTTTTTTAGTAATAAACAAGCCTGTTTCAGCAACGACTTCTCTTGCTGCTGCAATTACGTCCGAACGGGACTTTGGACAATGAAATGCTTTCATCATAAAGTCTGGAAATGTAGTGTTTGCCTGTTGACATATTTGATCATACAGTGTAATTACGTTATCTTTATCCCAAGGAATAATGCCTTTGTTAATATCCTCCTTTAAGATAGGATATGCACTGAAATAGCAAGAATCAGTATCACCATATATAATTGCTTTACCAACATGATCATATTGGCCAGTAATAACTTTGTTAACTTCTGCTGCCATGTGTTTTACAATAGTTCTGCCAGACAGTGTAGTTGATTGACCAATGCGTTTATCAAAGAATCTACAGCCTGGATTCAAAATAGCACCATACAAACTGTTCAAGTTAATCTTTTTAACCAACTGACGTTTGTCCCAATACTCAATTTCAGCATCGTTTTTTGCATCTTTTGCTTTTTTAAGCATTGCTTGTAGTTCTTTACGTTCGCTATACCAACGCTTTAGCAATCCAGGAATAACACCTTCTACTTCTGTAGTAAAAATAGTGCCATTTGAACTTAGCATCCATGGTTGATTGCTGTCAAAAATAAGTTTGTAGATTTCAGCACCACTTAATACATGTGTTGTGCCATCTTCCAAATCCAGTGTTAGCGCAACATCTTTACGTTGCTCCATGATTGCATCATATTCTTCTGTGGCAAAACGACCTTCCCAACTGCCTGCAAATTTTTTCTTTTTAAGTGTGGTATCTTCCAACACTCTTGCATCAGTTAGTTCTAATCTAATCTGTCCAACAATGGTTTCTGGGCCCATATTCATTGCACGAATAATACTTGGATACAGACTGTTCAAGTCCATTGATCCAATCCACTCATGCACGCCTTTTTTTGGAAACGCAACATACGCACCAGCCGCTGCTGTATTGCCTTCGTGTTCACGTCTATTAGGAACCTGCATACCACGTCTATGTGCTTCGTTAACAATAGCCTGTTCGGTCACTGCAACTGCACCCATAGTTGTTTGAAGCAGCACAGTGTTGTCATGCGCAATTTGGTTTGCTAGATCAATAAATCTCAGTTTCTTATCCAGTTTGTCTAACAGTGCAACGTCTTGTCTGTTGTATTCGATAAACTTTTTAAAGTCATTGTTATAAAGTTGGTCAAGTGTGCCTTCATACACAGTCTTGTTTTCACCAACTTCCATTTCACCAATAGCGTCTAGTCTGTATGTATGACGTTCTTCATATGTATACTTGCGATATAATTCAAGATAGTCCATATGGACTCTTCCGATAGTGTCAAACGTTTCAGCAGTTTTTCCATATTTTTCAAATTCTCTGCGTTTAGGCAACTGTTGCCACAAACAAAAACGTCTTGTATCGTCTTTGCTTAATACACGACTTACACGATTAACAGTGTATGGAATATCATATCCTTCGCTGTTCCAACCACTGATAATGTCAGCATCTTCGATACTGTCAAGGAACGCTTCAAGCATGTCGCCTTCTTTATCAAACAAGAAAGTGTTTTCAAAATCTGCACATTCTTCTTTTGCTTGTTGCATTGTAAGTGTTTTGGGCGGCAATGCAAATGTCACAAGTGCATCCAACCACTGTAAATGCACAGTAATAGCAGTAATGGGCATAAATGGATCACTTGGATCAGCAAAGCCGCGCTCTGGATCAAAGTCAGTCTCAATATCGAAAAATGCAATATTCAGTTTGGGTGCATCTTGATTGAGATAGTTTTCACTTAAACATTGAAAGATTGGATTCACATCTGACTCAAACATTTTCTTGCCTTTATTGATAGCAAGTTCTTTGCGGAAGTCTTTTGTGTTCTTGCACACTACTCTGGTTAGTGGATCGCCATAGATACTTTTGTATTTGCCACGCTGATCTTCGTAATAGAATGTATATTTTGCTTGATATTCTTGAAAGCGTCTTACACCATCTTTGCGCTCAACAGCACGAATAATGTCAGCATCGCGGTCAAAAAATGCATCTACATATGGCATTCGAAACTCCTATTTTTACTAACATAACACATATTTTACAACTTGTCTACATATGATTTTAATTTTAATATTTTTTCTTTATGTTTTATTGCGGAAGGATACCATACAGCTTCTTCGTCAAAGAATATGTCAGGCAATCTAACATTTTTGACATTACGTAAAAATACTTTTTGGTTATGTAAGGCAATTTCTTGTGCTTGTTTATAAACATTTTTATCTAATTTTTTTATTTGCATTATTAAATTATCTATACGTTCTTCTATTGTATCTAATTCATCAAAACTGTAATCAAAAATATTGTCATACAATTTATAACCGTCTTTTGTTAACAATTTGTTTGCATTTTTATAACCAATTATTACAAAAGGTTGTCTGTGTAATAGACAACTATAGGTTTTTTCTGTTAGTAGGGTGTTATTATTTATTTCTACATCAAACCAACTTTCTGTGACAATATTAAAACAGCATTTTTGCCAAAGTTTCAATGGAGGGGGTGGATTGTCCTCATAGCTGTATACTAAGTCTGATCTATATTCTTCAGGTGGAAAAAACTTTTTTATTTTTTTACGCCATAGTTTATCAAACTGTGCTTTTTTGCTATCCTGTAAATATTTTTTGGTAAGTATATCCCATTCAGACGTTTGTTCTTCTTTGTAACTTACTAATCCTTGTCTTAGTAATTTATTGTTGTAAAGTGATTCAGCTAGATAATCTCTGTGATAGCCTACACTACGCATTTGACACAAAAACAAATGTTCTGGATCTTGCTGTCTATCGATAGTTGGTTGCATACACAACAACATATCGATATCAGGCCATGTTATATGATAGTCTTTACTTCCAATATAGGGATCGGAATGATTGCAGTGCCAGAAAAACTTTTTTCCTTTGATTAAATTACAAAATCTTTTGTGTTCAACTTCAGACCAATACAGCTTGCCTGGCACTCCGGTTAAATCTAACCCTTCTTCAGTGTAAAATACAAAATGTATTTCTGTTGTTGCATCATGATCATGCCATTTTAGTTCAGGCTCAACAATGCCATCTTCGTCAACAGAATATATTACTTTCATCTATCAAAGCAAGTGACCTGTAGTGTAAATCTATGCTCAATTCCCATGTTATATGCAGCATGTGGTGCACTACCAGTCCAACTAATCCAATCACCTTTTTTCCAATTGCATAAACAGGTATCTTCTACATGGAAATAGTGACCTAGTTTGCAATCTTCTAAAAATACAATATAACGTGTAATAGTGTTTACATCAGTGATATTGTGTATTTTCATAAAGTTTGCATACATGTCTTTATGCAATGGTAATATATTAGCAGGAGGTGTTCTATAAAATGCTACTTCGTGATGGTCGTGTTTTGGAAGTTGTGCAACAACATCTTTGTAGAATTCTGGCATGATGTCTTTAGGACCTACATAGACATCGTTATTAATAATCACTTTGTATGGATCGTGTCCATACATAATATACTCATCACCGCCATAGCCTCCTGCACTTTCATAAGGTAAACTATAAAATTGTTGGTCTTGCCAGCATGGCTTAATGTGTCCTTGTTGCATATTCTAACTCCTACTGTATTACTTATTCTTTGTCATAGCCAGTAGTGGCAACAATGGTTTCTAAATCTTCAAATTCGTCTTGATGGCGTGACCAATCATTCTTTTGTGCAACTTTTATTGCTTTGTTGATTAGACTTGGTTTTACATTCAGTTCTTCGGCGACTGCTTTAACAGTTTCTTTTAATCCGCCTTGTAGATCTTCAATTTCTTGTAATACAGTAACGCCTTCTTTAATTAGTCGTTCTAGTTTGGCTTTTTCTTCAGCGCCATATACTCTATCGCTCATATATTACTCCTTATTTTTATACGATTATATACGATTATATGCGATAAGTCAATGATTACTTTTTGATAGGAACACAGTTATCCACACGCTTGCCACCTTTCATTTTGGTGCCCATGCGCTTGTAGCCTTTCCAGCATACTTTTCCATCTACGCCTTTTTGCTTTTCTTCAGGCAGTATAGTATAGCTAGGTTTGCCACATTCTGGACAAGTATTGTTTGTTACTTCCATAATTTTCATTATTTTGATCCTTTTTTCTTTGCCATTTTTGTTGCTGTTGCATACATTACAGCCTTAGCATCTTTGCCATATCGTTTTTCAAAATCGCCTTTGGATTTTTTCATACCTTTGACGTATTTTTCTTTTTTCTTTTCTTCGCCTTTAGTTAGTGTTCTTTCTGGAGTAGGTTCATCTTTATTCAAAGCACTAGGAGCAAACGCTGCACTTTTAGCTGCGCTTCTTGCTGCCATTTTTTTGATTGCTTTTTTTGCTAGATGTGTAGCAGCCATTCTACCAGCAGTCCATGCAAGTGCTGGTAAAATCTCGTCTACTTTTTCACTCTTTTTTTTTGAAAATCTTCGCTGAGTTTTGACTTATATGATTTTACATCTTCGTCGCTCATTGTAAACTTGTGACTTTCAGTAGCAATAGGTGAATTATCATAGTCAAGTGTGTGATAAACCGAACCAATGTAATCTGCTGCTTTGGTAATTTTGCTCTGCATCCAGCCTTCAATGCCTTCTGCTTCACTTACACCTTTGAGCATTTCGTGTAGTTTGATAGAATACTTTGCAATTTTATATAGTTCTGCTCTAGCCATTTGCACTTCGTGATCACGTTCTGCAATATCAGCCATATCTGCAAGTCCTTCACTAACAGCTTCAGCAGCCGGCTCTGCTTTTACTTTATTGATTAACGACTGTATAATTTCTTTGCTCATACCTGTAATTTTCATCACATCGTTGAGATTCTTTGGACCAAAATTTGCACCGTAATTGGTAAGTGTATCACCTAAACGTGATAGTGCATTTGCCATCATAAGTGTGTTGTCATCAGTTCCTGTCATGTTGGAACTCATATCAATCATTTTACGACCCATTGCAGCAATGCTTCTGTGCTTTGGATCCATTTCGTGGTTTTCGTTAGTCATAGTATTCTCCGGTTACTACTATTTATCTGTTTTTCTTTTTTGCTTTGCGTTTTGGTGCAACACCTCTACGCCTCATATCACCTATAGGCATAGCAACAGAAGCAACTGCTCCAGAAACATTCTCGTTTATGTTTTCTTGATACTTAGCAACTAAATCGTCGCCTTTTTTCATAAAAAACTTTTGAAGTGCTACTGCACCAAGGATAAGAGCAACTGCCATGCCTATTTCAAATTTATTATCAATCAGCATTTGAGCATATTTTTCACCAATAACGCTTACTACCCAATCCCAACCTTGGTCAATATAATAGGCTGCTGTTGCTCCTATTGCTATTTTACCCATATGTCTTTTTATTACCCATCTTAATACTGGCCATGCTGCTCTTCTCGCTGAGTAATTTAATATCCACATAACTGCTGCATATATTGCAGGTGCTATTTCGTCTAATTGTTGATCTTCGCCAACCAATCTTCCACGCATAGGATGAGGTGTTTCATTACCACCGGGTTTTCTAAGTTTAGGAGCAGGTTCTTTTCCTCTAACTTTATCAGCGTTTACTCCCCCACCTGTAATTTCACGCAATTTCATTTGCTTCTCCTAATAGATAAGATTTTAGTATCAGGACCATACTGTGCCATTATTTGCTTTTTAGCCTCAATAGCATTACGTGCATTAGTCTGCACTTTTATAGCCTGCGAATAGAACTTCTGTCTAATACGTAGGTCAGCAACAAATAAAAAGAACGGCGGTGCCTTAAATGTCTCTCTTAGTCTCATGTTAGTATTTAGCCCAATCAAATAACTTTACTTTTTCTTCAGGTTCTTCGAGTGTGTGTCCGCCTTCCATCAAACTCCATTCAAGTGCAGTATAACGAGGTTGTGTGTCTTCTGTCATTCCTAGATTAAACAAAACATTTGTTTTTTTACCTTTGACATTGTTTTTATGTGTTGGTGGTTTACCGTCTTTGTCTACTTTGAAGCCAAATTTAGCTGCTTCAATACTTGTTTGATTGACCCCAACATCAGCTGTAGTGTTTACACCTTTTACAATTCTGCCATCTTCAAACAAGTCAGACATTTTCATTTTTTACGTCCTCTAAATTGCACTGGTCCTGTCATATGAGGTAAACTAAACCATAGTTTAAACCAATCTGGGTCGCCAGGCTTAATGCCTTTTTTCTTTTCAATCTTTCTTTTTTCAGCAGCGGCAGCACTAATGTTCTCAGGAGTATATTCAGTATATCCTTTGAATTCATTTATCCCCGCCAGCTTCTTTAGATCTTCTATATTCATTCCAGTATTTGTTTCTTTCGTTTGTGCTTGTTCTATTTGCTTCGTGTTCTTTATACTTTGCAATGTAATGTGACCATTCTATGTCGTCAACACTCATATCTTCGTGTTCTCTCCACGTTATACTATACCCATCTGGATATAGATCTACTACTTTTTCTTCCCGCCCTTCATGTTTGCGCACCAGTGATACATCCTCGCTTTTTCACCTGAGCTGTTTTTTGCTCTTTTACGTAATGCTGTAACACTACCGTTACAACTAGCACCAGCACGTTTTACACGCCCTGGTCTGCTTTTACCTTTTTTTTTACCGTCTGCAAAGTTTTCTTTTACACTTTCCGGAACATCATCACGCCAAGTTAAATCTTTTGGGTCTGCGATTACTGCACGTATCTTATCTACACCTGCTTTTTTATGAGCAAAGTATCTATGATGTCCGTCGACAATTAGTAACTTACCTTCGTGTGGCACAATTACAATAGGCTTAACTTTTTCACCTGCTTTAATCTTATCAACAAACCTCATCATGTTGTCGTGATTGTCTTTGGGATCCATTTTATCAGCAGGTTCAAACGGTGTTAGTTTAGATATGTCTACTATTTTTACTGGTTGCTTTTTATAATATTTGTCATCAACGTCTGCGCCTTGATACTCGGGATTAGTCCACATAGTTATTTCTGCGCCTTCGTTTTTCTTACCATCAGCAAAGTTTTCATTCAATCCAAGTTCGTCAACCATTATTTCTAACGCTGAATCTACATCATTTAAGCCATTTTCTTCTTTTGTGCGCTCATACCAACTTCTTACAAAGTTTGATGCTGCGTGTCCATAAGTATCCGGAGCCATCATCATTTGATAAAGAACTTGATCAGGTGCTTCTCGTTGAGACTTTACAAATTTTCTAAGACTATCTAGTTGTGAACTTTCACTGTGTATTTCTGGATGATCAACAGAACCGCCAATGTCTTTAACTTTTAATCCTAGTCTTGCTGCTAATTTAAGAAATACTTCTTTTTCTTTATCACTAGCAAAAGTAATAACCATATCGCTGTCACCTTGACCAAACTCTCTTGGATCAGCTTTGTTTAATGTTGGAAAGTGTTGACCAATTTTATACCAGTCCAAATCACCTGGAGTATCTATAACAAGTGTATTCTTAGGCATACTTAACAAATCATCATGTCCTACATGATTGTTATATGATTTTTCATTATATGCTTTGTCTGTTGCTGCTTTTGCTTTGGCAGCATCTGGATGTTTAGGGTTGATAGTAACTACTTCGCCATTTATTAGTTCAGAAAAGTTTGCTGCTTTTCCTAATTTATTTAACAACTGATGTAATTTGTCAGTAAGGTCTGTTTTAATTTCATAGTTTGGTTTGCCACGAACCTCTGTGCGATTTCCGGTTTTAGTGTCTACAATGTGTAGAACATCCATTTCTTTCCCACGCTCTAGTTGTAGCTTGTATGCTTCGTTTGTTGTTTTACTTTTCCAAGCATCTTTATCACCTTTAGCTGCTGCTTTTCTTCTAGCAGAAATTTTATCTTGTATACTTGGTTCAAACTTTTCTGGTTTCTTTTTAGTAGTTGCACGTTTAGGGTGCTTTGTTACAAAGCCTAATATTTCAGTAATGCCCATTCCTTTTCTAACATCGGTAAACATTTGCTGTGCTATTTTTGGATTAGCAACGCCTTGTTTGAAACTATCAAAGTCACCTGCTGCTGCCGCTGCTCTCATTTTACTTGCACTCATGCCTTCTGCACCTTCAGCATCTGGATCGCGTTCGCCTGCACTCACAACATCTATTTTATTGAAGTTATATTCTTTACCATTGTATTGGTTTATAAGTTTTGTAAAATCTTCTATTCTATCACTTCCAGCAACATAGATAATACTATCATAACCCATGCTTTCTATTTTTTGTAATGCTTGTATAATTGTTTTTACATCACTACTACCAACTGTTACATTTGGAAAACTTGCTTTTGCATATTTTAGTTTATCTGCAAAACTAAGTGGATCTGTTTTTGGCTTTTGACTTTGACTTACAAAAATAAATGAATCACCTGGTAGGCTTGCAACTTTGTCTGCAAGTTTTTTGTGTCCTATTGTAGGAGGATTCATACGTCCAAATGCTAGAACTGCTGTTTTTGGTGCTTCTTTAATATCTTTAAATTTCATGACGGTGTCCACCTTGCTCTTGGCACAAGTTTTGTCTTGCTTCCTAATGCAACATAGCCTTCGCCGCCTTTTTCGCCCTTGGTGCTTTGTTTTACATCTGCTGGAGCATCATCTAATTGTTGTATAATATCGTCTTTAGTTGCCATTATTTGTTTTACTAGACTGAATATTGCAGGTAGTGCTTTTGGATTTTGATCATTCATTGCTGCAATTTTTTGTTGTTTGTTTGCACTTACTTTGCTTGTTTCTAGCCAATTAAAAAAGTTTTTATCCAACTGTTGTAGATTACCTGCTCTACTGGTTTGGTTAACATATGTATAAATTATATTTTTCATATCACCTAACCCTGCAACAGGTGCTAAGAAACTGTCAATAGCTTTAGCATGGGTGTTTGCATACTTTCTAATCTTATCTACATTACCAGTATCTACATTTGGTTGATGTGTTACATATGTCTGTCCTAATACTACTGCATCATTATTGTTAAATGCTTTTACATCACTAATAGGTGTTCCACTATTATCACCAAAGTTGTCATATTTGGTATGCACAACAACTCCCACTTGACTGTTGCCAATACGTTTGCCTAAATTGCTGCTAGGATCTACTGTATAGGTAACAAGGTTAGGTGTAAATTGATATCCACTATCAGTTTTTATTACCGGCTTTCCTGGATGGTATAAAATATCTCCATATATATAACCACGGAAGTTAGGATCAGTAGCATTTTTCATTACATTAAAAATTGCACTCATTTCGTTTGCAAATCTATCACGCCACTCTTCGCCTTTGCCTGTATTTCTAATAAAATTACTTAGATTGTCTGCACTATAACTTTTGTTACGACCCCAACCGTTTTTGCCAACCAAGACAAAACGCCCATCTGGTTCACGCCCCCAATACATTGTAGGATATCCGTCCCATTTAATAGCAACATCTCCTGAGTCACTACCGAGTTTGTCTAGTATGTCTGCTGCTTTTTGTGCACCGGCACTGCCATCTACGAAAACAAGATCTTCAAGATGCTGGTATTCTCTGCCTACTTTAGCTTCTGTAAGTATCTTGAATTCTCTGTAACGCATTAATACTCCTTGTTACGGAAGGCTTCTTTTTCTGCGTTTAGTAATCTACTTGCACATTCCATTTTATCGGCATCAGACATAAGTTCTTCGTGACGTTTAGGAATATTATATTCTGCACAATAAGATTCACATGCCTTTTCTATCATTGGAAACAATGACTTTTTACTGAATTTACCACCGTTTTGAACTTTTTCTTGCACATCACACATTGCAGGATATGTATTTTTTCTATAGAAGTTGCTGTCATTGCGCATGTATGATAAAACATCTTCAATAACATCAAAAGGAAGTTCGTCTCCAATTTTTAATTGGTTAACGGACTTCTTATCAAATATTTCATTGATCATTACCATTTTCTGCAACTCCAATAACGAGCTTTTGTTCTTGGTCCTGGATTATCACAATTATGTCTAGCACGGAATGAACGTCTACGTGCTGGATTGGACTTTTTAATTTTCATGTTAGGATCGCCAAAGTTTACTTTTTTAATGTTTTTTGTTTTAGGATCTCTTACATACACTTTAAACTTTTTAACATCGCCACGCATTGGTTTGCCTAGTGAAACTTTGCGTCCTTGATATTCTGCTTCGTCTAAATCGTCATCTTCGTTGAACCACATAACACCATATGCTTCAAAAAACTCATCTCCATCATATGTTTCTTCATCAATAGCTTGTTCGTTGTGAATCATTTCAATATCAAAGTCTTCATGACCTTGTTCAAACATATAGTTTGCTAAACGATTTGCATATTCGTCAGATTCTTCTTCACTTAACTCTTTAGGTAGAGGTAGTTCAATATATGAAATATTGTTGTTTTCGTAGATGTTTTGTTCTGTCCAAATGCTTTCGTCGATCTGGATGTTGTCAGTTTTTTCCATGACAATTCTTACAAAGTGTTCCATGATAAGTCCTTAACTAGTATATACTATTTATCTATATCATCTTTGTAGACTAATTTATCGACTCTGCTAATATTATCGCCACATATAAGTTGTATCATGAACAATACTTTTTCATCTCTAACAAATATATACTGTCCTTTGATCCAACGTGCTTGTTCTAATAGATTATCAAGCAATACAGGACCGCAACGAGCCTTATCAGCGTTTGCAATCAACCATTTACCTAATTCTTTAGTAGCCGGTTTGCGGCCAAATGTAACTTTCAGTTTATAGTATACAGGTTTGTCACTAATAATAACGTTGGTGTTGTTCATTAAAAAATTTATACTTTCAGGATCAGGCTCCCAGAATTGTTCACAATTTTCTAATGCTGTAAACTTTTTAATAAATGATAAATTGTTACTGTAAATGTTTAGTGTGCTATATTCGCATCTAACAAGATAATCTTTGCAATTTATCAAATATCTATAAATTTTTTGACAGTTTAAGAAATCAGTTAAGGTAATAGTTTCTTCAGTTCTCCAAGATTTTTTAAGTAAAGGTTTACCTTGTTTGTGCAATTCACTATACTTAAAAAGCTCACTACTTGCATAAGTCAAATTGCCTTTACGTTGCAATTCTGTTCTGAATATATGTGCCAATTGCGAACGCATTGAAACCTTATATAGATATTTGCCATAGTGTAATTTTTTTGTTTCAAATTTCTTCACAGATGTGTGCATTGGTTTCCAGTTCAATTTTATCTGTATATTTAATTGTAATACTACCACCGTTTTTCAAATCGCCAAACAGTAATGATCTACTTAATGGGCGTTTTATTTCTTCGTCAATTACACGTTGTAAAGGTCTTGCACCCATTTTAGGATCAAATCCTTTATCTACCAAGTAATCTAATGCTTCGTCAGTAACACAAATTTTCACATTTTTATTCTTAACTTGATCACGTAATTCGGCAAGGAACTTACCAACAATTTTCATCATTACTTCTTTGCCAAGTTTAGCAAATGTAATTACACCGTCAAGTCTATTTCTAAATTCAGGCTTGAAGTATTCTTTCATGCTAGTATCTTCGTATTCTTTTGCAAGTGATTGTGTAAATCCAATATTATTTTTTTCTGCTTCTTGCGCACCCAAGTTTGTAGTTAGGATAAGCACACAATTACGTGCATCTGCTTCTTTACCATTGCTGCCTGTCACCATACCATTATCCATAAGTTGTAGCAACACTGCTGCAACGTCTGGGTGAGCTTTTTCAATTTCATCTAACAGCAATACACAGTTAGGATTTTCTTGTAATTTTACAATCAACTGTCCTGCATCATCTTCAAAGCCAACATAGCCTGGAGGTGCACCAATAAACTTAGCAACTGAATGTTTCTCTTGATATTCTGTCATATCAAATCGCACTAGTTGCACTCCAAGATGATGTGCTAATTGTTTAGCTGTTTCTGTTTTACCTGTGCCTGTTGGACCCATAAACACAAAACTGCCAATTGGTTTATTGTCTGGTTTTAATCCAGCTTGTGCTACAAGTATTTTATCCACTAGACTTTCGATTGCTTTGTCTTGTCCAAAGATGCTACCCTTCATATTCTTTTCAAGATGTGCAAGATTTTCTGTTTCTCTTTCAGCAACTTGTTCTTCAGGTATTTTAACCATTTTAGCAAGTTCATATTGAATGTTTTCTTCTTTAATAATCAGATTTTCAGTTTGATTTTTGACCTTAAATCTACTTGCAGCAACATCAATCAAATCAATTGCTTTGTCTGGTAATTTTTTATCTGGTTGATACTTTACACTTAATTTAACACTTGAGTTGATTGCTTCATCTGTAATTTGCACATTGTGAAATTCTTCGTAATATCCCTTAATACCATGTAAAATTTCAATTGTAGTTTCTTCACTTGGTTCATCAATGCTTACACGTTGAAATCTACGCATCAATGCACGATCTTTTTCAAAGTATTTTCTATACTCTTCCCAAGTTGTGCTTGCAACTACTTTTAGGTTACCTTTGCTCAATGCTGGTTTTAACAAGTTAGCAAGATCGTTTGAACTATTACTGCCACCGGCGCCAGCACCTGAAATCATATGTGCTTCGTCAATGAACATAATGGTCTTGCCTTTCTTTTGTAAACCAGCAAGCACTAATTTAAAACGTTCTTCAAAGTCCCCGCGATATTTTGAACCTGCAAGCATGGCTCCAATGTCTAGTGCATAAACATTATACTCTTTTAGAAAGTCTGGTGTTTGTCCATTTACAATTTTCCATGCGAGGCCTTCTGCAATAGCAGTTTTACCAACACCTGGATCGCCTACCATAAGCACATTACTTTTAGTTCTGCGACCTAGTGCAAGTGCAACCATATCTAATTCGTCATGTCTACCAATCACAGGATCAATTTTACCTGCTTTCACATCTGCATTTAAATCATAAGTAAATTGTCTAATAGCTTGATTTGCAGCACCAGCATTTTCCTGACTTTCGTAATCTTCTTCAGCATTTTCCGAAATGTTTACATATGCTTGGTAGTCTGATTTTTGTATGTTGGCTTGCTGCGCTAAGAAATATGCATAACTGCGCTTTTCACCGAGTATGCTTAAAAATACGTCAGAAATTTCAATCCTGTTTCTACCTTGGAATAAAACTTGTGCAAATGCTCTATTCAAAACACGCTCAACTGTTTGTGTTTTCTTTGGTTTCCATTTTTTAGAAACATCATTCAAATCAATTTTGATAGTATCCAATTTTGTTTTAAGATAGTTTTCAAGATTATGTTTTAACAGTTTACTATCAGCACCAAAGTCTTCCATGTGTTGCTGAAAGTTTTCTTCGCAAAGCATTGCATATGTCAAATGCTCAAGTGTCACGTATTCGTGATTTAACTTTTTTGCATCATTCACTGCTTTGTCAAAAACTGCTTGTAATTCTGTGCTAGGTTCTACCATTTCTGATTGCCTTTTTTATATCTTTAAGTCTTTTTTCTTCAGCTCTTTTTACTTTAAATTTACTAACTCTGTCAATAAATTGTATGCCATGCAAATGATCATATTCATGTAAAAAGATTCTTGCATCGATGTCATCAAGTTTCATCTCTACATTTATAACATCTTTATAGTCATTTGTCAAGGTATCAAATTCAACAATGCAACTAATTGGACGTCTTACTTTGATTATTAAACCCGGATGGCTTAAACACCCTTCTGGACCTTGTTCAATTTCTTTACTTAGTCCTTTTATAATTGGATTCATAACAACCAAAGGGGAACCATATTTTTTATTTAGATATGTTTTCATAACAAAAATTTGTGCAGGAAATCCAACTTGGTTTGCACTTAAACCTACCCCGCCATATTTGTTCATAACATCAATCATGTCTAAAGCGGTAGGAGCAGGGTGCCCAAAATAACTAGCTTCGAATTTATCCACTCCTTTTTCCAACATAGGATCAGGAGCCATTATTAAGTTCATCATATAAACGTTTTACCTTTTCTTCTTGTATAGTATTTAATTTAGGAAGTATTCCTTTTAAGTGTATATATAGGTTGCCAGTTCTACCAGCTCTTGGGTCTGGCATACCGTGTCCAGCTACACTTAATACTGTTCCTGGATTGGTTCCTTTAGGTATTGTAACACGTAAAGGACCTCCTGTCAACTTATCTATAATCATTGTTGTGCCTAGCATTAGATCAAACACATCTACATCTAAATTTGTTCTTAAATTTCTTCCGTCTCTTTCAAATCTATTATGTGATAACACTCGAATTTGGACTAGTAAATCTCCTCTTGGAAGTTGTGGATGAGTAGCATCTCCTAATCCTTGAAATCTTATAACTTCCATGTCATTTACACCTGGGTGTATTCTAATACTTGCACTGCTTTCTCTACCATTACGCAATTTGTAAGTTGCTAATATATCTTTTCCTGTTGCAGCATCAGCAAGTGAAATTCTAATACCAATTTTTACATCTTGATTTCTTTGTTGTTGAGGGCGTGGACCTCTTCCAAACATAGCTTCAAATATGGTGTTCATATCTCCAGCATCAAATGTTTTAGTATTCATCCTTACTTGCGGATTGTCATACGCTTGACGTTTGTTAGGATCTTTCAGTGTTTCGTATGCTTCGTTTATTTGCGCAAACTTGCCACTGTCACCGCCGCGGTCAGGATGGTTAGCCATCGCTTGTTTGCGATATGCTTTTTTAATTTCATCCTGACTTGCTTGTTTGTTGATACCCAGTATGCTGTAATAGTCCATACTATTACTTATTTACTCAGGTATTACTTCTTGCTAGTTCCGGCGTAAAGTCCAAACCATGCTGCTCCAGCACCTACAACCACACTGATTAGCCCTGATTGTTCCAGTGTTGGATCTGGCAGTTCCATATACCAAACTACACATCTGTATAACAAGTAAATGTATGTTGAGATAAAGATACGTGGAAAGATTCTCCAAGCATCTACAGCCCTTGCTAGGTGTATTACTTTAGCATAAGGATTAGGTCCTAGGTCTTTTACACTTGTATCTACTTCTAGGTCTAGTTTTACTTTTTTGGTAGCTGTTGTGCTACTTGCTGGAACTACAACTTCAGCGTCTGCTTCTGTTTCTTCTACTGGTGCTGCGTCCAAGTCTTCAAGTTTTCTTCTTGGCATTCTTACCCTCCAATTTGTCTAGTCTTGCCTCAATTGAATCTATCTTTGCTGTGATCTTTGGATACTTTTTACGCCATGCGTCTTCGGGCTGTTCTAGCCATGTTAGTCCCCAACGTTCTACAAGATAATCTATCGCTTTGTCTACTTGGGCATAACCCCATAGACCTATTCGTGTTGTGCTGATATATGCGACAAATATAGCACCAAATACGGAGCCTGCTAGTGCCGTGTAAATCCACAGCCTATCACTGGCCATCCTTTCTAACATTTCCCACATTTATTTCGCCCTCTATTAACTGTGTGTATTTATACCTACGTATGCCTAAAGCATCACTTGGATTGTAGAAGTCATATCTTACTTCGTTGCTTTGATTGCCGCCAAGTATTATCCAACGCCCGTCTTCTTCTGCTATAAAAAATCCAACGTGTCCTTTCCAACCTTCGTTGCCTCTTGGAAATATCACAACATCTCCACGTTGTATATCTTCTGGATTCACAGGTTCTCCCCACTCGAGAAAACTACGTGCCATAAGTGGAACATCACTTACACTTTCACTACCTGGTATACCGTCTAGTTCGAGCACAGCATTAACAAATGCCGCACACCATTCCGTGTTTACAGGATCGACTCCTACAAACTCTCTTATTTGTTTTCTATTCTGATATTCATTAAGCCCAATATAATCATGAGCTGTGCTTACTGGATCTGGAAGTTGTGATGCGTTACATCCGACTAGGGTTGCAAAAAAACTAATTGTCCACAATGACTGCTTTATCAAGTGCTTGTTCTGCCTCCTTGTAGTAGCCTTCATATGCTGCTATGATTGCTTGCTGCTGCTGAACCAATGCTCTAATGTCAGAGAAGTTCAAACTCAAATTACCATAACCATCACCTGTGAGTGCGTATAATGCAAATGCTTTACCTTCACTTTGTAGTTTAGCAATAACTTGATCTACGTTTGCTTCGTTAATAACAATCCATTCAACTGTTTTCATGTTAAGTTCGTCAACTGGAGGTAAAACCAGTGTTGGTTTTTCAACAGGTTTTGTGCTAATTTCAATCTGCTGGGGTTGGGTCGAGCAGGCCGCGAGACTTATAAGTATCGTAAAGCCAAGGACACTCTTTGTTAAAAGCGATGCCATTTTGTGCTGTCCTTTCTTTTTCAGTTAATTCTGCCCCCGATAGAAGTTCAAAACATCTACCAGCATTTAAAGTGCCTCTGTTTACTGCACGTTCAATGCCTTCAGCATTTGCGATTGCCGCTGCTGTCAAATCAATTTGTTGCAGTTTGTCTGCTAGTTGTTGATTTTGTCTGCGTATAGCAGTGTATGCTTCGTTTAAACTTGCAAGTTCGCTAGATGCGTTTGCGTAATCCTTCTCTAGCGAACTTATAGTTTGTTCGTTTAATTCAACTGCGGTGTTTAGTTTTGCATTGTTTTCTTGTAGGATAGCCATACGTGCTTGTGTATCGTTATAATACCAATAACCTATACCTCCTGCTCCTAAGAGCAGCATAAACATAACAATAGCTAACTTGGCACCCATGCCTACCCCAATAACTTTCCCAATGTTTTTGGACCAACAATACCGTCAGCTGTTAAACCATTTCTTTCTTGCCATCTCATTACCTGACGTTCTGTGCCTGGTCCGAAGATACCGTCTGCTGGTGCTATGCCAAGTTTCTCTTGAACTTCGGCAACCAATGGTCCTTTACTGCCTTTGCGTATAGTTTGATTTAGATTAAGCTCTTTTTCTTCTGGTGCTTCAAAGTCACCACCTAATACATCCATAGCATGTAGGTAATGCTTCTTACGATCATCTAGTCCAATAGTTCCACCGTTAATGCGTTTTGTAGCACCAACAATATCCATATCGTCACACCATTTGTTTAGATTGTTTGTATCCCAAAACCAACAAGCACTGTCTAACGCACCTTTTTTGGTGCGCACATAATCTACTGCTTCTTCAGCTGTCATTTCTACTGCTTCTGCAAATTTTGTGTAGTTGTATCTACCAGTAAGCTGAAGTATGCCGCCTCCGCGGAAACGCCAGCCATCACCGCTTTCTGGACCTCCGTTGTCCATACGGTTTGCATAAATGACATTAGCAATTTTTTCAGGTTGTCTGTGATATTCATTTGCGTCTCTTCCTGCTCTTTTAAAATACTTAGGGAAAATTGAATTAAGTGCTTGTGCGCTGTAATTTAAGTTTTCGCTTAAAACTCTAAATCCGCCACTTTCATGTCCACACTGTGCAATAAACATTGCTACTCTTTCTACAGTATCAATTTCCCATAGTGGAAGTATTTCACACATTGCTTCATACCATTCTTTCCAATCGTTCCTATTGACAAGTTCTCTAGCCATGTCTGGCTCAAAGTTAAATTTGAAATGCTCTTTACCCATGTTGATGTTCCTTCTGTTGTGGGGTGCAGTTGTCGCATCTGCAGGTGTTACATATTTTTGTTATAGTTGGCGACTCTTCTGATCCAGGTGTGCGTTCTAATGACATATATTGTGATTCACCACAATGTGACGTCCGACCGCAATTTTGACAGTATATATATGGTATCATATTCTCTCGACTACTAGTGTATATCCTCTATTTTCTAAAGTTATCGTTTTTGTGCCAAATTTTGTTATATTATAATTACCTAAATATTTTGTAAGATACATTGTTTCTGCAAAATCGTTAATATTAATTTTGTCTTCAATACTTTCTACAATATCTGTTGTTTTCCCAAAGTCTTTAACTTCAAATCCTAATGGATCTGCATAAATCTTTTTAATTACTAAGTCATTTTCATCCATAAAAATTTCTTCAACAAAACTATTGCTAAAAAAGTTTTTGAAATTATTCATATTAGATTCATTTACAAGTTCATCATAGGATTCTTTATCTACTGGGACGGTTGCTGTTAATGACTCTAGTGTAGCTGCTTGAGGCTTAAATGCTTTGTAGTATCTATAAGTAAACGGCTTACCAGTTAGCCTACTTACACCGTCTACCAATTCCATTATTTGTTCTGGAACTTTTTGATCACGTTCAATTTCTACAAATACTCTATAGTAGCCATCACTCTGTTCACCAGAAGTTGCATCTGCATCTAAAACAAAGCTGTATCCGCCTTCAATAAATTTTACCAAATCGTCTGCTGCTGCTTTTTCAGTTACATTAAAACTAACAACACAAATATCTTGATCGCTACCCATTTTGCTTTTGTAGCTATCTACTTCAAACATAGGAACCACTAGGTCAATTAAATCTTTTTCTCTTAACCCCATTATTCTAATTCCCCTGCTTCTGGTGCTTCTGCAGGCTGTGCTGCTGCATCAACTTGCTGAGTAGTATCTTTTACATCTAAATCCTCAAAACTAGCACCATAAAGATCAGCCAACAGTTTTTTGGGCATCTTTACTTCTACGACCCAAATAGGATGTCTATCTAATTTGCCAAGTTTTGTTCCTGGACGAATATCTTCAGGCTTCATAATTTTTCTTGGTTTGAGCAAGCTGCTACGTTGGTAACCGATTTTACAATCATAATCTAATAATCTTTTTGCTCCGTCTGGGTCTGGCATTTTTTCTTTTGGCCAAAAGAATTTAGCAGTTACCCAATGACGATCAATAGTCGGACCTTCACCTAGTTCGCCATCTTCCCAATTTTTGTAAACATAGATGTCAAGCTCGTCTAAAACACGCTCAAAATCTTTAAGCACATTAAATGCATTATCACTTTCATAAATGCTTTCTATATTTTTAATTACATCTAGTTCGTCTAAAATATTGGCCATGGTTTCCCCGTCTATAATTTGTTACAGTTATTTATCGCTTTTTACTACTAATAACATGAGTTTGAGACTAAATACATTTGCAGGGAGTCCTGCAAAGGTTATCCCTGTTGCATATCTCAATACAGGAGGACTTAATGGGAAAAGCGAAAGCAAAGCGCCAAGCACATATCACTAACAACGTAGTTAAACTGAATAATTTCCTGCCTCAAAAGTCACGATACGTAAAAATACTTCCAAGAAATCGAAGCCAAGAACAATACATCCTTGAGTTAATGGACCGGAACAAAGACATAGTCTTCGGTATAGGTCCTGCCGGCACAGGTAAAACTCTATTGGCATGTCAGGCGGCTGTTAAAGAATTTCTTGATGGTAATGTAGAACGTATTGTTGTTACTAGACCAGCAGTTAGTGCTGATGAGGACCTTGGATTTTTACCAGGAACACTAGAAGAAAAAATGGCACCTTGGACAAGGCCTATATTTGATGTGTTTCGAGAATATTTTTATGCTAACGAAATTGAGGGCATGATACGTGAAGGTGTAATCGAAATATCACCACTTGCATATATGCGTGGAAGAACTTTCAAAAATAGTTTCATAATTGCAGACGAAATGCAAAATGCTACACCAAACCAAATGAAGATGTTGCTAACTAGAATTGGCACAGGAAGTCAAATGGTAGTGACTGGTGATTTAGCACAAGCAGATAGACTGAAAGATAACGGACTAATTGACTTTATTAATCATTTAGAGTCACGTGAAAGTAAACATATTTCAGCTGTTAATTTTCATAAAGGAGATATAGAGAGACACGAAGCTGTAAAAGAGGTTTTAGAAGTTTACGGAGACGATTAAACTCTAACACTCTTAAAAGCGATAGGGTGAGAATTATATTTCTCACCCTGTTTTAACAACATCAAAAGATACTCATTTTTTGTATAAGTGAGTTTCCAACTACTTTCTTTAATAGGCGGGCGTCCCATTGCGTCATAAAATATTTCGCCTCGCCAATATGTCGTTAACCAAATACGCTTTTTACTCCAACTACTACGTGTTGGCCACCATGCGTAATATTGATTCCATTCAATTTCTATTTCAACTGTTGGCGGCATACGTCCTCCCACCATCGAATAGTCCATACCATTGCTTCTTTTTCACAAGTAAAACTAAAGTATCCTTTGCCATCTTCGTGTCCCCAAGCCCACGGATGCTTACAATGTAATTCTGTCCATTTAAGAACATAATCCATAATAGCATCACGTGGGAGAACTACATCGTGATCAAAGTGCTTATTATAATTTGGATAAGCCATTTGCCATTGGAAAAATTTCTGCGATGACTTTAGCACACTGGACAGCGATTTCCATGTGTTCTTTTTGTGTTCCATTTGCACCTCTTAATTCAATATAATGTATCCAGCTACGCAAACTACCATTCATATACAATCTTGTTTTTGTAAGTCCTTCCGGTAACACAGCTCTAGCTTGCTCTTTCGCAATGCCATTCTCAATAGCCCAGTTATAGGCATCTTGTGCTGCTCTAATGACTTCACCTTGTTTGCTATCCCACATCATTTGTAGACGTTCGTCATCTGTTTCAATTGAATTTTGTCTATTTTTATTGTCTTGTAAACGTGCTTCACGCTTAACAAACATGTCGCCCATTTCTTGTGGATTTGCATAACGCTGACTAAACTCTTGGAACGCAAAACTACGATGACGCACAATTTGGTGTGCAATATCTCTTGTAGTATCAATCTCCATACATACGTTAACCATTTCCAGTGGGCTCCAGTGGGCATGTTTGATCAAATACTTAACAAGTTTTTCACTTGTTTCTGAATTCATTTGATTTGCAGGATTTGAAACCCTAGCACAATATGCTACAAGATCTAGCAGATTATTATCTTTAATGCCTTCTTTTACAAATTCTTCTGTTGCTTTTGTGTAACTTACTAATCTAATCATTATTTTCCTCATATAGTTTGTTTGCGTTAAGTATATACCTACCTGCTTTAATTTTTATAAACAATTGATCATTTATGTAAATGCCTTTCTTTTTTACGTTTATTTGTAATTTTTGTTGTCTGCATTTATTTAAATAATCTTGGTTTACAGCATGTCTATAGATACCAAAACATTGTTCGTTTTCGTTTGTATGTAGTTTTTTTGCATAGTAACCTAAATTTAAAATACTATCAAAATCAATTTTGTATTCACTGGGCAAATAATCTTCAATATTAAACACCGCAATTTTCACTTTTTGATTGGGCAGATAAGGCAATAATGTATGCCTTAGTTTACCTGGTTCTAAATAGGTTTGTGGATCATTAATTGGACGTTTACTGTAGGAAATACTAAAAGGATCTATAATAATTTTTTCTTGTAGCAAAAAATAAGTTGATAAAATCGTTTTATACCCATTTGAATTGGGGATATCTGATAGTGTCCATTTGCTTGTATCTACATTTGGTAAAGGGCCAGTGTCGTATAAATCTCTAAAAAGAATATTAAAACGATTCTCTATGTGATTAAGTTCTTTTGGATAAATTGATAGCCATTTATAACTATCAATTTCATATAAAGCCCTATTTGTAGGCAATGAGTCTAATTTTCTATGAGTATCTAAATCAAACATTTTCAAAAGGCCACTCATTATATTTGCCTTTTAAATTATTAATTCTATTTTGTAAGAAATTAATTGTAGTGTTAATATGACCTGTATCATGTGGTTGTAGTAACGTCTTGTAATACGCTATTTCTTCTTCTAATACGCTAATGCGCACAATATCATTTATCAGTTTCTTGTGTTCTTTCATTTAGCATTTTCCTCATTGCGTTGGTTGCTGTTTTTGTAAAAAATCTTGGCGCAACACTATGAATAATTACTGCTGGCACAAGTAATTGTAATTTTAGTGCAATTAAAAGTGCTTTACCCATGTGTTGTAAACCTGTTTCGTTTACCTCTGCTAAATGTGCTTTGCATTGTTTGCTAAACATCAGTCTCCCTTTCCTGGGGCTTCGCTAAAATATTGCATTTTGCCTTCAACACCTTGCCATTGTTCCGCATCCTCAGGAACATCTTCTGGACGAGCAGTTGTAATATTAGGCCATACATCTGCCCACTTATTATTGAACTCTACCCATTGGTGCGCTCCATCTACTGTGTCAGGTAAAATAGCATCTGCAGGACATTCAGGTTCACATACTCCACAGTCGATGCATTCATCTGGTTTGATTACCAACATGTTTTCACCTTCATAAAAACAGTCCACAGGACAAACCTCAACGCAGTCCATATGTTTACATTTAATACACTGATCATTTACGATATATGTCATTAAATACCTCTTCTAAATTTTTTATATGATTTGTATTATGCTGTAACACTTCTTTCATTTCATTAAGCATAATTTTACATTCATTATAAGATAGATTTGCAATTTTGTCTATCTGATTTTTTATCTTTATTATTCTTTTGCGATGATCGTGCTCTGTGTCGTAGCTTTCGTCCCACCATTTTTCAAATGTTTTAAATCCTAATTTTCGCAATAAATCTAAAGTTAATGGAGGTGCTGCAAGTATAAACGGTCTATGACAAAGCATTGGATCCAAAGTTTTTTCACTAAAATTTGCAAATTGGCTATCATAAAAAGTTTCGGTTACAATGCTACAAAAAGCATTTTGATAATTACTATGCATATCCTCTGTTTGAATTTCTTGATTATTTGGATACAAAGGAATTTTAAGTTCAAGCAATTTATTTTGATAAAAATCTAATTCGTTTGCAGTATAGTTTCTACTATAATCTTGGTCTTTATTGTAATAAGATATAATGCTAATGTCTTTATGATTTGCATATAAATGAGAAGCTAGTATTCTTCTGTGTATTTTATCTTTAAAATTTGGACAGAAAAATTTGAAATCAAATTCTTTTTTGAAATCTACTGTTATTTGTGATAAATTAGAAGATTCATACCAAAGATATGCATCTAAATAAGTCATATTGTCAAAGTATCTTTCTAACCCTTGATTTGGCATATACTGATGAAATAAAATACCAAGACTATTGATAAATTCATATTCATTACAATACTTCTCAGGCATTCTTCCTAGATAAACTCTTTCAAAGTCTATAGCATCTTTAGGAAGAATATTTACAGGTTCAAAATTAAACCAACTTACTTTATATGGTCCTAAGTGTTGTAAAATTTCACTAAAATCGTGTTCTTCATCATCAGGTGGATCTTGAATAGTATCAAATTGAACTGCTATAGGAAGTTTAGCATTTTTTGCTAGAAATTTAACACCTTCGTGCCTATAGTCATCAAATGGATCCATAGGCTGTAAATTTTGATCGACTACTAGATATTGGTTGTGTAAATTAACAAAGTAAATCAAAGTTGTCCCAGTCTAATTAATGTTGCTGCAAGATTGATTTCAGGATCAACAACTAATGTGTGATCAACTAAACCTTGCTTAATAATTAGCACTGCTTTGTCTTGTTGTTCGTCTGTTCCGAACAGTTCAATGTTGTCATACAACCAACGATAAATTTCTTCCATTTCTTCTGCTCGCACAGTGCCACACAACAGTTTTCTAGCATCGTGGATCTTGCCTGCTTTGAACAGTTCTACCATATCCAGTTTCCAGTCGCTTTCACCTGTGTCGCCTTCTTGCGGACTAACAAGTTTGCCTTCAACTGAATTCATTTGCACCATATTGATACATTTTCTTAAATCAGGATACGTTGCTTTGACATAAGTGTCGAGAGTATCCAAATCCGGAGTAATACCTTCAGTGATGAGAATTTCAGCGACCCTAGCAGTAAATTCAGTTTGATCGATCTTGGCAATATGGAAACCTTGGCACCTGCTGTGAATAGCCGGAATAATACGGTTAGGATAGTTACAAGTAAGTATGAACCTAGCAGTAGTATGATATTCTTCCATAACACCACGCAGTGCGGCTTGTGCATTAGGTGACAGATAGTCTGCCTCATCAAGTAATACAACTTTAAAATCTCCAAATGGAATCATTTGCACAAATGACACAATCTTGTCTCGAACATCATCTACTGAGTTTGTGCGACTTGCGTTGATTTCTAATATGTCTAATGGATTTACATCCAGCTCATTAAAAAGTAGTTTAGCAAGAGTAGTTTTACCAATCCCAGCATTGCCACTAAAAAGCAAATGCGGAATAGTTTTGTCTTTGATCCATGTTTTGACTTGATTTCGTTGTGCGTCATCTCTAAATACATATCCATCAACGGTTTTTGGACGATACTTTTCTACCCATAATTCTTTCAAGTTCTTCTCCATATTGCTGTTCGAATTTTTTAATTAGTTGTGCCATCATGGGGCTGTAGTCGTCTTCCATGATTTCTCTGAGACTTACTTTACGCTTCTTCGTCATTGGACGATACTTTTCTACCCATAATTCTTTCATTCTTCTTCCTGTTCCCAATAACGAACGTAAAAGTGTTTGCCACATGCATCAATTTCTGACTGTGGATAACCTTCGCTCAACAGCCAAGGAAAGATACTTTCATCTTCGCCCAAGTCTGCAGGTAAAGGTTTAGGAAAGCCATATTTCCATCCGCTGGGCGGATCACACATTGTTACTTTAGCCAAAACGAGCCTCCGATAGCTTTTCTCTTACTCTACGAGTATACCATGTTTGCGGGTTCTTGTCAATCATTTCAATTAAAAACTGCCAATCTTCTCGTTCGAACACTTTAACAACATCTGCATCTTTTGTCACAGTGTATCCACGGCTGTTGAGTTCGTCAATAAGTTCTTGATCATCCATTTCGTTGATAACATCATCAACATAAACGTCTACATCTACAGTTACAGTCTTATAGCCCATCTGTGTCCTCCTTGACTTTTTTAGCGATGGTTTTGTGAATACCAGGGTTAACTTTCATTAGTTTTCCATTTCGGTCTTCACTCCGTGATAGTTTTCTCTGCTAAACTTCATACGACTATCCTTTATCTCGGCAAGATTTTCATCCAAAGAAAATCAATAAACCACATTTCATCTTTTTTACCAATACTAAACAAACTTCGACCAACATCATACTCAAAATCATTTTCAAGGTAACAAATACTAAAGTGCCATTCACTATCATAATAGTGACGATAGAAGCTGACCAATTCAAACTTTAGCATCATGTAAACTTCTCCACATCTCTTGCTAACAATAGCAGCCTTTTCTTACGAAGTCTAGTCATTTTTTAATCCCACAAATTTTCATAATATTTGCCAAACAGTCTAAAACCATTTGACATACGGTCTTGGTGTGCCTTTGCGCCTTCTTGATCCCACTTGTTGTAGTGATAATCTTCCATCCAATCATCACGACACTTTTGTTCAAATGCCCAGATCATTTCGTCCATAACCCAATCCCACCGCTTAAAAAATTTGTCAGGAGCAGAACCGTCCTTGTCGAACGCTGACTGTTCTTTTTTAGTCATATGCAATTCTTTAGGCACATGGCTATCGTCTACTATAGGAGCACCGTGTTTGGTTTCCTTCAACTGTTTTAGCATGGGCAAGATAATAGGAGCAAGTGTATGATCCATACTCCATGTATCATAGTTGTGTATTTTTATCCGCGTCTTTTGTTTTGGTGAATAACCAAACCATTTGTAAAGCCAATTGTGATAAAACCTATGATTAGGATATGGTCCTATATACACTTTCATTTAATCAGCGAGCTCCATACTTTTAGTTTTTCTAATTTTACGTCTGCTCGATTCTGTAATTCGATCCAGTCTGTGATTCCATGTTCAACCATCAGTTCCATCATACAAAATACATCACCTAGTTCTTCTACTAGTTTAACACGCTGTTCCTCTTCAATCAAGTCTAAAGTTTCATACTTGCGCATTATTTTACTACAACGTTGTGTAAGTTCACCACATTCTTCCATTGTGATTGTCATCAACTGCTGTAGTGTGTTTATAGGATTATTTTGCAATACCTAACTCCTTGTAAACCATTTGCACACCTTTAGCTTGGAAGTATGCATCTGCTAGTGCATTGTGTAAATCACTTTGCATTGCTTTACGTGGATCAACTTTTGCCATAGCAAACAATGTTCTACTATCTCGCACCTGCCAAAACTGCCAAGGGATATTTTTGTTACGTTGTCTTAGCATGTCTTCTATAATTGTAATATCAAAGCCATAGCCATGTCCCCAAAGCACATCAACATTGCTCATCCATTTAGGCAAACTATCAAGAAAAGTATCGATATGATCTCGTCCTTCTGTGCCAAATGCTTCTTCTTGCACTTTTGCATCTTGTGTTGCCCACCAAGCAATAGTATCATCATTTACACTGCGATCTTGGCTATCTAAGTCTAGTTTATAGTAAAACTCACTGTGAGGTTCGCTATCATTGTTTGGGTCAAACTTTACACCGCCTACAGTTAATACAGATGCTCTAGGAGTTACATCAAGTGTTTCTAAGTCAATCATTGCGTGAGTAGCCATTAAAAGTTTTCCTCTATTTGTTTAATGTGTTTACACTTTTTAAAAGCAGGACAATCACAACTAAAGCCTGCGTTTTGCATTTCGATTTTATATTCAGTGCCTTTGCTGCCGACAGCAGACCACACTGTGCCTACTGCCCAGTGATTTTTAGTGTTTATAATTTCGCTTGGATAAACTTTTAGTCCGTATTTAGACATAGCCCACTCTGTGTTGTTACAATACTTTTATAGCACAAACAACACAGAGTGTCAACCATTATTCCCTATTTCCAAGTAGTGATAATAACAATTGGAAAAGGTTTACAAAATCTAAGTATAAACTTAATGCCATTTGCACACCATACTTTTCTGCTACTTCCATGCTGGGTGCAGAAAGGTATAAGTTCTTTGCAGTTTGTGTATCCCATGCTGTCATACCTACAAAAATAAGCACACCAATGATACTGATAGCAAAAGCAAATGCACTACTTGCTAGAAAGATATTTACAATACTAGCAATAATAATGCCAATCAAGCCTACAATGAGAAAACTACCTATTGTGGTGAGGTCACGTTTTGTAGTGTATCCGTAGAGACTGGCGGCTGCGAATGTTGCTGCTGTGATAAAAAATACTTGAGCTATACTCATCGCTGTATACACCACAAAGATAGTGCTCATACTTACACCCATTACTGCTGTAAATGCATAGTAAAAACGTGTAATGCCCTGTAGGCTCCAGTTTTGTCCTGCAAAGCCATAATATAAAATCATACCTAGCGGGGCAAACATAAACAGCCACATAAGGCTGCCCATACTATATACCATACCTGTTGTATAAACAAGGTAGGCAATAAAACCACTCACTGCTAATCCTGTAGCGGTGTGGTTATACATATTGATCATAAATTTACGCAAGCCTTCGTCGTATGCTTGACTTGCAATATTTGCGGTTCTTGCTACCATATTAGTCTCCTATAAACTGTGCAAGTTCTGGAGCCTTCCATCCTTCTGGCTTCAATACCTTGCCATCTTCACGCTTACGAACTTTGCCTGTTTCTGGATCAATCTTAGCAAAGTTTGTATCCATTACTTCTTTCCAAGCACCTTCGCCATCGTAGCCACCAGCACGTATAGCACCCATAGTAACAACAAGAATATCGATTAGTGCATCTAGTTGTTCTACACGATCATCTGCTGCAATAGCATCTGCAAGTTCGTTGTATTCTTCTGCAATAAGACTGAGATACATATCATAGTTTGCTTCTGATGGCTCTTGATCACACGCTGAGCCAAAGCGTTCAATATCTGCAAATGGATTTGTCATTTACACCTCATCGGCCATATATACATCTTCAGGCTTATCTACACTAAACGCAAGAATACAATCTGCATCAATCATACGCAATTCAGTCTCGCCTTCGCCTTCGTTAATGTTTACACCTCTTGTCCAACGACCGTGTTCGACTAAAATCCAATCGCCAACATTATATTCATCCTTGTTATTAGGACCTTTACTATGCACTTGTCCCCAACGTGGATAAATGCCTCGTGATTGACCGTTGTCGTCTACAATGATCAAGCCACTTTTTGTTTTTTGTTCACCAAAATACATATTTTTTACAATTACCCTATCTCCAATAGGAGTTAGCTTACCGCTAATAGTATTTAGATTGATAGCCATTATTCACCTTTTCTAATAAAATTTCCATCTTCGTCTTCGATCCATTCTGGTTCTTCAGATTTGGTTTCAGTTTTAGTTTTTGTTGTTGTAGTAGCTTTAGGTTTTGGTGCAGGATCTTCTACAACTGGTTCTGCATCAAATTCTTCAAATTCTTCAACTTCACTTTTAGATAGTGCAGTTTCCTTAACAACTACTTCGTTTCTCATACCAGGAGTAGACTTGTAGTAGTCTTTAAGCACGTCTTCCCTTTTTCTAATGATTTTGCCACCTGGACCTAACATATCACCACGTGCATTGACTTTTGCATTTCCTACAGCAGGTGTTAGTTCGTTTCGACTAATCAGTAGATCAAGGTCAACTTGTTTACCTCTAGCTGTCCTGTATATCTTGCGACCTTGAGCCATTTTATCTCCTTTTGTTAATTACTTATCACTGGTTTTGCTTTGCAACGCCAGTATCGACTTTTTCTATCCCAATGATAAGCCTTTTGATACCATAGGACTGGATCCATTTTTTCAGTGTCATGATGATCAATTTCTATAACATCATTATTTATACCCAACATATTTTGTGCCACTGCTTTTTTAACATTTACCTGTATTGGATATTGTGTATCTCTATCACGGGTCATTAACACATTAAGCTCTACAATGTCTTCTACATGGTCTAAATCATAACAATCATTTAAAAATTGTATTAGATCTTTCTTATATTGCTCTTTGTTATCATGTAGCACACAACTACTTGCACCTTTATATTCCCAGTAAATATCGTCGTCTCCTAAAACTTTTCTGCCCCAAAGTTTTTGATTGTTATATGTATCAATATGATGTTGTTCTGTTAATCTATATTCTTTGTGCAATAGTGTGTTTGGATTTTGCACAATCCAACTGCGCAAGTCTTCAAAGAAGTCTGTTTCACGAATGCCTTTAGTTGCAAGATATTTTGCTAGGTAATGTCCCCATCCATAGTAATACATTAATATTGCAACCCAACTAAACATAAAGCCTTGTAACACAGTTTCCCAGTCTGCCGTTCTTGTGCTAACCACTGCACCTGTGTATTCAAAGATATAATTTTCAATATCATCTTCACGCAAATAAAAAGTATCTAATGGTATTTCTTTTACACCCATGTCATAACGTTTTTGATATTCTGCATTACCCATTGTAGCATTGTAAGTAATTACAAGTGGATGTATCATCAAGTAACTGTCTTGGCCTAAGTCTATTAGCTTTTGCACATTTTCTTTTAAACTGTCATAGGTTTCTTCTGGCATTGGCCAAATAAGTTCACTATATGTAGGAATATCTTCTGCTTTATATTTTTCTAAATATTGTGCGACTTGATCGTCATTGATGTTAAAACGTTCACTTGCTGCCAGTGTTGGATCATTGAAACTTTGCATAGCAAATGTAACACCTTTGAAAATATTTACTGGCGCACGTTTGTTCATCATTGCTATTTCAAAGTTTCTATCTACATTGTTTTTTGCCCATGTTGCATCAAACCATTTAGGATAACCATACTTTGCTTTGGTGTCTAAAACTATTTGAGTAAGTTCTACATCACGTTTAAGCAATCCCCAGTTGCTATCACATACACTTACATACTCTATTTTATTTTTGCCCATCCATTCTATTTCTTGACGACAGCGTTCCATATCAAACAGGGTTAATTTGTTCCAATAACTGTCTCCAATATCACAAAATGCACAGTGATACGGACAACCACGTAAACTTTCCCAAGTAACTTGCCAAAGTGTATCTTCTGGATACTTTGCCATAATAGGCTCGTAAAACCCTTCTAGTATAGGACTAGGAATATCTGCTACACTTTTTCTACGTATTGCAGGATTTGGCATGTGTGTTCTTGTTTGGGTATGCACAATACAGTCATACTCGCCAAGTGGTCTAGCAAGTATTTCTTTCATGGCATCTTCACCTTCACCATGCACTGCTACATCAAAGTCAGGATATTTTTCAAAAAAGTTTTTATCTCTTTTATCAATCTGTGGTCCACCAGTAACAATAATACAATCTGGATGCAAGCTCTTTACTGCTTTTGCAAGTTGTAGATTATATTCCCAATTCCAAATATAACTACTCATGACAACCATTTTAGGATTTATCATTCTTAGTGCATATTCATTAGGCTTTGGTTTTTCAATCAAAACATCCATTAAGTTCCAATTGTCATTTTTTCCATAACACCATTGATATCCAACAGCAAGAGGTAAGAATTTATTAGGACCGTAGGCATCACTTGCTTGAACTAAGTAAATGTTATTCATCTTAAAAACTCTCTCCAGTCGAGATTATATTTAATTGAATCTATACGATGCACGCCTATCAAATACAGCACATAACTTGCTACACTTGATCCACGTCCTACACCCCATACAATGTTATTCTCACGCATAAAGTCTACAAGATAAACCATATAGCGTAGCAAGTCTGTCATACCACGATCTAAAAACGCTTTCCATTCTTCAGTAACTCGTTTCCATTCTTCAGTATGTCTAAGTTCGTCATTTGGTTCTACTTGTAAGTTCTCTGCAAGTTTTGCAAATAGATAAACTGTAATATCTAAGTTCTTGTATTCATCAGGCATAAACCATTCACTTTGACATACACCGTCAAAAGTCTTTTGATCTACATCCAGTGGAATATATTTTTGCAATGGACTCAAACCTTGCGCTTCCATTGCACTATTAAATTTTTCTATCTCGTCATTAGGATTACACAATACCACATGAATCTTGTCTGATTGACCTGAATAAATCATATCAATCAAGTCTCGATTTGTAAATCGTGGGATACCTAGTTCGTCTGTCTTCATTAGCATTAAGTAATATTACGATACATTGATTAATTTGTCAAGATCGGATTTAGGTTCTTCTATGCTTTTCTTTTGCTGTAATCTACGTTCTTCGAGCTCAAGTTTGTATGTGTCTAATAATAATATCATTTGTTGACGCACATGGGCATCGTTCGTCATAAAATACATGCCATTTAATTTAAGAATTTTCTTTTCTAACTCTTGGTTAGATAGTTCGCTTAAAGATTTAGCATTTGGGTGCAT